>Ga0335081_10009499_pt1 | contig 15666 bp, 10 predicted proteins | sample Lox_Sample_35_FD_206713 | JGI IMG/M metagenome (GOLD analysis project Ga0335081, IMG submission 206713) | Soil microbial communities from Loxahatchee National Wildlife Refuge, Florida, United States - Lox_Sample_3.5 | ecosystem: Environmental > Terrestrial > Soil > Wetlands | place: USA... | reverse complement strand
CAAAACCGAGAACGACATGCTCGGCACAATCGTCGGCATGAGCCGGCAAGGCGCGCCGGTGTATTTGCGCGACGTGTTCGAAGTCCGCCGCATGTACGAGTCGCCGATTCCGTACAAGGTAGATGTCCTCGGGCGGACGAACGAAAATGGGCCGCTGGACAAACGCCGAGCCGTGATGGTCGCCGTCGAGATGCGCGACGGCAAAATCATCCGCTACTTCAACCATGATGTCTGGAAGGTGGCGGACGCGATGAAAGCCCGCAGCCCGGAAGGCATCGAGTTCCAGTTGCTCTCTGACCAGCCGACCGCCGTCGCACATCGGATTCATCACTTCGTGCGCTGCTTCATCGAAGCGGTGCTGATCGTGATTATTGTGGCGCTGTTCCTAATGGACTGGCGCTCGGCGCTGGTGTTGGCGACGGCCATTCCGCTCACAGTCGCCATAACGCTGATTGGCATGCAGATGTTGCACATTCCGTTGCAACAGATTTCCATCGCCGCGCTCATCATTGCGCTGGGGGTGCTGGTGGATGTGCCGGTCGTCGCAGCGGACGGCATCAACCGCGAACTGCATTTGGGCGAGCCGCGGATCCGGGCGACGTGGCTTGGACCGCTGCACCTCCGGCATCCGATGCTGTTCGCGACGTTGATCAATATCTTCTCCTTCCTGCCGCTGCTGATGCTCAGCGGCGACAAGGGCGCATTCATGAAGAGCTTGCCGGCCGTGGTCAGCATTGCGCTGGGGACAGCGTTGTTGGTCTCGAAGACCTTCACGCCGCTGGTCAGCTACTACGTGTTGCGCGGACAAAAGGGCTTCGATGAAGGCGGCGAGGTACGGTCGTTCTTCTTGTTCCGGTATGTGGACCAAGGTCTCGCGGCTGTCTTGCCGCGCTACAAGGCCGCGTTGGAAGGCTCGCTCAAGCGTCCGTTTCTGGTGCTGGGAATTGGCTATGCGCTGCTGGCAGCGAGTCTGCTACTCATCCCACATCTGGGCAGCCAATTTTTTCCACCAGCCGAGCGCAACCAGTTGTTGGTGGATATCGAAACGCCGTCCACCGACTCGCTGACCAGCCTGCGGGCGACGGTGGACCAAGCCGTGACGATCATCAAAACCCACGAGGAAGTCGCCAGCGCCGCAGTGTTTACCGGCGGCACAGCGCCCCGCTTTTACTACAACGTCGAGCCAAAGGCCCCGGCCAACTATCTCGCGCAGATTCTTATCAACACGCGCCACGAGGACGAAGTCGCGCCGTTGCTCGTAAAATTGCGCCAGGAGCTGGATGCGAAAGTTGCCGGCGCGCGTTGCGTGGTCAAGCAACTCGAGCAAGGCCCGCCGGTCGCTGAACCTATTCAAATCCGCATTAGCGGCGAGAACCTCGACAAGCTGCGCGGCTTGGCCGACCAGGCCGCCGCCGCACTCCGGGCCGCTGGTGGGTATCATGTGTTCGACGATCTCGGCCTGCGCATGCCGAACATCGAGATCGAAATTGACCAGGACCGCGCCAATTCGTTGGGCGTAAACAACGATGAGATCGGCAAGGCGACGCTCGCCTCCTTCAGTGGCTTGAAGGTGACCGAGCTGCGCGAAGGCGACCGGTTGATACCGGTGCTGATTCGCGGTCGCATCGAAGACCGCAGCGAAGCGGAAAAGATTCGCGGGCTGTACGTGCCGATCGCGAACGGAAAGAGCGTTCCCTTCGAAAGTTTCTCCCGGCTCACCATCAAGCCCGAGTTCGTCACGATTCCGCACTATAACCAACTGCGTACGGTCACGGTCAAATCGTACGCGCCGTTTGGCGTGTTGCCGTCCGAGATTTTGGACCGCGCCCGGCCCGCGTTGGCGAAGATCAAACTCGATTCCGGCTATGAAATGAGGTTTGCCGGCGAGGACAAGGAATTGCGCGAGAACAAAGCGGAGATGACGTTGGTCATGGAGGTGTGTCTCGCGCTGATCGCGTTCACGATGGTGCTCCAATTCCGGTCAGTCATCAAATCCGTTGTCGTCATGCTGACTGTGCCGCTCGCCCTGATCGGCGCGTTGTTGGGACTCTGGATCACCGGTTCGCCTCTCGGATTCATGGCGATGCTGGCGATGGTGAGTCTGGTCGGCGTCATGGTGAGTCACATCATCGTGCTCAGCGACTACATCGAGGAAGCGCGGGCGCAGGGCATGCCGCTGGAGCAGGCTCTCGTCAAGGCCGGGCTGGCGCGTCTGCGCCCGGTGCTGGTGACGGTCCTCGCGACGGTCGGCGGACTGATCCCGCTGTTTCTGACAGGCGGCGCGCTCTGGCATCCATTGACCGCGGTGCACATCGTCGGCCTGCTGCTGGCGACGGTGATGACCTTAGTCATGTTGCCAACGATCTACTACGTCTTCTGCGCCAAACTGAAATTCATCAAGTAAGGATCACACCATGCGTTCAATTCTTCTCATAGCGATACTGACACTCACCGGCTGCGCCGTCGGCCCGAACTACCGGCGCCCCGCCGTCAACATGCCGGCAACTTTCCGCGGCGGTCCTGATGTTGTCTCGACGAACTCGTTCGCCGATCTGCCCTGGTGGGGCGTGTTCAAAGACCCGGCGCTGCAGGACCTCGTTCGCGAAGCGCTCACCAACAGCTACGACCTGCGCATCACACTGACTCGCGTGGACCAGGCTCACGCGCTCCAAGCGCAGGCACGCTCGCAATTCATGCCACAAATTGGTTACGCCGGCGAAGCCGCCCGCGGTCGCGACACGTATCTCGGCACGCCCACATTGTTTCCCAAGCCGACGACGACAGACAGCTTTTTTGCCGGCTTCGAAGCGGTTTGGGAAATCGACCTCTGGGGTCGTGTCCGACGGATGAATGAAGCCGCGCGCGCCAACTTCACGGCGTCGCAAGAAGGCCGGCGCGCGGTGATGATCTCGGTCGTCAGCGGCGTCGCGCGGGCCTACTTTGAGCTGCTAGAACTGGATGACCAACTCGCCATTGCCGAGCGCACCAGGGCTTCTTATGAGCGCACGCTGAAACTCTTCTCGGACCAACATGCCGGCGGGCTGGCTTCCAAGCTAGAGGTTTCCCGCGCCGAACTCGCATTGCGCACGGTGACGGCGACGATCCCGGAAATCGAGCGGCAAATCAGTCTCAAAGAAAACGAAATCAACACTCTCCTCGGGCGCAACCCGGGCCCGGTTGCCCGCACCTCGACGCTGCTCGCGCAAGAGATGCCGGTAGAAATCCCGGTCGGCTTGCCGTCGAGTTTGCTGGAGCGACGCCCTGACGTTCGCGAAGCCGAGCAACAAGTCCGCGCGGCCAACGCGCAAATCGGCGTCGCGGTCGGCGACTTCTTCCCGCGCATCGGCTTGACGACGCTTTACGGCGGCACGAGCATGGATTTCGACAAACTGTTGAAAAGCGAAGCGAACATCTGGTCGGCAGCCGCGACCGCCGCCAGCCCGGTGTTTACCGGCGGGCGATTGACCGCGCATTACCGGCAGGCGAAAGCCGCGTTTGAACAAGCCAAGCTCAGCTACCAACAAACCGCGCTCGTCGCCTTCCACGAAGTATCTGACGCGCTCATCTCGCATCGCCGGTACGAAGACGAACGCGGCGAGCAAAGCCAAGCTGTGGATGCCGGTCGCGAGGCGGTAGAGTTGGCAACGGCGCGTTACAAAGAAGGCAAGGCGAGCTACTACGAAGTGCTCGAAGCGCAACAGCAACTTTACCCCGCCGAAAATTCCCTCTCGCGAATCGAAGCCGCGCGACGACTCACGATCGTTCAACTCTACAAATCACTCGGCGGTGGGTGGTCGCTCAAGGATGCCGAGTCGAATGGAGGTACGAAATAACATGAACCAAATCACCCAATTTCTGATTTCACACGGCGGCTTGATTTTGTTCGCAATCGCCTTCACGGAACAGTTTGGCATGCCGTTGCCGGGAGCGCCGTGGCTCATGGCGGCGGGCGCTCTCTCCGCGAGCGGGAAATTTAGTCTACTCTCCGCCATCGGCTGGGCGGCTGCGGGCTGTGTCGTGGCCGACGCGACTTGGTTTTTCCTGGGACACCGCGGCAAGGCGCGCGTCTTCCGGGTATTCCCCCATTTGCTTTCGGTGCAGGTTCGTCTTGAGCGCGCAACGCTCGCCAAAACCGTCCTGCACGGCACGCGGATGCTCACGGTGGCAAAATTCCTGCCTTTCGGCACGGTCATTCCCATGCATGCCGGCGCGTTGGAGGTCGGTCGGCTGCGCTTCCTGCTCGTGGACGCTTTCACCTCGGTGGTTTACGCGACCGTGTATGCCGCGTTGGGATTCGCCTTTCACAATCAACTCGAACAGGCCGTGGCTTCCCTGCACAAATTGGGCATAATTTCGTTGGTGCTGATCGTGGTTTTGGCGGGAGGATACGTCGTCCATTCGTTTTCCAAGCACCGACGGGCGCAAGAGCATCCCGAGCCGAGCAAAAAGGAAGGGCACCTATGTGCTACATGCTCATAATGGCCGCACTATATCTGGCCACCATTTTTCTGGCAGACTTTGAACCGGGAGGGATCCCGGTAAGGGATCAAGAACATGATTGAGAAGCAAACGTGTCCAACCCCGCCAACTACCTTGGTTTCTTGTTTTGTCTGCGGGACAGATGTCCATGACGGATGGTTTGCACGGATGAACAGCGATCATCAAACTGTTTTCCTGTGCAGCAGCGTGTGTGCCCGGATGTTCTTCGAGGTGAAACAGCCTCCCGCCCACGATCACCGGGCGCGCCACAACTTTCAACGCGCTCGGGCCGCGATCCTTGAGGCCGCGCGCGGCGCAATGAGGGAGGCGAGCACAATATCGGGTTTGAACTTGGAGGCATTGTCATCATGAAACCAGCAATGGTTCTGCTATTCGGGTTCAGTCTCTTCTTTCTGGCAGGGTGTGCAGCATTTGAAACCACCCCCAAAGACGTGGAACAGAAGCTCACTCATCCATTGGACGGTCATCTGTACGTTCCCGATTCGGTGGACAAGTCCCCCAAACTAGCCGCATACTAATTGATGGAATCGAGCGAAGCCAGTCATGAAAATCAGACCCCTGCCAACGGAAAGTCTCCTCGAACGTTACAACTGTGGGCCGGTGAAACTGTCCGGCGACCACAATGCTCTTTATGAGCGCCACGTCGCCTTCGACCAAGTCGTTGCGGAAACGGAAACCACAGACCGCGACAAGTTCGAAGCCATCGCACGCTCTGTGCGCGACGTGCTCTCGCAGTGTTGGCTAAAAACCGAGCAGACTTACCGGCAGCGCAACGTGAAGCGCGTCTATTATCTCTCGATGGAATTTCTGCTCGGCCGGATGTTGGCAAACAACGTCACCAATCTCCAAATCAACCCAGAGGCGCGGCAGTTCGCGAAGCAGCACCAACTCGATCCGCTGCGCATTTTCGAGCAGGAACCGGACGCCGGGCTTGGCAACGGCGGCCTCGGTCGGCTCGCAGCTTGTTTTCTCGATTCGATGGCGACGCTCGGCATTGCCGGCACGGGATACGGGCTGCGATACGAATATGGAATCTTCCGGCAGCTCATCCGCGACGGCAGGCAGGCCGAACAACCCGACCACTGGCTCGCCCGGCCCGATCCCTGGGAAGTCCCGCGGCCCGACGAAGCCGTCGAAGTGAAGCTCAACGTGTCTTTCGAGATTCGTGGCGGTGCGCTGCGCATCGTCGAAGGCCGACCTTCCACGCTCCTCGGCATCCCATATGATCGGCCCGTGGTCGGTTACGGCGGCAAAACAATCAACACGTTACGCTTGTGGGCTGCGAAGGCGTCGAGCGATTTCGATTTCGCGCAGTTCAGCAGCGGCGATTTTGTCGGGGCGTTCGCCGAAGCGCTCGCCGCTGAAACCACAACGCGCGTGTTGTATCCCGATGATCACACGACCGAAGGCAAAGGGCTGCGATTTTTTCAGGAGTATTTCCTCGTCGCGTGTTCGCTCGCCGACCTCATCCGTCGTTTCCGCGCGGCCGGTAATGAGTGGTCGGCGTTGCCGGAGAAAGTGGCCATTCAACTCAACGACACGCATCCCGCGATCGCCGTGCCGGAGTTGATGCGGCTGCTGTTGGACGACGCGAAGCTCGGCTGGGACGACGCTTGGAAGCTCACGCAACGCACGCTCGCGTACACGAATCATACGCTGTTGCCGGAAGCGCTGGAGAAATGGCCAGTGCAGTGGTTCCAGGATTTGCTGCCGCGCCATCTCGAAATCATTTACGAAATCAATCGGCGCTTCCTTGGTGACGTCCGCGCCCAGTATCCCGGCGATGCCGGGCGAGTCGAGCACGTCAGCCTCATCGAGGAAGGCGCTTCCCGCCAAGTTCGCATGGCGCATCTGGCCATTGTCGGCTCGCACAGCACCAACGGAGTCGCTGCGCTGCACTCGGAGTTGCTCAAAAAGCAAGTCGTGCCGGACTTCGCGGCCCTGTTCCCCGAACGCTTCAACAATAAAACCAACGGCGTGACGCCGCGCCGCTGGCTGTTGCTGGCCAACCCGCCGCTGGCCGCAGTCATCACCGAGGCCATCGGCGACGGCTGGATCACGGACCTGGCGCAGTTGGAGAAGTTGAAACCGCTCGCCGACGACAAATCGTTCCGTGCCGCCGTCCGCAAAGCGAAACGCGACACGAAGACACGTTTCCTCCAGTGGCTCGACATGCCGGGGATTGATCCCGACGCGGTTTTCGATACGCAAATCAAACGCATCCACGAATACAAACGGCAACTGCTCAACGCGCTGCACATCGTCGTGCTCTACAACCGGTTGCACGAGAACCCACAACTCGAATTGCCGCCGCGCACGTTTTTCTTCGGGGGTAAGGCTGCGCCCGCGTACCACTTCGCGAAGCTCGTCATCAAGTTCATCAACAACCTCGCCGGCACGCTCGACGGCGATCCGATCACCAAAGGCCGGTTGAAGGTCGTGTTCGTGCCAGACTACCGGGTGTCAGTCGCGGAATACCTGATCCCGGCCAGCGATGTGTCCGAGCAAATCTCGACGGCGGGCTACGAAGCCAGCGGCACGAGCAACATGAAATTCATGATGAACGGCGCGTTGACCATCGGCACGCGCGACGGCGCAACCATCGAGATGGCCGAAGCGGCTGGTGAGGAGAACCTCTTCCTGTTCGGCCTGACCGCTGAGCAGGTCGAAGCCAGCCGCGGCTGGTACAACCCACGTTGGCATTACGACAACGAACCAGAAACGCGCGCCGCGCTCGACTTGATTGCCGGCAATCATGTCAGCCAACACGAACCCGGTATCTTCACGCCTATCCTCGATGCGCTGCTGCAACACGGCGACCACTACCGGCATTTGGCCGACCTCACCAATTACGCCCAGGCCCATCAACGCTTGGGCGAGTTGTACGCCGACCAAGAAGCATGGACGCGCAAAGTCATCCTGAACGTCGCAGCCTCCGGCCAGTTCTCCAGCGACCGCACGATCGCCGAGTACGCCAAGGAGATTTGGAGCGCGAAACCGTGCCCAATTTAACCTAGGAGGAAACAGAATATGCCCAGCCCCCAACTCGGGTACACGATTACGGTTCACCGGGTCGACGACGACCCGCTGCGCTTCAGACTGCGGCGCACAGTCGATGAGATGCGCAATGCCGGTGCGACCATCGAAAACGGATTGGCCGCGAATTATCTCGGCGTGGTTCTCGAGGGAAAGCTCATCGTCGTGCCGGCGCGTCGGATTGCCGGCATCGAGATCGATCCGGCCCCGAATGTGTTGGTCGCACACGTTATTAAGGACGCCGAACCCGCGTAGGATGCAACCGGCATCACAGGAAGGTAGCCCGACACCGCCAGGAGTGACGTGGGAGGGGGATGGGTGGAACTTCGCCTTCTACTCCCGGCACGCGACCGGCGTCACGTTGCTGTTGTACGATGGGAAGAATTTCGTGAAGCCGCTGGCCACGCTCACGCTCGATCCACTTCAGAACAAAACGGGACGGATCTGGCATTGCTTCGTGCCGCACGTGCCGCGCGCGCGCTACTTCGCCTACCGGGTCGAAGGCCCGACCGGGGCACTGCACCAGTTCGACGCCCGGAAGGTGTTGCTCGATCCCTTTATCGAGCAGGTGTTCTTTCCGCCGGACTTTTCGCGTGCCGCCGCGATGAAGCCGGGCGCAAACGATGGGCGCGCGCCGCTTGGTGTTTTGCCGTCGAACCGAAAACCGAAAACCGAGAGCCGAGAACCGACCGGCCCGCGACATTCGTGGCATGAGCTTGTCATTTATGAGTTGCACGTGAAGGGCTTCACGGCGCGAGCGAACTCGGGCGTCACGAAAGAAAAACGCGGGAGGTTTCTGGGCTTGATCGAGAAGATTCCGTATCTAAAGGAACTCGGAGTGACGGTGGTGGAATTGTTGCCGGTCCATCAGTTTGATCCGCAGGAGGGCAATTACTGGGGCTACATGACCTTGAACTTTTTCGCGCCGCATCAAGGCTATGCTCTGCACGACGCGACGGCGGAGTTTCGCGAGATGGTCCGCGCTTTTCATGCGGCAGGAATCGAGGTGTGGCTCGACGTGGTGTACAACCACACGTGCGAAGGCGACCAGACCGGCCCGACGTATTCGTGGCGTGGGATTGACAACAGCACTTACTACCTGCATCGGCCCGATGGACAATACTGCAATGACAGCGGTTGCGGGAACACGCTGCGGTGCGGGCGCGATGCTGCGCGCATGCTGGTTTTGGAGAGTCTGAGGCATTGGGCGGATCTCGGCGTGGACGGGTTTCGTTTCGATTTGGCCTCGGCTATGGCGCGCGATGCGCACGGCCAAGTGCAGACGGAGGATGCAGCGCTGATCAGCGAAATTACCGCGCTGGCAATTACGCGCAATCTCCGAATAGTGGCCGAGGCATGGGATATCGGGGTGAATTTGCTGGGAAAAAGATTTCCTGGCTGGCTGTGGGGGCAGTGGAACGGCCGGTATCGCGATGATGTGCGCGCGTTTGTCCGGGGCGATGCCGGCAAGATCGGCGCGTTGATGCAACGGTTGTACGGCAGTGATGACTTGTTTCCCGACGGCCCCGGTGATGTGTACCGGCCGTATCAGAGCGTCAACTTCGTCACCGCCCACGATGGTTTTTGTCTCTACGATCTGGTCGCATACAACCAGAAACACAACGCCGCGAACGGGCACAACAACGCGGACGGCACGGACCACAACGTGAGTTGGAACTGCGGTTGGGAAGGTGACGAGGGCGTGCCGGCTGAGGTGCTCGCGTTGCGCCGGCGGCAGGTGAAGAATTTCTTCTGTCTGCTGATGTTATCGAACGGCACGCCGACGTTCTGCGCGGGCGACGAGTTTCTGAACGCGCAGGGCGGCAACAATAACCCGTACAATCAAGACAACGAGACCACGTGGCTCGATTGGTCGAAACTGGAGAGGAACCGGGACATCTTTCAGTTTTTCCAGCGCATGATCGCATTTCGTAAAGCCCACCCGGCTATCGGGCCCGGCCGGTATTGGCGGGAGACGGTGAGTTGGCATGGCGCGACTGGCCCGATGGATTTTGATTCGCGCTGTTTGGCATATTGTTTGCACGGCGCGAGCGACCTCTACATCATGATCAACGCCTTCTGGGAGCCGGTTCGATTCCAGATTCAGGAGCCCGGAGATTGGAATTGTGTCGTGGACACCAGCCGCCAAGACTTGGCAACGCAGGCTGTCGCTGGGCTGAACTACGAGGTCGCGCCGCGGTCCATTGGCGTTCTGGAACGCAGATCATGAGTACGGCACACGCCGGCGAGAAAGTGCAGCGCACCATCGTTCACCTGCTGTTTCCGTTGCTGACCACGCGAATGCTCTAATGGGATCTGAAGGACTATGTCACACGTTACGAATCATGATAGGGCTGGAGAATTCAATGCACCCGAGAGAGCCGGTGCTTTCGAATTCGGATTAGCCTTAAGAGCCTAATCCACAAGGGCTTCTCAAACAGCGACTGGGCAATTTGCTTGGGGGTGCGGAACCCTCGGCAGATTCATTGTGCACCCAATTCGCAAGCGACTGCAAAGCCACCCAAGATTGTGGTTTGGGGGTGGCTATGCCACGCTCCCAGCGGCTAACCGCGCTGAGTGTGACACCAAGCCTTGAGGCAAGTGATTTTTGGCTCAGATGGTTCTTAAGTCGGTATTCTCGAAGAACTTGAGACAGAATTTCTGGCTGATTTAGCCAAGGGGGCGGAGTGACCCTTCCGGCCCGGAGCACCAAATGGCAAAAAGGGTGCAGAGGGGTCCCTCTCCGCCAGCGTAGCTGGACAGACTACACTCCATTTGTTGAATCAGTTCGGTGTAGTTAGAACAGCCACACGCAGCACTCATCAGTTTCAGTTAGCTTCAGACCGAGTGTTCTGATCGTCCGGAAGAGCCGACTGCTTGACGATGTTCTCGAAGCTGACAAAATCAACATGTTGGAAATCGATAGTAACCTCATTGAGAACGCCATAAGGCCGAGTGCTCTCGAAAAAAAGAATTGGTTATCCATTGGCATCCTGGTGCTGGCGAACGAAGCGCCGTAATCTACACTTTGCTCGGAAGTTGTCGGCGGCAAGGGATCAACCCATTTGAGTATCTGAAGAATTTGTTCACGCGATTGCCAGTGGCGAAGATGACGGAGATCCAAGAGTTCACGCCGTCGCAGTGGGTGACGATGCAATCCGCTAGACTGGTACAAGCGGCCTGAATTGATCCCGAGGAAAAAGAGGGGAGCGCAGCCGCAAGTCGGTTCACCGAGTCGTGAACGAGGCAGTAGTTTTTCGTTCTACCTTTCCGTCGCGACTGCACTCCTTCATCCGTACATCTTTGCAGCCTTACGGCACCAACACGCGGACCCGGTAGTAGCGCGCGGGTGTGTTGGTGGCACCCCCGGAATCGAGCATGTTGGTGACGATCCCGACACCGGTTCCGCCGCTGAGGATGTTGGTCTGCCCGGTGCTCACGAAGTCATTCGTATAGCCGCCCTCGGGCGTGCCGCAAGCGTACTCGAGCACATTGGTACGCGAGGTCGGTCCGCCAGGGTAGGAACTGTCGCCGTTCGCGCCCAAGTATGTCACCTGTACATCCTGACCGGAGTTTACGATCGCGAGACTGATGATGTGCAAACACGCCGCGGTGTTGGTGGGGTTAAACCCCGCGAGGAACTCATTGGTGTTGCTCATGCCGTCATTATCGGCGTCTTCATTGCCCGCCGCCGCCGGGCAGCCGAGGCAGTTGAAGTGCTTCCACTGCCATGCATCCCATGAGCCGGGGGCAAGTACGGTTACTGTGAACGAGGCATTCGTTTGATTCTGGGAGGCGTCGGTGGCGGTGCAATTCACGTTCGTGGTGCCGATCCCAAAGGCCGAGCCGGACGCGGGGGTGCAGACCACCTGTGGCGCCGGGTCGCAGTTGTCCGTCGCCGTGACGCTGAAGCTGAGGTTCGTGCTGCTTTGGCCCGCTGCGAGAGTGACCGTGATGTTCGTCGGGCAATCAAGCTCCGGAGGTTGATGGTCATCCACGATGACCGTCACATTCGTGGTGGTCACGTTGCCGGCCCGGTCTGCCACGCGGATGGTCGCGACGCTGTTGCTGATCAGTTTCGACGACATAACGCCCTGCATTGGGTCCACCACCCCGCTACTGTAGGCGTCGACGGGCGGATCGACCGCCTGATAGGTGATCGGATCGCCGCAGGACATTTGGTCCCCAGAAGTGAGAATTATCAGAGGCGGGGTGTTGTCCACGTAAATGGTGATCGTGTCGCTGTTGATGTCCGTTCGCGGGTCTTGCCCGGGTTGACAACTGTCCATCGCGGTCACGGTGATTGTGTGGGGGCCATCCGACAAGGTGGTCGTGTCCAGTTGAAACGGCACGGCCTGCTGGTACGGGGCGGCCGGCGTCGGGCAATATGAGTTGCCGTTGGGCGGTGGCGGATAGAACGACGGTGGCGGATAGGGCGCGGTGTTGACCGTGTTCCCATCCACCGAAAGGGTCGTCGCCAGTGCCGGCCCACACATACAGTACGTGCTCTCCCCTTTCTTGTCGACCACCCGCGCGTCGATGGTGATGGTGCCACTCACCGTGTCTTCCGGTCGCGGTTGCGTCACGGCGACCACCACCCAACCGCCGGGCACGAGACCGTAGGCTTGGTTGTAGTAAAACTCCGAGGCTGAGCGCAGCAGTTCATCAATGTCGTCGGGTACGCCGATCGGGACCGAAGTGAGATCAAGGGCGGCGATCTTGTCGCGGAGCGCGTCGATGTCGGCCTGCGCGTAGCCGAGTTGTTGGAGTGTGTCCACCTCGCTCTGGGGGAAGCCGTTCGTGGCGATCTTCTGCTGCAGGTCGAGGACCGCCTGCCGCGACGGGATGCCCGCAGCTTGTTGGGCTACGAGCAGGTTGGTAGCGAAGGTTACCAGTTGCTGGTCCAGCATCGCCGCGTGGCGCAGCAACTCAGGCGACTGGAGCAGCAGGCCATCCACGCTGTTGGTCTGATAGGCGCCAAACAATTTGTCGTAGGTTTGGTTGTAGGCCGCCAACTCCGCGTTAATCAGCATCGTCTGCTGCGCGGCCGCCGCGGCGAGGGAGGCGGCCTGGTTGGTGGTGACCGCCGGAGTGGCATCAATCTGCGGCAGATTGACGGTGACGACGACCATGAAATTCGTGTCAATGCCACCGGGATCGTTGTGCAGTTCCTGGCAACGGTTGGACCAATCCCACATGTCCCACGCTTGAAGGCCGTACTCAACGGCGGCCTCAGCCGCCAACGGCGGGTCGAAGAAGGAGGCAGCGGCAAGGATGTCTCCCATGACCGTATCCGTCATGCCCGCCCAGTACGTGGCGACCACGACACCGTGGGGAAACCATTTCTGCTGATCCACGTTGACGTTGTACTGCTTGATCCCACTGTTGTCCTCGCCGATCGTGAGGCCATTGGCATCCTGCCACGATCTCACGGCCACGGCAAACACCATCGAGGTGCTCCAGCGGCCGCCCGGTATGATCTTGGTGCAGTTCCAATCATCCCAGACATACATGCCTTGATACGTGAACGCCTCCAGCGGCCCCACACTTGTGTTCGCGGGCAAGGACAGCATAAAATCGTGGAGATTCGCCGTGGCGAGGGTGTGCCCCTGCTGATCGAGCAGGACAATCTGCGCCCCCTGCGTTTTCATTCCGATCGGATTCGGGTCAATGGTGAGCTTCACGGGCAGGTCATAGGTGAACTCGCCGCGGCCGGTCTGCCAGTTCGGCCAGCCAAACGAAACCTTGAGTTTCGGCCATGCACAGACTTGCAGGACCGAGCTGGGGCTGGTGTTTGAAACCCACTGGTTGGGGTCCGAAGTATCATCCCTGTCGGTCACCATAACCGAAATGTTGTACAAGGTTGTGGCCGTCGTGTCGTCGTTGGTCAACCCCATGTCGAAGAGGCTCACCGTGATGCTATTGGATAAACTGACCTTGAACTCCGATCCGTTCACGTACCATGTGTACGCTGCGTGTGGACCGGCGTTCGTGGTCGTCATTGTAATGTTGGTCGTGGAGTCCTGCGCGTGCACCAGATTAGTCCCGCTATTCGCCACGTTGATCTCCGGCGCCGTGGCCGGGGGCGGCGGCTGTCCCATGAGCGTGATCGTCTTCGAGAACGGAGCGCTTGCGTAGCAGCCATTGCTGACGATGAGTTGAATCGTGTAGTCTCCGGCTGCATCCCCCCAGAACGTGGTGGAATCTGCTGTATCGTCCCCAAAGCCGTAACTGTTGGTGGGCGCGGACGAGACGGACCATTTGTACGTCAGGTGCGGCGCGAGTTGGCCGTTGCAGTGGCCGGTTTGCGAACCATTGGCATTCACCGCGACCCCGTTCAGATTGCCGATCTGGCCGGCGCTTTGGCCGCTGATGTTCGCTACGGGCGGGGTGTTCGTCAGTGCTGTGGTGGCGCCCGGCTCAATCACGATCATCGGCGTGTAGAACGAGCCTTCGCTCCACGGGTACCCGACCCCGCTCAAGAACGGTTCGATCTCCAAGATGTCCCCCGGCGACTCCTCCGTGGTAATCACCCGAAATGTGTAGTTAACATTCGTTGACCAACCCACTGTGAACCAGAAATCACCTGCGCCGCGGTCCACGGGGACCGTGATCGTGGCGTGATGCCAGCAGACGTTGTAATACTGCCCCGACGCCTGCGCATCGAAGTTGGTGGTGGCTAGCACCGGAAGATCACCACTCCCAGGATCCATTCCCGCATCCCTGCCGCTGGTCACCGTGCTTGCTTGCCGAATCCGGACCACCAAGTTACCGCCCGCCGGCGGCGCGTTGTGGTCCCAGTCGCCAAGGGCGGCCAACACCCAGACACCGAACGTCTGCCCCGGGCCGGACGAGTCGAGGTGGAACCGGCTGCCGACCTCTTCGACGCTGGGGATGTTGGCGACGGCGCCCATGTAGTGCTCGACCTTATTCAGATCTCGGATATAGCCCGATTGCCACAAGTTCTCATCCACGCACCCCTGACCGACGATTGTGTTCTGGTCGTTGAAGCCATTCACCACCACCTTCCCGAAACTGCTGTTGGTCGCCCACATCAGGTCGGCTCGCACCGGTGCCGTGACGGCCAGCAGCACCGCCAGCACTGCCAACGGCACGGCTCGTGTCAGGGTAAGCTGGCGACAGGATGCATGATTTCTGGAGGAAGGAAACATTACGAGACTAGACGCTTTCTTCATAGCTCATCTCCTCTGAGTTGCGGAGGAACAAGGAATTGTGCCCCTCTTGCAGTAGTTCGACCGGAAGGGATGATTATCACCCGCCGCTGGGAGGCTCGGATGGTCGTACTGAGTAAACCGAGAAGAGGGATCCTTTGTGTGCAGCCGTCCCCTCGTCGTGCGAACTTGGCGCGAACAGCTTACGACACCCAGTATAGTGCGCCTCACTGGTTCTCTCCGTGCGACCCGAAGCCACCTCTGCACGGAATGAGTGACCGCCTCAGGATTAAATCCTCCGCCTGCACCCCAACCTCTGTCAAGCCTCTTCTTTGCGATTCCGTAATACCGCTTACTCCTTCCCCCAAGGACGCGTCTGCGCTTGGGTCGTTCGTGACGTGCTTTGTGCGGTCACCCAATTCAGGTTCGCCATAAGCTCCTATTCAGTAAGGGCCTCTAGCGAATGTAACTCAGCGATTGGCTAGGGGGCGCGGAACCCTCGGCAGATACATCGTTCACCCAATTCGCAAGCAAATGCAAAGCTGCCCAAGATTGTCGCTTTGGCGTGGCTTTGCCTCGCTCCCAACGGCTGACGGCGCTGAGTGTCACGCCCAGCTTCGAGGCAAGTGATTTTTGGCTGAGACTGTTTCTAAGCCGGTATTCCCGAACAACTTGAGAGAGAATCCCGGGCTGATTTGACCAAGGGGGCGGGGTGACCCTTCCGGCCCAGAGCACCAAATAGCAAAAAGGGTGCAGAGGGGTCCCTCTCCGCCAACGTAGCTGGATTAGCTACACCATCGCTGCAGCGGCAGTGTGCTTTTAGTGATTCGACAGGGCGATTGCATTTAGAAACCCAAGAGGCTGCGTAGGTAATCGTGATTCCAACCGGCTACTTTTTGTTTGGTGCGGATTCCCCGTTTAATCTTCTGATCCCGCCGCAACAGATTCAGGCACAGGG
>Ga0335081_10009497_pt1 | contig 15667 bp, 14 predicted proteins | sample Lox_Sample_35_FD_206713 | JGI IMG/M metagenome (GOLD analysis project Ga0335081, IMG submission 206713) | Soil microbial communities from Loxahatchee National Wildlife Refuge, Florida, United States - Lox_Sample_3.5 | ecosystem: Environmental > Terrestrial > Soil > Wetlands | place: USA... | reverse complement strand
AGAGGATCATGATCTCGCGCCAGGGGAATCTCGAGCACAAGAAGAAGCTCGCGAAAGAGATCGCGGGGATCAAGGACAAATAGAATTAGTATCGTACAATAATTAAAGGAGAGGAAGACCTGTGAGGGAAGTCGTTATCATCAGCGGCGCGAGAACAGCGATCGGAAATTACATGGGTTCGCTTTCCGCATTCAGTCCCATTGAGTTGGGGGTCTTTGCACTGAAAGGGGCTATAGATAAGGCAGGCGTCGATAAGAGCCTCGTCCAGGAGGTTATTGGCGGCCAGTGCAATCAGGCGGGAGCGCCGGGAAATTCAGCCCGCCACGTGGCCCTGAAGGCGGGACTGCCCGTCGAGTCTTTTGCCTTCACGGTTCATCAGCAGTGTGCATCATCAATGCGCGCCGCTGAACTCCTGTCACAGGAGATCATGCTGGGTAAAGTCGATGTGGGTGCAGTTGTCGGCATCGAGAGCATGAGCAATGCTCCCTATCTGCTCTTCGGTTCACGTAAAGGATACAGACTGGGCGATGCCGAGAAGGTGCAGGACAGCCTGATGATCGGTGGCCTCGTCGATGTCCTGGTAGGCTACCACATGGGCATAACGGCAGAGAACATCGCTGAGGAGTACGGCATTACCAGAGAGGAGCAGGACGAATTCGCCACGTTGAGTAATCTTCGCGCGTGTCAAGCCATCAAGGAAGGCTGGTTCAAGGACGAGATCGTTCCTGTGGAGATCAAGACAAAGAAGGGCACTGTACTTTTTGATACGGATGAGCACCCCCAGGCCAATACTACAGTCGAAGCGCTGGCAAAATTGAAACCTGCCTTTAAGAAAGATGGCACAGTGACGGCAGGAAACGCATCCGGCTTGAATGATGGCGGCTCGGCCATGATCTTGATGGCTTCTGATACAGCGGAGAAGATGGGGCTTAAACCCGTGGCCAGGGTCGTTACCTCCGCTCCCGGTTCCGTTGAGCCGCGGGTCATGGGGATGGGCGTCGTCCCCGCGGTCCGCAACGCCTTAAAGCGCGGCGGCTTGAAACAGGATCAAATTGACTACTGGGAGTTCAACGAGGCATTCGCAGCGCAGGTCTTGGGAGTGAACCGGGAATTAAAGATCAGCCTGGACCGGCTAAATGCCGTTGGTTCCGGGATCGCCCTGGGTCATCCTGTCGGTGCAACCGGCGCGAGGATTATCATCACCATGATCAATGAGATGAAGCGCCGCGGGGTAAGGTACGGCTGCGCATCCTTGTGCGCGAGCGGTGGACCCGCGCATGCATTCATCATTGAATCTATGTAAATCAAGAGTGCTTTTGAAGAGAACGATCTAAACCGGCCGGATTATATCCGGCCTTGTGTATTCTGGTATGTTGCTTCATAATTCTGTAAAAGGTTTTTCCCATGAAGCGCACCATTTACACGATAGGCCATTCCACTCACACGGCCGATGAGTTTGTCTCAATTATTCATGCGCACGGGATCGAAACGGTCGTCGACGTCCGGTCCGTTCCCGGATCCCGCCACAACCCTCAGTTTAATAAAGAAGAATTGGAAAAAACTCTGCGTGAGCAGAAGATGGACTATGTTCACCTCAAGGCACTTGGGGGGTTACGGCACACCACAAAGGCCTCTGTGAATACGGGCTGGAGGAATGCGTCCTTCCGGGGATTCGCGGATTATATGCAGACTCCTGAGTTTGCAGGGGGAATAGAGGAACTGATAGAACTTGCCCGGGAGAAGAAGGTTGCGATCATGTGTTCCGAGGCCGTCCCGTGGCGCTGCCACAGGTCTCTCATCGGCGACGCTCTCCTCGTGCGCGGTTTTCACGTTGAGGACATCATGAGCGCCGCGACTTCGAAACCTCATAGCCTGACACCGTGGGCGAAGGTGGCTGGCAAAGAGATTACGTACCCGGGTGTGATCTGAGGAAGTGAAATCAGGAAAGGACAATCTCCCCCGTTACGAGAGTTATTTATTTTTCCCCTTGGTCTTTCCCAGAAAGCCTTCTTCGCGGAGCCACTCCTCGGTCATCCGCATCCCGTCCGGGAGTGACACGCGGGGTTCGTAGCCGAGCTCGCGCCTTGCCTTCTCAATATTGAAGCGCGTCTTGCCTGCGAGATAACGGACAGCCTCCCTCGTGGTCTTTGGCTGACCTCCCGTTACTTTTGCGATTAACTCCATTCCAAGAGCGATAGCCTGCCCGAGTTTTTCAGGGACGGAGCGCATCTTCGGCTTGCCTGCCATCTTCGCGTAGCAGCCGAAGAATTCCTTCCATGGAACTGCAACGCCGTCGGTAATAACATAGGCGTGCCCGACGGTCTCGTCGCGTTTTGCCGCTGCGACTATCGCGTCGACGAGATTATCAATGTACACACAATTGCAAAGTCCCGTCCCTCCATTGATGAGCATCACCTGGCCTGCGGTTACCATATTGATTGGCCGGATAGTCCAAGGCCTGGAATGCGGGCCGTAGACATTTGCGGGCCGTATCACGACAACAGGCAGTCCGGCGTTTCGGTGATGCGCCCAAACCACTTCTTCCGCCGCGATCTTCGTGTCACAATAGAGGTTACCGCACGGCTGGTAAGGAGTGTTCTCATCTGCTCTGTCCGGCGGATTCAGACCATACACGGCTACGCTACTCATATATACAAGTTTCTTGACGCCTGCTTCAATAGAGGCCTTGACGATATTCTCCGTTCCTTCCACGATGGTCCGGCAGAATTCCTTCTTATCACCGGTACTCGCCGATGTGAAACCGGCACAGTGAAACACGATATCGCATCCGGAAGCAGCCGTAATCAGCGAATCCGGATCGAGGAGGTTACCCTTGACAATTTGCACGGGCAGCTTTCTCAATCGGCCCGCTTTTCCGATATGGCGTACCATGGCGCGCACGCGCACGCCCTCTTCATTTGCCAGCCTTTCCGCAAGCCTGCCGCCGATGAAGCCGGAAGCGCCTGTCACGAGAGCAGTGAGACCGCGAATCTCCACAATGCCTCCATATTAACCGTGCGCTTCGCCCCAGTTCCTTCCGACGGAGATGTCGACCTTGAGGGGCACCTTGAGGTTGATTACCTCCTCCATCTCTTTCTTGACCAGGTGGACCACTTCTTCTTTCTCAGAGAGAGGGACCTCGAAGACCAACTCATCGTGGACCTGCATGATCATGCTTGCCGACAAACGTTTCTTCGCGATGAGGTGTGAGATGTTTATCATGGCCACCTTAATGAGATCCGCCGCAGTCCCCTGGATAGGGGTATTGATCGCCATCCGCTCGGCAAACTGTCTGACAGGCACATTGCTGCTGTTTACCTCCGGGAGATAGCGTCGTCTGTTGAGGAGCGTGGTTACGAATCCATCCCTGCGCGCACACTCGAGGATTCTGTTCAGATATGTCCTCACCTCACTGTACTTGCTGAAATATTCATCGATGAACGACTGGGCGGTTTTCTGCGGTACGCTCAATTCCTTGGACAGGCCGAAGGCGCTCATGCCGTAGAGGATGCCGAAATTGATCACTTTCGCCTGCCGCCTCATATCCGCCGTAACCATCTCGGGGAAGACGCCGAAGACATTCGCCGCCGTTGCCGTATGTATGTCAACGTCCTCCATGAAGGCCCCTATCAGCACCTTGTCATTTGAAAGATGTGCAAGTATGCGAAGCTCTATCTGAGAGTAATCGGCAGAGACGATCTCAAAGCCTTCTGGTGCTATAAAAGCCTGCCTTATCCTTTTCCCTTCGGGCGTACGCGCCGGGATGTTCTGCAGGTTCGGATTGCTCGAAGAAAGCCTTCCTGTCGCGGTAACGGCCTGATTGTAAGATGTATGGATACGGCTTGTCTCCGGATTGATTAGCGCGGGCAGTGCGTCGATGTACGTGGACTTAAGCTTTGCCATCGCTCGGTAGGAAACGATCTCGGCCGGGAGTTCATGGCTCTTGGCAAGGTTCGTCAGTACCTCGACGTCCGTGGAATGTCCCTCCTTTGTCTTTCTCCCCCTGGGGAGACCGAGCTTTTCAAACAGGATCGCCTGGAGCTGCTTCGGTGAATTGATGTTGAATTTTTCTCCTGCGAGGCTGTAGATATTTTCCTCCGTCATGGAGAGCAATTGCTCCATCTCCTCAGACAGCGTTTTCAAGAGTTTGGTGTCGAGAAGGACACCTTTCTTCTCCATGGTCGCAAGAACGGAAATGAGCGGCATCTCGACCTCGTAATAGAGCTCTTTGAATCCGTCCTGAATTATTTTTTCATGGAGTATTGCGGCGAGTCCCATGATGCAATCCGCCCTCCGGCACGCATAATCCTTGACCCGCTCGACAGGCACGGCGCTGAAAGGAAGAGCCTTGGCACCGCTCCCAACCAACTCCTTCGGATACGCAATCTGCCTGCCCATGTAATCCCGCACGACGTCGGCAAGTTCGAAGCTGTGCTTCGCAGGATTGAGGATATACGAGCTAACCATCGTGTCGCACCCGAGACCACGGAGTTCGACGCCTCCTCTTGCGAAGATGATGAGTGCGTCTTTCAGGTCGTGGCCGTGTTTTTTTACTTTGTCAGAGGAAAGGAAGGGGGCAAGCCTTGAGAGAACTCTATCAGTACCAAGCTGCTCCGGCATACCCATGTAGTCGTGGCCGAGAGGGATGTAAGAGGCTTCCCCGGGGGAGGTGGAGACAGAAATGCCGACGATCTCGGCAAGCATCGGTATATCGGAGCTCGCAACTATTGCGAAGCCGAACTCCGGAACATTTTGCAGCCGATCGAAGAGGGCTGTGAGAGCTTCCTCTTTCAGGATAAGATGGTATTGCTCTTTCCGTGACTCACCCTTCACCTTCAGCTCCTGGAGGAGTGACGAAAATTCAAACTCCTTGAAGAGTTTCTGCAAAGCCTCATTGTCAGGCCCTTCGTACCGCGTGCTTTCGAGCGTGATATCAAAGTCTGCATCGGTCTTTATTTTGGCGAGATCATGGCTCATCCTCGCCTGGTCAACGTATGCGCGCAGGCTTTCGCGAGTCTTCGGGTTCCTGACCTTGTCCGCATTTTTGAGGACTCCCTCTACCGAACCGAACTCCTCGATCAGACGCTGGGCCGTCTTTGGTCCTATGCCCGGGACGCCGGGGATATTGTCTGACTGGTCGCCCGTAAGACCGAGTATCTCCGTAACCTTGTCGGGGCCCACACCGAAACGTTCTTTCACAGCTTCGACATCGTATGACTTATCTTTCATGGTATCGATCATCAGGATGTCGGGGGAGATGAGCTGCATCATATCCTTGTCCCCGGAGACGATTACCGTCTTGATACCGCTAACCTCAAATTTCTTCGCAATGGTCCCTATGATGTCATCCGCCTCGAGTCCCTCTTTTTCCAGCACGGGGATCGAGAAACCGCGGATGACGTCTTTGATGTAAGGTATCTGCATTACCAGGTCGTCGGGCGTGGGCCTCCTCGTGGCCTTGTACGCCTCGTACGCCTCATGGCGAAAGGTGGGGCCCTTGAGATCGAACACCACGGCAATGTGCCGGGGATTCTTTTCGCGCAGGAGTTTCAAGAGCATGTTGGTGAAGCCGTAGATCGCGTTCGTGGGAAACCCCTTGGAGTTGGAGAGTTCTCTGATCGCATAGAATGCGCGGTATATGTAGTTGCTCCCGTCGATGAGATAGAGGGTAGGTTTTTCAGCTTCTTTGGTCATAAGTCTTTTTTGTCATTTCGAGTGCAACGAGAAATCCTTGTCCCGAACGAAGAAAGGCATCTTAGATTCCTCATGTACATTCGGAATGACAAGACAGGCTATTTAGTCAATCACAGTTCAAACGTCGCGTCGATCTTGAAGGTTTGTGCTGCACTCATACTGGTGACGTCGGCAATGCCGGTCCGCTCACGTATCTCCGCCAGGTATTTATTTAAGGTGTCCTGATCGCGAGCGATGAATGTGAACCACACGTTGTAGTCGTGTTTTCTCCTGTAGTTGTGGGTGACACCGGCGTAGGAGTTTACAACATCGACAAAATCTTTCAACTTCTCTTTCGGTACCCGCGCCGCACAGAGGGTGCTTGCAAAGCCAAGTTTCCGGGTATCGAACACCGCGCCGATCCTGCGGATGATCCCCTCGTCTTTCAATTTTCTTACGCGCTTGAGAACCTCAGATTCTTTGAGGCCTAAACCTTCGGCAATCGCCTTCCAAGGTTCAGCCACTACAGGGAAGTCTTTCTGGATGATATTCAGGATCTTTTTGTCGATTGCGTCCATCATCTTTTCGGTTTGTATATGCAGAACGGCTCTTCCGCAAGGTAGTCGCCGGTGATCTCATAAGCGCGCGCGCGGCAGCCGCCGCAGACATTGATAAATTCGCAGCGGCCGCATTTGCCCTTGTATTTTTTCAAATCGCGGAGGTTGGCAAATACCGCTGAATTCTCCCATATCTCCCTGAATCTATTTTCTCTAACATTTCCGCAGTTGACCTCAAGATAGCCGCAGGCCTGCACCTGTCCGGTGTGCGATACGAAGCAGAAGGCGCTACCGCCGAGACAGCCGCGCGTCATCGCATGCAGCGGATCTCTTAATCCCTGCTCTTTTGCAGTTGACACCTGACCCCTGGTCCCTGACCTCTGTTTCAATATTCTGTAATAGTGCGGCGCGCAGGTGGCCTTTAACTGTATCGGACAACTCAGGCTCGCCTCGTGGAACCAGTTCAAGCTTCTTTCATACTCTGCTGGCGATATGGCCTGCCCGGCCATTTCCTTTCCCCTGCCTGTCGGGACGAGAAGGAAGATATGATGAGCGGCGGCGGCGAGGCTGACGGCGAGGGCCATAATATCCGGGAGCTGCGCGAGGTTCGCCTTCGTTATAGTTGTGTTGATCTGGAATTCAACGCCCGTTTCTTTCAATATATCGATGCCCTTGAGGGCTCCCGCGAATGCCCCCGTCACGTTGCGGAACGCATCATGGCTCTTTGCATCCATGCCGTCGATGCTGATGCTGACGCGCTTGATGCCCGATGCGAGCATCTTTCCGGCACTCTCCTTTGTAACAAGCGTGCCGTTCGTTGCCATCACCATGCGGAGTCCTTTGTTGTCTCCGTAGGCGGCGATCTCGAATATATCTTCGCGGAGGAGCGGTTCGCCGCCTGTTAGGATGACAATGGGTTTGCTCACGGCAGCGATCTCGTCAACCAGGCGGAAGGCCTCGTCCGTTGCGAGTTCACCGCCATAGGGACCGTGCTTCGCGGAAGCGCGGCAATGGACGCAGGCGAGGTTACAGCTCCTGGTGACTTCCCAGGCAACCATGCGCAGGGTATGGGGCAGGACTTTCTTGTTCATTTCCGGAGAAACTTTGCCGCCTCCAGGGCGAAGTAGGTTAAGATGATATCGGCGCCCGCCCTCTTGATAGCCGTCAGCACTTCCATCATCGCCCTTTCTCCATCCATCCATCCCAGTTTGGCTGCGGCCTTGATCATGGAGAACTCGCCGCTCACGTTGTAGGCTGCGATAGGGAGATCGAATTCCTCGCGCGCGCGCCGGATGACATCCAGGTAGGGCAGGGCAGGCTTAACCATGATTATGTCCGCACCCTCTTCCACATCTAGGCTGATTTCGCGGATTGCTTCGTCCGCATTCGGCGGGTCCATCTGATACGACTTGCGGTCGCCGAACTGCGGCGCGCTTTCCGCCGCCTCGCGGAAAGGGCCGTAGAAACAAGACGCGTATTTTGCAGAGTACGCCATGATCGGTATATTCTCGAAGTCCGATTCGTCGAGTGCTTCACGGATCGCTCCGACCTGACCGTCCATCATTGCGGACGGCGCCACCATGTCGGCACCGGCCCTCGCATGAGATACGGCCGTCTCCGCGAGGACCTCGATCGATGCGTCGTTGTCGACATCGCCTTTCTCGATCATCCCGCAGTGGCCGTGGCTCGTGTATTCGCAGAGGCAGACGTCGGTTATGACCACGATGTCCGGCACCTTGTCTTTAATCCTCTTCACAGCCTGCTGGATAATGCCTTTCTCTATAAAGGCGCCGGTTGCCAGCTCGTCCTTCTTATCCGGGATGCCGAAAAGGAGAACTGCGGGGATGCCCAGGTCCTTCGCCTTCTGGACTTCTTTGACAAGATTATCGACTGACATCTGGAAATTTCCAGGCATCGAGCTGATCGGTTTCTTTACATCCTTCCCGAAAGTAACAAAGAGAGGATAAACGAAGTCGTCGACGGAAAGCTTCGTCTCTCGTATCATCCTCCTCATGTTCTCATTCTTTCTCAACCGTCGCGGTCTGTAAGCAGGAAAGTACATGATCTAATCCCCCCTCATCTTTCTTTACGTTTATTATCTTTGCTGAAGTATTTTTTCAGCGTCTCAACAAGTCCCTCTACTGTATAACGCTCCTGGACAATATCAACGGGAAGCCCCGCCCTCTTTGCCGCTTCCGCGGTAACGGGCCCTATACATGCAACCCTGACTTTCTTCGGTGTGACATAATCCTGCCCCATGATAGCCATGAAGTTCTCAACCGTAGAAGGGCTTGTAAAGGTGATGACATCCACCTTTCCCTCCTTCAGAAGCTTTCCCAATTCGGCCTTCTTCTTTCCTGAGCCGACGGTTCGATATGCCGTTACCACGTCGACCTTCGCGCCCAGTTTCGCAAGTTCCTCGGGAATCACATCCCTGGCCCTTTCGGCCCGGGGAAGCAATATCTTCTCACCCCTGATATCAATCTTTCTGAAGGCCTTGACGACTCCCTCGGAGATATACTCCTCCGGCACGAGATCGACGCTGATGCCAGACTCCTCAAGTTTCGCCGCTGTCGCCGGCCCGATCGTACAGATACGGATATCCTTTAGGTCGCGCATGTCCTTTCCCAGTTCACGGAGACGGGCAAGAAAGAAGCTCACGCCGTTTGCACTCGTGAATATTATCCAGCGGTACTCCGTAAGACGTGCGATGACCTTGTCGAGATCCCCATAATCTTCAGGCGGCACAATCGTGATCGTTGGGAAACTGATGACACGCGCCCCTTCCGCATGGAGGAGAGCGGCGAAATCTTCGGCCTGCGTCACCGGTCTCGTGATCACAATGCCCTTGCCGAAGAGAGGCTTTGTCTCGTACCAGTTAAGGACGCTGCGGAGATCCACGACGCCTCCCACCACAAGCACTGCGGGAGGAGAAAAACTCCTCTCCTTCGCCTTGGCGGCGATATCGCCAAGGGTACCTGTCAGCGTCTCCTGATCTTCCGTGGTTCCCCATCTGATGAGTGCAGCCGGTGTACCGACCTCTTTGCCGTGGACCATCAGGTTAGAGGTAATCTTCGCAAGATTCTTTACTCCCATAAGAAATACCACCGTGCCGATTCCCGCAAGACACTCCCAGTCTATTTTGGTTTCTTCCTTGGTCGCGTTTTCATGTCCGGTGACAAAGGCGACCGTGGAGGTGTGACCGCGATGAGTGAGCGGTATGCCCGCATACGCAGGGACAGCGGCTGCGGATGTGACACCGGGGATCACCTCAAAGGGAATGCCGGACTGCGCGAGTATCTCCGCCTCCTCGCCTCCGCGTCCGAAGATGAACGGGTCTCCGCCTTTCAGTCTCGCGACAACATTTCCTTTCTTTGCCTCTTCGAGGAGAAGTCGATTTATCTCATCCTGCGGCAGTGTATGCTGGCCGCCCTTCTTGCCCGCGTAAATCAGGCGTGCCGACTCCTTTGCCTGTCTCACGATATCTTCACTCACAAGATAATCGTAGATGATAACGTCCGCCTTCTTGAGGCATCGCAAACCTCTTATCGTAAACAGTCCAGGGTCCCCCGGACCGGCACCGATGATATATACCTTACCTTTCTTCACTGACAGAGTCCTCTTCTGTAAACCTCATCGAGTATCGTCTTCCCACCCCTGGACAGGATTTTTTCTGCGAGGAGCGTCCCTAAAGCCTCTGCGTCCGCACTCGGCCCGCTTACCTCATCTCTTATCAATTCCCTGCCGTCGAGGCTTCCGAGAAGGCCGCTGATAGTCAGGCGATCTTCGTTCTTCACTCCGTATGCGGCTACCGGCAACTGGCAGCCGCCGCCGAGCTTCCTGAGAAAAGCCCGCTCTGCCTCCATCTCCACCCACGTCTTTGGATGATTGAGGAAGGCAAGAGCGTTCTTCACTGCGTCATCATTCTTTCTCGATTCAATTCCCAACACACCCTGTCCCACGGCGGGGAGCATCGTCGTGACCGGTATTATTTCCGTTGCGCGATCCAGCCATCCCATGCGCGTGAGTCCTGCGGCCGCGACGATGATGCCGTCAAGGCCGTCGGAGTGTATCTTCTTCATTCGCGTGTCGAGGTTTCCGCGCACAGGAACGAGCTCAATGCCAGGAAAGATGTGCAGGAGCTGAAATCCCCGTCTCAGCGAGCCCGTGCCGATGCGCGCGCCTTTCGGCATATCTTTGAGCTTTTTCCCGTCCCTCGATATCAGGACATCGCGGGGGTCTTCTCTTTCGGACACAACACCGATCTCGAGCCCATCGGGAAGCTCCATCGGAACGTCCTTCATGCTGTGTACTGCGATGTCTATCTCGTTTCTCAGCAGGGCATCCTCGATCTCTTTTACGAACAGACCCTTTCCGCCGACTTTCGCGAGAGGCACATCCTGCAGGATGTCTCCTTTTGTCTTGATCACTACATGTTCCACGGCAACTGCAGGCAACCCAGTCTTCAGTCTCTCAGCAACCCAGTTGGTCTGCGTCAGCGCAAGAAGGCTTCCCCGCGTCCCTATTCTCAGCGTATCTCTAATCTCCCTCTCCTCTCATTTATCATCCAGGCCGAAGAGCCGTCTGATCGCCGCGATATAAGGCAGTGCGCTGTTGTCCCTGCTCTCTTCCTTGAGTCCGGTAATCGGGCCGTGAAGGACCTTGTTGATTACCGATTTCACCATGATCTCGATGTTTCTCTTTTCGTCTTCGGAGAGGTTCTCCATCCATGGTGAGGATTTTGCAATCTCACCCTTGATTATGCCTTCCATCTTTTCCCGGAGGGAGATGATCGTCGGCACGACCTCAAGGGCGTTGTACCATTCGAGATACTTTGCCACTTCTTCATCGATGATGGTCTCCGCCTTCTCGGCTTCTTTCTTCCGGCTCGAGAGATTCGTATCCACAATTTGCTGAAGGTCGTCTATGTTGTAGAGGTAAACGTTATCGATCTCACCCACGGCGGGGTCGACGTCTCTCGGCACCGCTATATCAATCAGGAAGAGCAGACGGTTCCTGCGTCTCCGTATGGCCGCCTCGATCATCGGGGGCGTGAGCACATAGCCGGGAGCTCCCGTCGAAGCGATCACGATGTCTATGTCATGCAGCTTTTCCGGGATGGCGTTAAACTCTACCGCCGTCCCGTGGAAGTCCTCGGCCATCTTCACGGCTCGGGCATATGTCCTGTTCGCGATCAACATATTCCCAACATTCCTGCTTGCAAGGTGTTTCGCCGCAAGCTCCGACATCTCGCCTGCACCTATCAGGAGGACGTTCCTGCCTTCGAGTGCGCCGAATATCTTCTTTGCGAGCTCCACGGCGGCGAAGCTGACGGACACTGCGTTGTTGGCGATACCTGTTTCCGTTCTCACACGCTTTGCCGCCCGGAATGCGTGATGGATTATCTTATTAAGTATGACGCCCGTAGCGTTGTGGTCGACTGCCGTGCGGAACGCGTCCTTAACCTGGCCCAGTATCTGAGGTTCGCCCATCACCATGGAATCGATGCTTGCCGCGACACGGAAGAGATGCCGAACTGCTTCACGATCGACATAGAAATAGAGACACTTCTTCATATCTTCTTCGGACAGATTTCCGTGATGGAAGATGAATGTCCGGAGCTTCGCGTGGGCGCTTTCACTGTCTGCGACGTTTGCCAGAACCTCAACGCGGTTGCAGGTCGCAAGATACAGCCCCTCCTTTATTTCCGGCATGCTCATTATCTCCGCCAGATGATTGCTGTCATCGCCGCACGATATGGAAAGGCGTTCCCTGATCTCGAGAGGGGCAGTTTTATGGTTCATGCCGATTAGGATTATATTCATGGCGCTATATGAATTTGTGGGCAGTCACGAAGAAAATGCTCGTGAATGCGAGCGAAATCACGAGTGCAGCAAATCCGATGAGGACGAAGAGGGCGGCCCTGTGCCCCTTCCATCCCAGAGCGAGCCGCTGATGCAGAAGTACCGCATAGACGATCCAGGCGGCGAGCGTCCAGGTCTGCTTGGGGTCCCACTGCCACAGGCTTCCCCACACGCTCCTCGCCCAAACGGAACCCACGAGGATGCCGAGGGTGAGTAGCGAAAATCCCAGCATCAAGCAGACGTGATTGATCCTGTCGAGGTCGGAAAGGGAAGGAAGAACCTTGCTCATGCTCGTCACCTTCTTATGCTTCAGCATGCCCTCCTGGATCAGGTACATCGCGCCGGCGCATGTGGCGAGAACGAACAAGGCCTCGCCCGTGACGGAAAGGATTACGTGCACCGGCACAAGATTGCTCTGGAGCGCGGCGGGAATGGATACGTATCCGGCCATATCTTTCGAGGCGGCTATCATGAGGAGAAAGGTTACAGGAGATACGAAGGCGCCCAGCACCCTTGTCTTTGTCTTCAATTGAAATGCAAGATAGACGCCCGCCATGACCCAGGCGAAGAAGGAGAGTGCCTCATTGAGAGTGATCAGAGGGTTCTGGCCGGTTGCGATCCATCTGCTTGTGAAGAACATGGTGTGGAAGGCAAATGCAGAAAAAAGAATCCACGTGGAAACTCGCGCCACGATGACTTTTCGGCTGTAAAGTGACCCCAGGTATCCCAGGGTGCTTGAGAGATAAACAACGAGGGCCACTCTGAAAAAAACAATGTCCATCAGTCACCAACATCAATCTGTTCGCCGGTGATATCGGCGACGAGCTTTCTTACCTTTTCCCATCTTCCGTCTTTTATGTGTTTGAGGATGTCCGATTGTATGACCGCTTCAAACAATCTCCTGTTCTCATCGGAAGAGCGGCCCCTCTTGAGGAGCTTCTCCCGCAACTGTCCCATAATATCGAGGAGGGTTTTATATTCCTTCCCGAAGAGCGGCTCGAGATCCTCCCGCAGTTTTTTTGCAAGAGCAGGGCTTTTCCCTCCCGTCGATATGGCGATCAGGAGTTCACCACGCGTAAGAAGGGCGGGGAGAATAAAGTCGCATCTCTCGGGGTCGTCTACGATGTTGACAAGAACTCCTTTTTCTCTTGCATCGCTCGCGATCTTCGCATTCACTGCGTCCTGATCTGTCGCACCGATCACGAGGAACGCTCCATCGATCAAAGCCTTATCATAGCCGGCCTGGACGTGGGTTATCCGCCCTTCTTTTTTCCAGACTTCGAGGCCGGGTGTGAGATTTCTCCCAACTACGGTGACTGATGCCCCGAAGTCGAGGAGACGGGCCACCTTCCTCTCCGCAACATCGCCGCCTCCCACAACGACGCATCTTCTATTTGCTATGTCGAGAAACAGCGGGTAATATTGCACGGTCCTCCCCTATCCTGTCCTTGCTGCTACAGTGCTTAAGTATAGAGAACTAATGCAAACTATCATGAAGACCCTTAAAATTCAAGCTGCTTGAAATATGCCGGAAAAGAGGTTATAAAAGAATATCGAATAGTTTCAGGCCGAGGAGGAGCGGAGATGCCAGAATTGACCGAGCTTTCGGGAGAGAAAAAAGGAAAGTGGCTGAAGATAGAATTGTCCTTGTCGCCGCTTCTTACCGATGCGGTATCGAACTACCTCACCGAAACAGGCGTCCCCGGTGTATTTCAGGAAGAGCTCCTGCCGCAGTCCGAGGGCGGCTTTGAAATAACCGAAACCCGCAATGTACTGAAGGCCTACCTCCCGTTTGACGGACGCCTTGAGGACAGGGTGGCTCGTCTGAAAACATATCTGGACAGCGTTTCCAGCCTCTTTCCGGACGTCGAAGAACCGCATCTTTCAATGGAGATAACGGTCGAACAGGACTGGGCTGAGGAGTGGAAGAAATATTTCAAGCCCCTGAGGGTGAGCAAGAACATTGTCATCAAACCGACATGGGAGAGATACAACCCCTCCGGCCGCGACATCGTAATCGAGATCGATCCCGGGATGGCGTTCGGCACGGGGCAGCATCCTTCGACGCGGATGTGTCTCGAGGCGATCGAAGACATCATCCTGAGGGACAGAGCGGCCAGTAAGTGGAAAGTTCTCGATGTCGGGACCGGTACCGGTATCCTGGGCATCGCATGCGCGAAGCTGGGTGCAGAAAAGGTCGTGTGCGTTGACATCGATAAGAAGGCCGCGGCCATCGCCCGTGAAAATGCGGCAATCAACGGCGTGGAAAGCAGAGTGGAGATCATCAACCGTGATGTGATTACGATTAATGAACGGTTTGATCTCATTATCGCGAACCTCACGGCCAAGATACTGATACGTCTCCGCGACCATTTGCTTTCGCTCCTCGTCAAAGAAGGCTATCTCGTTATCTCGGGTATCATCGATCAGAATAAAGGTGATATAGAATCAAACTTCCTGAAGAATACGTTTGTCGTTTCCCGGACCTTCTCGGAAAAAGAATGGGTCTGCTACGTACTGCAAAGAAAATGAAACCGACCTTGACTACCGCAGGACCGGGCCTGGCGTTTCTGTGCTCTCCCCGGTTTCCCTCTAATCCTCAAACGTCCGTGGAGGATAACCCTTGACAGTTCCGAGAATTCACGTTCCGGGTGTAACCGAGGAAGGCAAGTTCTGTGAGCTTGGAGGGAGGGATCTCAGGTATGTCAGGTCCGTCCTCAGGATGAAGACAGGCGATCGACTGATTCTCTTTGACGGTGCCGGGTGCGAATGCGAAGCAGTGATAAGAACAGTCTCTTCAGAAGGCGTCAAGGTAGAGGTATTGAAAAAGAACATGATAGACGATCAGAATATAAGAATCACCATGTATCAGGCCTTGCCCAAAGGGAATAAGATGGACGCCATAGTAAGGAAAGCGACGGAGTTGGGTGCGGGCGTCATCATCCCCTTTACTTCGGCAAGATCCGTTCCACGGTTGACACAGGAAAAAGCGCGGGACAGAGTTTCGCGGTGGCGAAACATTGCTAAAGAGGCGGCGAGACAGAGCGGCAGGGCAGATATACCGGAGGTGGAAGAAATCCTTTCCTTTGACGAGATGCTTGCATCTTCGGAAGGACAGGCACTGAAGATCATTTTCTGGGAAGAGGAATTGGAAAGAGGCGTAAAAGAACTGCTCCGCGGCGAGAGAAATATAGCAGCGAAGAATATTTCCGCGATCATCGGCCCGGAAGGGGGATTCTCGAAAGAGGAAGTGGCGAGGGCCGCGGTGGCGGGCTTTATTAGCGTCAGCCTGGGCAGGTACGTATTAAAGGTGGAGACCGCTGCCGTCACCATTCTTTCGATCATCCAGTATGAGCTGGGTATCTTTGGCGGAGAGAGGCGGAGGGAGGGCGGTAGTGGCTGATAATCGTTTCGGAGGCTTCTGGAGAAGGGCGATGGCCTTTTCCATCGACAAGATCATTCTCTTCTTCATCTCTCTCTTCATCCTGTTCGCGGGTGCACTGGCATTGAGCATGGGCTTTTTATCCCACTATCGTGATCTCCTGCCGGAAAGAGTAGCGCAGGTTACCGTTG
>Ga0335081_10009496_pt1 | contig 15667 bp, 13 predicted proteins | sample Lox_Sample_35_FD_206713 | JGI IMG/M metagenome (GOLD analysis project Ga0335081, IMG submission 206713) | Soil microbial communities from Loxahatchee National Wildlife Refuge, Florida, United States - Lox_Sample_3.5 | ecosystem: Environmental > Terrestrial > Soil > Wetlands | place: USA... | reverse complement strand
GACTGCACTCGATACTGCGGGGTTTGGGCGGCGATGGAGTAACTCACGCCGGTCTTCGGATCGAGCCAGAATTCGGGAGTGGTCTGAAAGCTGCCGCTCAGTGAAATCAGCAGGTTGTTGGCTACATCGCGCTGGGTGTACCCGACTTGCTGCGCCTTGGTCCGATCCACGTCGATGTTCAGGTAGGGCTGGTCAAAGGGCTGTTGGATGTGGAGGTCCACGATGCCGGGAATTTGCCGCATGCGGGTGAGCAGGTGGCCGGCGAATTCCCGGTTGCCGGCGACATTGTAGCCCGCGATTTGGACGTCGATCGGCGCCGGCAACCCAAAGTTCAGAATCTGACTGACGATATCCGCGGGCAGAAATGAAAACGTCACGCCGGGAAATTCCTGGGGCAGCCGCAAGCGCAGATCGTGGATGTACTGCCCGGTGGGACGATGGCCCTTATTCAGACTGACCAGAATGTCGTCGTCGGCGGGGCCGATGGGCGCGGAGTTGCTGTAAGAAAGGTTGATACCGCTGTAGGGCAGGCCAATGTTATCAATGATGCTGAGGAGTTCAGCGGGCGGAATTTCGGCGCGAATCGACTGCGTCACTAATTCCGAGAGCCGGGCGGTTTCTTCAATGCGCGTGCCGGTACGCGCCCGCAGGTGCAACTTGAACTGGCCGGCATCCACAGTGGGAAAGAAGTCCTGACCCAGCCAGGGAATCAGGAACAGCAACGAAATCACTGAGGCCGCGAAAAAGCTGGTAAGGAAAAGACCACGGCGGTGCAGGCAAAGATCCAGCCAGCGGCGGTAGCCTTCGCGGAATCGCTCGAAAGCTTCTTCAAAACGGACCTGTATCCGCACCAGCGGATTTTGTGAGACTGCGGGCGTGGTCTCGATGCCGCGGAGCAGGTATTTGGCCATGGTGGGAACCAGCGTCCGCGAAAGCAGATAAGACGCCAGCATGGCGAACACCACCGCCTCGGCCAATGGAACGAACAGATACTTGGCAACGCCGGTCAAAAAGAACATGGGCACGAACACGATGCAGATTGCCAGAGTGGAAACGAAGGCCGGCACCGCAATCTGTTGCGCGCCGTCCAGAATGGCGTGTTCCACTTCCTTGCCCTGGGCCAGGTTGCGATTGATGTTCTCGATTTCGACGGTGGCGTCATCCACCAGGATGCCGACCGCCAGGGCCAAGCCGCCCAGGGTCATGATGTTGATGGTCTGCCCCAGCGCGCTGAGCACGAGAATCGAGGTCAAAATCGAAAGGGGAATGGAAGTGGCGATGATGATGGTGCTGCGCCAATTGCCCAGGAAGATGAGGATCATCAGGCCGGTGAGGCAAGCCGCAATGGTCGCTTCTTTGATCACGCCGTCAATCGAAGCGCGCACAAACAGGGACTGATCGGCCAGGGGCTGTATCTCCAGCTGCGGTGGCAAACCGGCCGCAATCTGCGGAAGCATGGCCTTGATGCCGGAGACCACATTCAGGGTGGATGCGTTGCCGGTCTTCAAGACCGTCAGCAGAGAAGCTCGTCTGCCGTTGACATGGACGATATTGGTTTGCGGAGGGAAGCCGTCACGGACATAAGCCACGTCGTGGACGTAGATGGTGTTTGTGCCCACGGTCTTCACGGGCATCTCATTCAATTCCGCCACTGTCTTCGGACTGCCGTTGATCTCGACGTCATATTCGAAGGTTCCAATCTTCGACGTGCCCGAGGGCAGGATCAGGTTCTGGGCGCTAATCGCATTCACCACATCCAGCGGGGAAAGACCCTTTGACTGCAAGGCCGCGGTGTCAAGGTCGACCTGCACCTGGCGTTGCTTGCCACCGTAAGGCCAGGGGATGGCGCACCCAGGAATCGTAATCAGGCGGGTGCGAATGAAACTGGTGCCGAGGTCAAACAGTTGCTGCTCCGACATGCCTTTTCCTGAAAGCGCCAACTGCAAAATGGGTACGGTGGATGCGCTGTAGGTGATGACCAAAGGGGGCGTAGTTCCCGGGGGCAGCTGCCGCAATTGGGTCTGGGAAATGGCCGTAACCTGCGCCAAAGCTTTGTCGATGTCGGCAGTCGGCTGAAAGAAAACCTTGACCACCGCAATCCCGTTGAGCGACTGCGACTCGATGTGCTGGATGTCGTCGACCAGCGTGGTCAGGGCGCGCTCGGTTTGGGAGACGATGCGGTCCGACATCTGCTGCGCATCCAGGCCCTGGTAGTTCCAAACGATACTGACCACTGGAATGTCAATGGCGGGAAAAATGTCGGTTGGGGTACGCAAAATAACGATAGGAGCCAGGAGCAACAGCAGCAGCGAGACCACCACGAAGGTATAAGGACGTCTTAACGCAAGTCGGACAATCCACATAAGGTTCTCGGGGCGCGCACCGCTCGGATTCCGCCGGTCGGGGGGATGACTACTGCGCCTGTCTAACAGAGTGCAAGATGACTGGTCTATCCGGTTCTGGCCTTCGCCGCTTCCGGGCTACCACATCGAAATGAAGACATTGTATTGGATTATGGGGATGGGCTGGAGATGCAGTTTTAGCGTGGCGGGAGGGGAAAGCGGGTGTTTACCTAGTTGGGTTTGCGGATTTTGCCGTCGGACAGCATCTGCAGCAGGGCGGCGTCGGCAGCGTGCTTGAACTTCTCTGCGGCCGCAATGCGGGGGCTGACGGCGATGGCGTCAGAAGGCTTTTGCCGAATGCTCTCGCGCAGCCGTTCCCCTTCCTCCGACCCGTTGGTCATGACCTGCACGTAGAACCAGAGGAAATGGCGCATCTGGTCAAGCGCCGCTTTCAGAACCTGCAAGGACTCCACCTCAGGCAACTGGCAAAGAGCTTCCATCAATTCGGGATCGTTGGGGGCCTGCATGGCGGCGCAATTCAAGGCCTGTTGAATGCAGCGTAGATCTTCGGTTACCCGCAGGATGCGAATGTGGACATCGTCCAGGATTTCGTCGGCTTGCATGGTCGCGGGCTGCTGGCATTCAACATCTCACCCGCAACCCCCAGCGAGAAGATGTCCCATGTGCATGCGCTTTGGTAATTCGGCTAATTACCTTGGTCTCATAAGGTTTTCTACGGAAGCGTAGAGCCCAGAAAGGGCGAGGAATGGGGCATTTGGAAGCCTTCGAGACTGGGTGGAGGGAATGCGCTCAAAGGGCCAGCCCAGCGGTAACTGCGCATACGGCGGTCGGAGTCCCCATGAGCCTCCCCGCGAGGAAATCGTCTGCGACCAGCAATCGTTGCAAGGGATGAACCCGGACGATGTCCTGGTTCATCCGAATTCTCCTTCCCACCTTGCGATCACGACCGTGGCCAGGCAATTGCCGATCACATTCACCGTCGTGCGCCCCATGTCCATTAGCTGATCAATGCCGAGCAGAATGAAGATCGGTTCGGTCGGCAGTCCGACGGTGGCCGCGGTAGCGAGCAGGATCACGATGGCCGCGCGCGACACGCCGGCCACGCCTTTGCTGGTTAGCATCAGCACCAGGAGGATATAAAGCTGGTGCCCAAAGGTTAAGTGCACGCCGGCAGCCTGGGCCACGAAGATGGCGGCCAAGGAAAGATAGAGCGCCGATCCGGTCAAGTTGAAGCTATAGCCGGTCGGCATGACAAAGGCCACCACCGGGCGGGACACGCCAAGTTCTTCCATGCGTTCCATGGCGCTGGGCAGAGCTGCCTCGGAGCTGGCGGTGCTGAAGGCAATGGTTGCCGGTTCGGCGATGGCGCGAAGGAAACGCTTGATGGGCACTTTCGCGAACAGGGCGACGGGCAAAAGTACAGCCAATAGAAATAGGGCCAACGCGCCATAGAGAGTGAGAAGCAGCCGGGCAAGATTGCCGAGGATGCTGACCCCTGTGGAGCCCACTGTGGCAGCGATCGCGCCCAGGATTCCGAGCGGCGCGAACCACATGACGAGGTTGGTGAACCTGAACATCACCTCGGCCAGACTCTCGGTGAAGGCCAGCATGGGGCGCCGCCTGGCTTCGTCCGTTACTAAAGCCAGCGCAACCCCAAACAGCAAACTGAAGATCACCACCTGCAAGATCTGATTTTCGGCAACCGATCTGGCAATGTTTTCCGGAAAAACGTGCAGCACGGTTTCGCTGGGAGTGAGACTCTCGATTTTCGCGGTTTCGGCCGTGTTCGCCGGAATTTGGGCTCCGACGCCAGCCTGGCTGATATTGATGGCGGCCAATCCGATGAGCAGCGCCAGGGTGGTCACCACTTCGAAGAAGACCAGTGCCTTCACCCCCATGCGGCCGACCTTCTTGAGATCGGCGTGCCCAGCGATTCCGCTGACCAGCGTGCTAAACAGCAATGGGGCGATGATGACTTTGATCAGCCGCAGAAAAATCTGGGCCAGCATGCGCAGGCTGACCCCGAACGCTGGAAAGTCGTGGCCGATCTCGGCCCCCAGCAGCATGGAAATGAAGATCCAGGTGGTGAGGGAAGGGCGGAAGCATGCATACGCCACCAGCCCAATCAGCACCAGCCAGCGCAGAGGGGTCAGAGCGGTTACTGCGAGATAGGTCACTCCAAGCGACGACTGAGCAACCGCCAAAGCAGTGAAAGCCAGCAGAATAACCACGGTGATGGCGAGCGCGCGCCGCATGCGCTGATACATTACCAGAACCGCCCGCGCGATCTCCGATATAATCCGCCATTCAGCCGGAGGGATGATCCTTGCGCATGCGATACCGAATGAAGCTGACGCTGCTTCTACTGCTCAGTTCCCTGCCGGCCTTTTCGCAGCGTGATCCGGTGCTCAAGCAGATTGACCTTCCCCATGCTTACTACTACCGCGAGATGTATCTGCCGCAGCTGACCACAGGGCCGAGTTCAGCGGCGTGGCTTCCCGATTCTCAAACTCTGATTTACTCCATGGGCGGCTCATTGTGGCGGCAGAAGCTGGGCTCCGACGATGCCGAGCAACTGACGGACGGCCCCGGCTACGATTACCAGCCGGATTGCTCGCCGGACGGCCGTTGGGTGGTCTATGACTCGTACTATAAGGATGCCATCGAGCTTTGGGCGCTGGATTTGACCACGATGCAGTCGCGCCCATTGACGGCCGGCGGCGCGGTGAACGTGGAGCCGCGGTTTTCGCCTGATGGCAAGCGCATCGCGTTCGTTTCGACGTCCTACCACCGTCGCTTCCATATTTTCGCCGGCGATTTTGCGGAGGGCGAACTGCGCAACGTGCAACGCCTCACCGGGGAAACCCGCAGCGATTTGCCGCGCTACTACTACAGCGAGTTCGACCACGAAATCAGCCCGGCGTGGTCGCCGGATGGAACGGAATTGCTGTTCGTCTCCAATCGCGGCCACATCTACGGAACCGGCGGCTTCTGGCGGATGAAAGCCGTGCCGGGCGCGGAAGCGCGGGAGATTCATTATGAGGAAACTACGTGGAAAGCGCGGCCGGACTTTTCTCCCGACGGCAAACGGATTGTCTATGCATCGTATCTCGGGCAGCAGTGGCACCAGCTCTGGGTGATGCCAGCGGAAGGCGGCGATGCCTTTCCGATTTCTTATAACAAGGGGTTCCACCCCTTCTTCGATGGTAGTTTTGACAGCATCAATCCGCGTTGGTCGCCGGACGGAAAGAAAATCGCATTCATCTCGAACGGCGGTTTGAACACCAGTTTGATGATCCAGGAGATTCCTGGCGGGGCCATCACCGCCGTTCATGCCACTCTGCCTCACTACCGGAAACCGATGGGAAGCCTTGGGATTACGGTACTGGATCCGACCGGTCAACCGACGCACGCTCGCCTTTCGGTGACGGGTGAAGATGGCCGCGCCTATGCCCCCACCTACGCGTGGATGCAGGCCGATGACAGCTTCGTCCGCTCCGAGCGTCCCTTTGAAACGCACTACTTTCACACCAATGGAGCTGTGCTGCTCGATGTGCCGGTGGGAAAAGTCACAGTCGACCTAATGAAAGGTTTCGAGTACCCATTCGAGCGGCGCGTGCTTGATGTCGGCAAGGACCAGCGAGCAGGAATTGTGATCAAGCTGAGATCTCTGCAGATCCCGCAGGAAGCGCACTCTCACTGGGTCAGCGGCGATGTGCACGTGCACATGAATTACGGCGGCGCCTATCGCAATACGCCGGCCAATCTGGTGGCCCAAGCCGAGGCCGAAAATGTATCGATTGTTGAAGACCTGATTGTGAACAAGGAGCAGCGCATCCCCGACATCGAATATTTCAGCGATTCAGCCGATGCGGCCTCTACGTCCGACGCTCATCTGTTTCATGGCCAGGAATTTCATACCAGTTTTTGGGGGCATCTCGGGTTATTGAACCTGATGTATCACTTCCTGCTTCCCGGGTATGCGGCGTATCCCGGCACAGCGGCGGCCAGCCTGGTTCCCACCAACGCCGACGTCGCGGACATGACCCATGCGCAATACGGACTGGTCGGTTATGCTCACCCGTTCGATTCCACGCCGGACCCCGCGAAGGACGCCACGCTCACCGACGAATTGCCGGTCGACGTGGCGCTGGGCAAAGTGGACTACATCGAAGCACTCGGCTTCAGCGATCATAAGGCGACTGCCGATGTATGGTACCGCCTGCTCAACCTCGGCTTTCATCTTCCGGCGGCGGCGGGAACCGATGCCATGGCCAACTTCGCATCTCTGCGTGGGCCGGTTGGCCTGAATCGCGTGTATGTGAAGGTCGCCAACGGCCCGCTGAACATCAGCGATTGGCTGAACTCATTGAAGCAAGGACACACCTACGCGACCAACGGGCCATTGCTTGGCTTTACTCTGGGCGGTTCGGAAATCGGTGACGAGGTGAAACTTCCAGCAGGTGAGAACGAAGTGAAATTCACTGCCTGGATGCGCTCGATCGTGCCGGTGGATCATTTGCAGGTCATCTGCAACGGAGAAGTGGTGCGCGAGTTGAAACTCGGCAGCGATCATGAGACCGCTAATGTGGAAGATACGATTTCTCTTTCTCGGAGCGGATGGTGCTTGCTGCGCGCGCGTAGCGACCAATCTGAATATCCCATCCTGGATTCGTATCCCTACGCGACTACGAGCCCGATTTATGTGAGGGTAGCAGGCTCGACGCCGAAAGCATCTGGAGACGCTGCCTACTTCATCGCCTGGATTGGACGGCTGGAGCAGGCGGTGAACGCCAACCTGGACTGGAACACTGCCGCTGAAAAGACGGCTGTTCTGAAGCTGCTGGACGACGCGCGAGCAGTGTACAGAAAGCTGCAATAAAAACGGCCACGGATTTTCACGGATTTTCACGGATTCACACGGATAAATCTTTAGGGTTATCCGTGGTCATCCGCGAAATCCGTGGCCGATTCTAGGCTTGTTCCATCTCCAGCAGGGTCTTTTTGCGTTCCACGCCCCAGCGGTAGCCGCCATCTTCTCCGTCCTTGCGGACGACGCGATGGCATGGGATCGCCACCGCAACCGGATTGGTCGCGCAGGCGCGGGCTACGGCTCGCGCGGCCGTCGGCCGGCCGATTCCCTTCGCAACCGCGGCGTAGGATCGAGTCTCGCCGAAGGGGATTTTCTGCAAGTAAGACCACACGCGCCGCTGAAAGGCCGTAGCCTGGATGTCCAAGGGTAGAGCGGCGCTTAATTTCTGCCCGCGCATCTGGCGCAACAGGTTTTCTTTCCATTCCCGTACCGCGCTGTCGTCGCGCTTACGGATGGCGAAGGGAAACTCGTGGCGCAGGCCCTGCTCGAGTTCTTCGTCGGAGTTGGCAAATTGGATCGCGCAAATGCCTTTATCCGTGGCGGCGATCAACATCCGTCCCAGCGGCGAATCTGCGCAGGTGTAACGAATGGGAGCTGCTATAGCTCCGCGACGGTATTTGTCTGGCGTCATGCCAAGTTGCGAGGCGGTGCGCTCGTAGAGCCGGCTGCTGGAGCTGTATCCGGCGTCGTACATGGCGCGGGTCACCGAATGCCCGGCGCGAAGATTGCTCTTGAGCTGGTTCATGCGGCAGGAATCGGCGTAGGCACGCGGCGTGATTCCCAGCACGGCCTTGAACTTGCGCTGCAAGTGAAACGGGCTCTGATGAAATTCCGTTCCCAGACGCGCCAGCGTGAGCGGTTCCTCGAGATGCTGTTCGATGTAGCGGCAAATGGCGCGGGCTTCCGCAGCGGCTCCATGTCCGGCTGACCTGGGCCGGCAGCGCAGGCAAGCGCGATAACCGGCTTTTTCGGCTTCTTCAGGGCGGCGGAAGAACGCCACATTCGCACGTCGTGGCCGCCGCGACGGGCACGACGGCCGGCAGTAGACGCCGGTCGACGACACGGCAAAGACGAAGCTGCCATCCTGGCTGGCGTCGCGGGCCTCGACGGCCTGCCACCAGCGGTTTTGGCTGCTTGCTGCGATTGCAGTTCCGGGCATTTCAGGTCCGCTCAGGTTGAGTATCGCATTGGTTGTCATAGTGAGGAAAGATTAGCTGGAGGCGGGGCAGTGGGCTATCCGCATCTTGCGGTCAAAGTGAGATTGTTGCGGGCGGCTGATTTCGCGGAGTTTGGCGATGTAAGAACCAGTTTTCAGTTCTTGGTTCTCGGTTCTCAGTTGAGGACGGCCACCAGCCTCAGGCTCAGGGAACAGCCATCCAGTTTTCGATCGCCAGTTTAGGAACCCGCGCGAACTCTCGCGTGTTGTTTGTAACCAGCGTCAATCCCAGGCTGCGAGCATGGGCGGCAATGAACAGGTCGTTCGCCCCGATCATGGCGCCCCGCGTCTTTAATCCTGCGCGGATCTTGGCGTAGTGCACGGATGCTATGTCGGGAAACTCGAGGACCTCGACGTAACGCAGAAAGGCATCCAGCGCCGATTCGTCCTGACGCCGCCGGGGTGACAATTCGACCCCGAACAAGAGTTCGGACTTCGTAATTACAGAGATGCACACGTCGCTCACAGGAACTTTCTGTAGGCGCTCGAGAACCGCGTCATGCGAGCGCTTCATGATGTACGAACAAGTGTCGGTGTCTAGCATGTAGCGCGGCATTACGGCTCACGCTCCTGCACGGGCAAATCTTCGACACCTTCCATGAAACCTGCCGAGGCCACAGGCCCCTCGGCAAGGTAGGAGGTCCAATCAAATGGTCGAGGAGAGAGAACCACCTCGCTGCCTTCTTTCCGTATGAACACTTCCTGCGTCCTGAACTGAAACTCCTTCGGCAAGCGGACGGCTTGACTGCGGTTGTTCATGAAGATTTTCGCTTTGCGCTGCATGTTGTTCCTCCCGCGTGCGAGAACCCAGTCTGGCATATACATGAGTATATGCCAACTTGGGCTTTTGCGCCACCCTTCCCGCTCAGCCAACACGGGCGTCTTAGTCGCTCAGCGGCTGCAGGATCCCGAAGGTTTGTGTCACCCCGGCGCGCTTGCGCAGTTCGTTGAGCAGGGCGTGGGCGGCGTTGTCGTAGGTTTTGGTGGAATCGGAGGTGTCGGCCCAGACCGCTTCATAAACGATCTGGGATGCCTCTTTGAGGTCGATGTGGAGGGCGGCTTCGAGGATGTCGACGCGCTCCTGCAAATGATCGAAGCAGGTCTGGCAAATGGTGGCAGTCTGCTGCCCGCTTTGGTGGTTTTCCGCGCGGGTGCAGTTGGTGGTCGGGGTGGAACGGACTTGCATCTGCGAGGTGAGCAGTTGGGCTTTGAAGTCGCGCAGAAAACGCTCGCGCTCGGCTTCCAAAGTGGCCAGATCAGGCGTCTCTTCGCTGACCGCGGGGGCGACGGTTGTGCGCACCGGCGCTACCACCGGAGAAACGCGCTCCGAGGTCTGACAGACTGGGCAGACTTTCACATTGGCGGCGTAGTAGGTGCGGCACTTTAGACAAGGCAGACCGTAGCCCACCGGTTTCAACCCTGCCGCCGACGCTTCTAAATGACTGGCGGCGGCGTCCGGCGTGGGCCGAGCGCTGCCCTCCCGGACTGCGGGTGCGATCGTCCTGGCCTTGGTCGCCGGCGCTGCAGCTGTAGAGCTCATGTAGCGATTGTAGGGTGGTTACGGTTACCTGCCGAGAGCACGGTGGTTCAATACCGGGGGCTGCCCGAAGGTTCCAACTACCCACTAAGGCTTTCTGCCTGTTTAACTTGAACGGGGCACGGCCGCGGGAGGGGATTTCCCCCAAGGAATCGATCGCGCGAACCAGCCATGCGGTTGACGGAACCGTCAGGCTTGCGTAAGGTTAAGATTAGATAGGGTGGTCGTTCCGCAGGGAGTGTTTCTTATGGGAGAGCTTCTACAACCGACGCATCTGCTTCTCATTCTTATCGTTGCTCTGATCTTGTTCGGCCCCAAGAAACTTCCCGAGCTGGGCAAAGGGATCGGCGAGGGCCTTCGCGCACTGAAAGAAGGCATGAAAGAAACGCCTCCTGACCAAGCCAAGACAGCCAGCACCGACGTGAAGAACCCCGATACCAAAAGCTAGCTGGCTCAACCCTTAGCCACTTCGAGATTCAAAAACAATTCAATGGAGCCCCTTATGCGTAAGCTGCAATTGCTGGCATTGTTGTCGGTGTTTGGACTGAGATCTCTGCTTTTTGCCGATCAAGTGGTGCTCCGTAACGGTGACCGGCTGACCGGAACCATCACCAAGTCGGATGGAAAGACGTTGGTGATCAAGACCGACCTTGCTGGCGACGTCACGGTTCCGTGGACGGCGGTTCAGTCGCTGACTTCGGCAGCGCCGCTGCATGTGGCGACCGCGAACAAGACCGTGGTCGGGGCGGTGACGACCACAGACGGCACACTGGCTGTGAGCACCGCACAGAGCGGAACCGTCGAGGTTGCCAAAACCGACGTAACTGCGTTACGAAGCGATGCAGAACAGGCGGCTTATGAGAAGTCGCTGCATCCCACCCTGTTGCAAGGCTGGAACGGCGGAGCCAACGTGGGCTTTGCCTTGACCGGCGGCAACAGCGAAACCAAGAACCTGGCGCTGGCGTTTACCGCCGATCGCAAAACCTCGCACGATGAAATTGCGTTGTACACCAACACCATCTACGCCACCAACGATGCTGCCGGGGCTGTGCCCAACGTGACCGCCAATGCTACTCAGGGCGGTGCCCGCTACGACCGCAATTTCACCAAACGGCTGTTTGGCTTTGGCAGCGCCGATTTCCAGACGGACGCGCTGCAGAACCTGAACCTGCGCTCCGTCCTCGGCGGCGGCCTCGGGTTTCATGCTATCAACACGAGCCGTACTACTCTTGATTTCCTCGGTGGCCTGAACTACACGAAAGAAAACTACATCGGTCTCGATCGCAACTTCGCCGCGCTTACTCTGGGTGAAGAACTCATGTACAAGCTGGGCGCATCGACCGTGTTAAACGAGAAGCTGTACTTCTTCCCCAATCTCAGCGACACCGGTGAATACCGGGGCACGTTCAATCTGGGCACGGTCACGAAAATCAGCAAATGGCTGGGATGGCAAAATGCTTTCGGTGACATTTACGTAACCAATCCGCCGGTGGGCAAGAAACAGAATGACGTGCAGCTGACGACTGGGATTAACGTATCGTTCACGCACTAAAATTGCTTCGCTAGCGGCTGCAACAAACCCAAGTGGGCGACCAAGTTTTGAAAGGGCACGGCTTCGAGCCGCGCCGTAGCCGGATCTCGTGGTTTAACGGCACGGCTGGGAAGCCGTGCCCTTTCAAGGCTCCGACGCCCGGCGAATTGAGGAAGATGTTGCAACAGACGGGACTGCGAGTGAATCCAAGTTCTTGTAGAGTAGGAGGAACCGTCGTGCCTGCTGATCAAAACTTACGCGATCCCGAAGATCGGCCGATTGACGAGAGTAACCTCGAGGAGCGGAAAGACAAGATGATGGACAAGACCGTGGCCGATACTTTTCCGGCCAGCGATCCACCGTCGTCGTTGCCTGATCCGGATGACGACTCGTTCGCGGCGTAGGCTTTCTGTAACTCGGCCGCGTGTTGCCTCCACCGCACTATCGTTGAGTTGCTGGACCCTATTGCACTACGAGCTTCAGAATCGTGCTGTGAGACAACACCGTCGAACCGGAAGTGAAGGTGCCGGTCACCGTGAGGTTGTATGTCCCCAGCGGAGTACCGCCGCCGCTGCCTCCGCCGCCGCACCCAGGCAGGGGTACAACCAGTGAAAGAGCGGCCACGAGTGCAACCGTGGACAGCAAGCGTGGGCGCCAACGCCGCTGCCCCCCAATCGCGCCCGCCAGCAGCGCCAGTCCCAACACGCCCGAATATGTTCCCCACACCATGAACCGACTGCTTGCCGGTGGACCGCCGAGCGGTTGCATGAAGCCCATCGCAGCCACCTGGGTTACGACCGCAACTCGGATGGTTACCGAGTGCGATCCATCCAGCGTGGTCATGCTTGGTATCACAGTGCATGTGGATTGTGCCGGTGCTCCGCCGCAACTGAGCGACACGTCGTGGCTAAATCCACTGACGGGGTCAAGCGCAACCGAATAATTGACTGACCGTCCTGGCGTGACCGTCTGACTGGTGGGGGGCACTGCGGCCAGCGAAAAGTCCTGCACAACTTGGCTCAACACAGGCGAGGTGCTAGATCCGAACTCTGCAGTTCCGTTGTAAACCGCTGTGATGCTGCTCGTACCTGCCGCCAGCGTAGAAATCGAGAGCGTCGCGACTCCGCTGCCGTCGAGAGGAGAACTGCCCAGGTTCGTTGTTCCATTAAAGAAACTAACCGTCCCTGTAGGCACCTGCGTAAGGTGTCCGTTTACGCTGGCCGTAAACGTCACGCCTTGCCCAAAACTGGATGGATTAGACGAAGAGAGCAGCAACGTTGTCGTCGAGATATTAAGCAGCACGCCCAGGTTCGAGTATCCGCCCGTGTTGCAGCTCTCCGAGTTACAGACGTTGGTCATCACCACGTCGGGCTTGCCATCCCCATTCACGTCGCCGACCGCCACCGCCAGAGAATCGTAGTCACCCGAGTCGTAGTTCATAACCGCTCGAAAAGTCCCGTCACCGTTTCCCAAAAGTACGCCCGCAGCGCCATGGCCCCCGTTACAATTGCCGGTCGTGCACTCGTTAGCCAATACCAGATCGAGCTTGCCGTCCTCGTTTACGTCAGCCACTGCCACGGCGCCGGACTGGAGCCCACCCGAGGAGTAACTGACCACCGGTTGAAAGGTTCCATCACCGTTGCCTAGCATTACAGCCACGTCGTTACTACCCACCAGCAAATCGAGCTTTCCGTCCTCGTTCACGTCCGCCACCGATATGTCCCTCCCACCCTCACCGTAGGTCACCGCTGTTTGAAAGGTTCCATCGCCATTGCCCAGCAATACGCCCGCCGTGCCGTAGTTGGCAAAGTTATCCATGCCTACCACTAGGTCAGGGTTACCGTCCCCATTCACATCCGCTACTACGACTGAAAGAGCAAAATTCCCACCCGAATGATAGGTCACAGCTGTTTGGAAGGTCCCGTCGCCGTTGCCCAAAAGGACGCCCACTGGCGCGTACGTATCACAGTTTTGGTCCGCGCACAGGTTAGCCACCAGCAGATCGGGCTTGCCATCCCCGTTCACATCCGCCACCGCTGCCCAGCGTGCCCCATACCCGCCTGAGTCGTAAGGCACAGCTGTTTGAAACGTTCCATCGCCGTTGCCCAGCAATACACCCACCGTCCCCTCGGTAGCACACTGGATGTCCCCACACTCGTTAGCGACAAGCAGGTCGAGTTTGCCATCCCCGTTCACGTCAACGGCGGCTAATTCCCAAGCATCCCACCCCCCCGAACCGTAAGCCACCACCGTCTGGAAGGTTCCGTCGCCATTGCCCAACAACACACCCACCGCGCCGAAAGTGCAGTTAATGTTCGCACATTGATTTACCACCAGAAGGTCGGGCTTGCCGTCCCCATTCACATCCGCCACCGCCACCGACGTAGCCTGATATCCACCCGAGCCGTAAACTACGGCGGGCGCAAAGAGTGTTTCCGGGTTTTTAGAATCTTCCCGTCGTCGCGCAGTCACCTGTGGCGCTACGGCCCCGCGGTGCGGGGTTGGATTAGATTGCGCCGGGGTCCCTGAGCTGACCAGCAGCGCAGCCAAGCAGACCGCCTTCGTGAAGGTGTCCAACGTCAGAAGGCTAACTCTGCATTGAGCGTGGAGTTGCGGTCCGAGAAGTCCCCAAGGTCCCATTGGAGTACCTCCTGCGCTGCAGTAACCCAGAATTGACGCCAGAGTTGCGATCGGGTTGCGATCGGCAGAAATCCTCTGCGTCACGCCCTATCAACACGAGTCTCTCTCTTGGCTCGAACACGGCAATTGGTACACTCGCCTTGCCTGCTCGCAGTGCTAGGATCCACTTCAGCATGCGCATCCCGCAAGGGCGCCGGAACCCTTATTCTCGCATCACCGACTTCACCAGATTCCGCGGGCGATCCACGTCCAGACCTTTTTTCACAGCCATGTAATAGGCGAAGAGTTGCAGAGGGACGATCTCCAGAATCGGTGACAGCAGCTCGGAAGCCTGGGGAACGAAAATGGTATGATCGGCAATCCTGCTGAGTTCTTCATCCCCTTCGGTTGCAATCGCAATCACTCGCGCGGACTGCTGTTTGAAGCTCCTGATGTTGGCCACGTTCTTCTCATAACGCAAGACTGATCCAGCGTCGTTGCGGTCACAGGTTGCGATGATCACGATCGGAAGATTCTCATCGATCAGCGCGTTGGGGCCGTGTTTGGTTTCTCCCGTGGGATAGCCCTCGGCATGAACGTAGGAAACCTCCTTCAGCTTGAGTGCCCCGTCCATGGCGATCGGGTAATGGATGGCGCGGCCGAGAAACAGAAAATCCTGCGCCGAGCGGAATTTCTCTGCCAGCTTTTCACACTGCGGAGCAGATGCCAGCACAGTCGTGATTTTGGCGGGAAGCTCCAGCAGTTCGCTGATGTGATGCCGCACCTGTTCTTCGCTCAGACTGCCCCGCTCCTGGCCCAAATACGCGGCCAACAGAAATAGCATCGCCATTTGCGCGGTGAAGGCCTTAGTCGAGGCAATGCTGACCTCCGGCCCGGCATTGGTGTAGAGCACGCCATCGGCTTCGCGCGCAATGGTGGAATTGACCACGTTCGAGATGGCGATGGTGCGCGATCCCTGGGCCTTGGCCTCGCGCTGCGAGGCCGTCGTGTCCGCAGTTTCGCCCGATTGGGTAATCACGATGGTCAGCTCGCCAGCGCTGATCATGGGATTGCGGTATTCGAATTCGCTGGCGTAGTCGACGTCGGCGGGGAGGTTGGCGAGGTCCTGAATCATGTATTGGCCGGCCATGCCGGCGTGGCGGCTGGTTCCGGAAGCTACAATATGGATTCGGCGCAGGGCGCACAGCTCTTCCCTGCCGATCTTTACTTCATTCAGGCGTATCTCGGCTTCTTCGAGGGAGACTCGGGGCAGAATGGTGTCGCGCAGCCCTTGCGGCTGCTCGAAAATCTCCTTCAGCATGTAATGGGGAAATCCGCCCTTGTCCGCCAAGCCTCTCTTGACCTACCTCTCTTTTTGGTTACCTGCCGGCCGCAGCTTCCATCCGGACACCGTGAATAAAAGTAGTTCTGACTTCGCCGTCTGGACTCAACACCACAATGTCGGCCTCGGCCCCAGCCTCCAATTTGCCCCGGCTCGACAAGCCCACGACTTTCGCAGGATTCAGCG
>Ga0335081_10009495_pt1 | contig 15668 bp, 15 predicted proteins | sample Lox_Sample_35_FD_206713 | JGI IMG/M metagenome (GOLD analysis project Ga0335081, IMG submission 206713) | Soil microbial communities from Loxahatchee National Wildlife Refuge, Florida, United States - Lox_Sample_3.5 | ecosystem: Environmental > Terrestrial > Soil > Wetlands | place: USA... | reverse complement strand
CGGAATCAACCCTTTTATCACGTGGTCGTCACCGACAGCCGCAAGCGCCAGGGCGGCGCGAGCCTGGAGATGGTCGGGTACTTCAACCCGATCGCGCGTCGTGGCGAGCCGAAGTTGAAGCTTGACCTGCCCCGGATCGATTACTGGGTGTCGAAGGGAGCGCAGCAGTCCGATCGCGTCCGTCACCTCGTAAGCTCCTATCGCAAGCAGGCGACGGCTGCGGCCTGACGGGGGCTCAGGACCCCGGCCGCCGTTCGCGACCCTGCGGCCCGCGCCTCAAAAGCGGCTTGCCGTGGACTGGGTGGAGCTCGGGCGCATCGGAGCCCCCTACGGGGTGGCTGGCTGGATGCATATCCAGTCCTTCACCGAGCCGCTGGACGCGCTGCTCGACTACCGGCAGTGGAGCGTGCGGGTGGGGGCTGGGCCTCGCAGGACTCTCGAGGTGCTCGAGGGGCGCACGCAGGGGCGCGGGCTGGTCGTGCGCCTCGAAGGGGTGTCCGATCGCGACACGGCGGGGGCGCTCCGGGGCGCCTCGATCGAGGTGGCACGCAGCGAGCTGCCACCCGCTGGCGAGCGGCAGTACTACCGCGCCGACCTGATTGGCCTCGCCGTGCGCAATCTCGAGGGCGCAAGCTTGGGCCGCGTGCGATATTTCGTGGAGACGGCCGGGGCGGCGCTCATGGTCGTGCAGGGCGCGACCGAGCACTGGATTCCCGCGACGCCCCAGTATCTGCGCAGGGTTGATCTTGCGGCAGGCTGGGTCGAAGTCGACTGGCGGGCCGAGCCGGGCTGACACGCGCTCGAGCGGGGGCAGGCTTCAAGGAGAGCGGCGGCGTGCAGATCGAAGTGGTCACGCTGTTTCCGGAGCTGCTGCGCGGCGCGCTTGGCTTTGGCATTGTGGGACGGGCGCTGGAGCGCGGGCTCGCGCGCGTCGGCACGGAGAATCCGCGCGATCACGCGAGTGATCCGCACCGCACCGTCGATGATCGCCCCTACGGGGGTGGTCCGGGTATGGTGCTGAAGCCCGAGCCCATGCTCGCGGCGGTGCGCGCGGCGCAGGTGCGGTTGCCGGTGGGCAGCCCGCGGATCTACCTGTCGGCGCAGGGAGCCCCGTTCGATCAGCGCCAGGCTCAGCAGCTCGCCGCCCAGCCGGGCCTGCTGCTGATCGCGGGACGCTACGAGGGCGTGGATGAGCGGATAATCGCTCGCGGTGTGGATCGCGAGCTGTCGATCGGCGATTACGTGCTGAGCGGTGGCGAGCTGCCTGCGCTCGTCGTCATCGATGCGGTCGTGCGGCTGCTGCCGGGTGCCTTGGGAGATGCCCGCTCCAGCCTCGAGGAGTCCTTTGCCGAGGGGCTCCTCGACTGGCCGCACTACACGCGGCCGGAGCTGTTCGAGGGTCTGGAGGTGCCTGCCGTGCTGCGCTCGGGCAATCATGCCGAGGTGGAGCGCTGGCGCCTGAGGCAATCGGTCGCGCGCACGTGGTTGCGCCGGCCCGATCTGATCGTCCGGCACGGGCTCAAGCCCGAGGCGAGCCGGGCGTTGAATGAGTTTCTCGCCGCGCGTCAGGCCGGCGAGGATGAACTTGAGGGTGAAGGTCATGAGCAAGATCATTGAAGAAATCGAGAAGAGCCGCATGTCGCGCCAGGTTCCGGACTTCAAGCCCGGGGACACCGTGGTCGTGCAGGTGAAGGTGACCGAGGGCGACCGCGAGCGCATGCAGGCGTACGAAGGCGTCGTGATCGCCAAGAGCAATCGCGGACTGAACTCCTCGTTCACCGTGCGCAAGATCTCGCACGGCGAGGGTGTCGAGCGCGTCTTCCAGACGCACAGTCCGGCGATCAGCGAGATCGCGGTCAAGCGCCGCGGCAGCGTCCGCCGCGCCAAGCTCTACTACCTGCGCGACCTCTCGGGCAAGGCCGCGCGCATCGAGGAGAAGGTGTGACGGGCACCGAGCGCGCCGCGTGAGCACGCTGCGCTTCATCCTGCGCGCGCTGTGGCGCTTCCTCGATGGGTTGCGCCGCTTTCTGCACCTGCTCGTGCTGCTCGCGATCTTCGGGTTCGTCGTCGGCGCACTGCGCGCCTCGGTGCCGAGCGTGCCGCTGAAGGCCGCCCTGCTGATCGCCCCGCAGGGCGAGCTCGTCGAGCAGCTCTCGGGCGATCCGCTCACGCGCGCGATTCAGCAGGTGCGCGGCCAGGATCACACCGAGACCTTGGTGTGGGATCTGGTCGACTCGATCCGCGCGGCGGCCAAGGATCAGCGCATCCGCGCCATCGCTCTCGACCTGGATGATTTCGACGGCGCGGACGGCCAGCCGACGCTCGAGGAGCTCGCGCGCGCGATCCGCGAGTTCAGGAAGAGCAACAAGAAAGTCATCGCCTACGCCACCTCCTATCTGCGCGACCAGTACTACCTCGCATCGCAGGCCGATGAAATCTACGTCGACCCGCTCGGTTGGGTGCTGATCGACGGCTACGGGCGCTACCGGCTGTTCTGGAAGGATGCGCTCGACAAGCTCGACGTGGACATCAACGTGTTCCGGGTCGGTGCCTACAAGAGCGCGGTCGAGACCTATACGCGCAACAACATGTCGCCTCAGGACCGCGAGGAGAGTCTTGCATACCTGAACGCGCTGTGGTCGAGCTACCAGAGCGCGGTGACCTCGGGCCGCCGGCTCAAAGCCGATGCGCTCGCCCGCTACATCGACAACCTGCCGCAGAGCGCGGTCGAGGCGAAGGGGGCGACCGCGCTCGTGGCGCAGCACGCCGGTCTCGTCACGGGCGTGAAGAGCCGGCCGGAGATCGAGGCGCGCATCGCTGCCATCGTCGGCCAGGATGAGACCAGCGGCTCCTTCGTCTCCGTCTCTCATCAGGACTACGGGCGCATCGTCAAGGCGCAGAACACGCTCGGCTGGCGCGACAAGACGCGCATCGGCGTGATCGTCGCGGCCGGCGAGATCCTCGATGGCAGCCAGCCCCCCGGCAGCGTCGGCGGGGACTCGCTCGCGCGGCTCATCCGCCAGGCGCGGCTCGATGACAAGATCCGCGCCGTGGTGCTGCGTGTCGACAGTCCGGGCGGCAGCGTCAACGCCTCGGAGCAGATCTATCGCGAGCTGCAGGCGCTGCAGGCCGCAGGCAAGCCGCTGGTCGTGTCGATGGGGAGCCTCGCAGCCTCCGGCGGCTACTACATCTCGGCGCCCGCGAGCGAGATCTGGGCGAGCCCCGCGACGATCACCGGCTCCATCGGCATCTTCGCGCTGGTGCCGACGGTCAACCGCACGCTCAACAAGTTCGGCTTCGCCGTCGACGGCGTCGGCACGACTGCCCTCGCCGGACAGCTGCGCATCGACCGTCCCTTGAGCGATGAGGCGCGCACACTGCTGCAGACGACGGTCGAGCACGGCTACGATGAGTTCCTCGAGCGCGTGTCCTCCGGGCGCCACAAGACGCGGGAGCAGGTCGACAGCATCGCGCAGGGCCGCGTGTGGGCCGGAACCGATGCCGCGCGCCTGGGCCTCGTGGATCACCTGGGATCGTTCGACGACGCGGTCAAGGCCGCGGCGCACCGCGCGAAGCTCACCGACTACAAGACCGACTTCATCGAGCCCGAGCTCACGTGGGCGCAGTCGCTCGCGCTGCAGGTGAAGGTGTGGGCGGTGCGCACGTTCCTGCACCTCGATGCCGACACGCGCTCGGCCGCGCAGCTCGCGACGCGCCTGGATCCGCTGAAACGCGAGGTCGCGCGATTGAGCCGCCTGACGCAGCCGAACCGGCTGTACGCCTACTGCTTCTGCACCGCGGACTGAAGGCTTACAGCGTCGACCAGTCGAGGATGACCTTGCCGGACTGACCCGAGCCCATGGTCGTGAACCCGCGCTCGAACTCCTGCACCGGGAAGTGGTGCGTGATGATGGGGTCGAGCTTGAGCCCGCTCTGCAGCAGGCTCGCCATCTTGTACCAGGTCTCGAACATCTCGCGCCCATAGATGCCCTTGAGCGTGAGCCCCTTGAAGATCACCTGATTCCAGTCGATCGCCGTCTCATCGGGCGGTATGCCGAGGATCGCCACCGAGCCGCCGTGATGCATCGTGCGCAGCAGCTCGCGGAAGGCGGCCGCATTGCCCGACATCTCGAGGCCGACATCGAACCCCTCCTGCATGCCGAGCTCGCGCATCGTCTGATCGAGCGACTCGCGCTGCACGTTGATGGCACGGGTCGCGCCCATCTGGCGCGCAAGTCCCAGGCGGTAGTCGTTCACGTCCGTGACGACCACGTGGCGCGCGCCGGCGAAGCGCACCACGGCGGTTGCCATGATGCCGATCGGTCCGGCCCCGGTGATGAGCACATCCTCGCCGACCACATTGAAGGAGAGAGCGGTGTGGACGGCGTTGCCGAAGGGGTCGAGGATCGAGGCGATGTCATCGCCGATGGCGGCGGGCAGCTTGAAGGCGTTGACCGCCGGGATCGACAGGAACTGCGCGAAGGCGCCCGGCCGGTCGACGCCGACGCCGATCGTGTTGCGACACAGGTGGCGGCGGCCGGCGCGGCAGTTGCGGCAATAGCCGCAGGTGACATGGCCTTCGCCCGAGACGCGATCGCCGGCGCTGAAGCCCCGCACCTCGGAGCCCATGTCGACGATGCGGCCGCAGTACTCGTGCCCGACGGTCATCGGCACCGGTACGGTCTTCTGCGCCCACGCGTCCCAGTTGTAGATGTGCATGTCCGTGCCGCAGATCGCGGTCTTGTCGATCGCGATGAGGACGTCATTCGGCCCGACCTTCGGGTCGGCGATCTCACCCATCCAGATGCCGCGCCTCGCCTCCTGCTTGATCAATGCTTTCACTTGATGACTCCCAGCTCGCGTCCGGCGCTCGCGAACGCGCTGATCGCTCGCTCGATCTGCTCGGGTGTGAGCGCTGCGGACATCTGCGTGCGGATGCGCGCCTGGCCCTTCGGAACGACTGGATACGAGAAGCCGATCACGTAGACGCCGAGCTCGAGCAGCCGATCGGCCATGCGCCCGGCGAGCGTCGCATCCCCGAGCATGACCGGAATGATCGGATGCTCCCCGCCACGCAGCTCGAATCCGAGCTGCGTGAGCCCGGCACGGAAGCGTGCGGCATTCGCCTTGAGCTGCGCGCGCAGCTCCGGCAGGTCCGCGATGAGATCGAGCACGCGCAGGCTCACGGCCGCAACGACCGGCGGAACGCTGTTCGAGAACAGGTACGGGCGCGAGCGCTGCCGCAGCCAGGCGACGATCTCGCGGCACGCGGCGATGTAGCCGCCGCTGCCCCCGCCGAGGGCCTTGCCGAAGGTCCCAGTGAGGATGTCGACGCGGCCCAGAACGCCGCAATGCTCGTGCGTTCCGCGGCCGTGGGCGCCCATGAAGCCGGTCGCATGCGAGTCATCGACCATCACCAGCGCATCGTAGCGCTCGGCGAGGTCGCACACCGCCTGCAGGTTGGCGAGGATGCCGTCCATCGAGAACACACCGTCGGTCGCGATCAACCGCGTGCGCGCGCCGCTGGCCTGTTGGAGACAGCTCTCGAGCTCGCCCATGTCGTTGTTGGCGTAACGCAGGCGCTGCGCCTTGCACAGCCGGATGCCGTCGATGATGCTCGCGTGGTTGAGCGAATCGGAGATCACCGCATCCTGCTCGCCCAGCAGCGTCTCGAACAGCCCGCCGTTGGCATCGAAGCACGAGGAATACAGGATCGTGTCTTCGGTGCCGAGGAAGGCCGCGAGGCGCTCCTCGAGCTGTTTGTGCACGCTCTGCGTGCCGCAGATGAAGCGCACCGAGGCCATGCCGTAGCCGGCGCGGTCGAGCGCGCGATGCGCCGCCTCGCGCACCGCCGGGTGATTGGCGAGGCCGAGGTAATTGTTGGCGCAGAGATTGAGCACCTCGCGGTCGCCGGTGCGCACCACGCCCGCCTGCGGGCTCGAGAGCACGCGCTCGCGCTTGTACAGGCCCTGCTCGGTGAGTCCGGCGAGATCGGCGCGCAGGCGTGAGAGGAACGCCGTGTTTAACAATGCTCAAGCCTCCGATGCGGGCTGCAATTATACTCGGGCCCATGGCTGATCAGGGTATCGCGGGCGATGCGGGCGCGATGCGCATCGACCGCTGGCTGTTCGCCGTGCGGCTCTACAAGTCGCGCACCCTGGCCGCGGCGGCGGTGAGCGGCGGCAAGGTGCACGTCAACGGCGAGCGCGTGAAGCCCTCGCGTGGCGTGCGGATCGGCGATGCGATCCGTTTCATGCGCGGCGCGGTGGAGTTCGATTGTGAGGTACTGGCGTTGCCGGTGCGCCGCGGTCCGGCGCGCGAGGCCTCGCTGTGCTTCCGGGAGAGCGCGGCGAGCAGCGCGCGCCGTGCCGAGTTCGCCGAGCGCATGCGCCTCGCCGCGGCACTCGCGCCGCGACCCGCGGAGCGCCCGGACAAGCACGATCGCCGGGAGCTGCGGCGGCTGCGCGGCCGGGGCTGATCGCATCCATACGGCACACCCAACGTGAAAAGCTACAAGTACTATGACCTCATTCTCGGCGCCTACGTGTGCGTGCTGTTGTGCGCGAACCTGATCGGGGCGGCGAAGGTGACGACCGTTCCGCTACCGCTGATCGGCAACGTGACCTTCATCGCGGGCGTGCTGTTCTTTCCGATCTCATATTTCTTCGGTGACGTCCTCACCGAGGTGTACGGCTACGCGCGCGACCGGCGGGTGGTGTGGGCGGGCTTCGGCGCGCTGGCCTTTGCGTCGATCATGTCCGCCGTCGTCGTGAACATGCCCCCGGCGCAGGAGTGGAAAGCGACGCAGCCAGCGCTCGAGCAGATCTTCGGCAACACCCCGCGCATCGCCGGTGCGTCCATCATCGCATTCTGGTGCGGCTCGTTCGTCAACAGCTACGTGCTCGCGAAGATGAAGATCCTGACGAGCGGCCGCTGGCTGTGGACGCGCACCATCGGCTCGACGGCGTGCGGGGAGCTCGTGGACACGGGACTGTTCTGTACGCTCGCGTTCGGCGGCGTGTGGTCGCCTCACCAGCTTGCCACCGTCATGGTGTCGCAGTACGTGCTCAAGACCAGCTGGGAGGCGATCTCGACGCCCCTCACGTACTGGCTCGTCGGTCGGCTCAAGCGCGCGGAGCACGAGGACTACTACGACCGCCACACGAACTTCACGCCGTTCTCGCTCGCGGTGCCGGGCGAGGGACGCACGCACGCGCGATGACAGCGGCCGCCCCGCAGTTCATCGCGACCGGTGCCGCATCGCTGTCGTCGGCGATCGGGGTGGTGATCGACGCGAAGTATCTGGCGGCCGAGGAGGCCGTCGTGCGAGGCCTGGCGGATGAGGCGCGGCTGGAGGCTCAGGCGCGTGCGGCCGTGCAGGAGCGGGCCCTGCGCCTCGTCGAGTCGGTACGCGCGGAGCGCGTGAGCGGCGGCGGCCTCGATGCGCTGCTGCGCGAGTACCACCTGGCCTCGCGCGAGGGCGTGATCCTCATGTGCCTCGCGGAGGCGCTGCTGCGAATCCCGGACGCCGCTACGGCCGATCGGCTGATCGCGGACAAGATTCCGGCGGGTGACTGGGAGCGGCACCTCGGGGACAGCGACTCGCTGCTGGTGAACGCCTCGACCTGGGGACTCATGCTGACCGGTCGTCTGGTGGAGATCGACCGCGGCGAGCTCGGCTCGCTGCGCAGCTGGTTCGGGCGCCTGGCAAGCCGCCTCGGCGAGCCGGTGGCACGCTCGGCGCTGCGTCAGGCCATGCGCGTGCTCGGTCATCAGTTCGTGATGGGCCGCACGATCGAGGAGGCGCTGGAGCGCACCGCGGGTGGCCGCGAGCGCGCGTATCGCTATTCGTTCGACATGCTGGGCGAGGCGGCGATCACACGAGTCGACGCCGAGCGGTATCTCCAGAAGTACCGTGAGGCGATTGGCGCACTCGGGCGGCACCTCGCCGCGAGCCCCGCGCCGCTCCCCGCGCGGCCCGGCATCTCGGTCAAGCTCTCCGCGCTGCATCCGCGCTATGAGCTCGCGCAGCGCGCGCGCGTGCTGCAGGAGCTCGTACCGCAGCTCATCGAGCTGGTCCGTCTCGCCCGCGACGCGGGTGTCGGCCTGACCGTGGATGCGGAGGAGAGCGATCGGCTCGAGCTCTCCCTGCAGCTCATCGACGCGGTGCTCGCAAGCGCGGTCAGCGCCGGTTACCCGGGCTTCGGCCTTGCCGTGCAGGCCTATCAGAAGCGCGCCGGCGCGGTGCTCGACTGGCTCGCCGGGCGCGCCCGCGCGCTCGGGCGGCGCATCACGGTCCGCCTCGTCAAGGGTGCCTACTGGGACAGCGAGATCAAGCGCGCGCAGGAGCGCGGCCTTGCCGGCTATCCGGTATTCACACGCAAGCAGAACACGGACGTGTCGTATCTTGCGTGCGCGCGCCGTCTGGCGAGTGCGGCCGATGTGATCTACCCGCAGTTTGCGACCCACAATGCGCACACCGTTGCGTACGTGATCGAGCTGCTCGGCCGCGACGGCCAGGCCTTCGAGTTCCAGCGCCTGCACGGCATGGGGGAGGAGCTGTACGAGCAGGTGTTGAGCGAGGCCGGCGGCGGGTATGCCTGCCGGGTGTATGCGCCGGTCGGGCGGCACGAGGATCTGCTGCCGTATCTGGTCCGAAGACTGCTGGAGAACGGGGCGAACACTTCGTTCGTCAATCGCATCGTGGATGCCCGCCTGCCGGCTGCAGAGGTGATCCTGGACCCGGTGCAGGAGGTCGATCGGGTGAGGCCGGCGGCGCATCCGCGCATCGTCGAGCCGCCGCGGCTGTACGAGCCCGAGCGTCGCAACTCGCAGGGCTTGAATCTCGCCGATGGCCGCGAGCTCGAGGGGCTGAAGCAGGCGTGCGAGCGGGCGGCAGGGGAGAGCTGGTCCGCCACTGCGCTCATCGATGGGGCTGCAGGCAGCGGCGAGATGATCCACCTCGTCAATCCCGCGCGGGTCGCGGAGGTGGTCGGCACGCTCGTGCAGGCCTCGGCGGCGGACGTGGAGCGGGCGCTCGCGAGCGCGGCACTGGCGCAGCCCGCCTGGGACGAGTGCCCGGCGGCCGAGCGCGCCTCGATCCTCGAGCGCGCGGCGAATGATCTGGAGCAGCACCGCGCGGAGCTCGTGGCGCGCTGCGTACTCGAGGCGGGCAAGACGGTGCCGGACAGCCTCGCGGAGGTGCGCGAGGCGGTGGATTTCCTGCGCTACTACGCCGCCGAGGCGCGCGCGCGCTTTGGCGAGGGTCGCGTCCTGCCCGGACCGACCGGGGAGCTCAACACTCTGCGGCTGCGCGGGCGCGGGCTCATCGCCTGCATCAGCCCGTGGAACTTTCCGCTCGCGATCTTCACCGGCCAGATCGCCGCGGCGCTGGCCGCCGGCAACGCCGTGCTGGCGAAGCCGGCGGAGCAGACACCCCTCACCGCCGCGCTTGCCGTGCAGATCCTGCACGGCGCCGGAGTGCCGCCGCAGGTGCTGCAGTTCCTGCCCGGGGACGGCACCGCCCTCGGCAGCATGCTGACGCGAGATGAGCGCATCGCCGGTGTCGCCTTCACCGGCTCGACGCAGACGGCGCGGCTCATCGAGTCGAGTCTCGCCGCCCGGCGCGGCGCCATTGCGACGCTGATCGCCGAGACCGGCGGCATCAACGTCATGCTCGTCGACAGCTCCGCGCTCCCCGAGCAGGTAGTGCTCGATGCGATCGCCTCCGGATTCAACAGCGCCGGACAGCGCTGCTCGGCGCTGCGCGTGCTGCTGCTGCAGGCGGAGATTGCGCCGCGCGTGCTGGAGCTGCTCGCCGGCTGCATGGATGAGCTCACGCTCGGGGATCCGGCGCTGCTCGCAACCGATGTCGGTCCGGTGATCGATCAGGAGGCGCTCGGGATGCTCGAGGCCTACGCGGCTGCCGTGACGCGCAAGGCGCGCTGGCACCATCGCACCCCGTTGCCGCCTGCGACGGCGGCCGCAGGCCGCTTCTTCGCCCCCGTTGCCGTCGAGATCGACAGTTTGAGCGCGCTCGAGCGCGAGGTGTTCGGACCCATCGTGCACGTGGTGCGCTATGCGGCGGCAGACCTGGACCGCACGCTAGATGCGATCAATGCCATGGGCTATGGACTGACGCTCGGCGTGCATTCGCGCATCGACAGCATCGCCCGACACATCGCCGATCGCGCGCGGGTCGGCAACGTCTACGTCAATCGCAACATGATCGGTGCCGTCGTCGGCGTACAGCCCTTTGGCGGCTGCGGCCTCTCGGGCACCGGACCCAAGGCAGGAGGTCCTAACTACCTGCCGCGATTTGCCACCGAGCAGACCCTCACCGTCAATACGGCCGCCCTCGGCGGCAACGCGAGTCTCTTGACGCTCTGAGTGGCAGGAGTAGGCTCTGCAGCGGTTCGGCCGGTCCCGCTCTTAGGGAAAACTCGAAACAACAACTGGCCGGGGGTGCGTCCTCCAGCACCGGGCGGGCTCGCGACCGATACCAGGACGAGCATTCGCAACGTCACCAAGAGGGGGTATTACCGCCATGAACGTCTATAAGATCGCCGGGCTCATCGGCATATTGATTGCACTCGTCGCAGCCTTCACGAAGATTCCGTACGCGGTGGAGCTCATGACGATCGCCGGCATCGTGGTCGGCATCAGCATCGCGGCCGACCAGCACGTGCGGGTCATCGTCTCGGCAGTCGGACTCGCCGCCGTGGCGGCGAGCTTCAACGATGTGCCGAGCGTGGGCGGCTACATCACGTCGATTCTCGGCAATATCGCGCACGTGATCGGGGGTGCGGCACTGCTGATCATCCTGCGCAACGTCTACAATCGACTCATGTCCTAGCCACTCGCAGCCACGGGTGGGGCGCCGCCCCACCCGTGGCTCGACAACTCGAACGAAGCGCAGGGGAGTGGAGATGAGCATGAAGCGCCGATCATTTTGCACAGCTGCCCTCGGCTTCGCCTCGAGCGCGGGTCTTGCATCGTGGCGCGCGCTCGCGGCGCTGTCCGGGAGCGAGCTCGCGGCAACGCGCAGCGACGGCAGGCAGAGCTCACTCAAGGCGGCTGAAGTCGCCGAATTGAAGGGCGCGCTGCGCGGCGAGCTGCTGCTGGCCAACGATGCGGGCTACGATCAGGCGCGCAAGCTCTGGAACGGCTCCTTCGATCGCCACCCGGCGCTCATCGCGCGTTGCGCCGGAGCGGCGGATGTGATCGCGGCAGTCTCGTTTGCCCGCGCTCACGACCTGCTGCTCGCCGTGCGCGGTGGCGGCCACAGCCTCTCGGGACAGTCTGCCTGTGACGGCGGCCTGATGATCGATCTGTCGCCGATGCGCAGCGTGCACGTCGACCCGGAGTCGAGGACGGCGCGCCTCGAGCCCGGCGTCATGCTCGGCCAGTTCGACCGCGAGGCCCAGTCCTTCGGACTCGTGACCACCGCCGGGACGGTGTCGCACACCGGCGCCGCGGGCCTGACGCTCGGCGGTGGCTTCGGACGCCTCGCCCGCAAGTTCGGACTCGCCTGTGACAATCTGATCGCGGCCGAGGTGATCACGGCCACCGGCAAGTTCGTACGCACCAGCGCCACCGAGAATCCGGACCTGCTGTGGGGTTTGCGCGGCGGCGGTAACTTCGGCGTCGTCACCTCCTTTGAGTATCAGCTGCACCGGGCCGGTCCCATGATGTGGGGCGGCGAGCTGCGCTTTGACTTCGCCGATGCGCGTGAGCTGCTGAAGTTCTTCGCGGGCTTTGCGGCCGAGGCGCCCGATGAGCTGAACGTGGATTGCGGCATCGGTGCATCGCCCAGGGGCGGCATCGTTGCCTTCAATGTCTGCTACTGCGGCGCGCCGGCAGCCGCCGAGAAGGCCATCGCGCCGCTGCGCAACTTCCGCAAGCCGATGAAGGACACCCTGGGGCCGCAGCCCTACGTCAAGCTGCAGACGGACTACGACGCGGGCAACGCCTGGGGGCGCGGCTACTACGAGCGCTCGGGTTTCCTGAAGAGCCTCGACCCGGGGCTCATCGAGGCGGTCGTCGCGCACATGGAGGCCTTTCACCCGGAGAACGGCGAGATCGCCTTGGTTCACCACGGCGGGGCGATCGCACGCGTCAAGCCCACGGCGTCCGCGTTCTGGCACCGCGAGGCGCGCTCCAGCTTGCTGGTGGACATCGACTGGGATGATCCCAAGGACCAGGCGGAGCGCGACAGGAGCATGGCGTGGGCGCGCTCGACCTGGGAGTCGCTCGAGCGCTTCACCGACGGCTTCTACGTCAACACCATGGCAGCCGATGATCCGCACAAGCGCGTGCGGGCAACCTACGGGGACAACTATCCGCGCCTGGTCGCGCTCAAGGACAAGTACGATCCGACGAATCTGTTCCGGCTCAATGCCAACGTACCGCCGAGCTCGGCGGGGACCTAGCGCGACTACTCCGACAGCTCGACCAGCAGCCGGCCCTCCGTACTGCGCACCCGGAAGGTGCGCAGCGGCTCGTACGCCGGAGGCGTGAGCGCCTCGCCCGTCTTCAGATCGAAGCGCGCGAAGTGCCGCGGGCAGATGATCTCGCAGTCCTCGACGTCGCCCCCCGCGAGCGCCTCGCCATCGTGGGTGCAGCGGTTCTCGACGGCAAACAACCCCTCCCCGCACCGCATCACCAGTATCGAGTAGCCCTCGATCTCGGCTGCGAGGGGACGGCCTTCCTTCAGGGCCTCTGCCGCGCCCACGTCGATCCACTGTGCCAACGCCGCGGCCCCCGCTCAGAACATTCCGGTCTGCAGCCGCGCCGCCTCAGTCATCATCGACTGGTTCCACGGCGGATCGAACACCAGCTCGACGCGCGCCTCGCGCACCGTCGGGATGCGTCCGAGCTTGTCCTTCGCATCATCCACGAGGATCTCGCCCATGCCGCAGCCCGGAGCCGTCAAGGTCATCTTCACCTCCACCGCACGCGTGCCGTCCTCGTTCGGCTTGACCTCGCAGGAGTACACCAGCCCGAGGTCGACGATGTTGATCGGGATCTCCGGGTCGTAGCAGGTGCGCAGCTGCTCCCACACGAGCTTGAGCACGTCGTCTTCGGTGGCGTTCGGAGGGAGTTCGGGCTGCCTGACGATCTCCTTTCCGAGTGCGTCCGCATCCTCGCCCGCAATGCGGAACAGATTGCCGTCCACGTACACGGTGAAGCTGCCCCCCAGCGCCTGGGTGATATAGCCGGCCTGGCCCATCTTCAGGGTCACCTCGGCGCCGGCAGGCACCATCACGGCGGGGACGTCGCGATAGATGACGACCGGCTCGTTCTCGTGCGAGCGCATCACTTCTCCGCGGCTTCCGTCGAGACCGTGCCGCTGCCGCGCTCCAGCGCGGCGTTCAGCGTATGCCAGGCGAGGCTCGCGCACTTGACGCGCGAGGGGAACTCGCGCACGCCGGAGAGGGCGGCGAGCTTGCCGAGCTCGGGAGCTGCGACCGCATCCTGGCGCGTGAGCAGGTTGTGCACGGCATCGAAGAGCTTGCCGATCGCACCGCGGTCCTTGCCCTTCACCGCCTCGCTCATGAGCGAGGCGGAGGCGGTCGAGATGGCGCAGCCCTTGCCCTCGAAGCGGATGTCCTCGATGCGATCCCCGCTCAGGCGCAGCGAGACGGTGAGCCGATCGCCGCACAGCGGATTGTGGCCTTCCGCGCTCGCATCGGCGGGATCGAGGCGGCCGAAGTTACGCGGCGCACGATTGTGATCCAGGATCACATCGCGATAGAGATCCTTCAGCTCCATCAGCCGAACACCTTGCGCACGTTGTGGATCGCGGCCACGAGCCGGTGCACATCCTCGCGCGTGTTGTAGCACGCGAACGAGGCGCGCGCGGTCGCCGGTACCCCGAAGAAATCCATGACCGGCATGGCGCAGTGATGCCCGGTGCGCACGGCGACTCCCTCGCTGTCGAGGATCGTGCCCAGATCGTGCGGGTGCACGCCCTCGAGGGTGAAGGAAATGACGGCACCCTTCTCCGCGGCGGTGCCGATGATCGTGAGCTCGGGAATGCGCGCGAGCTCGGCGCTCGCGAGCTCGAGCAGCTCATGCTCGTGGCGCGCCACGGCCTCGATCCCCAAGCCCTCGAGGTAGTCGATCGCCGCCGCAAGGCCGACCGCGCCCGACATGTTCGGCGTCCCGGCCTCGAACTTGTAGGGCAGCGCGTTGTAGGTCGTGCGCTCGAACGAGACGGTCAGGATCATGTCCCCGCCACCCTGCCAGGGCGGCATGGACTCGAGCAGCTCCTCGCGCCCGTACAGCACGCCGATCCCCGTCGGCCCGTAGAGTTTGTGACCCGAGAAGGCGTAGAAGTCGACATCCAGAGCACGCACGTCGATCTTCCGATGCGGTATCGCCTGCGCGCCATCGACGAGCACGGGAATGCCGCGAGCGTGAGCTGCCGCGACGATCGGCGCAAGCGGCAGCACGGTGCCGAGGGCGTTGGAGACGTGCGCCACCGCTACGAGGCGCGTGCGCGCGGAGATGAGCTGCGCGAACGCCTCCAGCTCGAGCTCGCCGCGTCGATTGATGGGTGCGACGGTGAGCGTGCAGCCGGTCGCCTCGCACACCATCTGCCAGGGCACGATGTTCGCGTGATGCTCGAGCGCCGTGATCAGGATCTCGTCACCGGGCTTCAAGCGCGGCCGGGCGTAGGACTGGGCGACGAGGTTGATGGCCTCGGTCGTGCCGCGCACCAGGATGATCTCGCGCACCGAGCGCGCGTTCACAAAGCGCCGCACCCGCTCGCGTGCCCCCTCATAGGCGGCGGTGGCCTCCTGGCTCAGCGTATGTACGCCCCGATGCACGTTGGCATGCGAGTGCAGCACGTAGTCCTCGACCGCCCGCACCACGGCGCGCGGTTGCTGCGCCGAGGCCGCGCTGTCGAGGTAGGTGAGGGGCCTGCCGTTCACCTCGCGCGCGAGAATCGGAAAGTCGCGACGCACGCGCTCGGCATCGAACGGGGAGGGGGTCAGGTCACGCACGCTGGCGGCCATCAGAGCAACTCCTGCAACGCCTGCGACTCGCTCATGCGGCCCGCGAGGCTCGCCTCGATGCGGCGGCGCAGCTCGGGCACGGGAATCGAGGCAATCACATCTTCCAGGAACGCCCATTTGAGCAGCTGCTGGGCGATCTCGGGGGCGATGCCACGCGAGAGCAGGTAGAAGAGCATCGTCTCATCGAGTTTGCCGGTCGTCGCGCCATGGCTGCAGCGCACCTCGTCGGTGTAGATCTCGAGCTGCGGGCGCACGTCGATCTCTGCCTCCGCTCCGGCAAGCAAGCCGCGCAGCGACTGCCTCGAATCCGTGCCACGGGCCTGCGCGCCGACGACGATCTTGCCGTTGCAGGCGACGCGCGCGCGCTGCGCGGCGATCCCGCGGAATACCTGCTTCGTGCGCGCCTCGGGGGCGACGTGCTCGACCCGTGCCAGCACATCGTGCGTCTGGTGGCCGCCGGCCACCGAGGCGAGGGAGAGAGCGACCTGGGCACGCGAACCCAGGATGCGCGCCTCGAGTGATGAGCGCGCCGAGCCGGAGCCGAGGGCGATGCCGTGCAGCTGGTAGCTCGCGTGCGACTGCAGCGTCACTGCCAGGGTATCGAGCCACAAGGCCCGCGTCCCGAGCTGCTGCAGGCGGCAGTGC
>Ga0335081_10009494_pt1 | contig 15670 bp, 9 predicted proteins | sample Lox_Sample_35_FD_206713 | JGI IMG/M metagenome (GOLD analysis project Ga0335081, IMG submission 206713) | Soil microbial communities from Loxahatchee National Wildlife Refuge, Florida, United States - Lox_Sample_3.5 | ecosystem: Environmental > Terrestrial > Soil > Wetlands | place: USA: Florida... | reverse complement strand
GGGAGCCAGCGCACGCCCATCGCGTGCAGCCAGGACCGCTTCTCCCCGGCGGCGAAGTCGACGTAGGCCTGCGCCCACCGGTACGCCCAGTAGTCCTCGCCCGCCGGGTCGTCGACGCCGCGGTCGAAGAACGCGCTGCCCAGCCAGTCCTGCCAGGCCAGCTCGCGGGAGTCCTTGATCCGCATCCGGCGCTGTTCCGGGGTGCCGACCAGGAACAGGCCGCCGAACGACCAGAAGGCCTGCCCGCCCAGGTTCGACTCGGGCTCCTGGTCGAGCAGCAGCACCCGCCGCCCGGCCCGGGCCAGCTCCGCGGTGGCAGCCAGTCCTGCCAGCCCCGCGCCTATCACGATCGCGTCTGCGTCCATCTGGTCATCAAAGCAGGTCATCGTGCCCGATTCATCCCCGGCCACCGCGCCCGGCCACCGCGCCCCCCACGCCCTGCGTGGCGGTGGGCAGGCTCTTGGGGGCGATCATCGCAGAGCCCGCCCGCCGCGCCGGGCTCAGTGGCCGACGGCCATGGTGATGATCTTGACGATGACCATGATCATGGCAAGCGCCAGGTAGGCCCGCAGCGCCGCTAGCCCGGCCTTGCGGCCGGCCGACATGATCGGCTTGGACAGCACGTTGAGCGGCGGCATCCGCCAGTTCTCGCGGTCACGGCGGTCCACCTCGACCGAACTGCGCGAGCGGCGCGACCGGAGCAGCATCCAGCCGCCCGCGGCGAGCGAGACCACCGCGCAGACCAGGATGATGTCCATGATCTGCCGCCCGGTGATGGCCGGGAACAGCACCGATGCGGTCAGTACGACCGACAGCGTGACCAGCACCGCGACCACGGCTGAGGTGAACATGTTGGTGCCGCGGCGGTTGACCCATGGGCCGAGTACCGCGCGGTCGTTGCACAGCAGCAGCAGGAACACGGTGGCGCTCGGCAGCAGCACGCCGGCCAGCACCTGAACGCCCTCGATGATCAGCCCGAGCGGGGCGCCGGGGAGGAGCACGATGGCCGCGGCGCCGGCGATCAGTGCGGCGTAGATCGCGTAGAAGCCCTTGGCCTGACGAACCCCGCGGTGCAGCGAGTGCTTCAGGCCGAGGGTGTCGCCGACGGCGTAGGCGGTGGACAGCGAGACCGCGAACGCCCCGATGATGGCCGCGTCGAGCAGTGCGACCGCGAACAGTACGCCCGCGACCCGGCCCGCGTAGGCGGCGATGCCGTGCATCAGCCCGGTGGCGTCGGTGAAGTTGCCCGCAGCCGGGGTACCGGCGAACGCGGCGGCGGTAACCCCCATCAGCGCGGCCGCGCCGACCACGACGATCACGATGCCGATCCACAGGTCGGCCTTCTCGTACCGGATGAAGCGCGGCGTGATCCTCTTGTCGATCACGTACGACTGCTGGAAGAACAGCTGCCAGGGCGCGACCGTGGTGCCGACGATACCGATGATCAGCAGCATGACGGCCGCCATGCCCCCGGAACCGCCGGGCAGGCCGGGGACGACGAAGCCGCGTGCCATCTGCGTGGCCGCCGGGTGGGCCATCAGGTACAACGGAATGAGCAGCAGTGATCCGGCGCAGAACGTGATCGCGATCCGCTCGAACCGGCGGAAACTGCCGGTGAAGGCGGCCGCGATGATCACGCCCGCGGCGAGCAGCACCGCGGCGAGCCTGGGCACGCCGAGGTAGCCGGCCGCCAGGGTGATGCCGATGAACTCGGTGACAATGGTCAGCGCGTTGAGGATGAACAGGTCGATGACCGAGAACGCGCCCCAGAACTTGCCGAACCGCTCCAGGATCAGCCGGGCGTGCCCCACGCCGGTGACCGCGCCGAGCCGCAGCACCATCTCCTGGTTCACGTAGAGCACGGGGATCAGCAGCAGCAGCGTCCACAGCAGGCGGGTGCCGTAGTTCTGCCCGGCCTGCCCGTAGGTGGAGAACGCGCCGGCGTCGTTGTCGCCGCACATCACGATCAGCCCGGGGCCCACGATGGCTAGCAGCGTCTTGAGCTTGGCGGACAGGCCGGCCCGCGAGGCGAGGTCATCGGCGGAGATCGTGCCGAGGGCGCCGCGGATATCGCCGACGTGCGCCTCGTCGAGAACGGCGGTCTGGGTGATGGTGGCCATGGTGAACACCCCTTTCACGTCACGAAATTGACGGAAACAGGGGCACACGCTGAGCGGGCATGCGCGGATAAGGCGGCATGCGAGGGCAGAGTCAGCGGAAGTTCAGCGTGCGCCAGGAACAGAATGGGACAGCAGCGAGAAGGGCCGACTTCGGCCCGGACTATCAGAGTCCATCGCGTCCCTCCCTTCTGTCGCGACGCACGGGGGCGCCAGGTCGCACCTGCCCGCCGGGCTCTTGCCGCCCGTAGGCTATTCCGCGTGACACCGGAGGAAACACACGCCAGAGGCTGGAAAATCCCTGGCCGCACCTCTCTCGTAAGAGCTTTGGCACTCCACGGCGTACTGCGGTCACCGGAACCTCACGGTTCCCCTACCGCCAGCCACTTGGCCTCACCCCTTGGGCCGGGGAGAGGTGTCCTGATCCGGAGCGTCTCTCGACGGTTGGGATCAGTGGCCTATGTCCGTGAAGACGCCTCACCGAACGAGGTGTCCCGTTTTTCAACTTCACAAAGCATGCACGCGGGAAAGCTGAATGTCAATTCAGGACTGACCAGGGCGTCAGGATGTGTCGACGGTCACCCTCATTGCTCACGGTGACCGGCGCTCCGCGGTTCGGACGCTGATCGTGCACGTTCAGTTGCCATTCGTGTCGGACATCGCGCCACGGGACGTCCGCCGAGATGGCCTCCGGCCAGTGCGAAACTCACCCACGGCGGATGATCCTGCCAGGTCGGCTGCGCCCTACCGTCAGGTTGCGGTTTCGCGAGCAGGCAGGCGGCCGGGCGCCGCGTCAGGACACGGCCGGGCGCCGCGTCAGGACGGCGTGTTGACGAGCAGCAACCGGTGCAGGGGAGGCACAGGCAATGAGCAAGCCTTTCAAGGGCGTCATCAACATCGATATCAAGCAGTCAACGCCCGACTGGGACCCGTACACCCAGCCGAAGGCGCCGGACGGGGCGCCCAATGTGCTCTGCATCGTGCTGGACGACGTGGGGTTCGGCGCCATGGAGGTGTTCGGCGGGCCGATCCAGACGCCCACCCTGCAGCGGATCGCCGATCACGGGCTGAGCTACGCCAATTTCCATACCACGGCGCTGTGCTCGCCCACCCGCTCGTGCCTGGTGACCGGGCGTAACCACACCACTAACGGGATGGCGGGTATCACCGAGATCACCGATGGCTACCCCAACGCCAACGGCCATATCCCGTTCGGGTGCGCGAACCTGGCCGAGGTTCTCGGCCAGCGGGGCTGGAACACCTATGCCGTCGGCAAGTGGCACCTCACCGCCGAGGACGAGATGAACCTGGCGTCGTCGAAACGCCAGTGGCCGCTGGGCCGCGGGTTCGAACGGTTCTACGGCTTTCTCGGCGGGGAGACCAGTCAGTGGTATCCCGACCTGATCTACGACAACCACCCGGTGGCACCGCCCAGCTCCCCGCAGGAGGGTTATCACCTCACCGCCGACCTGACCGACAAGGCCATCGAGTTCATCCAGGACGCCAAGGCCCTCGCTCCCGGCAAGCCGTTCTTCATGTACTTCTGTCCCGGCGCGGCACACGCCCCGCATCACATCTTCAGGGAGTGGGCGGACCGGTACCGCGGGCAGTTCGACATGGGATACGAGGCGATCCGCGAAACCATCCTCGCCCGGCAGAAGGCGATGGGCATCCTGCCCGACAGCACGGAGCTGTCCCCGATCAACCCGTATGCGGACGAGACCGGCCCGGACGGCCGGCAATGGCCGGAACTGGACACCGTGCGGCCGTGGGACTCGCTGTCCGCCGACGAGAAGCGGCTGTTCGCGCGGATGGCGGAGGTGTACGCCGGGTTCCTGAGCCACGCCGACCACGAGATCGGGCGGCTCATCAGCTACCTGGAGCAGACCGGCCAGCTCGGCAACACCATCGTGGTCGTGATCTCCGACAACGGCGCTTCGGGTGAGGGCGGCCCGAACGGCTCGGTCAACGAGAACAAGTTCTTCAACGGGCTGCCGGATTCCATCGAGGAGAACCTCAAGCTCCTCGGCCAGCTGGGGGGGACCCGGACGTACAACCATTACCCCACCGGCTGGGCGTGGGCGTTCAACACGCCGTTCAAGATGTGGAAGCGGTACGGGAACCTGCGCGGCGGGACGGCGGATCCGCTGATCGTCTCCTGGCCGGCCGGCGTCCAGGCGCGCGGGGGCATCCGCCGGCAGTACTGCCATGCCGTTGACATCGTGCCCACCCTGTACGAGGCCCTCGGCATCGAGCTTCCCGACGTGGTGAACGGATACCCGCAGAAGCCGCTGGAAGGAGTCAGCTTCGCCGCGAGCTTCGCCGACCCCAGCGCGGACACCGGCAAGCACACGCAGTTCTACTCGATGCTCGGCACCCGGGCGCTGTGGCACCAGGGGTGGAAGGCTTCGAGCGTGGGCCCGGCGGCGCCGAACGCCTGGGGCGACTTCAGCGGCCAGCGCTGGGAGCTGTTCAACACCGACCGGGACCCCAGCGAATGTCATGACCTGGCCAGAGAAGAACCCGGGCGGCTGCGGGAACTCATCGACCTGTGGTGGGCCGAGGCAGGAAGGTACCAGGCGCTGCCGCTGGAAACCCGCGACGCCGTGGAGGCCATCACCACCCCCCGGCCGGAGCTGACCGGACCCCGGACCCGTTACACGTACCTCCCGGGAGGGGCCGAGGTACCCGAGTCACAGGCCCCGAACATCCGCGGCCGGTCCTACACGATCGCCGCGGAGGTGGAGATCGGCTCCGAGGATGCAGCCGGGGTGCTGTTTTCCCAGGGCTCGCGGTTCGGCGGCCACGCCCTGTACGTCAAGGACGGCAAGCTGGCCTACGTCTACAACTTCGTCGGACAGGCCGTGCAAGTGGTGGAGTCCGACCAGCGGGTCCCGGTCGGCCGCGTGATCCTGTCCGCGTCATTCGAGCGGGAAGGCGACGGTATGCCCCCGCAGGGGACGCTGAGCCTGCACATCCGGGATCAGCGGGCCGGCGAAGGCACGATCATGACCCAGCCGGGCAAGTTCGGGCTCGGCGGCGGCGGCCTGGCCGTCGGGCGTTCCGGAGCCGAGCCTGTCGCCGACGGCTATCCCGGCCAGCGTCCCTGGCCGTTCACCGGCGGCACGGTCAAGCGCGTGATCATCGACGTCAGCGGTACGCCCTTCGTCGACCTGGCCAGAGAGGCAGCGGCCGCCTACGCCCGCCAGTGACCCGCCGGGCCGCCGCGCCAAGGAGACGGGAGGGCGAGGGCCGCAGCAAGGACAGGGAAGGGTGATGAGCCGCCGGATCATGGCCGGAGAACAACCGACGATCGGCCGGGAGCTCCGCACGCCGCGGGCCGCCGCGGTCGCGGGCATCCTGTTCTCGGTGCTGCTCGGCCTGGCCCTCGTCCTCATCAGCCTCTCGGTACCCGCCGATCCGGCCAAGCCCGGCGCCTGGCTGTCGAATCCGGCGCGCCGCGGCACCCTCGCCGTCGCGCTGAACCTGGTGCCGTTCGCCGGCATCGCCTTCTTGTGGTTCATCGGAGTGGTGCGCGACCGGATAGGGCAGCTGGAGGACCGGTTCTTCGCATCCGTATTCCTCGGCAGCGGCCTGCTGTTCGTCGCCATGCTGTTCGTCGGCGCCGCCTTCGCGGGCGGCCTGATCGCGGAGGTGGTGGCGGGATCGGCGGCCAGGCCCAGCCCGGACACGCTGGCCATCGCCCGCCAGATCACCTCGCTCCTGCTGCGCCTGTACGCAATGCGGATGGCCGCGGTGTTCACCATGAGCACGGCTACCATCACGCTCCGGACCAAGGTCGTGCCGAGATGGATCGGGCTGCTCGGCATCGCCGTCGCCGTCGTCCTGCTGATCAGCGTGGGCCTGACGCTGTGGGTGGAACTGCTGTTCCCCGCGTGGATCCTGCTGCTGAGCGTGGAATTCCTGCGGACGGGGCTGAAACGGCCTCCCGTGGTCACCGAGACGGCTCCGGACCCGGGCTGACCCTACCCGGACTCAGCCGCCGGCCACAGAGAACATCACCGCCTACCGCTCCTACACGGCCTGGGGCTGGCGCAAGGTCGCCCGGCTGCGCCCGAACTGGCCCGACGCGCCGCTGTTCGACGTGCTCATCCTGCCGCTGCCAATCCGGTAACAGGGCGCGCATCAGCATCATTTGGTTACTCGCCTCCACATTCCAGGAGGGCTCGGTTATGGACCGTCCGGCCGGCCTGCTACGCCGCCGCGCCCGGCGCGAGGGCCTGATCCCGGGCGGCCTCGGCGGCGCTGACCATCTCGCCGGCCTCGGCGCGGGCCTGCCCGATCGCGGTGTCCCGCTCACTTTGGCCGGAAGGCTGTCGGGCGGAAAACTGTTATGCGGTGGGGACCACACTGATTTATCCTTCCCGCCGGTATGGAGTCGAGTTCCATGACGCCTTCGTCGGCCGGGTTCGCCCGGGCCCGGCGCGCTAGCTCGCGGGGCGGACGATCCGCGACGCAGCCAGCACGCGCGCACGCGCGGGCCGCGGCCCGCGCCGCCCGCCGTGCGGCCATGCCGCCGATCTCCTATCCGGCCGAGCTGCCCATCAGCCAGCGCAAAGACGAGCTCCTCGAGGCCATCCGCGACCACCAGGTGGTGGTCATCGCGGGGGAGACCGGCTCCGGCAAGACCACCCAGATCCCCAAGATCTGCCTCGAGCTGGGCCGTGGCGTCGCCGGGCAGATCGGCCACACCCAGCCGCGGCGGCTGGCGGCCAGGACGGTCGCCGAGCGGATCGCCGAGGAACTCGGCAGCCCGCTGGGCGAGGCGGTCGGCTACCAGGTCCGGTTCACCGACGTGTCCGCCGACGACACGCTGGTGAAGCTGATGACCGACGGCATCTTGCTGAACGAGCTTGCCCGCGACCGGCAGCTGCGCCGCTACGACACGCTGATCATCGACGAGGCGCACGAGCGTAGCCTGAACATCGATTTCATCCTCGGCTACCTCAGGCAGCTGCTGCCCAGCCGCCCGGACCTGAAGGTGATCATCACCTCGGCGACCATCGACCCGGAGCGGTTCGCGGCGGCGTTCGGCGGCGCGCCGGTCGTGGAGGTGTCCGGCCGGACCTACCCGGTGGAGGTGCGCTACCGGCCGGTGGCCGAGAATCTGCCCGCCGGGGATCAGGGCGATCAGGGACAGGCGATCAGCGACGCGATCGACGAGCTGTCCGGCGCGGGACCCGGCGACATCCTGGTGTTCCTGTCCGGGGAGCGGGAGATCAGGGACACCGCGGACCTGCTGGCCGGGCGGGACCGGCTCGAGGTGCTGCCGCTCTACTCCCGGCTGTCCGCCGCCGAACAGCACCGGGTCTTCGAGCGCCGCCCCGCCTCCAGCTACACCCGCCGGGTGGTGCTGGCCACCAACGTGGCCGAGACCTCACTCACCGTGCCCGGCATCAAGTACGTCATCGACCCGGGCACCGCGCGGATCTCCCGGTACAGCCGCGGGACCAAGGTGCAGCGGCTGCCGATCGAGCCGATCTCGCAGGCGTCGGCCAACCAGCGCAAGGGCCGCTGCGGGCGCACCTCCGACGGCATCTGCATCCGGCTGTACTCGCGGGAGGACTTCGAGTCCCGGCCCGAGTTCACCGATCCGGAGATCCTGCGCACCAACCTGGCCTCGGTCATCTTGCAGATGGCGGCGATCGGCCTGGGCGACGTCCCGAAGTTCCCGTTCATCGACCCGCCCGACGCGCGCAACATCGCTGACGGGCTCACCCTGCTGGCCGAGCTGAACGCGTTCAAAGACGGCCGCATCACCGGACTCGGGCGCAAGCTGGCCCGGCTGCCGGTGGACCCGCGGATCGGCCGGATGATCCTCGAGGCGGACCGGAACGGCTGCGCCCGCGAGGTGCTGATCATCGCCGCGGCGCTGTCCATCCAGGACCCGCGCGAGCGGCCGGCCGACGCCCAGCAGGCGGCCGACGACAAGCACCGCAGGTTCGCCGACCCGGACTCGGACTTCGTCGCCTACCTGAACCTGTGGGACTACCTGGCCGGGCGGCAGCGCGAGCTGTCCTCCTCGGCCTTCCGCCGGATGTGCCGCGCGGACTTCCTGAACTACCTGCGCGTCCGTGAGTGGCAGGACCTGCAAGGGCAGTTGCAAAGGCTGGCCGGCGACCTCGGGGTGGCGGTCAGCTCTTCTTCGGCCGAACGGACCGGGTTGCACGTTTCGCTGCTGGCCGGCTTGCTGTCGCAGATCGGGATGAAGATTCTCGGGGCCGAGCCGGCCCGCCCCGCCGCGTCGGCCCCGTCCGGCTCTCCGGGGCGGCGGCCGCGGGCGGAGTACCTGGGCGCCCGCAACGCGCGTTTCGCCATCTTCCCCGGATCCAGCCTGACCAGACCTAGCGCGGGGGGTTCTGCCGGGCCGGCCCCGGGGGGTGGATCCCCCCCGGGCAGGGGCACTGTCGGCGCCTCTGGCCGGGGAGCGCCGGACTGGATCGTGGCCGCCGAGCTGGTCGAGACGTCCCGGCTGTGGGCGCGGACCGTGGCGCGCATCGAGCCGGAGTGGGTGGAGCCGCTGGCCAGGCATCTGGTGAAGCGCAGCTACAGCGAGCCGCACTGGGAGAAGAAGCGGGGCGGAGCGGTCGCGCTGGAAAAGGTGACGCTGTACGGGGTGCCGCTGGTGGTGGACCGTAAGGTCCCCTACGCCTCGCTCGACCCGGCGGCGGCCCGGGCGCTGTTCATCTCCCGCGCGCTGGTGGAGGGCGACTGGCAGACCAATCACCGGTTCTTCGCCGAGAACCGGCGGCTGCTGGCCGAGGCCGAGGAGGTCGAGCACCGGGTCCGGCGCCGCGGCCTGGTGGCCGGCGAGGACGATCTTTTCGCGTTCTACGACGCGCGGATCCCGGCCGACGTGGTCTCGGCCCAGCACTTCGACACCTGGTGGAAGCGGGCCCGCCGGGCCGACTCAGGCCTGCTCACATTCAAGGCCGGCGACCTGCTCAGCGACGCCGCCGCCGCGGTCAGCGAGGACTCCTATCCGGACGTCTGGACCTCCGAATCGGCCGGGCTGCGGACGCTGCCTCTCTCCTACGCCTTCGAGCCGGGCAGCGAGACCGACGGGGTCACCGTGGACATCCCGCTGAGCAGGCTCAACCAGGTCAACGCGGCCGAATTCTCCTGGCAGGTACCCGGCCTGCGCACCGAGCTCGTCACCGAGATGATCAGGGCGCTGCCCAAGCCGCTGCGGCGCGACCTGGTGCCCGCGCCGGACCTGGCGCGCGAGGTCGTCGCCAGGCTCGGGGCGCCGTCCGGGGACCTGCGCGACGCGGTGGCCCGCGAGCTGCGGGCGCTGCGCGGGGTGACCGTCCCCCGGGAGGCATGGGACATGGCCAGGCTGCCGCCGCACCTGCGGATCACCGTCCGGGTGACCGATGGCGATCGCGTGCTGGCCGAGGGCAAGGACGTCGCCGAGCTGCAGCGCGACCTGCGGCCTCGGCTGCGGGCGGTGCTGTCGCAGGCCGCGGCGGGGATCACCCGCTCGGGCCTGACGTCGTGGGACTTCGGCGTGCTGCCCCGGGTGTTCCGCGAGGGTGCCGTGGTGGCCTACCCGGCGCTCGCCGACGCGGGCGAGGCGGTGGACGTACGCCTGTTCGAGACTGAGGCCGCGGCGCGTGCGGCCATGTGGGCCGGCACCCGGCGGCTGATCCTGCTCGGCGCGCCGTCACCGGTGAAGTCCGTCGCGGGCGGCCTGTCCACCCGGGCCAAGCTGGCCCTCAGCCACAACCCGCACGGCGGCGTCGCGGCCTTGTTCGCCGACTGCGTCAACTGCGCCGCGGATTACCTGATGGCCGAGGCGGGCGGCCCGGCCTGGGACCGCGAGGGCTTCGAGCGGCTGTCCGCAGCGGTGCGCTCCGGCCTGCACGAAGTGACCGCCGGCGTGATGACGCAGGTGGAGTCGGCGCTGCGCCTGGCGCACGCCATCGGAGCCCGCCTCGACGACACCAGGGGCGACGCGGTACGGCCCGCGGTAGCCGACATGCGCGCCCAGCTGGCCGGGCTGATCTCCCCCGGGTTCGTGACCGCCACCGGGTACCGCCGGCTGCCGCACCTGAACCGCCACCTGCGCGGGATCGAGCGGCGGCTGGACAAGCTGCCGGAGAACCCGGCCCGCGACGCGGCCAGCATGGCCGTGGCCCAGCGGGCGGAGCAGGCCTACCGCCAGACGGTCGCCGGCCTGCCCGCCGCGCGCCGCCACGATCCCGACGTCGGCGACGTGCGCTGGATGCTCGAGGAACTCCGGGTCAGCCTGTTCGCCCAGGCCCTCGGCACCCAGGCCCCGGTGTCGGAAAACCGCATCCTCGCCGCCCTCGGCCGGCTGCGTCCCTGACAATCCCTGACCCGCCTCACCCGCGGCGGGCGTGTCGCCGCCCTCGTGGACTACTTGAAGTGCTACGTTTCTCATCAAGTACCCCGAAGGTCGCTGGCGCGGTGGAGAGCCGCGGAAAGGCAGGTACCGTGACCGGAGAACCCCCCGTGCGGCGCCGCCTGGTTGGCGGCGCGCTGCGCCGGTACCGGGAGAACATGGGCTACGCACTGGAGGACGCGGCCCGCGTGCTCGAGTGCGACCGGTCGAAGATCAGCCGGATCGAGACCGGCCAGCGCGGCATCAGGCCGAAGGAACTGCGCGAACTGCTGACCGAGTACGGCGTGCCGGACCGCGAGCAGGCCGCGCTGGTCGCCCTGGCCAGCCGCGGCGGCCAGCGCGGCTGGTGGCAGCCGTACGCGGACCTGCTGCCCGGTCCCTACCTTGACTATGTCATTATGGAGGCGGCCGCCGCCGAGATCATGACCTACGAGGCGCAGCTCGTTCCTGACCTGCTGCAGACCGACGACTACGCCCGCGCGATCGCCGCCGCCGAGCCCGGGTGCGCCACAGGCCAGCAGCGAGAGGCGGCGCTGACGGCGAAGGCCATGCGGCGCCAGGCCTTCGTCCGCGTGTCCGCCGAGCGGCGCCTGTCGGTGATCATCGGCGAAGGGGCGCTGCGCCAGGCGGTGGGAGGCCCCGGCGTGATGGCCGGGCAGATCAGCCACCTCGTTCGGCTGATTGATGATCTTTCCGGCCTGACAGTCCAGGTCCTGCCGTTCTCGGCCGGCGCGTACGCCGCCGCGGGCAGCGCCTCGCTGGCCATCCTGAGGTTTCCCGAGCCTCCCGGCCTGGGCGTCGTCTACCTGGACGCCCTGGCCGGCGGCGTCTACCTGGAGAGCCAGGACGACGTCGCCCGGTACCTGCGGGCGTTCGCGCTGTTGCGCGCCGCCGCGCTGAGCCCGCCGGACAGCGCCCGGCTGCTGAGCGACCTGCGGGTCTAGTTCGAAGGGCCCGCCACGTTGCTGCCCGGGCGCCGCAACTGCTGCGTCACGACGGCGAGCTTGTCGATGATGTCCTGGATGTCCTGGAGCGGTTTGGTGAATCTCAGCGACAGCGTCGGCGTATCACTGCCCTGGCCGGCGGCGGCACCCAAACCGCGGTCTTCATCCGGCCCTGTTCGGCTGACGTCCTTGACGCTGTCGCCGGGGTTCATGCGTGCTATCTCCTGAAGGTGGTACTTGTGAGCGGGAAGGCGGACCGGCGGGATGAGCGGTGAATTTCCCGTCGGGGCGGCGCGTTGAAGCGCAGGAAACCATGCTAAGCCGCTTCCGCCGGTATGTCACGCATCGAAGGCCGCCGCGCCGCGTGTTGCTTTCGCACGGCCGGCTGACCCGTCCGCGCGTCTCCCGCCCGGCACCCCTAGCTGCTCCGACGTGGCGCCGCGGTGCCCCGCCCACGGCAATCGCGCAAGATGACTCACCGGTACCGCGAACGATTGCAGAAATAGCTTCGTTTACGCCTCGTGCATGCACTTGCAAATGCAAATGGCATCCTTATCGGCCGGTCCCGGCCCGGCTGTTATCGGTGCCGCGGCGCGGCCTGCCGCATGCTCGTCTCCATCTCCTCCGGTCTCCATCCCCTCTGGCCGCAGCGCGGCCACCGGAAGCGGGGTGATGCCTCGCGCCCGGGCCGCATGCCGTCCAGATCAGCGTCAGGTACCGGCGCCAGATGCCGGGAGACGCGGCGTGGGCGAGCTGGGTGGCGTCGGCCAGCAGGAAGACGATGAACGGGATGTCGGTCTGCCTGGCGTCGGCTCGCAGCTGACCGGCCGCCTGGGCCCGCCTGACCAGCCGCTCGATCAGGGGCAGGTTCCGGTCCAGGACACCTGGACCCTGACCCGCGAAACCGGGGCAGGCCCCGTCCTCCCCGCGTGACCCGCGCGCCTGTTACGGCCCGCGCGCCTGTTACGCCCCGCTTGCCTGTTCCGGCCCGCGCGCCTATTACGACCCGCGCCCTCCCCAACCTGCCGGGCGGTCGCGGTCCCGGTGCAGGCTGCCCTTGGCGAGCGTTTACTCGTTGTTATTTTCGTTTTATCCGAATAGCAGCAACCATATTCGAGATCGGCATTTCAGGTCGCTCGAATACTGCAACTGCTGAGGCTGTCGTGACAGAAGTTACCCAGGTCAAGACGGCCGGGAACGGGCGGAACGACGTGTCCGAATAGAAACCTACGCCCCTGGTTTATGCTTCCGCCGCCGATTTAGGATAATTACGTCCGGATGACGTCAAAGGGGCTTTGTGACGTTAGGTGGCGTGTGACGTGGTCGGGGGCTTGGAACCGCAGGACCCACTGCTGATCGGCTCGTACCGGCTGATCGGCCGGCTCGGCAGCGGGGGCATGGGCCGGGTGTTCCTGGGGCTGTCCGCGGGCGGGCGGCGGGTCGCGGTCAAGGTGATTCGCGCGGAACTGGCCGCGGATCAGGAGTTCCGGGTGCGGTTCGGCCGGGAGGTGGCCGCGGCCCGTCGGGTCAGCGGCCTGTTCACCGCGCTGGTGGTAGACGCCGATGTCGACGGCCCGGTGCCGTGGCTGGCGACGGCCTACGTGGCCGGGCCTTCCCTGGCCCAGGCGGTGGCCCGCTCGGGACCGATGTCCGTCCAGCCCGCGCTGGCGCTGGCCGCGGGTCTGGCCGAGAGCCTGAGCGCCATTCATGCCGCGGGCGTGGTGCACTGCGACCTGAAGCCGTCGAACGTGCTGCTCTCTCCGGACGGCCCGCGGGTGATCGACTTCGGCATCTCCCGCGCCGTCGAGGCGTCTTCGGTGCCGGGGGTCGGCTGGGTGGTCGGTTCAGCCGGGTTCATGTCACCCGAGCAGGCCATGGGCGAGGAGGTCGGGCCGCCGAGCGATATCTTCAGCCTGGGCGCGGTCCTGACGTTCGCCGCAACCGGCCAAGGGCCGTTCGGCCGGGGATCGCACCCGGAAGTGGCCTACCGGCTGGTCTACGGCCCGCCGGATCTCGACCTGGTGCCCGCCGAACTGCGCCCCCTGGTCGAACGCTGCCTCGCCAAGCAGCCAGCCGGGCGGCCGACCGCCGATGAGGTCCTGGAGAGCGCGGCGCCGCCCGCCGCCGGCTGGCTGCCCGAGGCGCTGCTCGGCGCGTTCGTCCCGGTGCCGGGCCAGCGTGAGGCACCCGGCTCGCCCGCCAGGGCCCGACGGCCCGGCCGCCGGTGGCGGCCGCTGACGGCGGGCGGCCTGACGGCAGGCGTGCTCGCTGCGTCCGTCGTGGTGAACCTGGCTCTGAACGGCACCGCCCGGCACCCGCCGGCCACTCCGCTGGCGCCGAAGGCCGCGGCCGCCCCGGCGCCATCCTCGGCCTCCGCGGTTCCCGGCAGGCATACGGCCCCGCCCAGGTCCTCCTCTGCTCCCGGACCGGCGGCGACGTCGGCCGTCATCCCCGACATGGCCACGGTCACGTTGCCCGCTCCGCCCGCCAGCTACACGCCATCCCCCACGGCGCCCGCATCGAGCACAACATCCAAGCCGCCCACGCCGTCGCCCTCGCCGTCCCCGACGGGCTCGAGCCCGACGCCGTCCCCGACGGGCTCGTCTCCGTCACCGTCTCCGACGGGCTCGTCTCCGTCACCGTCTCCGACGGGCTCCTCCCCGTCCCCGACGGACCCGTCCCCGACGGGCTCGTCCCCGACGGGCTCGTCCCCGACGGACCCGTCCCCGACGGACCCGTCCCCGACGGGCTCGTCCCCGACGGACCCGTCCCCGACGGACCCGTCCCCGACGGGCTCGTCTCCCACTGGCTCGTCCCCGGCGGGCTCGTCTCCCACTGGCTCGTCTCCGGCGGGCTCGTCTCCCACTGGCTCGTCTCCGGCGGGCTCGTCTCCCACTGGCTCGTCCCCGGCGGGTTCGTCCCCGGCGGGTTCGTCCCAGACGGGCTCGTCCCAGACACCGGGACCGACTCCGGCCACCGCCCCGCCCGCGCAGGTTATGAGCGTGTAGACATGCCGGCAAGGCGTACGGGTTTTCTTTAACCTCCATTACGCCGATCCGGCTAATGATGCCCAGGGCTTCGGTTTCATGGCACCAATGGCTTCCGATGGGTGGAGGAAAGTCATCCTTTCTCCAGTCCTGACGGGGGCATCACCGGGCCGGATAGCGTCACCTATCCGCTTGACCTGGTGTTTTATGCAAAAGTTCCTGGAATGCGGCAGCGTCAGGCAGCATTGCGCCGAGATCGAGGCCTGGATCCAGGGGCCCGGCAGGAGTGCACAGCCAGCCGTGGTGATCCAGTTGCCCTGCCAGGCCTGAGGAACCGCCCCCGGGCCGGCCAGGCCGCCATGGTGCTCCCGGCCGGGCCGAGCGGCCGGGCCGGGAGCGATCGGCTTAAATAGCTTATCCGGGCCATATGCATCGTCGCCCGCGGCCAATATCATCGGTTTGTCTGATATGCGAACTGAGCGTCACAGCTGGCGTTGGGGTGGGATTTAGCGTGGTCGGGGCGTTGCAGTCTGCCGATCCACCGCTGATTGGTCCTTATCAGCTGGTGGGACGGCTGGGCTCAGGCGGCATGGGCCGGGTGTTCCTCGGTGTGTCGGCCGCGGGCCGCCCGGTGGCAGTGAAGATCATCCACGCCGAACTGGCCGCCGATCCCGAGTTCCGCACCCGGTTCGGCGTTGAGGTCGCTGCCGCCAGGAAGGTGAGCGGGCTGTTCACGGCGCTGGTGGTGGACGCGGACGTGGATGCCCCCGTGCCCTGGCTGGCCACCGCGTATGTGGCCGGGCCGTCGCTCGCCGAAGCGGTGTCGGACCGCGGGCCGCTGACCGCCGCGTCGCTCCTGGCCCTCGCCGCCGGCCTGGCCAAGGGCCTGAGCGCGATCCACGCCGCGGGGGTGGTGCACGGCGACCTCAAGCCGTCCAACGTGCTGCTGGCGCTGGACGGCCCGCGCGTGATCGACTTCGGGATCTCCCAGGCCGCGGAGACAACGCCGCTGACACGCGGAGGCCTGGTAGTCGGCACGCCCAGCTTCATGTCACCCGAGCAAGCCGCGGGCAGGCCGGTCGGTCCGCTCAGCGACGTGTTCAGCCTCGGGGCCGTGCTCGCCTTCGCCGCCACGGGCCGGAAGCCGTTCGGCACCGGGTTGCCCGCCGAGGTGCTCGCCCGCGTGGTCCGCGCGGCGCCGAACCTCGACGGCGCGCCACCCGGACTGCGGCC
>Ga0335081_10009491_pt1 | contig 15675 bp, 13 predicted proteins | sample Lox_Sample_35_FD_206713 | JGI IMG/M metagenome (GOLD analysis project Ga0335081, IMG submission 206713) | Soil microbial communities from Loxahatchee National Wildlife Refuge, Florida, United States - Lox_Sample_3.5 | ecosystem: Environmental > Terrestrial > Soil > Wetlands | place: USA... | reverse complement strand
GATCCGGTGTTCGAACGTGGCGCGTAGTCGCTCGGTCAGCGGCAGCGCCGCGGGCAGCGGATCGCGCCCCGCGAGCTGTGCTGGAGTGAGTCGCGCCGGAAGCTCGAGCAGCGCCAGCGGGTTGCCTCCGCGTCCTCAATCAGCCGGGAGCGGACTGGGGCGGAGGGCCCTGAGACCCGGCGCGTCAAAACGGCGCATCTCTCCCTCGCGCGCGGCGAACAGCATCACTACCTCCTCGGCGCCGAGGCGACGTGCCGTGAACGCCAGCGCATCGGCCGAGGGCCCGTCGAGCCATTGGGCGTCGTCGATCAGGCACAGCACCGGACGACGATCCGAAGCCGCCGAGAGCAGCGACAGCACACCCGCAGAAACAAGAAACCGGTCCGCCCCGTCCGCCGGAGCAAGACCCAGCGCTGCCGCCATCGCCTGCCGCTGCGGCTCGGGTACACGAGCCAGCTCGTGCTGAATTGGTCGAACCAGGCTGTGGAGACCGGCGAAAGCAAGCTCGGACTCGGCCTCGATCCCTGTCACCGAGAGCACGGTCATCCCGCCCGCACGCTGCGTCGCGTAGCGCAACATCCGTTTCGAGCAGGCGCCGCGCATGGGGGAAGCCGACAACCAGCGGTCCGGAGTTGCGGATGGGCCATCGATGGGCCGGTCGGCTGCTGCGGACACCTGAAGGAGCAGCTTCGCGGCAACCGGCAGGAGCTGCTTGGTGATCCAAGGAGCAGTCCTTGAACGTGGGCTCGCGCGCGGTTGGCGCTGTAACTCGCCGGGGGCAGGTTCCCCGTTTTGTGAGCTGAGCCGCCGTGACCTAGTTGGGGGGTTCGGTGTGCCGACGTCCGGGCAGCGGGCGCGGTCGAAGCGTGGGGGTCGAGCTGCGTGAAGGAGGTCGTCCGTGTGAGATGGGGTTCAGCTGCCCGGTCGCTTGCGCTGCGGGGTGCCCCGCTGATATGACTGCATCCAGACTGCAGCGCTAACGAGGGAGATCGCCATGGGCCTCAAGATGGTTGCGGCGCTGGTCGCTGCGGCGGGAGCGTTGGCGGGAGCGGCCGCAACCGCTTCGGCAAGGCCCTTCATCATCAGAGCGCCGCACCGTTTCTCCCAGCCGCCGTCGAGCGCGCAGTGCGAGCAGCTGTGGGGCATCGCCTGCTATGGGCCCAAACAGATCGAACAGGCCTATGACATGGGGCCGCTGTATCGCGCCGGGCTCGACGGGGCGGGCAAGACGATTGTGATCGTCGACTCGTTTGGGTCGCCGACGATCCGGCAGGACCTGCAGACGTTCGATCTGGCCTACGGCCTGCCGTCGCCGCCGTCGCTGCGCATTATCACCCCCGACCGGCCGGTCAACTTCAACGATCCCGACGCGCCGGGATGGGCTGGGGAGACGACCCTGGACGTGGAGTACTCCCATGCGTTGGCGCCGGGGGCGAACATCCTCCTGGTGGAGACGCCGGTTTCCGAGACCGAGGGGATCACCGGCTTTCCACAGATCGTGGAGGCCGAGAACTACGTGATCGACCATCAGCTGGGAGACGTCATCTCGCAGAGCTTCGGCGCGACCGAGGAGACGTTCTCCAGCCCGCAGCAGCTGCTCAGCCAGCGTTCCGCCTACGTCAACGCCGCGCAGCACCGGGTTACGGCGCTGGCCGCCAGCGGCGATGCTGGCGCGACTGACGTGGAGCTGAACGAGACGGACTTCTATCCGTTCCCGGCTATCGACTGGCCGTCCAGCGACCCGCTAGTGACGTCGGTGGGCGGCACCCAGGTGCACCTGGATCCCTTCGGTAACCGGACGCAGCCCGACAACGTCTGGAACGACCCCCCGCTGCCGCTGCTCGGCGTGTTCCCGCCAGCCGCGGGCGGGGGTGGCCTGTCGTCGGTGTTCCGCCGGCCGTTCTACCAGAACGGGGTCGCTGGCGTCGTCGGCGATCGCCGGGGAACGCCCGATGTCAGCATGAGCGCGGCCTGCGACGGCGCCGTTATCCAGTACGAAACGTTCCCGCCGCCGGCCGGGTGGTATCCGAGCTGCGGGACGAGCGAGGCATCGCCGTCGTTCTCGGGGATTGTCGTGATCGCCGACCAGGCGGCCCATCGCGACCTCGGACTGCTCAATCCGGCCCTGTACGCGCTCGGGGACAGGTCCGGCTCCGGGGTCGACGACATCACCCGGGGCGACAACACGGTGACGTTCGTGCAGCCGAGCACCGGCCAGACGATCACCGTGCCGGGCTACGCCGCCATCCGAGGCTACGATCTGGCGAGCGGGCTCGGGTCACCGGACGGCGCCCGCCTCGTCGCCGAGCTGGCTGGATTCAGGCCGGCGTTCGGTCGCCGCTGAAGCGCTCGGCCGGGCCGTCCCGTCTGGGCCCGCCGGTCAGTGCTGATCCAGTTCTCGAGCCGCGCCACCAGCTCGCGGCTGCCGGGCGTCGCGAACACAAGAATCTGCTGCGCCGAGGTCGCCGACCGCCGAGTAGCCGTTCGGCTGGATACTGAACCCGTTCGCCTGGCTCGTGAAATCGGCGTCGAAGTCGATCGTCACCGACGCGTCGATCATCGGCTCCCCGCCACGCTCGAGGAAGTAGTTGTGGTTGCTGACGAGCCCTGTGGCCGGCGGCGGCGCGACCGGCGGCCCGCCGCCGTACAGCGCCGTGCCGATCCCCTTCTAGCCGAGGCGGCCCCAGTTCCTACGCCGCCCCACCCTGCACCGGGTAGATGAGCCGTTGCGCCTCCCACGCGAGCGGCCGCCGGCGTACTGGCGCTCGATGAGACAGCTCGCTCAGCGCCCGCCCCGCGGTCTCAAACTCGGGCTCGCCGCTCGCGTCGCGCCTGATCGGCGTCCCCACGCTGGCCAGCTTCTGCCGCTGAGGTGCGGGGTCCGTTCGACGGAAACGCCCGTGCTGGCCTACTCTCGAGGGCGATGGAATCGCTTTCGGATCGACCGCCGACCAACCACGAGCGGATGAGCGGTCAGCCCTGGGACGCGTCATACCACCACGGACCGGCCCCCTGGGACGTCGGCCGGCCTCAGCCGGCCGTGGTGGACCTGGCGGCGGAGGGCGCCTTCGCCGGAGCGGTCCTCGACGCCGGCTGTGGCACCGGGGACAACGCGCTTCACATCGCCTCGCTGGGGCTGGCGGTGCTGGGTTTCGACGTGGCCGAGACCGCGGTGGCGATGGCCCGAGGGAAGGCCGAGGAGCGGGGGATCGACGCCCAGTTCACGGTGGCCGACGCCCTGCAGCTGGCGAGCCTGGGCCGGAGCTTCGACACCGTGCTGGACTGCGCGCTGTTTCACGCCTTCGATGCCTCGGAGCGGCGCGCCTACGCGGCGAGCCTGGCGCCCGTGACCGCGCTCGGGGGGACCCTGCACCTGCTGTGCTTCAGCGATGCCGGTCCTGATACCGGGCCGCATCCCGTCGCCCGCGACGAGCTGCGCGCGGCGTTCGCCCAGAGCGGGCAGTGGCGGGTCGACGCCATCGGCCCCGCTCGCCTGCTCACGCGCTTCCACGACGAGCGCGGCGCGCCCGCCTGGCAGGCCAGGATCAGACGCGCCTGAGCACGCAAGTCAGTGGACCCCCGGCGAGTGTCGTCGGAGACCGACACCGCGGCCCGGTACCCCGTAGACCCACCGGGTGGCCGCCGGTGCTCGCCGAGCGATCCTTGGCCGGAACGGACGTCGCCGTTCTGCGCCCGGGCGGGGATCACTTCGGCACCCGTAGCTCCCGCGCGGCGACAAGGGAGAAGCCACGTTGGTGCCTAATCCGCGGGCTTCTCGACCGCGGCGAGGGCGGCGGCGTGAGCGGCTATGGCCTCCTGGGCGATGACTTGCGCGTTGTCGGTCGCGGCGTTCGCCTCGTCGATCAGATCGCGGTACTTTGCGCTGGTCTGCTCGGCGCGCTTGAGGACTTCGGCACTGACATAGATCGGGGCGCCGGTGACCAGCGCGAGGGTCAGCGCGTCGCTCGGCCGAGCATCGATGCTGGTCTGATCGGTGAGGATCGCCTCGGCATAGAACGTCGACTCGGTCAGCTCGGTCACCCGGACTTCGCGCAGACTGGCGCCCGCGGCGGCCAGCAGCGAGGCAGCGAACTGGTACACCCCCGGTCGCGGAAGGTCGACCTGTTCGAGGATCAGCGCCATCGCCGTCGCTTCTGCCTGGCCGATCCAGATCGGCAGGCGCCGCCCCTGGTCGTCCTCGAGGAACATGATGTGTCGTTGGACGCCCGGCTCCCGGGCGTGGGCGCGGCGCAGCTCGGCGAGCCGCATCGGTATCAGTTGGGGGGTCTCGTCGGTCACGTCGATGTACTCCCGGTAGGTGTCGTGCAGTGATGCGCGCAGTGACCTGCGTGCCTTGTGCAGACGGGTCTTGATCGCTCCGGGGCGAGTCGCGAGCTCCTCGGCTATCTCGGCCTGCGTCAGGCCGCGTAGGTAGAACATCGCGACTGCCTCGCGCTGTCCGGCTGGCAGCGCGGAGATCGCCTGGCGGACTCTCGTTGCCAACTCAGCAGCGGTGATCAGCTCAACCGGCCCCGGGTCCTCGCCGGCCGGCTCGACCGCAGCGGTGCGTTCGCGCAACGCGTCCAGGGAGACCAGCCGACGTCCGCCGGTGAGCAGACCCCGACAGACATTGAGGCCGATCCCGATCAGCCAGGACCCGAACCCACTCTCGTCGCGAAGCTGCCCAAGCCCGAGCATCGCTCGCAATGTCGCCTCCTGCGCGGCGTCGCCCGCCAAGTCCCGCCCAGCGAGCATCCGGTCACAGCTGCCCAGCAAGGCCGGATAGTGGCGGGCGACGAGCTGAGCAAACGCCCGGTCATCGCCCGACCGCGCCGCACGCACCAGCTGCCGATCCTCGAAGCCACCCATCTCTCAACCAGTAGTGCGCGCCCGACTGCGGAAGGTCACCCTGGCACATGAATCGGCAAGGGTCCAGTGATGCCTGCTGTTACGAACACCCGGCCGCGAGGCGTCGGGTCCGTTTACAGATCCAGCTTCCGCCTAGGGTCGCGTCGCAGCCAGAGCCCAGGCTAACTCCTTGCGCCGGCCGTGGAGCGCGGGTAGGTGGGCATTGGCGGCGTGATCGTGGCGGCGCCGCATCGCGGGCACGGGGCTTGGCTGGCGCGTCATTTCAGACGATCTTGGCGCCCTACAACCGCGCGGGCGCTACACCCTGGGATCACGTCGGGCTGCGGACGCCTGATTCGGCACTCGTCGGCCGAAGTGCCATGGTTGCGCCGCTACCGTGACAGAACCATAGGATGGCGATCGCCTGCAGGGTCGAAAGCGGTGTCAGGGAGGCCGCGTACACGGTGCTTTGGGACGACTTGGATCGTGAAGCCGCCGTCTTCGTCGGGACCAGGTTGCCACAAAGCGCAGGCGCCCCTTGCTCCCCGCCACCGGACCCGCTGCCCCTCCCGAGGGAGTTGTCGTAGGCGCCGTTGCGGTTGTAGTCGATGCCGTGCACCACGACGAAAGCGTCACCCTCGCTTATATATTTGGCGACATATCCAGGCACCGGAATCGCCCGCTTGTACTGGATGGTGCTACCCACCGGATATCGGGCTGGAGCGAGGTGGCTCTGCGCCGAGGTGTCGCCAGACGTCGTCAGCGACGTAACCGGTGGACCGTAAGCCTTGTCCCCGTCGGGCCCGCTGATGAATCGGTGGCCGTTCGTGACGGTCGCAGCTGACGCGGAGGGGCATCCGAGCTGTCCCCCGGCGTGGATATGCATCCAGTGCATTTGGTCTACCAAGCCGTGCGCGTCCACCGCAACGGTTGCGACATCGCCCCGGAGCTGCACGGTTACCGTACCGCTGCCGGTGACGCGGTTCGTCGGCACCGGGCTCGCTGCGGAGCTGAATACGCTGCTGTTCGCCGAGGCGTTGGCCGACGTCGACTTGGAGCCGCCGCTGCGCGAGGACACGAGTACAACGACTCCGGCCGCGACCATCGCGACCACGAGGACTCCGACAGCTGCCAGTGCACGTCGTCGGCGCGGCGGGCGCGGTGCCGTGGGCCCGGGCACAGGCCCTTCGGGGTCGGGCGGCTCAACTCCCATGCCGCCCGATTGATCCTGTGGCGAGGAGGGACGGACGACGCTTCGTGGCCGGGTCGGTTGGTCCCGCGGGATCGGTCGCGCCAACACCGTGGGCTGGTTGCTGATCGCGGCGTGGGTCGAGTCAGGTCTCTGCGGGACCCGTTCGAGAGCGGCGCGCGCGGCGGCGGCAAACTCGCGGCAGGTCGCGTAGCGGTCATCGGGATTCTTGGCCAGCGCGCGCGTGATCACGCCATCGATCGCTGGTGGCAGCTCGGCCCGACGCGCGCTGGCGCTCGGCGGCGGGTCCGTCAGATGAGCAAAGAGGATTGCTGCTTCAACCTCTCTGGCAAACGGGGTCTCGCCGGTGAGACATTCGTAGAGCACGCAACCAAGCGAGTACACGTCCGCCCGGCCATCTACGTGCTGGGATTGGATCTGCTCCGGGGCCATGTAATCGATCGTCCCCACGTACTGGCCCGTCGCCGTGAGCCCGCTCGTCGAGCTCGCGTGCTTTGTCACGCCGAAATCGGCGAGGTAGACGTGGTCTGGCTCATCGTCGGCGCCACGCTCGATCAGGATGTTGGCGGGCTTGACGTCGCGGTGAACGAGCCCGTGGCGGTGCGCGGCGTCGAGCGCACGGGCAACCTGCTGGATCAACGGCAGCGCCTGCGTCGGGGTAAGGCGGCCCTGGATCTTGAGCACCGCACGCAGATCCGAGCCCTCGACGTAGCGCATCGCGATGTACAGCAGATCACCGGCGGCGCCCGTATCGAAGATCGGTAGAACGTTGGGGTGATTCAACGAGGCCGCGATCCGCGACTCCTTGAGGAAACGCGTGCGAAACATATCGTCGGCCGACAGCTCTGGCGCAAGGACCTTGAGCGCGACGACGGTACCGAGACGCGGGCTCACGGCCTCGTAGATCACGCCCATCCCTCCGCGCGCGACGACGCCCTGCAGCCGGTACCCCGCCAAATCCTGCCCGACGAGAGGCAGTCCGGGCGTCACGACACCTCGGAGTGCTTGTGGTCCTGCTCGTCGCTGAATTGACGGTTCTCAGAGCCGGTAGTCCGGTGCCCGAGCAAGCGGAGGACAGCGGATCGAGGCCTCGGCTGCGTCGCGCGCGGAGAATCCGGATAAGGCGAAACCGGCATCGGCCTATAACTGAGCGCGCGAACGGAGACGTGATACGACGCACACGACGAGTTGGTCACGTCTATCACTCGCAAAGTCAAGCGGTCGCCCTCGGTGCTAGCTCTCAGCGAATTGTCTCAAACCGCACGAAGTCGCGCAAGCGCTCCAAACCCGCGATAAACCGCGACTCGCCCTACTTCGAAGCGTAAGACTACAGTGTTTTGGTGCCGTGGACCGGGGTCCCGCCCCGGACTCGCCCATGGGGCTCCAACTGAGTTGAGCCGAATCGGCGCAAGCAGCTGGCGGCGGTGAGAACCGGGGCGCGTGGGCGTGCTGATGTCGAGCGGAGACTGGTTTGGTGGCCTACCGACACAAGCCGAAGCGGGGCGACCTCGCCGGCGCGCCGCCCAGCCGCGACAACAAGCCCGCCTGACCGGGGCAGCCCAGCCATTTGCCCCGGAGCGGCTCGGCATGGGGCCTGACCTGGCGCGGGGCCCAGACCGAGGCCGGCCACACCACCGGATCGGCGGTTGGTCTCCGTCTCGGGTCCGGGGCACGCGGTTCAGGTTGGGTCAAGGACCCGTCGGTCCGCCAGATCCTGGGTCGCTTCCTGGGCGGGTAGTACGCGGGCTGTGGGTCCACCGAAACGGTGGACCCACCTCCCTGAGCCGGTGCTAGCCGGCGGCCGCGTCGATCTCGCCCAGCAGCCCATGGCTCTCGTCGCCGATGCCGGCGGTGAACACCAGCGTGTTGGTCGAGGCGAAGGTGCCGTTGCCGAACCGCAGCGCCCACAGCCCGTTGATCAGGATGGGGTTGCCGTCGGTGTTGGTCAACTCGCCCTTCTCGGCGCCCGTCGTCGGGGCGTACGCGTGGATCGCGCCGTCGCCGAAGTTGCCGACGAGCAGGTCGCCGCCGAACGCGCCGAAGCCGGGCGGCGCGATCACCAGGCCCCATGGGGAATTGAGATCTCCATGGGAGATCAGACGCGTCAGCAGCTTCCCGCTTGTGTCATACACGTCGACGAATCCGTTCCCGGGCCCGGCGACGTCGTCGTGCTTCGCCGCATCTTGCTTGGCGTAGGAGACGTACAGGTCCCCATCGAGCAGTTGGACGTCAAACGGAGCAAACCCGTCGGGGATCTGAGCGTCCTTGAACGCGCGTGGCAACTTAACCAGCCTGAAGTGGTCGTCAAACACGTCGATCCGGGCCTTGCTGAAGTTGGCCGCGTAAAGGAGCGATTCGCCGTCAGTCGAAGCCAGCGCCAGGCCCTTGTACACGTAGTGCTTGTTGCTGAACTCGACCCCGGCGTTCGTGCCCGACACCGCGCCGCTCCAGGCGCTGACTACTCCCGCCTCGGAGTCGAAGATGAAGTTCGCCGGCGCACTCCCGGCCGCGGTCTTGACGACAAAATCGCTCGTCGAGTTGAACACCACACCGGTCGGAGCTCCGCCCGGAATGTTCACCGTCAGCGGAACGATCTGCGGGATGCTCCCGCTCACGCCACCGCGGTACAGCGTCGAGACATCGGCGCCGTTGTCGGCGACCCACAGCGGCGACGTCGCGCTCGCGGCTTGCCCCCAGGGGTTGACGAGGTTCGGGTCGGTGATCCGAGCAACCCCGGCGATGTCCGAGATCAGGTTCGTCTGTTGATACTCGGCGCCGGTTTGACCCACCGCCGTTGCCATCGGTATCGCCACCGCCGCGGCGGCTGCGACGACGGCCAACGCGCCGCCCGACCACAGGCGTTTGCGTTGACGGAATCGCGCGACATGAACACCCGCGCGCGCGTCTACTGCACCCATCGTGCCACCTCCATTGCGCGCAACCGAGCTCGCGCGCGGTCGAGCCGGCCCTTCGCCGGCAACCACTTCTAATGACGCTTCTGGGACGGGAACCTTCCCGCGCGCACAGTCAGGCGTCTGCGCCGCCGAGCCCGCCGCCACTGCTGCCGTCGCCATACCACCGCTGCCGCCGGGTCTGCGGCCTCGGCCTCCACCGTGGTTCGCCCCCTGGCGCTGCCCGTGTCGTCCCGGGGGCCGTCATGACGGGCGGCGTCGTCGGGTGAGGCAGTCCGGCGGGCGTTCGCGGGCCCAAACACTTTCCCCATTCACGAACGCGCACTCGATCGGGCCCGCCGGGCGTGCTCGTGGTGTGACGCGGGGCGACCGTGAGATCCCGCGTTTAGCCCGGGAAGCATGAGAGAAACCTCTTGAACGAAGGTTCGTCGATCTTCCACACGGAGGGAGAGATTCCATGCGACATGGAGACATCAGCTCAAGCCCCGATCACGTCGGCGTCGGCGTGGTCAACTACAAGATGCCCCGTCTGCACACCAGAGGTGAGGTGGTCGAGAATTGCCAGGAGATCGCGCGGCGGATCCACGGCTTGAAGCGCGGCTGGCCGGGTCTCGATCTTGTGATCTTCCCCGAGTACTCGACTCACGGCATCCTCTATGACCGCGATGAGATGTTCGAGTGCTCGGCACAGATCCCGGGCGACGAGACCGACATCTTCGCCAAGGCCTGTCGCGAGGCTGGCGTGTGGGGCGTGTTCTCGCTCACCGGCGAGCGTCACGAGGAGCATCCTCGTAAGAATCCTTACAACACCTTGATCTTGATGAATCCCGAGGGCGAGATCGTGCAGCGCTACCGCAAGATCTGTCCCTGGTGCCCGATCGAGGCGTGGTATCCGGGCGAGCAGACGTACGTAAGCGAGGGCCCTAAGGGCTTGAAAGTGAGCCTGATCATCTGCGATGACGGCAATTACCCCGAAATCTGGCGCGACTGCGCGATGCGCGGCGCCGAGCTGATTGTCCGCTGCCAGGGTTACATGTATCCCGCCAAGGAGCAGCAGCGGATGGTCGCCCAGACCTCCGCATGGCAGAACACAGCCTATGTCGCCGTCGCGAACGCCACCGGCTGGGACGGCGTCTATTCGTACTTCGGACACTCGGCGATCATCGGCTATGACGGTCGCGTCGTCGCCGAGTGTGGCACCGAGGAAAACGGCTGCCAGTACGCCGAGCTATCAGTGTCCTCGATCCGCGACGCCCGGGAAAATTGGCAATCGCAGAATCACCTGTTCAAGCTGCTGCATCGCGGCTACACCGGGCTGTACGCGTCCGAGGAAGGGGACGCCGGAGCGCAGGAGTGCCCGTTCGAGTTCTACCGGACCTGGGTGAAAGACCCGGAGAAGGCCCGCAAGCAGGTCGAGGCAATCACGCGCAGCACCGCCGGAGCGGAGACCTGTGCAGTTCAGGGAGTGCCCACGCCGGAGGAGTCCCGGCGCCAACGAGAGCTAGCTCAAGCGCGGTAGCACGATCACCGTCGGGCTCTTCTCGTGGACACCTGACGACGGGTGTCGGCGAGCCCAAGCATCTCCGCGAGGCCGCCGGATCTCGCGCGGGAGTCCGGTCCGCGCGCGGGCGGACCGGGAGCGCTTCTCAGCCGTGGTTGCCGAAGTCCCGGGCGAGCTTGGCCAGGTTCGGGTAGCCGAGTCCGGCGCCCTGGTTGTAGACGGTTCCCGGCGTGCCGGTGCGGTAGATGTTGTCGTTGCTGGTGCCCTGTTGGTCGAGCGGCGTCACCGGCGAGCTGGCGCTCGTCGGGGCCGCGTACAGAGTCGGGTTCCAGAACCCGATGCGACGGCCGAGATAGGAGTCGATCACCGCGGTCGAGCCGTTGAACTGCGGTGCCTGCGTGCTGGCGCCGGCGCCTGCCTACCCTCGGCGCCCGCGCAGGTATGCGCCCATCCGGGTTAGCAACACCGGCGGAATCGGCCGCTCGTATTGCGGATCGAGCTCAGCGTAGATCGTCTCGATGTTGACGACGATCCGCTCGCGATCCCCCCAGTCGGCAAATTCGCCGAGGTTGATGTCCAACGCCGCGTCGGTAGCCGACATTCCGGCGGCGTGACGCTCTGTCGCCTGATCGCGCACGTACTCGAGGTAGCGGCGGACTTGACGCGGTCCCTCCTTGTCGGTCAGGGGGCCGTGTCCCGGGACAATCATGTCGACATCGAGTCGCTCGATGTGCTCGCACGCGCCCAGCCAGTTGGAAACTGGTCCTGCCCACATGATCGGCGTCCCGCCGATGAACAGGATGTCGCCCGTGAACACGGCCCGAGCGTCGGGAACGTAGGCGATCACGTCCCCGCGCGTATGGGCGGGTCCGAGCTCGAGCAGCTCGACCTGCCTGCCGCCGACGTCGAGCGTCAGCGATCCGGTGAATGTCCTGGTCGGGAGGCGCAGGTCGATCCCGTCGAACTGAAACGGAGCAAACGCGTGGCGCACGAAGGCGCTCAGGTTCTCGTCGAAGTCGGCGCCTTTGAGCGCAGCCATCAGCGCCGGAGGAACGTCATTCATGTCCTGCACCGCGGCCTCCGACGCCACGATCTCCGCCCGCTCGGGGACGAGCTGGTTCCCGTACCAGTGGTCCCCGTTGCCGTGCGTGTTGAGGACCTGGCGGATCGGTCGCGGCTCGGTGAGCGGGCGCATCGAGTCGAGCATCTCCTGCGTCAGCCGCAGGTCGAACAGCGTGTCGATCAGGAGTGAGGTGTCATCGGCGACGACGAGACCGGCGTTGCTCCACCCCCAGCCGCCATCGGGCTGCAGGAACGCGAACAGGCCGTCGCCAAGCTCGTGCAGCCCGCGCGTGTAGGAGGTTTCGCGGCTGCCGTTCACCCCTCGGAGGCCCCCACCACCCGATTTCGCAGCACGCCGATTCCCTGGACTTCCAGCTCGACCACATCGCCTGGCGAGAGGAAGCGTCCCTGCTCGAGCCCGCACCCCATCCCCTCGGCTCCCGAGCAGGTACCGGACCCGATGAAGTCGCCGGGATACAGCGTCTCGTCGCGGCTGATGTGCTCGATCAACTGCTCGAAGCGCCAGTAGGCCTCCCCGGTGTTGCCCCGCGACCACTCCTCACCGTTTACGCGCGCCCGCATCACCAGGTTGTAGGGGTCACCGACTTGCCCAGGCGTCACCAGGTACGGTCCCATTGCGTTGCCCGTGTCGAAGTTCTTGCCCTTCGCCGGACCAAGCCTACTGCGCATCTCCGCCAGCTGGATGTCGCGCGCGGAGAAATCGTTGAAGATCGTGTAGCCGGCGATGTGCTCGGCCGCGCGTGAAGCCGGGATGTCGCGCCCCTCGACACCGATGAACACGCCCCATTCCAGCTCATAGTCGAACTTCCGGCAGCGCTTCGGTATCCGCACCTCGGCATCGGGGCCGACCACCGAGCGGTTGTTGCTTCGGTAGTGAGGGGGCTGGACGTAGAACTCGCGGTTCAGCAGTCCCGACAGCGTGCGCCGCGGTCCGAGCACACGCTCCACGACCTCGTCGAGGCGGGCAAGCGGACCGAGTCCCGCCGCCCGCGTCGCCTGCAACACGTGCCGCTCGAACGACATCGCGTCCCGGAGCGACTCCGGTCTCGGCACCGGCGCGAGCAACTCGATCTCAGACAGAGCGTGCATGAACGGCCCCTCAGCGCCATCGCGTCGCGACAGCAGCTCCTCGAGCTCTCGACGTGCTCCGGGACCGGCCCGAAGGAACGCCAGCATGCTCTCAGACCACGACGGTGCCACCCCCAGCCTCCGCTCGGCCATGACTCGCACATCCAGCATCCGCTCGTCCACCAGCACCCCCAGCCGCTCCACACCGTCGTCGCGATACGTGGCCAGGCGCATGCCCGGATCCTAACCACGGCTGCCGCGGTCGGGCCAACGGAATCTGCGGTCGGCCGCTCGGACGAGATCGCGCGCAGGAAAGGATGAGGCGAGAGAGCGCGGTCGGGACCCGTCCCAGTTGCCTTTACCCCCTCCCCTGCCGAGGAAGCGGCCTCGCCGGTAGATCCGACGCCACTGCTGTCGCGCAGCCAAGCTACTCCATCGGCGTGACCCAGTCAGGCGCGGAGGAGCGAGCTGAGCGCCCGGCGAAGACCTGCCCCGGTTGGGCCGGGAATGTCGCTTGCGACGCCGCCAACCGTGCAACACGCGGAACAGGCGAATCGTGCCGCCTGGGTCGGGACCGACCGCCACCCGTCGTGCCGCGCGCGTGACGCCCAAAGGAAGCTACACTGGCAGCCAAGGCTGGGCGATCACGCCCGGCGAAAGCAGTGCCGGCGTTCGTAGCAGTTGCCCTCAGCACCTTCCGCGTTTCGCAGCACAACAATCTCCCGGGAGGGAATTATGGCAACTGGAACCGTGAAGTGGTTCAGCGACGAGAAGGGTTTCGGGTTCATCACGCCCGATGACCGGGGCAAGGACCTGTTCGTCCATCATTCGTCGATCTCCGGCAACGGCTTCAAGTCGCTCGCCGAGGGCGCGAAGGTGTCCTACGACGCCGAGCGGGGCCCCAAGGGCCCGGCTGCCAAGAACGTTCAGACGATCTGAGCGGATAAGTCGTAGCTGTTGACGGCCCGCGATGGCGCGGGCCGTCTTGCGTTCAGGCGCGACGCGCCTGCATCTCCATGCGGCCTGTATCGCCGTCCGATCTCTCGGTGTCCGCACGCGTGGGCAGCGCGGCTGCTGCGGACGATCGCTTCCGTGCTCGGGACCCCGCGGACCGCGCGATCGGATTGGCCAACGGCATCACGAGGTCGGCGACGCCAGGCAATCGCGTCGCCACGTTTGCGATGGCCGGCCAGTGCCAGCAGCGCTCGCAATCGTTCGACCGCGCACGCGTCGGAGCTCTCGATCGCGATGCCCGGTTGCCCAGGTTGCGTGCCGTTCGAGTCCGCGGGCTGGAACGAAGCCGTTAGACTGAGGTCGCGCCGCCAACGCGACCCCGAGAGCCTATGTTTGCGCTGCACGGAGCGCGGCGGCGAGCTCGCCGGCGGTCTGGAAACGCTGCGCGGGGTCCTCATCCGTCGCCGTGCGGACTATGCCCGCGTGGGCGGCGAGGACGTCGGGGACGAGTTCGCGGATGGAGGGCATCGAGGTGTTGAGGTGGTCCCAAAGGACCTTCATTCCCTCGCTGTCCTTGAATGGCCTTTGACCGCTTTGCAGATGGAACAGAACGCAGCCGAGCGAGTGGACGTCGGCGCGGCCGCATTGACCTCTGGCGGGGACCAGAAGCCTGTTATGAACGCGTGCTCCGGAACCGGTTCCTCGGCCACGAGGATGTTGACCATGTTGACATCGCTGTGGACGACACCGCGCTCGTGGACGACACCGAGCGCATCGGCTACCTGGGCGAGGAGGTTTCTGGCTCGGGCCGGATCGATCCGGTGGGCAGCGTCCCTCAGCTGCGAGAGTGGGCGGACCTTGAGCAGCACGCTGGCCATGCGCCCCCACGGATCCTCGCGCAAGAAGTCGCTGATTCGGTATCCCGGTGGGGCGGGTGGTAGCTCCTGCTCGCCGCCCTCCGGTCTGCCGGAGACGATCTCGTCCAGCAGCTCCTTGACCGCGGCGCCGGAGTGGACCGCGAGCGCCTGCCTGCGGGCGATCGTCGAGGAGCGCGCTTGTGTCTGGCATCGCCGCGCCGCCGATGAGCGCCACCCGTCCGCCCGCGCGACGGGATCGACCTCGTCCCGGAGGGGTCGACGCATACGCGGAGCAGCGGCACCGCTTCAGGCGCTCTACTCGGCCCGGCGGGCGGGTTCGCTGAGAACCAACCGGCCGCTGTTAGCGCTCACAATTTAGGTTTGGGCGCCCGCTACGGGGGTATCTCGCGCCTGCGTTCAGCAGCCACCGGAGAGGGAGGTGAGGTCGATGGGCCTCGGGATCATTCGCGTCGGTGCGTGCGTCGTGACGACGGTCATGTTCGCCGCGCCGGCGGCGACCGCCGCAGTGCAGACCACGCCCACCGACGTCGGTCCCGCCTCGCTGAGCGAAGGCGCCGGCGACCCGAATCTGGGCACCGCCAACCAGGGCGGGCGAACCATCAACTTCGACGAGGGCTGGCGCTTCAAGCTGGTCAACACCGCGAACGCCACCGATCCGAGCGGCGTTTACGGCGACTCGACCAATCCCAAGGCCGCCGCGCCCGACTTCCCCGACTCCACCTGGGAGCGCGTGACGCTCCCGCACGACTGGAGCATCACCCAGCTTCCGGAGCCCAGCCAGACCAACGCCACCGGCTACTTCCCCGGCGGCCTGGGCTGGTACCGAAAGACGTTCACGCTGCCGCCGTCGATGACGGGCAAGGAGATCACCGTCGACTTCGACGGCGTGTACGACAACTCGTACGTCTACCTCAACGGACAGCTGCTCGGAAACCACCCCTACGGCTACACGGGCTACAGCTACGACATCAGCGGCCTGGCCCACACCGACGGCCACACCCCCAACGTGCTCGCCGTCGTCGTCCAGAACCAGGAGCCGAGCAGCCGCTGGTACTCCGGCAGTGGCATCACCCGGCACGTCCATCTCACCGTGGTCGACCCGGTCCATATCGCGCGCTGGGGCACCTTTGTCACCACGCCGAATCTGGCCGCGACGATCCAGGCAGGCTACGCCGACGTGCACGTCGCCACGCAGATCGCCAACGACACGGGTACGAGCAC
>Ga0335081_10009490_pt1 | contig 15675 bp, 16 predicted proteins | sample Lox_Sample_35_FD_206713 | JGI IMG/M metagenome (GOLD analysis project Ga0335081, IMG submission 206713) | Soil microbial communities from Loxahatchee National Wildlife Refuge, Florida, United States - Lox_Sample_3.5 | ecosystem: Environmental > Terrestrial > Soil > Wetlands | place: USA... | reverse complement strand
CGTCCGCCAGATGGTCCAATATATTTCCCCAGCCCCTGGTATGACCTTCGACAATGGCCGGCGTGGGCAGGCGCTCGTGGGTCAGCACGAGGTCGGTCTCGTCGCCGCGTGGATCGAGCTCGACGGTCACCAGCGTGTTCACATTGTTGGTCAGCGGGCCGATCCACGTGAACACGAGCTTGCGCGGGCGGTCGATCTGCACATAGGTGCCGGATACCTCGCGGCTCGAGTCCGCCGATGTCATGACGAGGCTGAAGGCTCCGCCGGGGCGCAGGTCGCAGCTCGCCTTGCACTCGACCGCGCCCGGAAACGGGCTCATCCACCGAACCATCAGATCGGGCCTGGTCCACAGGTCGAAGATCTGCTCCGCGCTCGCCCGCACGCGCCGGCGTACCTGCACGATCGGGCCGGTCGTTTCACCGCGATCCATGCCGGCGATCCTTTGCCCCCAACTTTGCCCCCAACTTTGTCCCCACCTTCGTCCCCAATTTGGGCCCCGGCTTGCGGTCTTGCTTGAGCTCGCCCAGCAGCCGCTCCATGGCGTCGAGCCGCTCCCCCCAATAGCGGCGCGTCCGCTCGATCCAGCCATCGACCTCGTCGAGCGAACGGGTATTGATGGAGAGGATGTGGTCGCGCCCTTTCCGGTGCCGCTCGACCACGCCGCTCGCCTCCAGCACGCGGATGTGTTTCGACACCGCGTTCAAGGACATAGGGAAGGGCTCGGCGACCTCGGTCACGCGCGCCTCGCGGCGCGAGAGCCGCTCGATGATCGCCCGCCGCGTCGGATCGGCCAGCGCGGCGAATACCGCGTCGAGGCGCGCGGTACGCGAAGCGGCATCCTTGCGGACTTCGGTCTCGATCATGGCGTTCGCGAAATATTCTACCCAACGGTTGACAATTGTAAAGTCGACGCGTTATTCAACCGATCGGTTGAACCACCGCGATGAGGAAGGAGAGCTCGATGCTGAATAAACCCCTTGCGGCTGCGGCCGCCGTGGTCGCGCTCCTGTCGGCGGCCGTCGCGCCGGCGCGGGCCGAGCCGGTCAAGAACATCGTCCTCGTCCACGGCGCCTTCGCCGACGGTTCCGGATGGCGGCGGGTCGCCGAGATTCTCGGCCGGGACGGCTATACGGTCAGCGTCGTGCAGGAGCCGCTGACATCGCTTGCCGACGACGTCGCGGCGACCAGGCGCGTGCTGGATCTGCAACAGGGCCCGACCCTTCTGGTCGGCCACAGCTATGGCGGGGTGGTCATCACGCAGGCGGGCAATGCGCCGAATGTCGCCGGCCTCGTCTACATCGCGGCTTTCATCCCCGACAACGGCGAGAGTGCCTTGAGCCTGCTCGCGACGGTCCCCGCCGCCAACAACGACATCCGCGCCACCAAGGACGATTTCCTCTACCTCGACCCAGCCGCCTTCCCGGCCGATTTCGCCGCCGACGTCCCGCCCGCGCAGGCGAGCTTCATGGCCCATTCCCAGCAGATGCTGGCCAAGGCCGCCGGCGGCGCGCCGGTGACGGCCGCCGCCTGGCACCAGAAGAAGAGCTGGGCGCTGGTCGCGAGCCGCGACCGCAACATCAATCCCGATCTCGAGCGCCGCATGGCCAAGCGGGCCGGCAGCGAAACGATCGAGGTTGCGGGCAGCCACGCGGTGTATATCTCCAAGCCGAACGACGTGGCTCGCTTGATCGAACGGGCCGCAAAGGCGTCGGGCCGGTGACCCGGTCAAGAGGCGACATTGCGGATCGACTCCGGCGCCGCCTCGCTCACCACGCGTAGCGCAGCGTGCCGCTGCCCGCGTAGGTCTGCGCGCCGCCGGCGAACTCGCCGTCGAATTTAGCGAGCAGCGACAGCCGCGCGCTGACGTGCAGCTCGGCGCCGAGCGAGGTGAGCGCCGAGTCGTGCGGGATCGCGGCGCCGGTGACCACGAAGCCGGTTTCCCGCGATCTCGCGCGGCCATTGACCGAGCCCAGCTCGTATAGCAGAATTATGTCATGTTCCGCATCGTGGTCCGCCCGCGCGCAGCGGCCCAGATCCGTCGACTGCGCCGCGTCGACGCAGTCGCGATCCTCGATGCGATAGAGACCCACTTGCGGGATGAGCCGGACCGCGTGAGTCGGAGCCGGATCAAGCGACTGCGCGGACGCCATGCCGCGACTTATCGGCTACGCGTCGGAGACCATCGTGTCTTTTACGATGTCATGGACGCGGAGGTGATCGTCGTCGCCGTGTTGCACAAACGGGACACGGCCGAGTTCTACCACGAGGACATACCATGAAGACCATGACCGTATTCGAAGCCCGGAACCATTTCGCCAGAACTCTCGATGCTGCCAGGGACGATGTGATCATCGTTACCCGCAACGGCCGGCCGGTGGCGGCAATCCAGGGCATCGACGACGATGACGTCGAGGACCTTCTGCTCGAGCGGTCGGATCGATTCTGGGCGATGATCGCGCGCGCCCGGCGCGGCAAACCGGTTGCAATCGAGACGCTGCGCAAGCAGGTCACCGCCCGGCAGCCCTCCGGCGGGCGGGGTGGCGCTTCGCGGTCACGTCGCCGCGCACGCTGATGCGCGCGGAATTTGACCGCAAACCGGGCGCCTGGTCCACTCCCCGTGGGCCGATCGTCGCGCGACAAATGTGGTCGCTCACCACGCGTAGCGCAGCGTGCCGCTGCCGGCGTAGCTCCGCGCGCCGCCGGCGAACTCGCCGTCGAACTTGGCCAGCAGCGACAGCCGCGGGCTCACATGCAGCTCGGCGCCGAGCGAGGTCAGCGCCGCGTCGTGCGGGATCGCGGCGCCGGTGACCACGAAGCTCGCGCCCGGCAGCGCCTGGAAGACGGCGCTCGCCGCCGGGCTTCGAGATTGCTCCCGAGGAGCCATTCATAAACGAACCAGATGCGGCGGGTGTAGATTCCGGTTGGCTTGAGCCGAACGATTCCGATGAGGTCCGCGGGTTGTATGGCAAGAAATAGGCGCTTCAGGATCGCAAGGTCGAGCCCCTCGTATTTGAGGGCGAACGAGAGATGGCCTTCGAGCGTCGCCATCGGCGCGTGGCGGGGCGTGTAAATTCGCCAGCCGGCTTCCTCGATGACCCGGTGGCGGGTTCCGATGGCACAGAGTGTGCGCGGGAGCGGCACCCGCAGGCCGTAGGCATCGATAAGGGCGGCATAGCCCGCCGGAGTTGCCTTCTCGGGAAGCCGCCACTCATGAAAAACCGTCAGGGGTCCTGAAAAAATTTGCAGCCATTGGCCTAATCTCCGAAAAATCTTCTCCAGTCATGAATTTCATTCGCACATCAAGAAAATCGCATGAAATTCATTGTATTTCGTGAAAAACATTCTCGCAACAACCGATGTCGCGAAAAGTGCAATATCGCCACTTCATCGCCCTTGGGAGACCGGACATCTGCGCGTTAATGAGTGCGCGCCCTCAGAACACCGTCCCGTCGGCCTTGATGGCGAGCGGCGGCGGGCCGTCGGGCGGGCGCAGGCGCGCCGCGATGGTGCGGCCCGCGAGCCACGAGCCGCCCTGCAGCAGCTGCGACATCGACAGCGACGCGAGCCCGAGCCGGCGGCGCACCGCCTCGCGCAGGCGGTCGAGCAGCGTCACGGTGAGCGCGCGCCATTCGACGACCAGCTCGGAGGTCACCGCGTGGGCGATCTGCGGATCGAGCGGCGCGCGCGGCACGATCACGCCGGTGTCGATGAAGAGGCCGCCGTTGCGGTACTCGGGCAGGCCGGTGAGGCGATCGAGCCCGACGACCGCGATGCCGGCCTGCTCGATCGGCTCGATCAGCGAATAGACGAGCCACTGCGACAGCTTGTGGAACGGGACGATGCGGTCCGAGCGGTCCCGCATGCGCACGGCCGGATGCAGTCCCGCATCGCCGAGTGCGACGCCGTCGACCGAGAGGCCTGACGGCCAGATCGAGGAGAGCCCGTCGAGCAGGTAGCCAAGGATATCCGCCGCCGCGATCGTGCGGTCCGGCGACGCCGAGAGGATCGCATCGATCAGGTGGCCCGGCCGTCCCGCCAAGCCGAACAAGTGAGGGCGCGCCGTAAGCGCCGCGCCGAGGCGCCGCAACAGCGCGAGCCGCTGCGGCAGGCCGACCAGCGGATTGCGGTCGGAGGCCTGGAAGCCGTCGGCAAGGGTCGCAAGCGCGAGGCCGACGAGCGCCTTGGCGTCGACGCGCAGCGGCCGCGCGGGATCCGACGCGAACGCGCCGGCGCGAAACATGGCGAGGCTCGCGACCGCGAGCCCCTCGGAGCGCGCGAAGGTGAGGCCCGTGCCGTCGTCGCGATAGGACCAGGCCGCGCCGGCGCCGGCGTCGAGCAGCACGCTGACGACGGCGAGGTCGATCGCGGTACGTGCCCGCTCGAACGCATCCATCCCGCCGAGCGGCAGCGCCGCCCAGCGGTCGTGGCCGCCGGCGGCGAAGTGGCGCCAGCGGCTGTGCTGGGGAATCGCGAGGTCCGGATAGCTCGCCCGCGTCACCTCGGCGACGAGCGCGGCCGCATCGTCGAGCTTCGCCTGGTCAAGGGTAAAGTGCGGCGAGCGGCCGGCCGCCACCCAGTCGTAGACGCGCCCGCAACGCTTGCGCACCGCGCCGGCGCTGCGCAGGGCGATCAGCTCGGCCGGCGCATCCGCGCGCGCGGCCGCGCGCCCGCTCATTCGCCGAGGCCGCGGCCGAGCGCGGGCGCGTCGACGCGGATCGCCTCGCCGCCGCGATAGCCGGCGGCGAGCTTCGCCTCGATCTCGACGCGGGCGTCGGTCGGGATCAGGACATCGGGCAATGGCACGCTTTCGCCGATGGTGATGCCGGCCGCGGTGAGCGCATCGATCTTCATGTCGCTCATCGAGGCGAAGCGGTCGATATGCGCGATGCCGAGCCAGTGCAGCACGTCGGGCATCAGCTCCTGCACGCGCATGTCGCGCACGCCGGCGACGCCCTCGGTGTGCGTGAAGTAGGAGGCCGGCGTGTCGCCGTTGCGGTCGCGCTTGCGCGCATTGTAGACCAGGAACTTGGTCACCTCGCCGAGCGCGCGGCCTTCCTTGCGATTGTAGACGACGAGGCCGACGCCGCCCGCCTGCGCCATCTCGATGCACAGCTCGACGCCGTGCGCCAGATACGGCCGGCAGGTGCAGATGTCGGAGCCGAACACGTCGGAGCCGTTGCATTCATCATGCACGCGGCACGCGAGGGGGAATTGGCGGTTTCCGAGCTTCTGCGGATCGCCGAAGCAGTAGATGGTCGAGCCACCGATCGGCGGCAGGAAGACCTTGAGGTCGGGCCGCGTCACCAGCTCGGGGAACATGCCGCCGGTGTTTTCGTGCAGGCTCTCGCGCAGATCGCTCTCCGCGATGCCGAAGCGCTTGGCGACGCCGGGCAGGTACCAGACCGGATCGATCGCGGCCTTCATGACGCGCACGAGCCCCTGGGCTGAGACCACGTCGCCGTCGGCCTTGATGCGGCCGGCCTCGAAGGCGGCGCGGATTTCCGGCATGTCGAGCTGGGCGCGCGTGACCGCGATGGTCGGGCGGATGTCGATGCCGCGCTCGCGCTCGGCGCGAAAGGCGTCGCCGACCAGATGCCCCCACGGATCGAGCGAGACGATCTTGTCCTCGCCGGCCCATTGCGGGTGCGGGCCGATGCGCGCGGCCGGCGACGTGTTGGTGAGATCGGGCTGATGGTTGGAGGCGAGGCCGCGCGCCGCGATCGCCAGCGCGCGATAGATCGAATAGACGCCCGCATAGGTGCCGATGACGTTGCGCTGCGCCGGATCGCGCGCCGCGATCAGCGGGCCGCGCTCGGCCGCGGTCGGCGCGCCCCAGCGCAGCGGCCAGGCGCACGTCGGGCCGGCGGAAACGGGAGACTCGAACAACAGACTCATGTCACTCATGCGCGCCACTTTGCTGCGCGCGAAGCGTCGCGCGCTTCGTTTCGCGGCATTTCACAGGGGCCGCGAAAAAACGTGCAGGATAATTGCGAATCCTGCTCCTGGCAAGAGGGGATGGAAAATTATTTTCTGCGGCGCCAATTGCCCGGCCACAAGCGCTTTAGCAGGCCAACATTATGGCCCGATGACCGCACGACCGTCTTTCGCGGCGCCTGGCAGAACGCGTCCACCGCCTCGACCACGGCGCTGCCGATCAGCGCCTGCCGCTCCGGGCTCGCCAGCGCCAGTTCCTCGTCGCGATTGACGATCGATCCGGCCTCGAGCAGCGCGGCCGGCATCTGCACTTCCTTCAGGACGATCAGCTTGTTGTAGCGATAGACGCCGGCCTTGGCGTCAAGCAGCACGCGCCGGCGGTCGCCCATGATCGGGTCGGTATAGTGCCGGGTGTACGGCAGCCCGCGCGCTTCCAGCGCCATGCCGAGCAGATGCGCGAAGGCGAGGCTCGCCGCCCGGTTCGCATGCTCGGTCGACACGAACAGCGAGTGGCCGGGATAGCTGTCGTTGTAGTGCTGCTCGGCGCCGTTGAACTGCCAGGTCTGCAGCAGCGCCTCCGGCACCGCGTCGTGGTGGATCGAGAGATAGAGATCCGCATGCAGCGCGTTGGCGTGCGCGGCGCGCTTGAACAGGCCGGCGTAAGGCGCCTCGGCGGTCACCATCAAGACGGTGCGGGCAAAGCCCGCCGCCACGAGATCGTCGACGATCTTGCGGGCGAGCCGCAGGTTGAACGCGTATTCGGTGACGCCGCGCGCGCTCATCGCGCCCGGCGCATCGGCCGTGTGGCCGACATCGATGACGGTGCGGAACGTGCCCGCGCGTGCGCATGTCGCGGTGTAGCGCTCGGCCGCCGGGCCGATCGCTTCCGAATCGGCCGCGATCGCGCCGCCCGAAAGCCACACGAGCGCCACGCCGGCGGCCGCGGCCGCGCGCAGCCACCGCGGCATCTCGCAACACACCGTCGTGAGGCGCATGGCTCGCACTTTCATCGGCCTTGCCGGGGTGCCAAATAGGGGAGACAAACAGCGCCCTTGTGGCGGTCTTTGCGACGGCCCTTGCGGCGAATTGCCGGGATCTCCTGCATGCTCGAACGAACAACCCCCGTGCCGGGTTCTTCTACACCTACCGGCCCTGCGGCGCAGCCGATCATCCGCGTCGCCGACCTGTCGAAGACCTATGCGACCGGGTTCCAGGCGCTCAAGCGCATCAACCTCGACATCCGCTCGGGCGAGATCTTTGCCCTGCTCGGCCCGAACGGCGCCGGCAAGACCACGCTCATCGGCATCATTTGCGGCATCGTCACGGCAAGCGCCGGGCGCGTCACGGTCGCGGGCCGCGACATCGTGCGCGACTACCGCGCGGCGCGCGCGATGATCGGCCTCGTGCCGCAGGAGCTGCACACCGACGCCTTCGAGTCGGTGTGGAAGACCGTGAGCTTCAGCCGCGGCCTGTGGGGCAAGCGCGCCAACCCCGCCTATGTCGAGAAGGTCCTCAAGGACCTCACGCTGTGGGACAAGAAGGATGCGAAGATCGTGACGCTGTCGGGCGGCATGAAGCGGCGCGTGATGATCGCCAAGGCGCTGGCGCACGAGCCGCAGATCCTCTTCCTCGACGAGCCGACCGCCGGCGTCGACGTCGAGCTGCGCAAGGACATGTGGCAGGTGGTGCGCGCGCTGCGCGCCGCCGGCGTCACCATCATCCTCACCACCCACTACATCGAGGAGGCCGAGGAGATGGCCGACCGCGTCGGCGTGATCAACAAGGGCGAGCTGATCCTGGTCGAGGACAAGGCCGAGCTGATGCGCAAGCTCGGCAAGAAGCAGCTCACCTTGCAGCTCGCCGAGCCGCTTGCTGCCGTGCCGGCGACGCTCGCGGCGCATCGCCTCGCCCTCGCGGCCGACGGCCACGAGCTGGTCTACTCCTACGACGCGCAAAAGGGCCGCACCGGCATCACCGACCTGCTCGATGACCTCGCGCGCGCCGGCATCCGCTTCAAGGACCTGCAGACGACGCAGAGCTCGCTCGAGGACATCTTCGTCGACCTGGTGCGGCAGGACCTGCAGGCCGGTGCCGATGCGTCCTCGGGAGCGGCCCCAGGAAACGCCTCATGAGCTTCGCGATCAATTTCCGCGCCATCCGCGCGATCTACATGTTCGAGATGTCGCGCACCGGCCGCACGATGCTGCAGAGCGTGGTCTCGCCGGTGATCTCGACCTCGCTCTACTTCGTCGTGTTCGGCGCCGCGATCGGCGGCCGCATCACCGAGATCGAGGGGGTGCGCTACGGGTCGTTCATCGTGCCCGGCCTGATCATGATGATGCTGCTCACCCAGAGCACGTCGAACGCCTCGTTCGGCATCTACTTTCCGCGCTTCGTCGGCACGATCTACGAGATTCTCTCGGCGCCGATCTCCGCCTTCGAGATCGTCGTCGGCTACGTCGGCGCGGCCGCCACGAAGTCGATCGTCCTCGGCCTGATCATCCTCGCCACCTCCGGCCTGTTCGTGCCGATCCGCATCGACCATCCGGCCTGGATGCTGGTGTTCCTGCTGCTCACCGCCTTAACCTTCAGCCTGCTCGGCTTCATCATCGGCATCTGGGCGGACGGCTTCGAGAAGCTGCAGGTGATCCCGCTGCTCATCATCACGCCGCTGAGCTTCCTCGGCGGCAGCTTCTATTCGACCCACGTGCTGCCGCGGCTCTGGCGCGACGTCACGCTGTTCAACCCGATCGTCTACCTCATCAGCGGCTTCCGCTGGAGCTTCTTCGGCATCGCCGACGTCAGCATCGGCATCAGCATCGCGATGACCTTCGTGTTTCTGGCGATCTGCCTCGCGATCGTGTGGTGGATGTTCAGGACGGGCTATCGGCTCAAGCGGTAGGGTGGGCAAAGGCGGCCGAGGTGGCGCATCTAAGGCACGACGCTCGACCCGCCGTGCCCACGCGGTGAAGCACATCCGCGCGTGGGCACGGCGGGATTGACTCCGAGCAGCTGCGCCGGCGCTTCGGCCGCCTTTGCCCACCCTACGGCACGTTACGATAGGTCCTCCATGAAAGCCGACATGCCCCGCACCCCCGGTCCATCCTTCGCGCTCGCCTTGGGGATGGTCGCGTTGATCGGGCCGCTCGCCGTGCACCTGTTCTTTCCGGTGATCCCGGCCGTCAAGGCGGCGTTCGGGCTCTCCGACGCGCTCGCGCAATTCACCTTCTCGATCGCGGTGTTCGGCATGGGCATCGCGACGCTCGTCTACGGCACGCTGGCCGACCGGCTGGGACGGCGGCCGGTGCTGCTCTCCGGCCTCGGGCTGTTTCTCGTCGGCACGGTCGCGTCGGCGGCGGCCGCCAACGTGCCGATGCTGGTGCTCGGACGGCTGGTGCAGGCGGTCGGCGCCGGCTGCGGCATCACGCTGGTGCGCACGATTGCGCGCGACGCCTACGGGCCGGAGCGGCTCGTCAAGGCGATCGCCTATCTCACGATGTTCTATGCGATCGGGCCGATGATCGCGCCGGCCGCCGGCGGGGTGCTGGTGGACGCGTTCGGCTGGCGCAGCGTATTCGGCTTTGCGCTGGTCGCCGGCGTCGTGATCGCCGTCGCGGTCTACGCCGTGGTTTATGAGACCAAGCCCGCAGCGTCGGTGGAGCGTCAGCACGGCAGCGTGCTGCGCGGCTACGGCGAATTGCTGGCGCAGCCGCGCTTCACCGCGCTGGTGCTGCAGACCGCCTTTTCCACCGCGACCTTCATGATCATCGGCTCGGCGTCGGCGACGCTGATGAAGGAGCTGCTCGGCCGCCCGGCGACCGAGTTCGGCGTCTATTTCGCGCTGCTGCCGATCGGCTTCGTCGGCGGGACGGTGATTTCGAGCCGGCTCGGCAGCCGCGCGCCGACCGAGGCGATGGTGCTCGCGGGCTCGCTCATCGGCCTTGCCGCGGTCGTGGTGCAGGCGGCGCTGCTGCTCACGCGCCCGCCGGCGCCGCTGATGTTCTTCCTGCCCGGCGCGGTCGTCACCATGGGGCAGGGCATCTCGCTGCCCTATGCGCAGGCCGGCGCGATGGCGACGATCCCGCGCCTCGCCGGCACCGCCGCCGGCATCGGCGTCTTCGTCCAGCAGGTCGCCGGCGCGCTGTTTTCGCAGTTCTACGGCATCATCGCCGACGGCACGCCGCGGCCGATGATCGTCGCGACCGCGGCCAGCGCCGTACTCGGCGTCGCGGCCGGCGCCGTGGCCTGCCTCGCGGCACGCCGGCCGGCCGTCGCGCCAAACATCAGTTAACCTTTGGCTGGCCAAATGCCGCCCGCGTGCAGGGTGATTCGGGGGCGTGCCATGTCCAATGTGATTCCATTCAAGAAACCGTCCGCCGAGCCGGTTCCCGGAGGCGATATCGACCTGTTCACCGCGGTTGACGCGGCCATTCGCGATTTGCGCGACATTGCGCAAGGCTGCGACGGCAAGGTGCGCGACCAGGCGGACGAGTGCCGGCGCATGCTGGAACGCGCCTTCAGCGCGGCGTTCCGCGAGGCTTGAGCCGCGGCCGAGCTATCGTCCCTTCATCTCCTCCAGTGTGTGCCTTGGCTCGGGGCGGCAATTGCGCGCGGCCGGCCGGTTTGGCTTAATGGGCGCGTGGCGCGGCGCAACCGCGCCCGCAGGTTTTGCAACGAAAGGGTCCCCATGGCCAAGCTCCGCCACATCGCCATCATCGTTCCCGATCCCGAGGAGGCGGCGAAATTCTTCGAGCAGGCCTTCGACATGAGGCGCGCCGGCACCGCGCGGCGCGGCATCTACATGTCGGACGGCACCATCAACGTGGCGCTGCTCAAGAAGGAGACCGATGCCGAGAAGATCGGCATCTATCACTTCGGCATGTGGGTCGACGACCTCGACGAGGCCGAGAAGAAGGTGGTCGACGCCGGCGGCACGTACCTCGCGGGCCGGCCGACCTCGCCGAACTCGTTCTACGAGGCGAAGTACAAGGATCCGCTCGGCATCGTGTTCGACCTGACCCACAAGGGCTGGGCCGGCGCCGTCAAGGACGTGGTGGCGAAAAGTTGAGAGCGCGGTTCTTGCGCTGTCATGGCCGGGCACAGCCGTTCGAAGAACGGCGTCGCGGAGCTCATCCTTGGGCTTGCCGAAGGCAAGACCCGAGGGCTCGCCTATGTCCCGGCCATCCACGTCTCGCCGCCAGCAAGAAAGACGTGGATGCGCGGGTCAAGCCCGCGCATGACGAACCTTGAATCGGGTGATCATCATCGGGGCTGGCCCTGTCGGGCTTTGCCTCGCGTTGCGGCTCGCGCAGCAGGAGATCCCGTCCGTCGTCGTCGAGGAGCTTAGGCCTGACAATTTCCTCGAGCAGGTGCCGCGCGCGGGCACCAACCATCCGGCGACGCTCGAGCTGTTCGACGCGATCGGGCTCTACGCGCGGCTCGAGCCGCGCGGCATCGTGGCGCCGCTGTTTCACTACTGGGACCGGCGCGAGAGCCGGCTGATCGCCGAGTTCGATCACGCCCACCTCAAGGACGACACCAAGTTTCCCTATGTGCTGCAATGCGAGCGCATCAAGATCGTCGAGGAGGCGCTGAAGCTCGCGCAGGCGCAGCCGCTGATCGATGTTCGTCTCTCAACCACGTTCACGTCCTTCGTGCAGAGCGCCGACCGCGTGGTCGCGCAGGTCACCGATCCGGAGGGCGAGGTCGAGACCATTGCGGGCGCATATCTCGTCAGCGCCGAGGGCGCGCGCAGCATCGTGCGCAAGCAGCTCGACATCGGGTTCGAGGGCTTCACCTATTCGGATCGCACCCTCAACGTCGAGGTCGCGTACGATTTTCGCCGGCACGGCTATACCGAGCGCAACTACATTTCCGATCCCGCAGAATGGTCGAACCTGTTTCACTGGAAGGGCCCGCCCGACCGCTGGCGCGTGCATTTTCCGACTGCGCCCGACGAGGACGAGGCGGCGATCTGCCGCCCCGAGGCGCTGCAGGCGCGGCTGCAGCGCTTTCTCCCGACGGGCAGGGAATTCGCGATCGTCGGCAGCAATCTCTATACGGTGCATCAACGCGTCGCGCAGCGTTTCCGCGCCGGCCGTGCGATCCTCGCCGGCGATGCGGCGCATGTGAACAGTCCGATCGGCGCGATGGGGATGAACAGCGGCGTGCACGATGCGTTCAATCTGGCCGACAAGCTCGCCGGCATCCTGCGCGGCGAGCTCGCCGAGGATGCGCTCGACCGCTACGCGCGCCAGCGCCGCCACGTCGCGCTGGCGCACACGCAGGCGCAGACCATCCGCAACAAGAAGCTGCTCGCCGAGAAGGATCCGGCCGTGCGCGCGCGCAATCACGACGAGCTGCGCCGCACCGCCGAGGATCCGAAGCTCGCGCGCGCCTTTCTGCTGCGCACGTCATTGATTGAAAGCCTGCGCGACGCTGAGGCCATTGCATGATCGATCGATTGGCGAAATTCCTGGCAGCGGCGCTCGCGCTCGCGGGCACCGCCGCCGTGCAGCCGGCGACGAACGCCGCGGCCTGGCCCGACCATCCGATCCGCCTGATCGTGCCGTTCGGCGCCGGCAGCGGCTCCGACGTCATCGCACGCATCGTCGGGCAGAAGCTGTCCGAGCGGCTGGGCCAGCCGATCGTGATCGAGAACAAGCCGGGCGGCTCGACCGTGCTGGGCACCGAGACGGTGGCGCGCGCCGCGCCCGACGGCTACACGCTCGAGCTCGCCAACACCACCTCGCATGCGACCACCGCGGCGCTCGGCATCAAGCTCGCGTACGACCCGGTCAAGGATTTCACCCCGGTCGGCATGCTCGCCTATTCGCCCTTCGTGCTGCTGGTGACGCCCGGGCTCGACGCCCACTCGGTCAAGGAGCTGATCGCGCTCGCCAAGGCGAAGCCGGGCGCGCTCGACTATGCGTCCGCCGGCGTCGGCACCATGTCCCATCTCGCCGGCGCGCTGTTCACCAGCATGGCGGGCGTCAAGATCAACCACGTGCCCTATCGCGGCACCGAGCAGTCGATGATCGACTTGATGCAGGGCCGCATCGAGATCCTGTTCGGCACCATCGCGCCGTCGCTGCCGCAGATCCGCGCCGGCAAGCTGCGCGCGCTCGCGACCACCGGGGTCCAGCGCAACGCCATGCTGCCCGACGTGCCGACGCTCGCCGAGTCCGGCCTTGCGGGCTATGAGGCCGGACTATGGACCGGCCTCGTCTTTCCGGCCGGCGTCTCGCCCGCGATCGTCCGCCGCCTCAACGCCCAGGTGAACGTCGTGATGCGCGACCCCGACGTGGTCGCGCTGCTGGCAAAGCAGGGCGTTGAGGTCGAGATTGGCACGCCGGAGATGCTGGGAGAGCGCATCAAGGGTGATCTCGCGAAGTGGCGCGCGGTGGTCGTGAAGGCGGGCATCAAGGCGCAGTAATGCGCCAAAGTTTGACTCGTGTCCCGGACAAGGTGCAGCGCGTCGCGCTGCACCGCAGAGCCGGGACCCAGGGCCACATAGTGTGGGTCCCGGTTCTGCAGCGCAACGCTTCGCGCTGCGCTGCGCCCGGGACACGAGGCCGTTGCTCAAATCACCCGCTCGATATTTACCCCGCGGCAGTCCATCTCGTAGTCGAGGTCCTGCACGGGCGGCCGGCAGAAGTGCCAGGTGAGCCCGGCGCGCGCGGCGCCGCGCCGCACGATCTCGTCGGCGAGGAACGGATGGAGGTCGTAGACGGTGTAGACCTGCGTCGCCGTGGTGTCCGCCCAGCCGAAGCCGAGAATGCCGAGCCGGCGCTCCATCTCGCCGAGCACGTAGCGCGCCTTTTCACGCATGGCGTCGGCGGTGTGCTCGCCGCGCCGCACCGTGCGCTCGCGGTAGCTCGCGCCGCCCTCGCGCGCCTCGCCGCTGCCGGCGATGACGAAGCTCTTCATCATTTGCGACGCCGGCACCGTGAACGAGAAGGCGTGGAACGACGGCTCGGGCGGCGGCGCGATCTCGGGACAGACGTTGCTTCGCGCCACCGGATTGGTAGTGCCGTCGAACAGCCCCCATCGCCGCAGCGTGACCACGTAGATCTCGTTGAAGGCGCGAAAGCCGTCCTCGGTGAAGGGCGCGGGCGAGCGCAGCTCGCAGGCGCAGAACGACGTGAGCGGGCGGCCGGCCGCGGCGATGATCCGCTCGATGCGGGCAAAACCCGCCGCGAGCGGCACCGGCGCGCGGAAGCGCACGCGCTCGATGGCGTAGCCGTCGCTCGCCGCGACGCCGCCCGAATACTGGAACACGGCCGGGATGAACCGGTAGTTGCCGGCGGCGAAATCGGATGCCGATGCCATTGGCGCACCTCAGCTCGCGGTTTGGCTCGCCAGCCTGCGATCGACCGCACGGGCCGCACGACGCACGGCCTCGTAGCCGATCTGGTCGGCGAGTTCGATTGCCTCCTTCAGGTGCGTTCTCGATTCCGCACTGAGGTCCTGCTGCACGCTCTGTATGTCGGCGAGGAGCGCGAGGCAGCTCGCCTTGCGCAGACCCATCTCGTGAATCGATGCGAGCTCCAGGCTGTTGCAAACGCAGTTGCTGGCGGAACGCAGGTCGCCGTTCTTTCGGTGCATCCGGGCGCGAATCTCGTCGACTTCGCAGGTGAGCCTGGGCATCCCCATCATCGTCGCATAACGTTCGACTTCAGAGAGGATGTCGTTGACCAAAGTCGAATTCCAATTCTCTTCTGCCAACAACCGCCGCGCCTCGGCCAGCATTGCGAGGTTGCGCACGTCCTCGTGCCCGCCGTCATTTGCCAGGCGGATGGCCCTTTCGATCTGGAATTTGGCCTCGCCAAGCTCATGCGGGCGACTGTTCCGGAGAAAATTGCCATAATGGCATGCGAAGATGCTCGCGGCTCGTGTCCGGGCCCTTTCGGCCGACGCTTTTCCCGGTGGGCCGGTGGTCGCGCCATGCGGCCGCCGCGCATCAGCCGCGCGGCTCAGCAAGCCGTCGATCACTTTCGGATATTCGCTCCGCGCCTCCTCGCCATTTCCCTTCAGGTGACTGATCAGGGCGAGGTAACCGCGCGCGATCAGACATGTGTCGCGGTCATCGGATTCACCGATGTTGAGCAAGATGTTCTTCAGGTTCGCGCTCGCATCCTTGAGATTTCCAAGCTCGATCTGGACGATGGTGCGGTTGAGCAGTATGAGCGACCTCAGCGGCTCGCACTCGGCGGGCTCGATGCGCTTGGCCGCCTCATCGGCCTGCCCGAACAGCGCGATTGCATCCGGCAGGCGTCCCTGCGCCAAGCTCAGAACGCCGCATTCGTTGAAAAGCCATACGATTTCCTCGGCGTAGAACGGGCAGGGTTTCCCCTTGGCATCGGCATCCACTGGCGAATCGCCGAAGCTCAGGGTCTTGGCGACCTCGATCACCCAGCGAATCTGGCGCCGATGCTCCTCGAAATATCCCGGAGACGAGCCGCTCAAATACCTGCCTTCGGCGGCGTTGACGGTGCCGAATCGCGCCAAGCTTGCCACCGAATAGATTGACCTGAGTGCGCTGTAGGCCGCTCTCAGCATGCGCGAACGCAGGCCGTCATCCCTGATCTCCGCGTACGATTGTGTCGATTTGCTGTCCTCGGGGTGCCCCGACAGCGCCCAGACCGTCGTCCTGAGCTGATTGTGGGACTCGACTTTCAGCAACGGGATCTGATCGTGCTGATTTGCAAACAGGCTCAAGGTGAACAGGTCGGCTTCCGG
>Ga0335081_10009489_pt1 | contig 15676 bp, 10 predicted proteins | sample Lox_Sample_35_FD_206713 | JGI IMG/M metagenome (GOLD analysis project Ga0335081, IMG submission 206713) | Soil microbial communities from Loxahatchee National Wildlife Refuge, Florida, United States - Lox_Sample_3.5 | ecosystem: Environmental > Terrestrial > Soil > Wetlands | place: USA... | reverse complement strand
AGCCACCATGATCCTGATCCTTTCCGTTGCCCTCTGCGTGTTCTACATGGGGACAGTCTGCGAGGCAATGCTTCGGCGGCGGTTTGATCAGCAGTTCTACCACTCGGTTGTGGAGGCGAACGGGTTGCAGTTCCCATTTGTGCGCAAGGCAGTGGAAGACTCTGGCGTGCCCATGGACTACGAGCGCTTCTGTATGCAGCTCAAGGGTGATTTTGTTGCCGTCACTCACCTGCTTGCACGCAACGCAAGGAGGCCGAGCCGACCTCGGTGGGTTTACCTAGCAGAGCGGCAGTTGTGGCTGTTGACCATGTACTTCCGTGCGGTTTTCCTGGTGCTCGTCCTCGACCACACCCTGCGCTTGAACGAACGAGCCGCCTTTTTGAAGCTGACCAAGATACTGGAGTATTTCGCCAATGTACTTGGCGAGCGGCTCGACACGGTCTACATGATCCGTTTTGATTGACATGCGGCTCGCCGGGCTCACGCTGGCCGAGCCCACTTCGTTCGGGAGGTGAGCGTTGAACAGAAAGCCCAGGAGAGAAGGGGTCGGATGTATACTCATTCCCGATCAGGACTCCCTGGTGTCGCATGCCAGCAGGCGGGGGAAGCTGAACTGCAAGATGAGGTCTAGGCGAACATGGCTGACGTTTTCACGCCTGAAAAGCGCAGCGAAATCATGTCCCGCATTAGGAGTTCAGGCACAACTCCCGAGGCGAGGCTCTATGCCTCCGTCCGGCAAGCCTTGGGCGGAAGGTGGCGGATAGACAAGAACGTGCGCACTCTTCCGGGGCAGCCGGACGTGGTCGTTCCAAGCCTGCATCCTGTAATCTTCGCCGACGGCTGTTTCTACCATGGCTGCCCCGAGCATGGTCACATGCCGAAATCCAACCTGGATTACTGGCTTCCGAAATTGGTCCGCAACCGCAGGCGTGACCGGACGAACCGGAGGGTCTTGCGGAGGATGGGCTTTGCTGTTTGGAGCTTCTGGGAACACGAACTGAAGGGGAGGAGCATGACCCGGACGCATCTAGTCCTGGAGCGGAAGCTGAAAGCCCGGCTCGACCTTCACAGGAGTAGGCAGGAGGGCGCACATGCCGAATTTCCAGCCCGGCGACTACGTCAAGGCTGAGTTCAAGGACGAGGGAACGGGCGAGTCCGAGTGGATGTGGGTCGTGGTGGACTCGTGCGACGACGAGGCGGGCGTTTTGTTCGGGAGGCTCGACAACGAGCCGCTGCTGGGCACGGACCTCCACCTGGGCGACGAGCTTGCGGTGAGCTACCAGAAGATTGTCGAGCACAGGAGGGCTTCTGAGTTGGAGAAGCAGTAGGTTATTTGGTAGCGTCATCGCCATGACCCGACCGTCGGTCCTCGGGATACCTCCGCTTCAACTTAATCAGCACTGACCGCCACAGTTCGTATTCGGGCGAGCAGGCAATGAGCGCAGCTTGGGCGACCCTGCGGACAAACGCTGGCGTGTTGCCCCCCCCTCTGATCCCCAGGGGACCTACTAGCTGAGGTGCTTCCCGTTTTGGCCCAATTCAGGTCTGGGGTTTGATACAGTTTTTGGGGAGCACGTAGGTCCCGCTCGGGCACGGCGCTACCGAAGTCGCTAGGAAGCACTGTGCGCCCTGGGTGCGACCGGAGACCCGAGCAATGGGGAGAGCGATGTCAGGCGCAGTTTTGGAGGCCACCAGAACCTTAGCCAAACCTTAGCTACAAGGCCCGAAAAACCCGTCTCAAGACTTCACAAACCGAACGCTCGCAAACAGGGGTTTCTCCTTTGGACTCTCGAATTTGCCACTTATATTGGAAATTTGTAGGAAGCGTGAATCGGACTTAAAATCCCTCGGTCCGCAAGGACTGTGCGGGTTCGATTCCCGCCCTCCGCACCAAAACCCAAGGTGGTGCGGCTGGCCGTCGTGGATGCCTGGCGAGAGGCAACCCTGAAGGCGGGGCTTGTTTGGCGTCGTGTCTCATTCTTCTCTGCGCCTCTGGATCCCTCTGTCGGAACCTCCCTCCCAGTTGTTTCACCACCTCTTGGCCCTTTCCCGACACGTCTCCGATGAGCGAGACGCGCCAACGGTCCCGTTGCGCGGCAGACGGCTGTGTATTCGTTACTTACTGGCTCAATGGTTTATAGAACTAAGGTGCTATATGCTTATAGCACGTTTGGGCCATTGACGGAGTTTTGCAGGCGCGAATAGAATGCCGCGCGTTGGTGGATGCCTGTTCCGGCCCCGTGAGACTCTTGCTTTACAACTCGTGGGGCGCGGCGCCGACGAGTTGGTGAGTGCAATCCGACCTTCAAGACGGAGGGGTTTTTCGAGAGCGGAACCGGCAGTCCGGGACCTAGGTTAGCCGGGTCAAAAAGAAGATTCTTCAAAAGCTTGCCATTGCCATTTGACCACCTGGTTGCGTTCCCCCACAACGCGGCTGGTGGTTGCGGAGAGACCGCTGAGGTAGGAGGCGGTGGTTTGGCCTTTAAACAACGCGCCAACACGAATTGAGCCCTGATACGACCGAGTGTGTCCGTGGTCTTATTGGGCCGAACGCCCGCGAGCCCTCGGCTTGCGCGTGTGGGTAGTACTGGAGCCCGCGGTTCATAGAGGTGACGTTGATAAGAAAGTGCGAACGGTCAGGTCGAATCGCGTTTATGGAGCACCAACCCCGGGGTGCCGTACCCGAGTTCGTCGAAAGTGGACATCTGAAGATGCAGGTTCAATTCTACGAGATCTGAATCAGGAGGAAAGCTCATGTCGAAACGTGCTTGTTTTTACGGGTTGGCCGGCTTGGTTGCCTTGATGGTGTTTGCGACCAACGGCATTAACGCAAGTCCGCGGACGCCGGCTGGCACCGACGCCGGCGTGCAAGCCCCTGTCCGCTCCCTCATCATGGGGGGGATTGACGAGACCCACCTGGTGACGCGGTGGGGCAATACGCGTCCGGAAGCGACCGCCCTCAATGATCGTGGCAGGCTGCCCGACGCTTACGTTCTGGACCACATGTTTCTCCTGCTCCAACGCTCTCCGGAGCAGGAACACGCGCTCGATAACTTGATCGCCCAACTGCACAACCGAAAATCGCGGAATTTCCACCATTGGCTCAGCCCGGAGGAGTTCGGAGAGCAATACGGTGTGGGGCAAGAAGACCTCGGGATAATCAAGGGCTGGCTGGAATCGCACGGCTTCACGGTGAACGTGGTCTACCCGAATCATATGGTGATCGATTTCTCCGGCACGGCCGGTCAAATCCGCGAAGCTTTCCACACTGAGATTCACCAACTCTCGGTCAATGGGGAAAAGCATATTGCCAATATGAGCGATCCCCGGATTCCGGCGGCGCTGGCGCCCGCCGTCGCGGGCGTCGTTTCGTTGACCGACTTCCGGCCGCACAAGATGTTCAAACACGCCATCCGTGGCCGTGCTCCCAACTTTACCTTCGGCCCGAATTGTGGATTCCTTACCGGCCTGCGCGACTCCACCACGAATTGCGAAGCGTTGATGCCGCGGGATCTCGAGACCATCTACACTATGAATCCGTTGTACAGCGCGGGGATTACGGGCAAGGGTCAAACGGTGGTCGTGATTGAAGACGAGGATATGTATAGCGCCGGCGACTGGAACGCCTTCCGCAAGGTTGGTGGTCTGGCGCGGGCCTTCCCCTATGGTTCGATCACCCAAACCCATCCTCCCAGCAGTCCGACAAATAACTGCGCGGACCCCGGCGACCTCAATGACACCACCGATGACGAGATTGCGATCGACATGGAGTGGGCCAGCGCCGCAGCGCCCAACGCTGCGATTCAAGTGGCCGTTTGCAGGGACAGTGGTTCGACGTTTGGGGGCCTGATTGCGTTGCAGAATATCCTCAACGCCGCCGACGCCAGCACCACCGGACCGGCCATTATCAGTATTAGTTACGGCGAGGATGAGGCGCGCAATGGCGCAACGCGAAACGCCGCTTACAACGCCACCTATCAGCAAGCGGTAAGCGAGGGCGTCTCGGTTTTCGTGTCGTCGGGTGACGAGGGCGCTTGCAGCAGGGACGCCAATGCCGCTGACTGCACTCATGGCATTACCGTCAGTGGATTCGAGTCCACGCCGTACAACATTTCCGTGGGCGGCACCGATTTCGGAGATGCTTACGCGGGCACCGAGAGTACTTATTGGAACCCGGGGAATACGGGGAGCTACGCCTCAGCCAAGTCGTATATTCCGGAGATTCCCTGGAACGACTCTTGTGCCGACAACCTCACCCTTACCTTCCTCGGCACCTATTATTCCGCCAGTCTGATCAACGGCTTCGGTCCGAGCGGAACCGGCTTGTGCAACACTTATCCGTGGAACCAGACCTCCTACCTGCTTAGCACCGGCTCCGGCAGTGGAGGCCCCAGCAACTGCGCGACCGGATCTCCAACCACCGCCGGGGTTCCCGCCTCGGGCGGTACGTGCGCTGGATACGCCAAGCCATCCTGGCAGGTCGTGCTGGGAAACCCCAGCGACGGCGTGCGGGATGTCCCTGATGTATCGCTCATGGCCGCCAACGGCGTTTGGAACCATTTCTATATGATCTGCATGTCGAACCCGGCGGAAGTCAGCGAGGGCTATGCAGCCCCTTGCAGCGATCCCCCTGAGGACTGGCCTGGCTTCGGCGGGACATCGGTCTCCTCGCCCATCTGGGCCGGAATCCAGGCGCTGGTGAACCAATATACCGGCGAGCGGTGGGGCAATGCGAATACCGTCTACTACCAAATCGCTAGCGCCGAGTACGGGGCGAGTGGCAATCCCGCCTGCAACTCGAGCCTCGGCAACGCCGTGGGGCCCTCTTGCGTTTTCTATGACGTCACCCAAGGCTCCATCTATCTCCCCTGCGCGTCCACAGGCAGCGGCACCGCGGCGCGGCTTTACAACTGCTACCGTCCGTCTGCTACCAATAGTACGACCGATATCGGCGTGTTATCTGCGGCGCCGATGACGTTCCCGGGGTTGGGAGGACCAGGCCCGGTCACAGCCTTGAATATCACCAATTCAAACGGGGGCACCACCTCTTATACTTCGGCCCCCACCTGTGCCCTGACGGGAGGTGCGGGTAGCGGCGCGACTTGCACCACTTCCATTTCCGGCCTCATCACCGCGATAACCAAGACGGCCAGTGGGAGCGGCTACACGTCCGCGCCACTCTGCTCCATTGCCGGCGGCGGCGGACTGGGCGCGACTTGCAGCGCGACCCTTACCGGCTCGGCTGTTAACACCATCACTCTTAGAAACGGCGGAAGCGGCTACACCTCCATACCCACATGCACGCTGTCGGGCGGCGGGGGGTCTGGGGCCACCTGCACTGCGACAATGCATGTCGGTGTGACCGGGATTACCCTTACCGCTGGTGGGTCGGGTTACACGTCAGACCCGACCTGCACTCTAACTGGCGGCGGCGGATCGCCCGCGGCAACCTGCACTGCCATCATCAACGGTGTTCAAGCCCTGGCACCGCAAGCCTATCCCACGCAGGCGGGTTGGGATTTTGCCACGGGCATCGGCACCGTGAACGCCTACAACTTGGTCATGTCACCGCTTTGGTAGCTCTCTCCCCCGGGCAGGGACGCCAGCGCTTCCTGCCCAAGGGAGACGGGCCCTTGGCAACCGGATCTCAACCGTGCGACAGATGCGCAAGGTAAGAGCAACAGTTCGAGGAATTGCGGGACAGGGCCTGGAACGGGGCCCTGAAATCTGGCGAATGAGGAGAGAAGCTATGCGTAAGACTTTGTTGGCTGTGGCCTTGACGCTTGTTTGCGGACTATGGAGCGCATCACAGGCGAAGGCGGGATCGTCGATCTGCGATGCGGTGGTGAGTAATCTCGTGGCGAACTGCGGTTTCGAGACCGGGGATTTTACCGGCTGGACGCTCAGTGGGAACACCACCAATCCGGGCGGTAACTACTACGGCGTCGACGCGTTCGACGCCAGCAGCGGAAACTATGGAGCGTACTTGAGCGAGGACGAGATCGCAAGCACGTCGCCCGTGGTGCTGAGCCAGGTACTCCCGATCCAGACTGGCAAGAATTGGGACGTTACCATTACCTTCTGGCTGGAACAAGATACGGCTCCGACAACCGGCTACACCCACACATTTTCGGCTAGCTTGGGCGGAGACACATTGCTGAGTCTGACTCCTACGGTGGCCCTGCCGGGGCCAAACGGCGTCTGGACGCAGTACACCTTTACGGTAGCGGATTCGGCGATCACGTCGGGCCTACTGAGTTTCACGGCGAGGAATGACGACAGTTACTGGTCGCTGGACGATGTCTCGGTTGTGGCCCCCGAGCCGTCGAGCGTGCTGCTGGTCGGGACGGCCCTGGGCGCCCTGTTGCTGCTGCGGCGCGTCACGGCCGCCGAGTAATGGACGAACTTCGGCAGCGGAGTGGGCGCGAGCAAGGGAGGCAGTCGCCAAAGGGAGCGGTTCGTTGAGAATCGCCCGTGGCGCTCTCCGATCCTGACTCGCGGTCGCAACGCCAGTGGGGGAGCCCGTGCGTCTCACCCGCCTCGGATTGCCGGTCGACGACCGGCGATTAGAAGATGCTCCTCCGACCCATGCTAGGCCGGCCCTAGCTTCAAGGGTAATCTCTTCCGACTTAAGAAAGGGGGAAGGCAATGCCGAAGCACACCACTCGTTTTCTGTTAGCCGCGTTGCTCGTTGCCATGACGCTAGCAGCCTTGGATCTGCACGCCAGCCCGCAATCGCGGGCTCTCCTGACGGAAAGAATTGATGAAGCGAACCTGGTAACGCTGGCCGGCAACACGCGTCCGGAGGCGAACGTACGGAACGATCGCGGCGCGGTCTCCGCCAGCTACCCGCTTCATCATATGCAACTGGTTTTGCGCCGCCCTCCGGAACAGGAGCAAGGAGCCTACGGCCTTCTCTCCACCGGACCGACGGTGCTGAGCCTGGTAACCACGGAGACTATTCCCTTCCCAGGGGGAGCGATTGTGACCGCGCCGGGAAGTGGGTATACGAGTGCTCCCACTAGCACCTTGTCAGGTGGTGGAGGGTCGGGGGCAACGTGCACCGCTGCCATCTCGGGCGGGGGCGTGAGCAGCATCACCCTGACCAACCCCGGTTCGGGCTACGTGGCGCCGCCCGAGTGCACCTTGTCGGGAGGCGGAGGATCGGGAGCAACTTGCGGTGCGTTCTTGGGCGCCACAACATTTCAGCCAGCGTACCCAGCCGGCACAGGCTGGGACTTTGCCACCGGAATCGGCAGTGTCAACGCCTACAACTTGGTGACGTCTTCGTTCTGGAACACCCATCCGTGCACGGTCCATCGTCTCGAAAAAACGGATGGCGCGGTACTTCCTGGCTGTTGAGTGGTAGTCAGCTTTTCTGGGGCAGGGGCGCGGGAAGTGTGCCCCTGCTGCCCAACCTCCCCTATTCAATTAGTCAAGCGGAATTTTAACGACGGGGTGCGTGACGCGAAAGTGTGCACCAGGAGTGGGTGAGCCCTGAGACCGCCAAAGAAGGAGTTGACTTCTGGATAATCATCTGGTAGCCTCGATCTGTACGACTGAGCTGCCCGGTGCGATGCCTGCCGGAGAACGCTTGACTACGGGCGGACTCTTGACGAAACATTGTCAGACGATGCGCAGAAGAATAGCCACAGAATATGGGTTCAGTAGCGGCCCCGGGGGGAACTGGCTGAAACCGGAGTTTGTATTGGGACCAAATCGACCCTGGTAGAAGGTGGGACGCTAGACGGAATAAGGCGAAGAGGCGGTGGACGGTGCTGAAGGCTAAAAGCTGAGCGTTGGACAAGGAGTGTACGATCGTTAATTTTGCCGGGACCGAAGCCAATTTGTATTGATAACAATGGACATGTTGGGTTGGGTTTTTGGTACGAACCCAATTAAGCCACTATGTCGATGAAAATAGGAGGCTTAGCTTGTGGAAAGCCACCATGTGATTGAAAAGTATTGGGATTAAGGAGAATCCCCTATAAAGAGCCGCACGAACCATTCAAACAAAGCCGAAAGGGGGGAAAGGTGATGTGCCGGGTCACTCGCCACTATGACGCTGTCAACTTGGGTCTGAACTGTAGCCCGCGTCCAGAGGCGAACGCGCAGAACGATCGCGGCGCGGTTCCCGCCAACGTCGGACTCCATGACGGTTGCTCGTCTTGCGCCGTGCTCCCGAGACCGAACAATCGCTGCTTGACTTTATCACCCAACTGCACGATCCCGCTAAGGGCTAGTTCGCTGGTAGGGAGCCGGGAACGTAAGACGGGTCCCTGTCTCCCCACGGCCTGATCCAAGGCGTCGCCGCCTTCCTCTGAATTTCGCCCTTCTTCTTCCTCAACGCTAGCCCAGCACAGTTGTCTCTGGCGGCGGATGGTGGTGAATCCGGGCCAGGGCGATCCCGATCCGCGGCAGCGCGTCAAGGGAGGGGAAGGCGACGTACCGGCTTTGCCACTCCGGGTTGAACTTCTTCTTGAACTGGAACAGCGACTTGAACTCATAGATGCCGCGCAGGTTCTCGTAGAGGAAGCGGACGCCGCGGTCGAGCCTGGTAAACTCGTCCACTGGGGCGGTGTTGGCGAAGGACGCGTTGGCGAGGCTCGCGGCCGCGAAGCCTTTTTGTTGGAAGTGGAGCAGGGCCCGGGCGATGAGCCAGTCCATCACGAACTTGGGAGCGTGGTCGGCGTAGCGCATCAGGTCGAGGACGAGGCCGCTAGCCCCATGGGCTGATGGCGCGGAAGCCGGACCGCCGTCCGGCGCTGCGTGCGCCACCGCGAAAACCCTCCAGGAGACAAAGGCGAACACCCGGCCCCGCTCGCAGGCCACGACGAGCTGCTGGGAGGGCAACAGCGAGGGATCGAACCGTCCCTGGGCGAACCCCAGCTCGCTCACCCTCTTCCGCGCCAGCCACTGGTTGGAAACGATCTCCAGTTGCTCCTCGATCTCATCCGGCGGCGCGCCGTCGAAGAAGCGGGCTTCGAGATCGGGATGGTCGCGCTCCACCCGGTGGATCGACTGGCGAAGCTTCTGCATCCGGGCGCCGTGAAGCTGGAAGCGAGCGAGCGGGATCACGGCTTCTTCTGCCATCTTCAGGGTGCGAAGGCCGCGCTGCTGATAGGAGCCCAGGTGCTCGGGGGAGATGATGAAGAAGCAGGGGACCCAATCGTGGCGGCGGCAATGAGCCAGGAAGTCATCCAGGGCCGAAGGCACGGCTTCCGCAGGCCCGATGGGATCGCCCAGAGTCACGGCCACCCGCGTCGACACTCGATAGGCTACAACGGCGCGGCTGCCGGCCGCCAGGAAGTGATGCTTGTCGGGCTCGGCAGCAAAGGCGGCTGTGGAGAAGCCGCCATAGCGGCGGATCAGCGATCGGGCCGCCGGGAAGGCAGGATCGAGCCGCCTCAGGATCACCGGCCGCAGCAACAGCCACACCAGCAAGACTGCGGATGCCACCGAGAGCCAGGGGATGGAGTCGAGGAACGCACCGGCTTGGCGGGTGAGCGGCGCGACTCTGGGCGAGTCGCTGAACACGGCCGCCAGCAGGGTGGCGCGAACGGACCGGCCCCAGCCAAAGGGCGGCGTGATGGAGCGGCGCAAGCCGTACTGGCCCACGCTGCCATAGACGACCACCGCTGCCAGCAGCACGGGAGCCAGGAGCAGGCTGCGACGCGTCGAGACCGGGTCGCTGCCGGCGATGAAGGTGCGCCGCTCCCAGACCAGATATACCAGCAGCGCCAAGGGCGGCAGGAGGAAGGCGGGGTGCCGGCTTCGCATCAAGTGGAGGACCAGCGACGCACCCACCACCAGCGACGCCAATTGCCACGCCCGCCGCTTGCCGCGTCCCAGCCCTCGCCCGAGTCCGATGAGGACCAGCCCGGCCAGCACCAGCAGCGCGCGGCCGCCCTGATGAACCTCCAGCGGCAGCCAATCGGCAAAAAGGCGGAGCCCAGCCGGATGATGCGTCCAAAGCGCATCGACCAGGTCGTAGACGCCTCCCAGGGTTACCAGAGCGGCGACCAGGTGATGGATGAAGTGGGGGCGAACTCGCATCGACCATCAAACCGCGAGGCGGGATTCGTCGGGCGTTGACTCAGGGTTCAGCCTGCCGCCGAGCGCGGTCGTTGGCGGCTCACCTGTTCCCGGAGCGGCAGTTGGCTCGGCGGCGCGGCGCTGGAAAATCTCAATGTAGATGTCGACCAGCGACACCGCCGCCGGGGTGACGCCCGGGATCCGCAGCGCTTGGCCCAGCGTCAACGGGCGGACCCGGGTGAACTTCTCCACCGCCTCGCGAGAGAGTCCGGACACCTTGCCATAGTCAAACCGGTCCGGAATGCGCCGGTTTTCGGCGCGCTTCATGCGCTCGATCTGCTTCTCCTGCTGCTGAAGGTAGCCCGCATACTTGAAGTCGGTCTCGATGCGGCGCGCTTCTTCGCGGCGGAGCAAGCCATCGCCGTCCGAGTCGGCACCAGCGCCGTCGACGTTCCCCGCTGGCCGCAATCCCTCGCCGATCCATTCCATCAGGTCGTCGATCTTGATACCCTGACGCTTCAGGAGTTCCTCGCCGGTGAGCGAGGAAGCGCCGAGGAAGCGGTCGCCGGCCATCATGTCCAGCCGGGCATAGAGTTCGCGGCCGACGGGGGAAGCCGGATCAAGCCGGGTGTTCGCGAGAAACCGGGTCAGGGCCGCGATGCGGCGCTGCTTGGCGACGAAAGCGTCGTAGTCCTTCTGCTTGATGGTGCCGACGCGGTAGCCGACCGGCATCAGCCTTTCGTCGGCGTTGTCGATGCGCAGGTGCAGCCGGAACTCCGCCCGCGACGTGAACATGCGATAAGGCTCGTCCACGCCCTTGCTGACCAAGTCATCGATAAGTATACCGGTATAGCCCAAGGTACGCTCCACCAGCAGCGGGTCTTTACCCTGAACGCGCAATCCGGCATTGATGCCGGCCATGATGCCCTGGCAAGCGGCTTCTTCGTATCCCGTGGTCCCATTGATCTGCCCGGCTAGAAACAGGTCCTGAATCTTTTTCGTCTCCAGCCACGGGTTCAGCTCCGTCGGCTGCACCATGTCGTACTCGATGGCGTAGCCGGGCCGGATCATGTCCGCATTCTCGAGCCCGGGGATCGACTTTACCATGGCCACCTGCACGTCGATGGGCATGGAGGTGGACATGCCGTTGACGTAGATCTCATTGGTGTCGAGGCCCTCGGGCTCCAGGAAAATCTGGTGCTGGGGCTTCGACGCAAACTTCACCACCTTGTCTTCAATCGACGGGCAATAGCGCGGGCCGATGCTCTTGATCTGGCCGGAATAGAGCGGCGAGCGGTGCAGGTTTTCGCGCAGCACCCGATGCGTCGCGGCGTTGGTGTACGCGATCCAGCAGACCGTCTGCGGCTGCGATATAGCCCGCGTCCGGAAGCTGAACGGCGTCGGTACCGGGTCGCCCGCCTGCACCTGAAACGGGGAGAAGTCAATAGTGCGTGCGTCGAGCCGCGGCGGGGTGCCTGTCTTGAGGCGTCCGCACTGGAAGCCGACCCGCCGCAACGCCTCGCCCAGCAGCACCGAAGGGGGTTCGCCGGAGCGCCCCGCCGCGTAGGTCTGCTCGCCACAGTGGATGAGCCCGTTCAAGAAGGTGCCGGTGGTGATCACCACGGCTCCGGCTTCCACGGTGCGCCCGTCACGCAGTTGGACGCCCCTCACCCGTCGCCGCGGCATCCCGGGGTGGTCGGCACCGGCAACGTAGACAGGGCCCGCAACTTCTTCTAGCAGCAGGTCCACCACTTCCGCCTGCTTGATGCGCAGGTTGGGCTCGCCCTCGAGCACCTGACGCATCTTGATGCGATACTGCTTCTTATCTGCCTGGGCGCGCGGCGACCAGACGGCTGGCCCGCGGCTGGTGTTGAGCAGCCGGAACTGAATGCCGACCGCGTCAATCACCTCGCCCATTACGCCGCCCAGCGCGTCAACTTCGCGGACCAGGTGTCCCTTGGCGATGCCGCCTACCGCCGGGTTGCACGACATCTGGGCGATGAGGTCGAGGTTGATGGTGTAGAGGGCGGTCTTCAGGCCCATGCGCGCCGCCGCCATCGCCGCCTCGCAGCCGGCGTGACCCGCTCCCACCACCACCACGTCGTACTTCTCGGTAAAACTCAGTGACATTCCCCGGCCCCAACCCCGCACGCGAAAGTGCCGCTATAGACGCGCTTTCCATTGTAGCAATTCTGCCGCGGGGGATCGAGGCCTTCATTCGATTCTCTTCGCCGGCACGTTCGCGCCGTTCTGGTGCAGAGTGAGGCTGGTGGCGCGGCCCTGGCTATCAGTCTCGAAAGTAATCTGAGCGTCGACCACCTTGTAGAAGTACTCGCGAGCGCTCTCCGGGAATATTTGGATCTTCGGCTGGCCGGTCGCCTGCGCGAACAGGCGATCGCCTTCGCGAGTGATGGTGAGGATGAAATTGGGAGCCAGTTGGTACTGGCCGACGTATCCGTCGAACAGCTTGGGATCGACGGTGATTTCCTTATGCTCTTTCGGCGCCGGTAGCAGCGGTACGTGCGAGTCCAGCAGGTGCATTCCGATGTCATCGACCCCGGCCGCCGTGAACGTGTTGGATAGAACCACGACGCCGACGCGACTGGTCCGGTCATATCCGATGAACGATCGGTACCCGCCGGTGCCGCCATTGTGCCACACAATCTCGTCCGCCGCGGGCTTGGCGATGAGCCACCCGAGACCGATCTCGCCCAAGCCGGGCGAACCCGTCGGCCGGCGCACCGCCAGCATCGCGGCCATCGCTGGGGCCAGCGGCGATGACGTGTAGCCCAGGTTGGCGGCGAGAAATGTCAGCAGATCGTTGGCACTCGATCGCAGAGCACCCGCGCCCGCCAAAGCAGGAATATCCCAGTTGGGAACCGCCTTCAATTGGTCATTGTGCCCTACGGCCAAGCGCGCCTTCATTTCAGGCGAAAGTGTAATGGCGGTGCTGGTCATGCCGAGCGGCCCCGTGATGCGGGAGCGTACCAAAGCCTCGTAGTCCATCCCCGCGCGCCGCGCCAGCACATTGCCGAGCAGTCCACCGCCGAGATTGGAGTACTCAAACTGCGAGCCGATGTCACGAGTGAGTTGGTAGGCCGAGAGGAATTGATAGAGTTGTTCCACGGTGTAGTCCGCGTACGGATTGGCGGGATCCTCGGGCTGGAAGTTGGTCGGCATCCGCGGCAGACCGGAGGTGTGGGTGGAGAGATCCACCAGCGTGATCGAGCGACCGCCGCGCTGCGGTACTTTGACGTCGGCCGGCAGGTACTTCGCGATTGGATCGTTGAGGGCAACCTCACCGCGCTGGACCATATCGGCCAGGAGCAGCGACGTAAACACCTTGGTGGCCGAGCCGATTTCGAAAATGGTGTCGCCGTTCAGCGGACGGGGGTCACCCTTATCGAGGCTGCCGTAAGCGATCAACCTTCGCCCCTGCGGCTCAATGACTCCCACCACGATTCCGACTCCCTGGTGAAAGGTGTCGATACGTTCCACCAGGATCTTCCGGATCTCCGCATCTGGCGGTGCTGCTGGCGACACGGGAGACGACTGCGCCGCGCCTCCACCGCTCAGAAACATCAAAGACAACCTCAGCAACGTCACTCCCAACATGATGAGAAGGCTCTGCTGCATGATTGCTCTCCCCTTTCCTGGTGTGTGAGATCATCCTCTTCCTTGCAAGGCATCCAATTCGTCGATACGATGTTGGAGCCGGCGTGCGGCCCTCTGGTTGAGCTTCCAGATCCCGACGAAGACAAGTGCCGTAACGAGGTTGAACACCGCCAAGAATAAGCCGTAATGGTGCAGGTGGCCCGGATTCGTTCGGGCGAAGCCCACCATCAGAACCACCCAGCCCGGAATTATCGGCCCGAGGTACCACGACCAGACACCGCCAACGAGGTCGCGCTGGCGTTCGAGTTCCCGGCGATGGAACTCAAGCCAGCTTGCCGATCCCATTTCTGCCGGCAGGCTTCTGGCGGAACCTCGGTGATGAAGCTGATAGATCATATACAACATCCCGGCAATGATTATCGCAAAGCCGACTCCGGTTACGGTGTCGGGGTTGTGCCACAGATTATAGCTAAAGAAAACCACCACCACGAGCGCCGCGATGTACTCGCGAAGGTTGCGCCACCCGATCTTTTGCTGGTACTTCCGCGCCTTCTGGCGAATCTCGTCGATAGACATTCGCGTACCCTCCACGCGCTGGCTCTGCCAGGCTTTTCTGATATCGTACGGGGGAGACGGATTGGTCATGTTATGCTCCCTCCTGAAACCGTCGAGCCAAAATGGCTTTGATGCGATGAATCTTGGTGGCCACGTTGCCGGGCGAGAGCCCAGTGATCTCCCCAATGGACGCGGCATCCATCCCTTCCAGGTAAGAAAGGATCACTTGCCGATCGAGCGGTTTCAACTGGCGGATCTGAGCCGTCAGACGTTCCACGGCCTCGCGCCGATCCGCGTCCGGCGCGCCCTGTTGGTCCGGCATGTTCTCCAATTCTTCCAGGCCTACGAGGGTTCGTGAGTTATGCCGCCGCTGCCGCATGACGTGCGACGTGGCGATGTTGTGAGCCACGCGGTAGACCCACGTGCGCAGCGAACAACGGCCGTCGAATGCTTCAATGGTTCGCCACAGGCCGATGTGGATCTCCTGCAGAAGGTCGCGCCGGATTTCCGCGTCGGCTTCGTAGGAGCGCGCCAACCGCTCCAGCGCGGCACCATAGGTGGCTGCAGCTTGCTGGTAAAGTTCGTCCTGGGTGGACCCCGCGGCCGCCATGGCTACAGTTCCTATCACATCTAGGTAGTCGTCGCCCGCGCAACTTTCTTACAAGGATTTCTTAAGGTCGTCTCGAGGCTGGTTTTGTGGCTCCGGTGTCTATTCCACTTTGCTCTGTTCGATCAGGCTTTCGTAGACTTCGCGGGCGTGGTCGTAGGCGCGCCGAGCCGCGGGTACCTCGGTGGCCGAGATCTTCGAAACCTTCTGCGTCCAGCACTGATTGACCCCCGCCAGGCACCACCGTGCACTGCGGCGTGATGCCCGTATGGGCTGGCCTTGGAGCAGAACGAAGATCGGATTGGTATGCGATGAGGCAAGAATGCGGGCGGCGATCCAGCTACTCTGCTCGATGGACACTTCGAATTCGAGACTTCTCACCGTGCCGTCGGCCACCATCTCCTGTCGCGCCACGGCTTCCCCGTTCACGACGATCTCCACCGGAACCTGGCGCGTCTTGCCGATGCGAGCTCGTTCCAGGCTCCAATAAGGCTTCTGGTCGTAAGGACGCGCACCGATCGTCGGGTCGGGTTGCGGATCGAGGTAGGCCGCGGCGATGAGCTTCACATGGACCTTGCCCGGTGCGCCGAGTTGGACCTCGCTGCCTCGCTCGCCGAGAGCGGTGCCGTTGACACTGAAATCCAGCAGGTGACTCCGGCCGTCGGAAACGTAAGTCGCGCCAGCGCGAATCGCCGCGTTCCAGTTCGCGTAGGTGAGCGGAGAGTCCATTCGGGCGTAGGTACGGCCTTCACCCACGCGGCTATCATAAATGCACGGGAAGTCCGTCTCGCCTGAAATGCGCGTGCGAAAGCCTACGTTGAGGGTTTGATACCAGATATTCAGCTCCCAGGCGTAGGGCGTGTC
>Ga0335081_10009488_pt1 | contig 15677 bp, 6 predicted proteins | sample Lox_Sample_35_FD_206713 | JGI IMG/M metagenome (GOLD analysis project Ga0335081, IMG submission 206713) | Soil microbial communities from Loxahatchee National Wildlife Refuge, Florida, United States - Lox_Sample_3.5 | ecosystem: Environmental > Terrestrial > Soil > Wetlands | place: USA: Florida... | reverse complement strand
CCCTTCTGCTTTCAGCTATTCGTCGTTCTCCGCCAGCCGTCAACCCTCAGCCATCAGCCATCGTGCAGAGCAAGTTCGACGGCGCGCATCTCTCCGGCCGAGGGTTCTTGCGCTGAGGTCAATCGGCTAAATCCGATACACCATTCTAGTACGTCGGCTGCCCGCCTGCAGCCGCGTAGCCCGATTCGGACGACTCGTCCGATTCGGACCGATTGATTTGACAGCGCACGCCGATTGGTCCCAAATAACTAAAGGAGGAGAGACTTTCGGCCTGTGACTGGCCCCGCGGAGGATGACGTGATGAAGCACCCGGCTCAAGACAGAAACGGAAAAGGAAACCATATTACTTCGATGAAGGGCAAATGGAAGACGGATCCACGCTGGCAAGGGGTGGAACGGACCTACACCGCGGAAGATGTCGACCGCCTGCGAGGCTCGATTGAGATCGAATACACACTCTCCAGGCTCGGCGCCGAGCGATTGTGGGACCTTCTCCATACTGAGGCCTACGTGCCTGCTTTGGGCGCGATGACTGGCAACCAGGCCGTGCAGCAAGTCAAGTCGGGCCTGCAGGCGATTTACGTGAGCGGCTGGCAAGTGGCGGCGGACGCCAACGATGCCGGGCAGATGTATCCCGATCAGAGCCTGTATCCGGCCGACAGCGTGCCCAATCTCGTGCGCCGTATCAACCAAGCTCTTCAGCGCGCCGACCAGATCCACCACTCGGAGGGAAAGAACGGTGTTGACTGGTTTGCGCCGCTGATCGCCGATGCCGAAGCTGGTTTCGGCGGAACCTTGAACGCCTTTGAATTGATGAAGGCGATGATCGAAGCGGGGGCGGCTTGCGTTCATTTTGAAGACCAGTTGTCATCGGCCAAGAAGTGCGGCCACCTGGGCGGCAAGGTTCTTGTCCCGACGAGCGAAGCTATACAAAAGCTGATCGCCGCGCGACTCGCGGCTGACGTGATGGGCGTGCCGACGCTGATCATGGCGCGCACCGACGCCGATAGCGCCCATCTCTTGACCAGCGACATCGATGCGCGCGACCGCGAATTCCTCACCGGCGAGCGAACGCCGGAAGGCTTCTTCCGCATTCGCGGCGGGCTCGATTCCGCCATCGCCCGCGGTATCGCGTACGCTCCTTATGCCGATCTGATCTGGTGCGAGACGTCGAAGCCCGATCTCGACGAGGCGCGGCGTTTCGCGGAAGCGGTCCTGGCCACGCAGCCGAACAAGTTGCTGGCTTACAACTGCTCGCCCTCGTTCAACTGGAAGAAGAATCTCGACAGCGCCACCATCGCGCGCTTCCAGACGGAACTCGGGGCCATGGGTTACAAATTCCAGTTCATCACCCTGGCCGGCTTCCATGCCCTCAACCTCGCCATGTTCGAGCTGGCGCGCGGCTACAAGCTGAGCGGCATGACCGCATATTCGCGCTTGCAGGAGAAAGAATTCAGCCGCGAACACCAGTACGGCTACGAGGCCGTCAAACATCAGCGCTTCGTGGGTACCGGATACTTCGATGCGGTGCAGCAGGTGATCGCCAGCGGAATGGCATCGACCACCGCGCTTGAAGGCTCGACCGAGGCGGCGCAGTTCACCGACACGCAGCCTCAGCCGTACTCGGGGTTCGGGCCCGACGCGGCTTGTCAACCGATTCTCGGCGACTGCCCCAGTCTGGTGATGCCAACGCCCACGCCGGACGCCGTAATCAGGTAGCGTTGCCACTTTGCCTGACGAGTTGTTGGGAATCTACTTTCGACCTACCGCTTCTGCCTTGCGGATGGCCTTCATGCGAAGCGCCCAGGAGTCGATCGCCTTCTGGGCGCCCTCGCGAGCCATGCTGGCGCTCATTCGGCGCTCGGCCTCGTCGAAGGTGGCTTCTGCGTCGAGTCTGGCGGCTTCGGCTTCGTCATCCGCCTCTTTTACCTTCCGCACGGCCTCCTTGGCTTGGGGATCGACGTTCTTGGCCTCTTGCTTGGCTTTATCGTAGCGCGCTCTTGCCTTCGGGTTCTCTCCAAGAGCGGCTTCCGCCTCCACTTCCCGGTAAGCCTTCTTCAGGTCGTCGCCCCAGGAGGCTTTCACCTTTTGTTCCGCTTCCGCGAGAGCGTCAACCGCCTTGTCTGCCGCTGCTCGCACCCTGCTTTTCTCCAGGAGCCAATGCCACACGGACCAGTCCTTGGCCTCGTTCATTAAATCCGTAGCTTCTTCCACCGGAATCAGCTTGTGCATAGCCGTGGTTACAGCCTTTGTATGGGATCGTCACCACCACTCGATCTGACCGGACACTAGGGTAAGCACAGAACCCATTCGGCGTCTAGGGGCAATTCGGCGAGCGTGGAACCAAAAAAAAGAGCGTTCACGGCCCCCCCGGTCTTCGCGCCCGTAAGGAAGGGCCGTTTGATCGCAAGCCGGCCGGCACCTTCATAACCTACCAATTTCAGCTCGCGTATCTCGGTTCAAAGCGGCCCCCCGTAACGCCCAAGGTAACGCCCCGATGCAGATTCCAGGTTCCAAGCGTTGCATGTAACGTCAACAGTATCAGACGGTTACCACGTGACGACGATCACAGGCAAGGGTCACGGGCGTCACATACCAGTCCCTCAGACACTACTAAAGTGGTTGCGTAGTCGCCGAAGCAAGGGGGGCATTGGGTTCCGGTCTTAGTCGAGTTTCATTTGCAAGCACAGACGAATTCTCAGACAGGAGCTTTCGATCAAATGCTGGAAGGCACCCTGTTACTCGCGCAAGAGAGCTATTGGCCAGCGCCCGGACGGATCGCGTTCTTGGTGATCGACATTCTGGGCGTCGCGTGTTTCTCCTACATTGTGGCGAAGCGCGTGGCGCCTCTGTTGCAAGCTGAACGCGACTTCCGTTTCCATCAGCCCTTCACCCGCGTAGCAAGGGTCCTGCAATTTTGGCTGGGGCAGTGGAAACATCCGCGCTACCGCTTCGCAGGCGTCATTCACATCTTCATCTTTGGCGGCTTCATCGTCCTGGCCATTCACACCTTCTCTCTGCTTGTTCCCGGCGACTCCACCCATCTCGCGGTCGCGAGCTCCTCGGGAAAGGCGGGTCATCTCTACGACCTCGCCACGGACTATGCTGCCACCATCGTTTTCCTTTGCATGGTGATTGCAGCAGTTCGCCGGCTGGTCTTTAAGCCCGTGCGCTACGCGGTGCCCGCAAGGTACGGCAAGGGCCACCCGGCCGACGCCATCTTTCTTCTGGCTTTGATCGCCATGCTGATGGCGACCGACAGCTTCGTTGCCGCCACCCAAGCGACTGGTCAAGCGCGACAGGGCCTGACCGTTGAACCTCTGGCCGGTCTGTCGCTGGCTTGGGCGCTGAGCCATGTTCTCGCGTCCACCTCGTTGCCGGCACTCTTGCATTTCCGCCTCGGCGCCTGTTTGGGGCACGCAGCGACCTTTTACTTCTTGATGTGCTATCGGCCCTTTGGCATTCAGTTCCACGTGATCACCTCCGTATTTAACGTCTATTTCGCCAAACTGGACCGCGGAACTCTAAAGCCGGTGAGGTGGGGCGTCGCCGATCAGAATCTGGACCAGGTGAAATCCTTCGGAGTGAAGAGATTCGAAGACTTCACCTGGAAGCACATGCTCGATTTTTACTCCTGCGCCGACTGCGGTCGTTGCTCTGACAACTGCCCGGCCAACGCGGTAGGAAGGCCGCTGTCGCCAAGGTTCATCAGCATCAAGGGCAGGGATTATAGCTTCGAGCATCATCCTGTCTTCGGCGGGCGGTGGTCGAAGGACGGCAGAAAAGCGGGTGAGACGCCTGCGCCCCCTGGAACACCCTTGATCGGGGGTATTTATTCCGAGGATGAAATCTGGTCGTGCACCACCTGCGGCGCTTGCGAGGAAGAGTGTCCGTTGCTGGTGGAGTATATCGACAAAATCGTCGATCTGCGGCGGGGCATGATTGACGATGGAAATGTGCCGCAGTCGCTGCAAAAGCCGCTCAAAGCTCTCGAAAGCCGTGGCAATCCTTACGGCAAGATGGACAAGAAAAGGTCCGACTGGGCAAAGGCCAGGGAGTTTACCGAAACCTGCCGCGTCAAGGTCCTCGACGGGAAGAATGGGAACGGCAGCGCGACCACCTTGTATTTCGTCGACAGCATCACGTCCTACGACGATCGAATGCAATCGATTGGGCGGGCCACGGCAAGAATTCTCGATCACGTAGGAGAGAACTTCGGAATCCTGGGCGCGACGGAGAAGGACAGCGGCCATGAGGTGCGGCGGTTCGGCGAAGAGACGCTTTTCATGGCCTTGCGGGACCACAACTCGGAGGCCATCAAAGCGTGCGGCGCGCAGCGCATTGTCACCAACGACCCCCACGCCTTGAACGCCTTGAAACACGATTATAAGGATGTGCCGCCAGTGGAGCACATCAGCGAGGTGATCGCACGGGAAGTGAAGACCGGAAAGATCAAACTCAATCCTGTCGGAAACGAGAACAACGTCTACACCTACCACGATCCTTGTTATCTGGGGCGGCACAACCAGATTTACGACGACCCGCGCCGCGTGCTCGATGCGATTCCCGGTTTGAAGCGAGTCGAAATGAGCCGGTCGCGAGACAGGTCGTTCTGCTGCGGCGGCGGCGGACTGATGTTGTTCTACGAGCCGAAGGAAGACGAGAGGATGGGCGCCAAGCGGGTGCGGATGGCTGCGGAAGCTGGAGCTGACGTGATCGTGACCGCTTGCCCGTTCTGCATGGTGAATATCGAAGACGCGATCAAGGTGGCAGGTTTGGAAGGGAAAATGGCCGCCATCGATTTGGCGGAACTGGTGGACCGACAGATCGCGCGAAAGCCTGTGGAACATGAGCTAGCAACTGTCAGAGGATGAAATGGCAAAGATCCTGGAGTGCCCTAGCTGTGGTCGGCAGGTGCCGAACGAGCTTACCTGTAAGTGGTGCGGCTACCAGCTACCTATTTCGTGGATCATAGGGACAAACCAATTCGCGGAGGGTGAACGTGGAGATTCTAGTTTGCGCAAAACGAGTGCCCGACACGTCAGAAAACGAAATTCAACTCGACGCCAGGGGAAACGACATTGAGCGCGACGATCTGGTGTATTCGATCAATGAGCCGGACAACTACGCGGTGGAAGAGGCCCTCCAGATCGTCGCCAAAGTCGGCGGCAGCGTCACGGTGGTGACGGTTGGTGGTGAGGACGACGAAGAGATCCTGCGCCGGGAGATGGCCATGGGCGCTAAGCATGGCGTGCTGATCGCCGACGAGGCCTTCAGCGGATCGGACGGCAAGGGGATCGCCACAATCTTGAAAGCCTACATCCAGAAGAACCATTTCGACCTCATCCTGACGGGGGTCCAGGCTGAGGACGGAGCGGCCCAGGTGGGAGGGATGGTGGCGGCTCTCCTTGCGTATCCGTTTGCCTCTCTGGTGAATTCGATTGAAGTGCTCGACGGCAGGAAGCTGAAAATCAGCCGCGAAATCGCGGGCGGCAACAGGGAGATGAATGAGATCGATCTTCCCTGTGTGCTCTCGATTCAGACGGGCATTAACGAACCGCGCTATGTCGGGATGAGAGGCATCCGGCAAGTGCAGTCGGTGGAGATTCCAACCTTCGGCGCGTCCGAACTGGGTCTTGGTCCGGGCACGGTGGGAGAGGCGGCAGCAAAAGTCAAACGCGTGAACTACTTCGTGCCTGCCGCGGGCAAAGGCGCCGAGATCTTGAAGGGAAGCCGGGAAGCGAACATCGACAAACTGGTTGAGTTGCTGAAAGCCAAAGGAGGGTTGCAATAATGCCTCGGATCTTCGCCTACGTCGAACACCAAGGCGGCGTGCCCGATGAATGTGCAGTGGAACTTGCGGCCGCAGGTAAAAAGATCGATCCGGCTGCCTTGCCGACGGCCGTAGTCACCGGTTGGGGTCGCGACCTCGATGCCGTCTGCCAGACCCTTCGCGCTTTCTATACTGAGGTCTGGAAAATTGCCAATGAAGCGCTGGCGTATCCCAATGCCGAACTCGTCCGGAAGGCCTTGGTGGATGCGCTTCCGCCCTACAGCATCGTACTGATCCCCCACGCCCATTTCGGAACCGATCTCGGACCGGGTCTTTCCATCAAGCTAAATTCAACGTTCGTCCCCGACGTTGTGGCCATCGAGGGAATCGAAGGCCCGTACCTCAGGGTAGTCCGCCAGGAATTCGGGGGACAGTTGAGCGCTCACTTTCGTTGCGACATTTTTTCCGGCGCAGTGATCAACATTCGTCCGGGAGCGTTCAAGCCAGGTGATAGCGCTCCTCTCGATGGAACCATAATCGACAAATCGGCTGAGGTCGGAGTTCTCGCAGCGGGACGACGGTATCTCGACACCATCGCCGCCGAATCCGGCGATGTTGATATCAAGAAGTACCCCGTTTTGGTTTCCGTCGGCCGCGGCATTCAGGAGAAAGATAACGTCGCCATTGCCGAGGAACTGGCTGAGGCGATGGGCGCAGCAGTAAGCTGCTCGCGACCCGTGGTCGACGCCAAGTGGCTGCCAAAGTCGCGGCAAGTGGGCTCGTCGGGCCAAACGGTGAAGCCGAAGGTCTACATGGCGTGCGGCATCAGTGGCTCGTTTCAGCACCTGGCTGGCCTTAAAGGTAGTCCTTTTATCGTCGCCATCAACAAGAACCCCAAAGCTCCGATCTTTCAAGTGGCAGATGTCGGGATTGTGGACGACATCCTGGAGTTCTTGCCGGAGCTGACGGAGAAGGTCAAGGCGTAGGTCTACACAAAAGGGGAATCCGCAGATTACGCAGATTCCACAGATTAGGAAATCAAGGCGCGATGTGCTCGATTCGCACACCCTCAGACGGCTGTTTCATTCTTAATCTGCGCGATCTCGGTAATCCTGTCGATCGGATCGTTTAGGGAGGCTCGCCAATGATCGCACCCAAGAGTCTGAAAGCCAGCTTGAAAGCTCTGAGGGACTTCGCCAAGAAGCGCCTGCCGGATGAGACGCTTCAGGAACTGGACGCGCGCGACGAATGTCCGCTGGAGATCGTTCGGCACATGTGCAGCCCCGACAAACTGGGCATTCAGCTTCTGTTCATTCCTGAGGAATACGGCGGTTTCGGCGGTGGGGCGTTCGATGTTTATTGCGTGTGCGAGGAGATGGCGAGGATCGATCTCGGGGTAGCCACGGCGGTCCTGGCCACGTTTCTAGGCAGCGATCCGATCACCGTCGGCGCCACGCCGGAGCAGAAGAAGTACTGGCTGACTCGCATCGCCGAGGAGGGATTGTTGTTCGCCTACGGCGCCACTGAACCGAACGCCGGCAGCGATCTGGGAGCACTTGAGAGTACCGCCGATCGGGTGATAGAAGACGGCAAGATTGTCGGTTACAAGATCAACGGGAGCAAACAATGGATCTCCAACGGCGGGATCGCCGATGCCTACTCGGTGTTAGCCAATACGCCCAGCGGTCCCAGCTGGTTCGTGGTTGAGAAAGGCGCGCCAGGCTTCAAGCACGACGAGCCAGAAGACAAGCACGGTATTCGACTCAGCAATACGGCAGCTCTTTCTTTCAGCGACGTCTACGTCGAGGCCGACCGCCTTCTCGGCGGCGTGGAAGGCCAGGGATTGACCCAGGCGCAGCTCGTGTTCGGCTACACGCGTCTGATGGTAGCGGCGTTCGGACTCGGCGCGGGCTGGGCCGCGCTCGATCGAGCGATACCTTACTCCACCAAGCGCATCCAGGCGGGAGCGCCGCTTTCGAAGAAACAGGGATACACACACAAGCTGATCGTGCCCAACATTTGTCGTCTGGAGGCCGGACGCGCCTGCATCGAAGAGACCGCCGAGCGCATCGACGCCGGAGAAGGAAGCTTGAACACTGAAGGCGCAATCGCCAAGTACATGGCCACGGAGGCCGGCAATCAAGCCGCTGAAGCCAGTATCCAGGCCCTGGGGGGCTATGGGTACACCCACGAATACATGGTGGAGAAGATCAGTCGTGACGTTCGCATTACGACGATTTACGAAGGCACCTCTGAAATTATGGAGATGACCATCAGCCGCGACCGCTGGCAATCGCACCTCAAGACGCGCGGGCAGCATTATCACGAGCAGGCGCGAAAGTCCGAAACTCTGCACGCCCAGCACCCCAACGTGGGCGCCAACGTCGCGGCCCTGGCACTGCACGCATTGGCCGAGGTCATGGAACGCGCCCGCGTGGCGCGTCTCACTCGCTATCAACATGTTCTCTTAAGGCTGGGCGAGCTGATTGCTTATGCCGAGTGCGCAGGCAGCTTGTCGCGTCGCGCCGCGCTGATGGCTGAAGGCAAGTTGAACGAAAAAGCCAATCGCCGCTTCGACGCAACCGCCCTGGCGGCCATCGCCCGCGTCTTCGCGCGCCAGGCCTCGCTGAAAGTGGCGCAAGAAGGCTTGCAATGGGTTGCCGGAGCCGCAGGCGTGAACGATTCAGAAATGAGCGCGTTTGAATCGGGCTTGAAACTGCCCGCCATTCACTTGGCACAGTCAGGCTTGGTGTCCGACATGGATTACATCAGTGATGTAGTCTACGGCCGCGCTGCTAAGCTCGAGCGCCTGTCCGCCTAGTCCAGAACCTTCTCTACCGTAGGGTCAGCAGAACCCCTTAGGGGTTAAGTATTACGTAATCAGCCGTGATGAGCATCACAGAATGCGCAATATTCACGGTACATATTGAACGCCAATCGAGTTTGGGGCGAGGTGGCGTGGCATGCTTACTATAACTCGGAATTCATACCGATAGTAGTACTACTACTGACATATTTTGGGCCGGAGGTCGTCATGGAAAGCACGGCGTCTCGAGCGATCGCTATCGTCGGGGTAGGAGCGATTTTGCCCGATGCCCCTAATGCATCGACTTTCTGGGACAATGTCAAGAAGGGTCGTTACAGTATCAGCGAGGTTACGCCCGATCGCTGGGACCCCGCTCTCTACTACGACCCCGACCCTGGTGCCCCGGATAAGTCGTATTCCAAGATCGGCGGTTGGGTACGTGAGTACCCATGGGATCCGGTGAAGTGGCGCCTGGCTCTTCCTCCGCGCGTGGTCCAGGCCATGGACGACCAACAAAAGTGGGCCATCGGCTGCACGCGTGAAGCATTGGAAGATTACGGCTACCCCGGGCGACCATTAGACCTTGATCGTACCGCGGTGATCCTGGGCAATGCCATGGCGGGAGAAAAACACTACCTCACCGCTTTGCGAATCTACTTTCCCGAATACGCCCGGGAACTGGCGGAGAGCGCCAGTTTCGCGGCGCTTCCCGAGTCGTTGCGCGACGACATCAACCGGGAATTGCACGCGCGGATCACCAAGCTCCTGCCCGAGATCACCGAAGACAGCATGCCCGGCGAACTGGCCAACTGCATTGCCGGCCGGGTTGCGAACCTTTACAACTTCCACGGGCCGAATTTCACCACCGACGCGGCATGCGCCTCCGCGATGGCAGCGATCAACTCGGCGGTGGAGGGGCTGGTCGCAAACGACTTTGACGTGGCGGTCACGGGCGGCATCGACCACAATATGGGCGCCTCATCCTTCATCAAGTTCTGCAAGATAGGCGCCCTTTCGGCCACGGGTACCCGGCCCTACGCCGAGGGAGCTGATGGCTTCGTGATGGGCGAGGGTTCTGCCCTCTTTTTGCTCAAGCGTCTGGCCGATGCCGAACGCGACGGGGACAAAATCTACGCGGTCCTGCGCGGCATCGGCGGGTCAAGTGACGGCAAGGGGAAAGGCATTACTGCGCCGAATCCGGTGGGACAGAAACTGTGCCTGGAGCGCGCCTGGAAAAATGCAGGTCTGTCGCCTGCAACCGCGACTTTGATTGAAGGTCACGGCACGTCGACCAGCGTGGGTGACGTGGTGGAAGCGCAGAGCATGGCTGATGTGCTCAGCGGCTTCCGCCTGCCAACCGGTTCGGTGGCGCTCGGCTCGGTCAAATCGAACTTTGGGCATCTCAAGGGTGCTGCCGGCGCTGCCGGCTTGCTGAAGACCACCATGGCTCTTCGCGACAAACTGCTCCCGCCGAGTTTGCATTGCGAGCATCCTAATCCGAATATCGATTTTGCCCACTCTCCGCTCTACGTCAATACGGAGCCTAGACCATGGGTAGCCCTCGCTGATGGTGTGCGGCGTGCTGGTGTGAGCGCTTTCGGCTTCGGCGGTACCAACTTTCATGTCGTACTCGAAGAATACATTCCCCACCGGCTGAACGGAAATGGCAAACGATCAATCGTGGTGGGCGATGTTCCGCAGGACACAGCCGAAGCAAGCATGAAGGCAAAGAATCCTGCTGGCGCGGGCAGTGCAGGATCGTCACTGAAGGCGCCTTTACGCGGGGCTTTATTGATCGGCGCCGACACGGAGTCCGCACTGATGGAGCGTTTGCGCTCCGTGCAAAAAGCTGCCCAAACGGGCTTCGCGCCAGCACCAGCCGCGCCCGCCGAATCGGATCTGCGCGCGCTTGAACGTCTGGCAATCGACTACGTGGACGCCGCTGACCTGGCGGACAAGTCTTCCAAGGCAATTAAAGCGCTGGCGACAAACCAGCCGACGACGTGGAAGGCCCTGCGCGCACAAGGCATCTTCCGCGGTCACGGTCCTGTGCCTAAGGTTGCCTTCCTGTATACGGGCCAAGGCTCCCAGTACGTCAACATGCTTCGGGAGCTTCGTGAAGCCGAACCGATCGTGGCCGAAACTTTTGCCGAAGCAGATCGCGTAATGACCCCGCTGCTAGGCAAGCCGCTCAGCGAGTTTATCTTCGTCGACCCTGGCGACGGTGATGCAGTAGCGAAAGCCGAAGAGGACCTTCGCCAGACCGCCATTACGCAGCCCGCAGTGATGGCCACCGATCTGGCGCTCACGCGGCTCTTGGCCGCTTACGGCATTCGGCCCGACATGACCATGGGTCACAGCTTGGGAGAATACGGCGCCTTGGTGGCATCCGGCGCTCTTCCCTTCGACGATGCCTTGGAAGCCGTCAGTGCTCGCGGCCGCGAAATGACTCGCGTCTCGTTCGAAGACAACGGCCGGATGGCGGCCGTCTTTGCGCCGCTGGCTGAGATCGAGCGAATCGTAAAGACAGTCGAGGGATACGTAGTGATCGCCAACATCAATAGTAACCGGCAGGCAGTCATCGGCGGGGCCAGCAAGGCGGTGGAGCAGGCCATGGAGGCGTTCGTCAAGGCGGGATATACCGTAATGGCCTTGCCGGTCAGTCACGCCTTTCACTCCTCGATTGTGGCCGCGGCCAGCGAACCCCTGCGGCGTGTGCTCGAGCGGTTGGGTCTCGAATCGCCGCTCTTGCCAGTCGTAGCCAACGTCGATGGCGAGTTCTATCCCATGGGTCCGGCGGTCGTGCCGCAGATGCTCGACATTCTTGCCCGCCAGATCGCTTCTCCCGTCCAGTTCGTGAAGGGCCTGCACACCCTGTTCGACGCGGGCGCTCGTGTCTTCGTGGAAGTGGGCCCCAAGAAGGCGCTGCAAGGATTCGCTGATGACGTGCTCAGCGAGCACGGAGATGTGGTTGCGCTCTTTACCAACCACCCCAAAATCGGGGATCTCGCCGCCTTCAATCAGGCGTTGTGCGGCCTTTATGCCGCAGGTTTGGGCCGGGGTAGCGAGACCACCGGCGCTCGCGACTCAGAAATCGGGGTTCGGGGGTCGCAGAACAAAAGTCAAGGCATGATGGTCTCCTCCGCGAGCCCTGAAACCCGAATCCCGAATCTTGTGCCTCCTGCGAGCCCTGAATTCCGAGCCCAAAACCCCGGCTCGCTGGGAGCGCCGATTGACGGCGACCGCGTCGTCGCACTCGGCCGCATGTTCGCTGAGGTTCTTGAGCGCGGCTGGCAGGTCTACCACGGCCAGAGTGTTCCGGCGACGGTTCTCCCCGTAGCGATCACCGGAGCGGCTTTGGGCTTGCCCGGAACCGAGCACATTTTCGATGACGCCAATATCGGCCGCATCCTGCGCGGCGAACAGCTTATCGATGTGATCCCTACACGGTTCCGTCATGCCATACTCGACAAGCACATCACGCGTCTGGTTAAGAGCGACAACGGAGGGCCGACGTTCGAGTCTATCAATAGCCTGTCGGACGTGATCAAGCTGGCGGCGCGCGGAGGCGCTTGTGACCTGGAAAGCGAATTCGGCGTGTCCGCCGATCGCGTCGCGTCGCTCGACCGCTCCACGCGCCTGGCGATCGGGGCAGGACTCGACGCGTTGCGTGATGCCGGAATCCCTTTGGTTATGCGCTACAAGACCACGAGCAAAGGCACCCGGTTACCGGATCGATGGGGATTGCCGGATGCCCTGCGCGACGATACGGGGGTGATCTTTGCTTCCGTCTTCCCTGGCTACGATTCGTTCGCCCAAGAAATGTCGCGTTATTACACCGACCGCGCCCGTCACGAGCAACTGACCTTGTTAGAAGGCTTGTGCGCTCGAATAGCCGAAACCGACGGTCACACCATCCTGGGCCAGGAGTTGGCCCTGCGGATCGACGGACTGCGGGCCGCCATCGAAAAAGACCCTTATGTGTTCGACCGGCGCTTCATGTTCCGCATCCTGTCGATGGGCCATTCGCAATTCGCCGAATTCATCGGCGCCCGCGGCCCCAACACCCAGGTCAACGCGGCCTGTGCAAGTACCACCCATGCTGTGACGGTGGCGGAGGACTGGATTCGCGCCGGACGATGCCGCCGGGTGATCATCGTGGCGGCGGATGACATCACCACCGACAATCTGGTCGATTGGTTCGGTGCCGGCTTCCTGGCCACTGGAGCGGCGGCCACTGACGAAGTCGTTGAGGATGCCGCTCTCCCCTTCGACCGCCGCCGGCACGGCATGATCATCGGCATGGGTGCCGCGGCCTTGGTGGTGGAAAGCGCGGAGGCCGCGCGCGAAAGGGGAATTCAGCCGATCTGCGAGGTGCTGAGCGCGGTGACGGCGAACAGTGCCTTCCACGGCACTCGTCTCGATGTTCAGCACATCAGCCAGGTCATGGAACAGTTGGTGGCCCACGCCGAGCTGCGCAGTGGCATTTCGCGTGAGCAGGCCGCTTCACAGATGGTGTTTGTTTCCCACGAAACATACACTCCGGCGCGCGGAGGCAGTGCTGCCGCCGAGATCCACGCGCTGCGTGGCGTTTTCGGCGTCGCGGCCGATCAGATCGTGATCACGAATACCAAGGGATTTACCGGCCACGCTATGGGCGCGGGCATTGAGGATGTCGTCGCGGTGAAAGCGTTGGAAACAGCGTGCGTGCCGCCCGTGGCCAATTTCAAGGAAATGGATCCCGAGTTAGGCACACTGAACCTGTCGAAAGGCGGCGCATATCCCGTCGAATACGCCCTACGTCTTGGTGCCGGATTTGGCTCACAGATCAGCATGACCCTGATGCGTCGGGTGCCGGCGAAAAGCGGAATTCGCCCCGGCCCGAATGCTCTGGGCTACGCCTATCGAATAGCCGATGTGAACGCCTGGAACGGTTGGCTGGGCCGGATCACTGGTTATCCGGCCGTGGATCTGGAAATCGTTAACCGCACACTCCGGGTGCGCGATCAACGCCTGTCGGCACCGATCGCCGAAGCAGCCCATGATTCCCGTCCGGCTCCAGCTCCAGCGCCGGCGCCCACCTTCCAAACGGTGGCCCCCAAGCCAGTGTTCGACGCGGGACCGGCGCCAAAGCGATCTCCCAGCGTCGAGGCGGAACCAAGCAGGGTGACTCCCTCCGCCAAGCCTTTGGCCCAATCGATCCTCGCGCCCGCATCGGCGCTTACACCGGCAGCGACTGCGGCCGCGCCGGCGGAATCCACCACCCAAAACGATCCGGTGAAAGAACGGATCTTGGCCTTGGTGGCCGAGAAAACCGGATATCCGGTCGACATGCTCGATCTCGACCTTGATCTCGAAGCGGACTTGGGCGTCGACACGGTAAAGCAGGCGGAGGTGTTTGCTACCGTCCGCGAGGTTTACGGTATCGCGCGCGACGAAAATCGCAAGCTGCGCGATTACCCCACCTTGGCGCACGTCATCCGCTTCGTCCACGATCAACGCCCTGACCTCGCCGGGGCTGCCCCACCTCCGGCGTCGTCCGAAGTGAAGGAGAAACCCGAACGCGCCGCCGCGACCCCGATCCGTGCCGAGGCCATAGGGCCGATCGGCGGCCGGCTCACGGAAGACAGCGTTGGGCCGAGGAACGACAGCGTCCAGCCGGAGCCAACTCCGCTCGCCTCTGCCGCTGATGGCAGTGATCCCGTGAAGGAGCGCATCCTGGAGCTGGCAGTCGAAAAGACGGGCTATCCGATAGACATGCTGGATTTGGACCTCGACCTCGAAGCAGACCTCGGAGTCGATACCGTCAAGCAGGCGGAAATGTTTGCGGCCATACGCGAGATCTACAGCATCCCTCGCGACGAGAACCGCAAGCTGCGCGACTACCCCACCCTGGCGCACGTCATCCGCTTCGTCCACGATCAACGCCCTGACTTGGCCGGTGCCGCATCGGCACCAGCAGCTAGCGAAGTTAGTGCGCAAGCGCCCAGTCCCGTCGTCACCCAACCCGCCGGAAATCTCGCGACTGAGGACTCGATCAGGGAGAAGATCCTGGATATCGCTGCGGAGAAGACTGGCTATCCCAAAGACATGTTGGACCTGGACCTTGATCTGGAAGCGGACCTCGGCGTTGATACGGTGAAGCAGGCGGAGATGTTCGCGTCGGTCCGCGCGGCATTTGATATCCCGCGCGAAGAGAGTCTGAAGCTGCGCGATTTTCCTACCTTGGCCCACGTGATCAAATTCGCGCATGAGAAATCGCGCTTGGCACCTGCTCCCATCGGGCCAATCGAGCAGATGGAACCGCAACGAGCGGAGACGCCGGCGGTGGTCGCACGCCCGATCCCAGCAAGCCTGGATGCTGCCAACCGTGTTCCCCGCCGCGTTCCGACGCCAAGCTTACGTCTGCCGCTCACTTTGTGCAAACCAACGGGCGTGAGCCTGGGTTCCGATTGCCGCGTGGTGATGATGCCAGACCACGCCGGAGTTGGGCAAGCACTAGCCGAGCAACTGGAGGCGATGGGAGTTGAGGTTCTCAAGATCGATCGCGCACCCGATGCGGACGCACTGGCGATATGTCTCCAGAACTGGCTGGCCGCCGGTCCGGTGCATGGTGTCTACTGGCTGGCAGCATTGGATAACGACGGAGATCTCAGCCAGATTGATCTGGCGGCTTGGCGCGAAGCCCTCCGAGTACGCGTGAAGTTGCTTTACACCGCCATGCGTGTTCTCTACGAGCAGGTTTCGGCGCCTGGCACTTTTCTGGTTTCGGCAACACGACTGGGCGGGCAACATGGCTACGATGAGGCCGGAGCGGTCGCACCGCTGGGGGGCGCCGTAGTCGGCTTCACCAAGACGTACAAACGCGAGAGGACGGACGCGCTGGTCAAAGCAGTCGATTTCGAACCGGACCGCGACGCGAGGGAACTCGCCGCAATCCTCATCGACGAGACCTTGCGCGATCCGGGCGCAGTCGAGGTCGGCTACAAAGCAGGGCTGCGCTGGACCGTTGGCCTGGAAGAGCGCCCTGCGGTCGATGGCCAACCCGGACTCACGCTGGACAAGGGCACAGTTTTCCTGGTCACAGGCGCGGCGGGA
>Ga0335081_10009487_pt1 | contig 15679 bp, 9 predicted proteins | sample Lox_Sample_35_FD_206713 | JGI IMG/M metagenome (GOLD analysis project Ga0335081, IMG submission 206713) | Soil microbial communities from Loxahatchee National Wildlife Refuge, Florida, United States - Lox_Sample_3.5 | ecosystem: Environmental > Terrestrial > Soil > Wetlands | place: USA: Florida... | reverse complement strand
AGATCGAACTCGGAACCCGGCGCAGACGGCCAGTCGTACGTCCACAGCCCGCCCATCGTGTTGTGCGACTCGCCGTCGTTGAAATCACTGAAGACTCTTGGGAGCAGTACGGATTCTGCGGGAAGAAGTTTGAAGTCGTCGAATTGAAGATCGAACTCAAGGGGATCGGCGGCGAGGTGTTTTTCTGGCGTCGAGGCGCCGTTCCAGGTCTGCAGAATCGAGGCGAGTTGCGGGCTGGAGCGCAGCGATTCCGCTGGCGTCCAGCTCTCGCCGTCGGTTCCTGGCCAGGAGCTGTGAATGAGGCCGATGGGAACATGGAGTTGTTGGTAAAGCGCGCGGCCAAAAAAATACGCGACCGCAGAAAACTTCCTGGCCGTGTCGGGCGTGCACAGTTCCCACCTGGCGGTCACGTTCTGTTGCGGGGTCAGCGTGCTTTGCTCGGGAACGGTGAACAGCCGGATTTCCGGATGATTGGCGGCCGGGATTTGCGTTGCCGCACCTTCGGTGCCGCTCAGCGCAAAGGTCATGTTGGACTGACCGGAGAAAACCCAGACTTCGCCGATCATTATATCTTTAAGCAATACCGTTTTCGTTCCCCGAACTTGCAGCAGAAACGGGCCTCCGGCAGTCAGCGGAGGCAACATGACTTTCCAGTTGCCGCTTCCGTCGGCCGCAGTCTGGCGGCTCTCGCCGGCTAGAGTGACAGTAATTTTTTCGCCCGGCGTGGCCCAGCCCCAGACCGAAATTTCGCGGCCCTGCTGCAGCACCATGTGGTCGCTAAAAAGGCCGGGCAAAGTGGCGTCCGCCAGCAGGAGCGGACAAAGGCCCAACAGAAAAATGCAGGCGACCGGAACTCGCAAAAAGAAAAACATCCGGGTAGTGCGTGAATCAATGCTCATTGCTGGTTGGGAAAACTATTTCTCCTCAATGATGGCCAAATCCCAGGATTTCAAAGTGATTTTCTGCGAGGCGGCGACCGGCGTCTGCGCCAGCAGCTCTTGGCCAGGCCCATAAGCATAAGCGAAGCTCTGCGGATCACTTGAATAATTCAGGTAGTAGTGGATTCGCTTGCCATTGCGGTTGGTCCCGTGTTTCACGCGCACCGGCGCCGGTAATTGCTGATCGGGGCCGGTAAGCTGCGCCATTTCCAGCACGCGGAGCAGAACTTGTTCCTGCAACTTGTCGGAGAGCACCGTGCCCTCGTAAGTCAGCGTGCCGGCGCCGAATTTGTTTTGCGTGATGGCGGGAAATTTTCCGAAGAAGGGATGGTCGTAATAGGCGAGCGGCTGGGCGGATTCGGGAATCAGCATTTCGGCCCAGTCGGAGACTTTGTTGTCCGCGCCGGCATGAAACGGATCATCTTGCAGCGCAAGCGGGGTTTTCAGATTGGAAAATTCCTGGTAGCGAAACCCGGCGGCCTGGCGCAGCGGGCCGGGCGCCATGATCCAGCGGACGGTATCGAATTCGTTGGTGAATCCGCTCTTGAAGGCCACAACCAGATGCCCGCCGTTGCGAACGTAATCGGCAAGCCGGTTCAGCAATTCGTCAGTCGCGACGTAAAGCGGCGGCACGACGACCACTTTGTAGCGCGAGAGATCGGCAGTTTCCGGGAAAACAAAATCTATCCCGACATTTTCGCGATAGAGGGCGCCATACATTTGCCGCAGCACCGATTCGTAGCTGGCGTGATCGCTGAAAGGCATGAACGAAATTCCCCAGCGCGAATCGTTGCTGTAGAGCATTGCGACTCTGTTGTCGCGCTTCAGGTCCACGATTTCGGCACCGACTCTCTGCAGTTCATGGGCGGTGCGGCTCACTTCGGCGTAAGCGCGGTTGGGTTCAAGATCGTGCGAGAGCACGCCTTTCCAGTACGTCTCCTGCCCATAGTGAATGGAATGCCAATGCCAGTACTCGACCATGTTCGCGCCCGAAGAAAGATGCGTGTACACATCGAGCCGCAACTGGCCGTCGTAAGGAGGGAATTGGCTCTTAGAGCTCCAGCCGATGGTCTGCGCGTTGGTTTCGGTAACGAGATAATTCGTTTGCCTGAGCGAGCGGGTGTAGTCGCCGGGAAGGCTCGAGCCGAGGCCGTCGAAATCGTCCTGCGTGCCGTGATAGGGATTGACGGCCACGATGTCGAGTGAGCGGCTGATGTCGTGCTCGTTGACGCCGGCGCGCGGGGGCCCGGCAAGGTCGTGCGTAATGAACTGATCGGGGCGCTTGTATTCGTTAACGATGGAAGCCTGCCAGGCGAGGAAGTCAGTGGTGAGCCACTGCTGATAGCGCTCCCATTCGAGCTTCCAGCCGGGATTGATGATACCGGCCTCGGGAGGAATTTCGGTCCAGTCATTGAGGCGCTGGCCCCAGTAATTCAGGCCCCAGTTTTTGTTGAGCACGTCAACCGTTTTGAATTTGTGTTGCAGATATTCGACGAAGCCGGCCTGCACATCGTGATTGGAGACTTCATCGGCGGAAGTTTCGTTGTCAATCTGCCAGCCGATCACATCCGGATTGTCCCTGTAATGCTCGAGCAGCTTGCGAATCACGCGCTCGCAGTAGAAGCGGTAAGCCGGATTCAGCAGATCGGTGTTTTGCCGCAGGCCGTAGGTAATGGTCTTGCCGTCGAGTTTGGTGATGACGATTTCGGGGTGTTCCTTGTACATCCAGGCAGGAATGGAATAAGTGGGCGTGCCCATGATGACCTTTATGCCTGCCTTCCGCATGCGGTCCACGACGCGGTCCATCCAGGCGTACTCGAAGCGGCCGTCTTCGGGCTCCCACAGCCCCCAGCTTGATTCGCCCATGCGCACGACGCTGATGCCGGCTTTCTGCATGAGGTCCACGTCCTGGTCGAGCCGGTCATAGGGCATGTACTCGCTGTAGTAGGCCGCGCCGTAGAGGACGTTCGGCATTTTGTCCGGAGCGAAGGATTGGGCGAGAACGGGGAGGGACGCCAGAACCATTGTCGCTCCGAGCGTAGCGAGAAATCTGCTGTTGGCATTTGTGAACAGCAGATTCCAGAATGCCAAAGACCTTAATGTTTTGCGGATGTCGAGGTTCATTTTGAAGTTGCGCATTCTTTCGATTCCACAGCGCCGCGATCTACTCCGCCGCAGGAGGGCACTGCGGTCCCGAAGAAATCTTTGCCGCCGTTGTGTTCAATGAGTTTGCCGGAATCTCGCGCAGGCGAGCCAGCCCGCAAGCCGTATCCGGCGAGGCCGCTGCCGCCGGGCAAGGCATTTCCCGGAGAGATGAACATCGGATCCGCGGTCACTGCGTGGGCATCATTCACCGCCTTTGTGCCGTAATACAGATTGAAGTCGAAGACATTTTCGGCGCTGGAACCAAATCCGGGCAAGGTGGCGTAATGGCCGTCCGGGGTTCGCTTGGTGCCGTAGCCGAACTCCGCCGAGCCGAGCACGTAGAAAATATTGTTGTAGAGATACGTGGCGCGCGCCCAGCCATTCCAATCGGAATACAACAACAAGTCCACCTTCTCGTTCTTACCGACATAAAACGTGTTGTTGTAAATTGTCGAATTCTCCACCGGTCCGGAGATGTTAATGCCGCGATGGTGATCACTCTGGCTGATGTTGTAACGCACGATGGTGCCGGTATTGCCGGCGCTTTCCGCGGGAGCGCGGCCGCCCTCGTTGCAGATGAGGAGAAACCCGCCGTCATTATCGTGGCTGTAATTGTATTGGATGAGCGTATTGCGGCTGTTCCAGTCGGAGTCAAATCCTTCGCCGTCGTGCTCGCCTTTGGTGCCGTAGGCTTCGTTGTACTGCAGGACGGTATTGTCGGCGCTCCAGGGCCAGATGGCGACATCGTAGCCCGCCGAGCGCTGATTGGCGTAGGCGACGACATTGTGCTCAACCAGCGCACCATCGGTCGCGACCACCACGATACCATCGCCGCCGATGTCTTCCAGCCGGTTGCCGCGAATTACGACGCCCAAACTCGGATACCACTTCGACCGCACCCAATGGGTTGAGCGGCCGAAGAGACCGCTGCGGTCCACGCGGTAGATGTGGTTGTTCTCGATTCGCAGGTCCACGAAGCGGGTGGGTTTTGTGTCGCCGATGGAGTCGTAGTTGATGCCGCCGTTCACTTTTTCAGAGTCAATGCCATTGACGTCGTGAATGGTGAGCGAGCGCAGATAAATGTGATGCATTTCGCCGTAGTTTTCGGCAAGCAGGTGGACGCCGCGGCGCACCGCGGGGGTTTTGCCGGTGTTCGTGAGTTCGAGGTCCTGAATTTCCCAGTATTCCTGATTCTTGAGCAGCAGGGTGTCTTCGACCGTGCCCGCGCCATTGATGAGCGGCCTGGCTTCGCCATATTTGCCGATGCGAATGGGATGCTCTGCCGTGCCCGATCCTTTCGGCCAAAGCTGACCGGTCCAGCTGGCGCCGGATTTGAACAGAATCCCGTCGCCCGGAGAAAAAGTGGTGGCGTTCACTCTGGTTAACGTCTTCCAGGCTGTGTCCGGAGTACGACCGCTGTTGCTGTCGATTCCACGCACCGAATCCACATAGTAAGTTTCGGCGCCAACGTGCATGGGCTGTTCCTGCGCTGTGACGCATGCCAGGATGCCGCCCAGAATACCCGCAGCCAACCGAGACAGAGAAGTGTAGAGAAATCGGGTCACGTGGTGGGTCCGCCGGGGCGGCGGAAGCTGCCCCGGCCGATAAAACAAGATCAAAACTCGAAGCGAACGGCGAACTGACCCTGTCGAGGATTATCAGCAACGCCGGTAATTTGTCCAAAGTTGGCTGCGCCTATTGCAGCGCGTGTGCCGGCGCAACCGATGATGTCGTAATAGTGCCGGTTCAACAGATTGTAGAACTCGGCGCGGAACGACAGACGATACTGGCCCTCCGAACCCATAGCAAAGTTCTTGAGCAGGCTGGCGTTTTCGTTGGCCTGGCCCGGGCAGCGCAGCGCGGAGGTAGCGGGCGAGGGCGGAAGCACTCCGGGCGCGGGATTGCTGGCCACGCTCGCCGGCATGTAGAAGTTGCTGGAGGGCACGGTGCCTCCCGGCGGAACAGGAACGAAGCTGGTCGGATTCGAGGGAGCGGCGGCCGGAAGATTGAACACGGGATAAATGTTTCCCCAGAACGGCCAATAGGGATCGGCGGCGCTCACGGAAAATGGCTGGCCGGAGTTGTAGAGGAAAATACCGGTGGCAACCCAGCCGCCGATGATTGCGTTCACCACGTGGTTCTGTCCCGCCAACCAGTGCTGTCCTCTGCCGAAGGGAAGTTCGTACGCAATGTATCCCTTGACGACCTGGGCGAGATCGTAGCCGGTCACGGCATGGGTAGCCTGGCGCATGTCGGTGAAATCCTGAATCGGGGTGTAGCCGTTGTTGTAGTCCTGTTCCGCGGCGAAGGTGTCGCCTTCGGTGCGCGAGAAGGTGTAACTCATGTCCATGGTGAGGCCGCGCCCGGTGCGTTTGACCACATCGAACACCAGCGAGTCATAGAAGCTCTGGCCGAGCGGCAGGCCGGCGTAGTTCAGATTGGCGCAGCACCAGAACCAGTAATTGGCTTCGTTGGCGGCCATCTGCGGGAAGGGCGCAATTGCCGCGAGTAAAGGCGCGCAGAAGCCTCCACCGTACGTGTACGAGGGGTAACTGATGCCATAGGAAGCGGCATCAGAGGGACTGCATACGTAAGGGTAAAACAGATTCATTCCGGGGACCTGCTTGGCCAGCCGCACGAACGTGGAGGGGGACCCTTCGTTCCAGGCCAGGGCCGTATCGGTCAAGTGATGGCCGCGATTGCCCACATAGGAGATCTCCAGCCTGGTGTTTGGCGTGAGTTCCTGCTGAATGCCGAAGTTGAAGGCCTCACTGTATCCGAGTTCCAGGGCGCGCGGATCCATACTCACCGGGAACGGAAGCATGGTGGAAGGGTCGGTGCTGGTGGTTGCCTTGGTGAGCACCCCCGGGTAATTGCCGCTGCCCCAATTGAAGTTCGTGGCGGAGTTGCTACCGAGCTGGGGAGCAAAGCCGTTGGGAACGCCACCGAAGAAGGTCACGCCCACCGGGTTGTAGATCAGGCCGTAAGAGCCCCGCACCACGGTCTTGGGCAGGAATTGATAGGCAAAACCGAGGGAAGGACCAAACTGCTTGTAATATTCGTTCTTCTCAAAGCTGTCATCGCCGTTTTTGGCAAAGACCAGCGTGCCCGGAATGCCGTAAAGCGGGCTGATTGCGTTCTGGTCAAAGTTCGCCCAGTTTCCGTACTTCTCATGGAAGGGGAAGTTGTAATTCCAGCGCAGCCCCATGCTGAGAGTCAGTTTTGGGGTGACCTTGTAGCTATCCTGCGCGTACAGGAATGTTCCTTTCTGACGGCCGTAGAGGTTGTACGCCACGCTTTCCGTTGCGGTGTTCACATCGCCCAACAGGAACGAAGCGTAGGCGAAGCCGTCATAGGGATATCCCGGCCCGGCCGTGGTATTGCTGGAAAAATTGAAGCTCAGCGCGCCCGATCCTGTGCGATTGTTCACCTCGTGCGCTTTGAAATCGCCACCGAAGGTGAAGTTGTGGCGCCCCTTGGTCCAGGTCACGCTATCGCCGGCAATGATGTTGACGCCGGATAGATTGCCCTGCCAAGTGCTGCCCAGAAACGTCTCCGTGTGACCGTAGGCACTGTTGTCATTGAAACTGATTTGCGGAAATGTGTTGGCGCCGGTGTCGCCAAAGCCGAGTTGTGAATTCCAATTGCCGGGTGTGGTTGGACGGCTGGCGTTGTAATCCAAGTTATAAGTGAAGTTGGCCACGTTCAGAACATTGGGGCTGAAGGTGTGGGTCTCACTCACGCGCGATTCATGTGACCAGTAGATCTGATAGCGGCCGTTGGAAAGCGGACCGCCGGTTTGGCTGCCGGCCTCCCACAGTCCGCCGCCGTCATCGAGCGTGCGCGGCCGGTGGTTGTAAATCCAGGAAGCGGAGAGATGGTCCTGCTCGCGCAGCACATGGTCCAATTTCACCACAAATTGATTGGGGGTCTGGCTGGGAGAGCCTTGCAGAAGGCCGCGGCTGTTATTGTCCAGTCCGCCAAACTGGGGAGTGTAGTTTTTGTAGAACGCATTTACCTTCTGCGCCACAGCGCTGATGTCTGCCGCCGGAATGATATTACCGGTGAACTGGTGGCCGGTGGCAGGGTCGTAGATCATGTTTTCCTGCGCGGGGATGGTTTGGCCCGCATCATTTTGCACCAGGATGGGTGTACTGCCTGTGCCGCAGCTCGGCGCCACGCCGCCGCCCGCCTGACTGCAGAGCTGTGGACCGAGCAGAGAGCTGAAGTCCCCACTCTGAAAGGCAGCGCTGGGCACGGTCGCCGAGCCGCTATTGAGCCGGAAGTCTATCTGCTGAAAGCGCTCGAATGCGCCGAAGATGAAAGTCTTGTTCTTGATGATGGGGCCGCCGAGGCTGAAACCATAGTCCCAGGCGCGTTCCTGCGGCTTTTCGATGCCGGTGTTGTCATTGGTCCAGGTATTGGCATCGAGCAATTCGTTGTGGCCGTACAGGAAGGCTGACCCGTGCAGTTTGTTGGTCCCCGATTTCAGGTTGAAGGCAATCACGCCGCCGCCGGTGATGCTGCTCTGCGCATCAAGCCCGCTGGTCTGCGCCTGCAGTTCTTCGACGGCCTCCATGGTCGGGCCGCTTTCCATGGAATCACCCTGGATATTGGCGGTTCCTGAGGTACCGTCAACGGTATAGTCCTTGGTGAACCACTGCCCACCATTGATCACGGCGCCGTACGGACTGCTATACGGCGAATATCCGGGCGTGATCGCCACTGCGAAGTCTTCCACTGACCGTCCACCGCCATAGATGCTTAGAGGCAACTCAGTGACGACGTTGCCGTTCATATTGGTGCCGACCGAAGGCTTTTCCAGGTCAAGCACCGGGGCATTGGCTGTGACGGTGATCTGCGTGGTAACGGCGCCGGGCTGCAACGTCGCGTCAACCCGAGCCGCTTCGGTCGAAATCAAACGGATGGATTCGCGCTTCAGAGTTTGGAAACCATCCCGGTTGAACTCCAGCGTGTAGCTGCCGGGAGGCAGGTTTGGAACAAGATAAATGCCATCCCCGTTTGAAACTGTGGTGGTGGGAACGCCTGTTTCCGTGTTGGTAGCAGTTACGTTAACCCCGGGCACGACGGCATTGGACGAATCGGTGATCGTTCCAGTGACGGAGGCGCGGTTGGCTTGCCCCCAGGCGACAGCCAGGCAGAGAAAATAGAAGCTAAGCAAGCCGATGAGAGAACGAACATGACGCGCAGCCGACATAACAGTGCCTCCTGGCTCGTTCGATTCGACCCCGGCGAACGGCGCGCGCTGCCCCGGTGACGACACAATTTCAGGCTTTCAGCGTGGGGGCAAACTCAGCGCACACAACGACGCCTCCACCAGCGGTGCTCAGTAGTTTATGTCATTGAAAGACGGCGTCTTTCAAGACGATTTAACGATAAAAGTAATGCTTAAAAGGGAAACCCGATTGGAGCGGTGAAGTCCCGATTCGGCAGGCTACAGGTGCTGTAATGGAAAGGAGTTAGAACAAATGGACGTGCTCTGTTTCAATACTGCACGGCATAGATTCTGCCTTCAAGTTGCACGGGATCATTCTCGGCGGAAGAGCACTGCACGCTGATGGCGCCGACCTGCAAGTCGTTTGCCTTGATCTCGCCGGCAGCCCAGGACAACCCGCTCCAGATCACTTTGTCATAGTTGATTTCGAGGGGCAGCTCGCGGCCGTTCTGCTCGGCGCGCAGAAGAAACACTTTGCCCATATTCGTGCCCTTGGGCGGGCCGCCTTTCCAGCTGCGCATGATTTCCCCGTTTTGCGAGCGCTGCTGCATGATGATGCGGAGGCCGGCGTGCTCAGGCGCGGCGAGCGTGGCTTCGATTGTGTTCTTGCCTTTGGGGGCGAAGGTCGCTTGGAGCGGCGTGATGGCGCGCGGAATAAGAACGTCATCCTGAATGCCGAGATCGTAGGCCGGGGCGGCGTACTTACCGTAACCGACCAGGGCCATCTGTCCCGGGCCAAGTTTGATTCTGTTGCCGGTGAGCACCGGCACGAAACCGGCATCGCGGAACAAAAGGCGGCCGTGGAGGTTTGGCTGCTGCGCCTGAGAGAGCAGGGGCATTTCCAGTTCCGCGAAATCCTGCGCGGGGTTCATCACCACATACACGGCGCCATCCGCAGTGAGTGAGCCGAATCCGTAGGGCTGATCATCGCCGGGAATTCCGCCGAAGGTCTTGGTGCGGCCGGCGCTTTCGAGTTCGATGTAGAGCGATTGCGCCTTGGCATACCAGCGGGCGTCAGCGTCGCTGAGGAACTCCAGATTGCCATGCGTGGTGTTGACCCAGCCGCCGCGCGCCATCATGAGAATCAAAGCGCCCTTCCATGCGTGAGTCTTGCGGTAGTAGATGGTGCCGGTGTTGCCCAGCATGAAGCCGGTAGAGTCAATGCGCTGGAGCGGCAGAAAGCTCTGTTCGTAACGGCGCACCATATGGTCGCTGTAAATATCCATGGAGCGCCAGAAACTCGCCTCCGGCACGTCCGAGGGGCGCGGGTCGCCGGAGTAGAGAGAATCGAAAGCCTCAAGCCAGCGCAAGTCCACGGGATGCTTAAAGGGAAACGGGCCAGCGCTGGATTCAATGTCTCCGCCGAAGCCATTGAAGGCGACGAGGACAACATCCGGGTTCTTCGCGCGAAACTTCTTCAGCGCGTCGCGAAAGGCCGCTTGATTGCGCGACTGAATTTCTTCTGGCGTCAGCTTTTTCGCAGTTTCGGGTGTGGCGGCGCCGAAATCCACGAAATCAAATTTGTACATGCGGATGCCGCGATCGTACCAATACTGCAGCACATTCATGAAGTCGGGCAGAAAACCGCCTTCGGAAAACGACATAGTCCATTTGTTAGAACTCACGGAGTCTTTCCACGCTGGGGCGGCGTTGATCTTGACCAGCATGTTGGTGCCGAACCAGAGGCCGGGAAGAATGCCGTTGTCGCGGCATTTCTTGATCCAGGCGTCGGGGCCATTGGGCCAATTCGGCTTGCGCCAGGTCCGGTAGCCGCCCTCGGGATCGAACCAGAAGGCATCCATCATGTAGTAGTCGAAGCGTACGCCGAACCTGTGCAGGCGAAGAATCTGGTCGAGCTCGCGCATGGCGAGTTCTTCGGTGAGCGGAATGTTGTCGGAAAGTTCGTCATAGGCCGACCAGTTGTTGTAAACGAAAATCGGATCGCGCAACAATGGCGCAGCAAGCCTGGAGGCATCCCAGGCTGCCGCGGAGGGCTCGCGGTGAGCTGGATGGCGTGAATCAGCGACCTGCGCCCCGGCCGCGGAAAGCAGAACTGCCAACAGAAAAGTTCGCAGCGGAAAAGACCCACGCATAGGGAAACCCTCTTTTCCTATAGCACAACTTCCGAGAGCTGCGGTTGCGGTGCTGAAATATGACAGCAAGAAATATGTAATCCGATGCTGGATTCGGGATGGGAAGCAGCCGGATTTCTTTTCACGGCGAGTTGCGCGAAGTGCCGCAGGCCTTTAACGCGGCCAGCGATAGCGACGCACTGCTTCCGGGTTCAGGCTGACACCCAGGCCGGGGTCTTGCGGCACGCGAACGCAGCCATCGTTCTCAACTGGAAATTGCTCGAGTGTCGTTTCCCAGCGCAAGGGTGAGTGGCTCAACGAATATTCCAGAACTTCCAGCTCCGACTGGGCGGCGAGAAAATGCAGGTTCGCCGCGATCTCAATGTTGGTTTTATAAGCGTGGGTAATGACGCGTTTTCCGCGCTGCGCGGCGGCGGCGGCGATCTTCAGAATGCCGGTAAAGCCGCCCACCTCCGTGATGTCGGGCTGGCAGATTTCAGCGCCGCCGTGGTCCATCATTTCGATGAATTCACGCACGTGGGTCAGGCCCAGGTCGCCCACGCCGAGCGGCAAACCGTGCCCGGCCATGCGGGCGTGGCCTTCGACATCATCCAGAGGCAGTGGCGCTTCCAGAAACCAGACGCCGGCGTCCTGCAACACAGGCAGCAGACGCAGGCCTTGGTCGGCAGTGCGATAGGAGAGCGCGGCGTCCACGATCAGCCGCGCCTCGGCGCCGGCGGCGGCGCGGGCGGCAAGCAGCAGGCGGCGAGTGAGGGTGAGGTCATCCATCCACCACGGATCGGCGCATAGCTTGAACGCGCGCAGGTTGCGCTGCTTGCCTGCTTCGATCTGCCGTTTCACACCTTCGGGCGTGCGCTCGATTGGATAAATCGTGCCGTAGGCCGGAATGCGATCGCGCCGCGCCCCGCCGAGCAATGCGTGCACGGGTTGGCCGCTGATTTTGCCGCGTAGGTCCCAGAGCGCAAGATCAATGCCGCCAATGGCATGCATGACCAGCCCACGGCGGCCCACGTAGTCGGTGGCTTCGTACATGCGCTGCCAGAGCTCGGAGTCGCAGGGGTCGCAGCCGATCAAAACCTCTTTGAGGGCCCGCGCGTGACTGTGGGCCGAGGGGCCGTTGATGATGGCCTGGATAGCCGGCGCCAGCGATTCGGTTTCACCGAGGCCGGTGAGCCCTTCGTCGGAATGGATGACGATAACGCAATCGTCGTAGGAGCCGTCGAACAGGCCGATGTTGGGGTCTTCGATGCGAAGGTGGATCGCTTCGATGTTCGTGATCTTCATGCGGCTGGCGGCAACATCATAGGGCGGAGAGGTCGAAGGGTGAAGTGAAATAGGGCCGCGCGCGTAAAAGCGCAAGAACGATCAGAAAATTGACTCTTTAAGGATTGCGCGCGGGTGCGACGGCAGTTATGCTCAGGCGTCTTCCCGGAAATCATGTCCTCATCCACTCTCGGTCCACAGACCAACAAAATTCCGCACCGGATGGGGATTCCTGCCTGGTTGTTCTGGTCGCTGGTGACTGCGATTGCCTGGGGCGCATGGGGTGCCGTCTCCAAGCTGGCCTCGGGTGGCGTGGATGCCAATACGAACCAGATTTTCTTTACGCTTGGTCTTTTGCCTCTGGTGCTGGTGGTTTTGTTTTCGCCGCGGGTCCGCGAGAAGGGAAGCCGCCGCAAAGCAGGAATGGCGTGGGCGTTCCTGACCGGCGTCCTCGGTGGCACGGGCAACATGGCGTTTTTTCACGCGATGGTCATCGGCGGCAAGGCTTCCATCGTGGTGCCGGTGACGGGGCTGTTTCCGCTGGTGACGGTAATTCTGGCAGTCACTTTGCTGCACGAACGCGTCAGCACGCAGCAGAAGATCGGGCTGGTACTGGCGCTCGTTGCAATTTATCTGCTCAGCATGTAAAGCCGAACATGACACTCATCCCGGCATGGTTGTTCTTCGCGGCAATTGCGCTGGTCTTTTGGGGCGCTACCGGCGTCACGCAGAAGCTTTCCACCAATTGCATTTCCAGCGAACTTTCGTTTCTCTGGTTTGCCTATGCGATGGCGGCGATTTCCGGGGTGCTGATGATCACCGTGCCGATTCACTGGCATGTTCGGCCGCTGATCTTCTGGCTCGCGGCGGTGGGTGGAACGCTGAACGGCGTGGGCGCGCTTACCGTGTTTGTGGCCTTCGAGTCGGGAGGCAAAGCCGCAATCGTGACGTCGCTCGTTTCGCTCTATCCGCTGCTGACAATTGCTTTTGCCGTCCTGGTATTGCATGAGCACCTGACGCGAGTGGAGGGCGCAGGGATTGTTCTGGCGCTGGTGGCGGCGATTTTGCTCTCGCAGGAACCGCAGGCGGCGAAAAGCTGAATTTTGCAGCAGAGTTCTAACGAAGACGCTCTACTTCTTCCGTCATGGTTCCCGCTGCGTCCATGTGCGCTACCGAGCGCACTCCTTCGTGGACGCTGAACAGGACGCCCGTAGTCAGGGTCTGCGCGGGAGCGAGGGTCATGTGCCGCCCGGCTTTTTGCATCAGGTCAAAATTCAGGGGATAGCCGGTGCACGGCTCGAGGACGGCCACGTTGTAATCACGCCAGCCGCCGTAACTGGCGAAGAGCCAGCAGCAGCGAAAAATCGCCGGATCGAAACGCAGACCGCAGGCGAGCGAAGTTGCGGTATCGGTGAGCGCGCACCATCCCGCTTGCATCCGGGTGCCGTAGAAAAAATAAAGCTGGCGCTCGTCGGCGTGGGTGACCTGGCGAAGATCAATCGTACGGGAGCCGGCGCGAGCGCAGGGCCAGGGAAATTCTGCCGGGGCTTCGGCCAGAGTTCCGGGAAAAGACGGCTCGCGCACGACGTGCATGGGAGGAAAATCAATGCGATGGTTGGGCGTGACGTTGAAGGCGGGATGCAATTTCAGCAGAAACGGTACTGAATTGCTGCCCGTATTGGTGAGCTCGTAGCGAATTGAAATTCCCTGCACGTTGCGACTCAGCGTGACCGTTTTTTGCACCCGAACCCCGCTGACCAGGGCGAGCATGTGGAGCTGTACGCCGGCCTGGTCACCACTCTGAAAAGTCTCTGCTTCCCAGGGCGCATTCCAGAGTTCGCCGTGGTCGGGATAAAGCCTGCCTTCAATCGTGGCTTCTTCATCGTTGGGAAAAAGTTCGTCCCAGCCGCCACTCCAGACATCGTCGTAACAGCCTCCGGGGCGGCGCGCAGGAAGAATTCGCGGGTTGTTCCACAGCAGGTCAGCGCTGAGCGGCTTGTAGGTGATTTGCCAGATTTTACCGCCAGCCTGGGGAAGCAGCAGGACCCGCAGCCAGCGGTTCTCCAGACGAAGCATACGCAGGCCACAATAATTCCCGTCGTTGCTGACTTCGAGGTCGTGCACTACCGTTACCTCGGCTCGGAATCACGGTTGCGGGCACCGGCGCCGCACGGAATCCAACGATAATTGCCGCGGCGATTCCCGATGTAGCCGCTTTTGGTGGCCGGCTGTGGGTTTCAGCATAGATTCGTAGTAAGCGATCGGGCGGTCGCTTATCGGATTTTCCTGCTAAAAATTCCGGCATTACGGCGAAATGCCAATGGTCGCCCCGGTCGCGATGCGGCGCCAGACTGCTAAGACGCCAGCCTGCTTAAACGAAAGAAAGATCATGATCGCGGTGCATTGGCCGGGCCCGATCGGGGTAGGCTCGAATCGGCTAGGCCGGCGCTTCAATCATGGCCTCTCCTGACAATAATCCGAATCTGCTGAAGGACTGCTTCGCCCTCGTCACCGGCGGAGCGCAGGGTATTGGGCGCGCCATAGCGGAGCGATTTCAGGGTGCGGGAGCTCGGGTGCTGCTTCTCGATTGCGACGGCCCAAGCGCGCAGCGGACCGCGGATGAGCTGACGCAGCAGAATCGCGAGTTGCCAGTTGACTTCGTGCCCGCGGATTTGGAAAAACCCGACGCAATTTCAGCCGCAGTCGAGCAGGCGCGGACGCGTTTCGGGCGCCTCGACATTCTGGTCAACAACGCCGGCATCGAAATCAGCAAACCGCTCGTTGAAACCACCGTGGCCGATTGGGACCGCACGCTCGCTGTAAATCTCCGCGGGGCATTTCTGTTAACGCGGGAGGCGTTACCGCTTTTTCCGGCGACGGGCGGGGCGATCGTGAACATCAGCTCTATCCACTCGACGCACGCTTTTCCGGATTCGATTGCTTACGCCTGCTCGAAGGCCGGCCTCATTGCTCTCACGCGAAACCTGGCGCTGGAGCTGGCGCCGCGCCACATCCGGGTGAACGCCATTTGCCCGGGATACATTGATACGCGTCTGTGGCAGCGATATCTGGCCGAGAGCGCGGATCCGGCCGCGACCGCGGCACAGACTACAGCTTTGCATCCGTTGGGCCGCCGTGGGCTTCCTGCCGATGTCGCCGAGGCTGCGCTGTTCTTAGCTGCCCCCAGTGCTGCTTTCATTACCGGCACGCAACTTATTGTAGATGGTGGACTTACAGTTCGCACCCATCCCTAGGTTTGGTACCTGAAGCCGGAAAAACAACAGCCTTGCTTCCGCTCGCATGCGAGATTTTGCTCCGCTGAATCAGTTTTTTGATATTAAAATTCTGTGCGTCAGCCCAAGGGGAGACGTGAAGAAACCGCAGAATGTCCTCAATGGCGCGCTGAAGCAGGAATTCCAGAAAGACCTTGAACTTTTCAAACACTTCCTGCTGCTCCTCAACAATGCCGGCCCAATCCGCAACGTGGAGCTGATGTGGAACGAGGAACTTGATCCCACCAAGCCGAAGTTCAAGAACCGGGTGGGGACCGAAGATGCGCTGATTCAGCTCCAGCCCGCGGGCGGCGGAAATCGCAACTCGCCGAGCACATTATTTTGCGACCTGGTGCACGGGTTTGGCGCGCACGAGGAAGAGACCTGCGCGCGTTCGGACGTGCCCGCCCAGCTGCGTTGCCGCAAAACTGGGTGCACGCAGGTTTACCCCTGCCATGTTGGCCTGACGGATATTGCAGTGCCGGTGATTTGCGACGACGAGTACCTGGGCACGCTTTTTTCCGGGCAGGTGCTGACCCAGCCGCCCACGCGCGCGGGATTTGAGTTTGTGCGCAAGGCGCTGGGCCGGCAGCCGCACATTGATCTGGCCAATCTGGAAGCCGCCTACTATCGCGTGCCGGTCGTCAGCCAGGCGCAACTGGCAGAGATGGTGCGAGTGCTCGAGCTCTTTTCACGGTACATTTCAAATTCCTGGAAGCGCCTGAAGATTAT
>Ga0335081_10009486_pt1 | contig 15679 bp, 19 predicted proteins | sample Lox_Sample_35_FD_206713 | JGI IMG/M metagenome (GOLD analysis project Ga0335081, IMG submission 206713) | Soil microbial communities from Loxahatchee National Wildlife Refuge, Florida, United States - Lox_Sample_3.5 | ecosystem: Environmental > Terrestrial > Soil > Wetlands | place: USA... | reverse complement strand
AAGAAGAAAGCTTCTAAGAAGAAATAGGCCTTGAACCTCGGCGAGCGCGGACGAAAAAACCGCGCTCGCCGAATCGAATCCAGATACGACGATGCCCGCGCAAGCGGGCATCGTCGTTTCAGGGGTCCGGAATGAACGCACAGGAAAAGAAGGAAAAAGCAGCACTTGCGGCGCTGCGCTGGGTAAGCGCCGATACGGTGCTCGGTGTCGGCACCGGCTCGACCGTGAACTGCTTCATCGATGCGCTCGCTGCGCGTGGACCGCGGATCGCGGCCGCCGTGGCCAGCTCGGAAGCCACCGCCGCACGCCTGCGCGCCGCATCGATCCCGCTCATCGAGCTGAATGAGACCGATGAGCTCGCGCTCTACGTCGATGGTGCCGATGAGGCAACCCGCCGGCGCCACCTCATCAAGGGCGGGGGTGCCGCGCTCACGCGCGAGAAGATCGTCGCCGAGGCATCGCGCGAGTTCGTCTGCATCATCGACGACAGCAAGCTCGTCGAGCGGCTCGGTCGCTTCCCGCTGCCCGTCGAGGTGATCCCGATGGCGCGCGCGATGGTGGCCCGCCGACTCACGGCGCTGGGCGGACGCCCGGTGTGGCGCTCACAGGTGGTGACGGACAACGGCAATCACATCCTCGACGTGCACGACCTCACGATCAGCGAGCCGCAGGCCCTGGAGAGCGCGATCAATCAGATTCCGGGTGTCGTGAGCGTCGGGCTCTTCTGCCTGCGGCCCGCGGATGTGCTGCTGGTCGCGAAGGACAGCGGAGTGGAAGAGATCTAGAGGGACCAGGAACCTGCGGTTGGCATGCTGGTCCCGGGGCCAAAACGAAGAGGGCCCGCATCGGCGGGCCCTTCTCGTTTTGGCTGGGGGACTAGGATTCGAACCTAGGTTGGCGGAGTCAGAGTCCGCAGTCCTACCACTAGACGATCCCCCAAAGGAGCGCGCAGTAGCGGAATGGTAACGCGCCGTTACCGCTTCGAGTACTGCGTTCCGCGGCGAGCCTTGCGGCGGCCGACCTTCTTGCGCTCAACCTCGCGCGCATCGCGCGTGACGAAGCCCGCGGCGCGAAGCGGCTTGCGCAGCGCCTCATCGTATTCGATGAGCGCGCGCGTCAGGCCCATGCGGATCGCGCCGGCCTGGCCGGTGATGCCACCGCCCGAGACCTGCACGAAGATGTCGAACCTGGTGACGAGCTGCGCCGCCTCGAGGGGCTGGCGCACGATCATGCGGCCGGTTTCGCGGCCGAAGAACTCATCGAGCGGACGGTCGTTCACCGTGATCTTGCCGGTGCCGGGCTTCAAGTACACACGCGCGGTTGAGGTCTTGCGCCGGCCGGTGCCGTATTGCTGTGCGAGGGCCATGTTCGTTGTCAGTCCTGGATGTTGAGCGGCTTCGGCTGCTGCGCACGGTGCGGGTGCTCCGCGCCGGCGAACACGTGCAGCTTGCGGTACATGCGCCGGCCGAGGGTGTTCTTCGGCAGCATGCCCTTCACGGCGAACTCGATCGCCCGCTCGGGATGCTCGGCAAGCAGCTTGCCCAGACCGATGGACTTGATTCCGCCGATGTGGCCGGTGTGGTGATAGTAGATCTTGTCGGTCAGCTTGCGGCCGGTGACCCGGATCTTGCCCGCATTGACCACGACGATGTGATCGCCCATGTCGACATGCGGGCTGTAGTCCACCTTGTGCTTGCCCTTAAGGCGATGCGCGATCTGCGTGGCGAGGCGCCCGAGCGTCTTGCCCTCCGCATCCACGAGGTACCAATCGCCGCGGACCGTGCCGGGCTTGGCGAATTCCGTGCTCATCTTGCTATGAACTCCGCCCGCCGGACCTGCCTAAGGCTCGGGGACATAAGCCGAAAAAGGCCGGCAAGTGTACTGAAGGGTCCCCGGCAATGCAAAGCGGCGACCGCAGTCGCCCAGGGGCGTCCTTGTCCCTCCGCCGCGCACTGATAATAATGAGACATGGGACCTGGCGCATTGCTCGAGCCCTTCATCGTGGCCGCGGACAGGGCCCTGCGGACCCTCTCGGGCTCAGTCCCGGCCGACCGCCCGACCCCGGGGGTCCGGGCCGAGTCCACGCTTTCGGATAGCGAACGTCAGGAAGCGGCCGCCCTGATGCGCGTGAATCATGCCGGCGAGATCGCGGCCCAGGCGCTCTACCACGGCCAGGCCCTGACCGCCCGAAGCCCCGCGACCCGCACCCTGCTCGCCAACGCCGCTCGCGAGGAAGCCGACCATCTGGCCTGGTGCGATGAGCGGCTGCGCGAGCTCGGCTCGCGGCCGAGCCTGCTGGGGCCGCTGTGGTACCTGGGCTCCTTCGCGATCGGTGCGTGCGCCGGAGTGCTGGGCGATCGCGCCTCGCTCGGCTTCCTCGCCGAGACCGAGCGTCAGGTCGAGGGGCATCTCGATACGCATCTCGAGCGACTGCCCGCGACCGATGCCCGCAGCCGGGCCATCGTGAGCGCGATGCGTGCCGATGAGATGCGCCATGCGCAAAGCGCACGGACGGCCGGTGCGACCGAAGTGTCGCAACCCGTGCGCATGCTGATGCGCGCTACCGCGCGCGTCATGACTCAGACTGCGTACTGGCTGTGACGATTTAACCTAACAACCCGCAGTTCGCTTGCAGTTCTGCGGGCTTATGTATAAAAACCAGCCGTAGCGCACGTGCGACGGCAGGGGGTCGAAGAAATGGAAGAGAACGTCAAGCCGCTCAGTGACATTCCGGCGATCAATCGCTTCCTGAGCTACTGCCGCATCCGCACCGTACCGTCGAAGACGGTCGTCATTCACGCGGGTGACCTGCCAGACGTTCTGTACTACATCATCAGCGGCTCGGTCGAAGTGATGATCGAGGACGAGGAAGGCAACGAGATGGTGCTCGCCTACCTCAACAAGGGCCAGTTCTTCGGCGAGATGGGCCTGTTCTACGAGCAGCCGACGCGCAGCGCCTGGGTGCGGACGCGCAATCAGTGCGAGCTCGCGGAAATGACCTATCCGAGGTTCCGTCAGATCGCGGCGGAGAGCCCGGGTCTGATCTTCGAGCTCGCAACCCAGCTCGCCACGCGCCTGGATCGCACCAACCGCAAGCTGGGCGACCTGGCGTTCGTCGATGTCACCGGCCGTGTCGCGCACGCCATCATGGATCTGTGCGGTGAGCCGGATGCGATGACGCACCCCGAAGGCATGCAGATCAAAGTGAGCCGCCAGGAGCTCTCACGCCTGGTCGGCTGCTCGCGCGAGATGGCGGGCCGCGTGCTCAAGGTGCTCGAGGAGCAGGGACTGCTGCGCGCGACGGGCAAGACCATCGTGGTGTTCAATGCCCGGCCGAAGATGAAGACGCGTCCGGTGATCGTGCCGGCCAATAAGGCCGCGCCGGCCAAGACCTCGCGGATCATGGACGACGACGATGATGAGGACGAGGACGACGACGAGTAGCTACTGACCGATTCCGCGGCGCAGCTGCCGGATCGTGTCCGCGTAGCTCGCGCTGCCGAAGATCGCCGAGCCGGCGACAAAGGTGTCGGCTCCGGCACGCGCGATCTGACCCACGTTATCCGCTTTGACCCCGCCGTCGATTTCAAGGCGGATCGGCTTGCCGAGCGCATCGATGCGCTTGCGCACCTGCGCGAGCTTGCCAAGCGCAGCGGGGATGAATGCCTGTCCGCCGAACCCCGGATTCACCGACATGATCAGCACCATGTCGAGCTCCTCGAGCGTGAAGTCGAGAAAGTCGAGCGGCGTCGCCGGATTGAACACCAGTCCGGGCCGGCAGCCCTGCTCGCGGATCAGGCGGATCGTGCGATCGATATGCTCGGTCGCTTCGGGATGGAAGCTGATGTAGGTCGCACCCGCGGCGGCAAAGTCCGGCACGATGCGATCGACCGGCGAGACCATCAGATGCACGTCGATCAGCGCCTGCGGCGCGTGCTTGTGCAGCGCCGCGCATACCAGCGGCCCCACGGTGAGATTGGGGACGTAGTGATTGTCCATCACATCGAAGTGAATCAGGTCGGCGCCGGCGGCGAGCACGGCGTCGACTTCCGCGCCCAGGCGTGAAAAATCGGCGGATAGAATGGACGGCGCGATCCAGGGTGTCTGCATGCTGGAGGCAAGTGTAGCAGTCCCCTCAGATCCCGCGGTGCTCGCGGATTCGCTCGTAGGCTTCAATGATCTGCTGCGTGCGCTGCTTGGCGTGCTCGATCATCGAGTCGGGAAGCCCGTTCGCCTTGAGTTTGTCCGGATGGTGGCGCGAGAGCTGGCGGCGGTAGGTCTTTGCCAGCTCCTCGTTGCTGATCTGCGGTGTCGCCTCGAGAATGCTGTAAGCCTCCTGCAGCCGTTGCGCGCCGGAGGGGCGCAGCTCGGGCTGCGAGTACTGGGCGCGCCGGATGCGCTGCACCGCCTCGATGTGCGCCAGCTCGAGGAGCGACAGGCCGAGCCGCTGCGCGAGCCGTTGCAAAAGCGCGCGCGAGGGCGCATTCAAATCGCTCCCGGCGAGCGCCGCGCGCACCTGGATCTCGACGAAGATGCGCACCAGGTCCGGCCGTCCGTAGAGGGCGCTGGAGAGCTCACCGATCGCGGCATCGAACTTGAATGCCGGATGCTTGCCGGACGTGAAGTGGCCGATCGCCTGCTGGATCTGCGCGCCATCGAGCCGCAGCTCCGCCATCACCGCGCGCGCCGCATCGATATCCTGCTCGGAGACGCGGCCGTCGGCCTTGGCGATGTAGCCCATGATCTGAAACGTGGTTCGAAAGAACAGCGCGCCGACGGAGAATGCATCGAGGCGCGGACGCCGGGATCTGTTCTCCAGGACCTGGGCGTCGAACTGATGACCGAGCAGTACGCCCACGGCCACGCCCCACGGTCCGAGCGTCGCCATGCCGATCAATCCGCCGATCACTTTCCCGGTCCACTGTGCCATACGTTGCTATATTAGCTTCCTTCACCGTGCAAACCGTTCATCGTACCGCCCTGCGCGGACTGACCAAGATCCACGAGGGCAAGGTCCGCGACAGCTACGCCGTCGATGCGGATTCGATGCTGATCGTGACGACCGATCGGCTGTCCGCCTTCGATGTGGTGCTGCCGGATCCCATTCCGGGCAAGGGCCGCGTGCTCAACCGGATCTCCAATTTCTGGTTCGCCCGCACCACCCATATCCTGCCCAATCATCTGACCGGCCGTCCGCTTGCGAGCGTCATCCGCGACGCCGACGAGCTCGCGATGCTCACCGATCGTGCGGTCATCGTGCGCCGCCTGAGGCCGCTGCCGCTCGAGGCCGTGGTGCGCGGCTATCTCATCGGCTCGGGCTGGAAGGACTATCGGGCGAGCGGCGCGCTCTGCGGCATTGCGCTGCCGGCGGGCCTGAAACTCGCTGCGCGGCTCCCCGAGCCGCTGTTCACTCCCGCCACCAAGGCACAGGCCGGCGCACACGATGAGAACATCTCCTTCGCCGAGGTGGAGAAGCTGATCGGCGCGGACCTCGCTGCGCGAGTGCGCGCGAGCGCCCTCGCCCTCTACGCCTACGCATCGGAGCATGCGCGCGCACGCGGCATCATCATTGCCGACACCAAGTTCGAGTTCGGACTGGATGAGGCCGGCACCCTCACGCTCATGGATGAGGTGCTGACACCGGACTCCTCGCGCTTCTGGCCCGCCGACACCTACCGCGTCGGGGAGAGTCCGCCGAGCTTCGACAAGCAATACGTGCGCGACTACCTCGAGACTTTGAACTGGAACAAGCGCGCGCCGGGGCCGCGCCTGCCGCCCGAAGTCATCGAGCGGACCAGTGCGAAGTATCTCGAGGCGCTGACGCGGCTGACGGCCTAAGGGCCGGCGCGTCCGCGCGCAGATTCCCCGTTGCCGCGCCCCACTCCAGAATGACTTGCTGCAGCGCCCGCACTCCGTCGGTGAGGGCGGCCGGCCCGGGCTGCAAAATGATCGGCGCCGCAATCTCGCGCACGAAGCCCTGCTCGACCGCCGGCACGTTCGCCCAGCCGGGCCGTGCACACACGCGCTCGGGCCGGAACTTCTTCCCGCACCAGCAGCCGAGGATGATGTCGGGCGCACGCCGCGGCACCTCGAGGGCGTCGGCGATGATGCGGTCCTTGCCGAGCGATTGCATCGCAAGCTCCGGGAAGCAGTCCTCGCCGCCGGCGAGCCCGATCAGCTCCGACACCCAGCGGATGCCCGCGATCTGCGGCTCGTCCCACTCCTCGAAATACACCCGCGGTCGGCGTACGAGGTGCGCGCCGCGCTCGCGCACGGCATCGAGCTGCGCAGTGAGCTGTCCGATCAGGGCAAGCGCGCGCGTCTCGCAGCCAATGAGGCCGCCGAGCGTTGCGATCATCCCCAGGATCTCGCCGAGGCTGCGCTGGTTGAAGACATGGACGGGGATGCCGTGCCGGATCAGGGCCGCAGCGATGTCCGCCTGCAGATCCGAAAATCCGAGCACCAGATCCGGCTTGAGCGCGACAATGACATCGATCTTCGCGCTGGTGAATGCGCAGACGCGGGGCTTCTCCTTGCGCGCACGCGGCGGGCGCACCGTGAAGCCGGAGATGCCGACGATGCGCCGCTCCTCACCGAGCAGATATAACGTCTCGGTGGTCTCTTCCGTGAGGCAGACGATGCGTTCGGGATACGTGGCAACAGGCGTCATGGCGCAACTCTAATGCAGCTCGACATCTGGGGCACGCTGGATCGGTGGCTGTTCGGGCCCGCTTCGATGGGGACCGACCCGGTCGGTGTGGCGCTGCGTCTTGCGCGCTTCCCCTATGCGCTGGCCCGTGACATGGCGAGCGGCGAGATCAATCTGCGGGCGGCGAGCCTGGTCTTCACCACGCAGCTCGCGCTCGTGCCCGGACTTGCCTTCAGCTTTCTCATTCTCAAGGGCCTGGGGCCGCGCCATGCGCTCGAGCCCATCATCTTCGAGCTGGTGCGCCCGGTCGGCGCGGATGCACACCAGCTGACCGATCAGCTGCTTCAGGTCGCCGAACGCATGCGCGGCGGTGTCATTGGCGTTGCCGGGCTCGTGCTCCTGGTGTGGACGCTGCTCGGCACGCTTCATCAGGTCGAGTACTGCCTGAACTTCCTCTGGGCGGTGCGCGAGCCGCGCTCGATCGTGCGCAGGCTGAGCGATTACCTGGCGCTCCTCATCCTGGGGCCCGCGCTCGTCGTGGGCTTTCTCGCGCTCACGCATGCCGCGCTTGCGACGGAGGCGGGTCAACTGGTCGCCGGCCTGCCGGTGGTGCGACCCCTCGGGCACGTGGGCGTGCAAGTGGCCCCTTACGTCATGGTGGCAAGCTTCTTCACCGTGCTGTACCTGCTCATTCCCAACACGCACGTACGTTTCAAGCCGGCGCTGATCGGCGCGGTGTGCGCGGGAGTCGTCTGGGCGGGGGTCGGGAGCCTGTTCACGCGCCTGTACGTTTCGACGTCCCAGCTGACCGTCGTCTACGCCGGGCTCGCCGTGCTGGTGGCGCTGCAGCTGTGGCTCTATTTCGGCTGGATCATCCTGCTCGCCGGCGCACGCCTGTCCTTCTACGTGCAAAACCCCGGCGAGCTGCGCCGCGGCTTCACGATCCCGCAATCGTGAGATCGTCGATCAGGATCGAGCCGGTGTGCAGCGCTCCGCGTGCATCGACATCCGTGCCGAGGGCGCGGATGCGCTGATACATCTCGCGAAGGTTGCCCGCGATCGTGATCTCGTGCACCGGATATGAGGGTTGCCCGCTCTCGACCCAGATGCCGCTCGCCCCGCGCGAGTAGTCTCCTGTCACGGGGTTGACGCCCTGCCCCATGAGTTCGGTGACCACGAGCCCTGTGCCCATGAGCCGCAGCAGCTCGGCGTACGAGTGCGATTGGCCCGGCGCCGTGACGAAGAGATTGTGTACGCCATCGGCATTGCCGGTGGTCTTCAGTCCCAGCTTGCGGGCCGAGTAGCTGTCGAGGATGTAGCCATCGAGGACGCCGCCTGCGACCAGCTCACGATTGCGCGTCGCCACACCCTCATCGTCGAACGGGCTGCTCGCCAGACCCTTCGGAATGTGCGGCCGCTCCTGCATGTGCAGGAACGGCGGAAAGACCGCGGTGCCGGCGCTGTCGAGCAGAAACGAGGTGCGCCGGTACTGACTGCCGCCGCGTACGGCCGAGAGAAAGGTGCGCAGTACCGTGCGGGCCATCTCCGGCACCAGCAGCACCGGGGCGCGCCGCGTCGTGAGCTTGCGCGCGCCCAGGCGCGCCAGCGCGCGCTCACCCGCCTGTCGCCCGATCGACTCCGGGGACTCGAGCTCGCCCGGATCGCGCGCGGTCGTGTACCAGTAGTCGCGCTGCATGTCCTCGCCCTGCTGCGCGAGGAGCACGCAGCTCACCGTGTGCGAGGTGCTGGCGTAGCCCCCGAGGAAGCCGTGCGAGTTGCCGTACACGCGCACGCCCTCATGATCCGCGACGGTGGCGCCTTCGGAATTGGTCAGGCGTGCATCGAGTGCGAGTCCGGCCGCCTCGCAGCTGCGCGCCATCTCCACCGCCTGCGGGGGCGTGAGCCGCCAGGGGTGGTACAGCTCGAGGTCGGGAATCGCGACCGCGAGCTCCTCGCGATCGGCGAGACCCGAGCATTCATCGGCGGCGGTATAGCGCGCGATGGTGCACGCCTTGGTGACGGTGGCGCGAATCGCATCCGCGCTCAAGTCCGCGGTGCTCGCCGAGCCTTTGCGATGATCGATATAGACCGTCACCCCGAGACCGCGATCGCGCTGGTATTCCACCGTATCGACCTCGCCCAGGCGCACGGTCGCGGTCAGTCCGCGCTGCAGGCTCGTGTCGGCTTCGCATTGCGAGGCGCCCTGACGGCGTGCTTCCTCGAGTGCGAACTCAACCATCGCGGACAATTCGGGAATTCGCGATGCATCGACGTCCTGCGGCATAGTTTATTGTAGCAGCCGCCCGGGGCGGCCAAGGCGTGCAGCACGATGTCTTTTACGCAAGATGAGGACGACGAGCGCGAGAGCAAGAGCGCCCGCAAGCGCAGCGCACACGCAGCACAGAAGCTGGGCGAGGATCTCGTCGCCCTGAGCGACGCCGAGCTCGAGGCCCTGGGTCTGCCGGAGCGGCTGGCGGACGCGGTGCGCGCGGCGCGCGCCATCAGGAGCCGCGGGGCCCTCGCCCGGCAACGCCAGTTCATCGGGCGCCTGATGCGCGATATCGATACGGCGGCCATCATCAGCGCACTGGCCGCGCGGGAGAACCGTTCGGCCGCACAGTCGCGCCAGTTCCATCAGCTCGAATCCTGGCGTGACCGGCTCATCGAGGCGCCCGGTGCGCTCGAGGAGCTGCTGCGTCGGCACCCCTCGATCGATCAGTCCGAATGGCAGCGCGCGATCGATGCCGCACGCGCCGAGCGCAATGCCTCGGCGACGGCCGCCGGGGCCGGTCGCACGCTGTTTCGCATGCTGCGCGCCCTGATCGCGCCGGAGCCGGCGCCGTAAGTGAGGCGCCGCGCGCGCTACGCTACAATGCCGCGATGCAAACACTCGTCGGCATCATCATGGGGTCCTCCTCCGACTGGGAGACCATGCGCGGCGCCGCCGACACCCTCGACAAGCTCGCCGTACCCTATGAGGTACGCGTCGTATCGGCGCACCGCACACCCGACCTGTTGTTTGAATACGCCGCCTCGGCGCGCTCACGAGGTCTGGAAGTCATCATCGCCGGCGCCGGCGGCGCGGCCCATCTGCCGGGCATGACCGCCTCGAAGACGACCGTGCCGGTGCTCGGCGTGCCGGTGCAGTCCCGCGCGCTCAATGGTCTCGACTCGCTGCTGTCGATCGTGCAGATGCCCGCGGGCATCCCGGTGCCGACGCTCTCGATCGGCCCCGCCGGTGCCGTGAATGCAGCGCTCGCCGCGGCCGCCATCCTCGCCAACAAGCATCCCGCAGTGGAGGCGGCGCTGCGCGCCTATCGCGAGCAGCAGACCGCGGCGGTTCTTCAGACTCCGGATCCGCGAACCGCGGGCGGCGCATGACCGTCGGCATCGTGGGCGCGGGCCAGCTCGGCCGCATGCTCGCGCTTGCCGGCTATCCGCTGGGCCTCGACTTCCTGTTCTTCGATCGCACGGCCGATGCGCCCGCCGGGCAGATCGCCCCGCTCCTCACCGGCGAGTTCACCGACGCCAGACGCCTCGCGCAGCTCGGGCGGCGCGCGGAGGTGGTGACGTTCGATTGGGAGAACGTGCCGGCGGCGGCGCTGCGCACCCTGTCTCGCCATACGCGCATCTGCCCGCCGGCAGCCGCACTCGCCGCCGCGCAGGATCGCGTGAGCGAGAAGCGCCTGTTTGAGAGATTGAAGATACCGACGACGCGCTGGCACGCGGTGAGCTCGCGTGCGCAGCTCGCGCGCGCGCTGCGCGAGGTCGGCCTGCCGGGGGTATTGAAGACCCGCCGTCTGGGCTACGACGGCAAGGGCCAGCAGGTCCTGCGCACGCTGGCCGACGCCGAGCGCGCCTGGCAAGAGCTGGGCGACGCGCCGCTCATCTACGAGGAGCTCGTGCGCTTCGATCTCGAGGTTTCGTTGATCGCGGTGCGCGCGCGCGACGGCACGATCGCCACCTATCCCTTGAATCGCAACGTGCACGCCGGCGGCATTCTGCGCCTGACCCGCGCACCGTACGGCTCGCAGCCGCTGCAGCGCGAAGCGGCGCGCTCCGTGCGCCGGATCCTCGAGCACTTCGGATACGTGGGCGTGCTCGCGGTCGAGTTCTTCGTGCGGGCCGGCCGGCTGATCGCCAATGAGATGGCGCCGCGGGTACACAACTCCGGTCACTGGACCATCGAGGGCGCCGTCACCAGCCAGTTCGAGAATCACCTGCGCGCCATCTGCGGCCTGCCGCTCGGCTCCACGCGTGCGCTCGGCCACAGCGCGATGATCAATCTGATCGGCACCTTGCCCGATCGCAGTGCATTGCTCGGCGAAGCCGGCCTGCATCTGCACGAATATGGCAAAGCACCGCGTCCGGGCCGCAAGCTCGGTCACTGCACGCTCGTTGAAGCGAGCGCACGAGCGCGCGATGCACGCGCCCGCAGGCTCCTCACTGAATTGGCCCCCGAGATACGCATCCCGTAAGATCGGTGAGGCCATGTATCTGGAGCTGTTCAAACTCAAGGAATTGCCGTTCAGGCTGAGCCCGGATCCGCAGTTTCTCTACCTGAGCAAGCAGCACGCCCGCGCCAAGGCGTACATGGAGTCGACGATCTGGTTCACCGACGGCTTCGTCGTGATCACCGGTGAGATCGGCTCGGGCAAGACCACCCTGATCGAATCCTTCCTGCAGGAGATCCAGAAGGACGTGGTGGTCGCGCAAATCAACCAGACGCAGGTCTCGGCGGTCGACTTCCTGCAGGCGGCGCTGGTGCAGTTCGGCTTCTCGCCCTTCAAGATGAAGAAGGCCGAGCTCATCGCGACGCTCAACAACTTTCTGGTCGAGCAGTACGCCGCCGGACGCAAGGTGCTGCTCATCGTCGATGAGGCGCAGAACCTGTCGCTGCGCGTGCTCGAGGAGATTCGTCTGCTCTCGGGCGTGGAGACCACGAAAGAGAAGGTGCTGCGCATCATTCTCGCCGGCCAGCCCGAGCTCAACGAGAAGCTCGATGCGCCCGATCTGGTGCAGCTCGCGCAGCGCATCCGCTTGCGCTTTCATTTAGGCACGCTGTCTCCGGCCGAGATGCGCGGCTACATCCAGCATCGACTGGAGGTGGCCGGGGCCGGCGATCGTCAGATCTTCGCGGAGGAGACCTTCGCTGAGATCTTCCGTTACACCGGCGGGGTACCGCGCCTGATCAATACGCTGTGCGATACCGCGATGATGGCGGCCTACGGCGTCGACCGGGATTTCGTGACACCGGAGGACATCGCCTCCTCGGTGCAGGAGCTGCGCTGGGTCGAGTTCGCCTCGCGCATCCATCTGCCGACGCGCTTTCACGGCGAGGCCCTGGCGGCGCGGCCTGCGGATGCCTCGCAGCAGATCGTCGGGCGGCTGATCATCGCGACCGAGGGGCGCACCGTGGCGGATCTGCCGCTTGCCACCGGCCGCATGATCATCGGCCGCACCACCGACAACGACGTGCAGATCGACAGCCGCTTCGTCAGCCGCCACCACTGCCAGATCATCACCTCGGCCGAGGGCAGCCTCATCGAGGATCTCAACAGCACCAACGGGATCTACGTGCAGGGTAAGCGCGTGCGCCGCCACAACCTCAACGACGGCGATGTGGTCGTCATCGGCAAGCACGAGCTCATGTACGTCGATGAGCGGCTGGTGCGCACCCGCGGCAGTCTTGCGGAGACGCTGCCGGGCGTGCGGGCGCCGGTGCTCGAGACGGGCGCCGCAGCGACAGCGGGCACGGCTGCAAATGACGAATTGAACGCGCCGCGGGAAGCGAACGACTAGGGAGACTCGACCTCGCGCGCCGCTTCAGCGAGCGCCTCGGGCCGGTCGTACTGGCGGCGCATGCGCCGGTAGTCGCGCCGCCGCAGCAGCACCACGATACCGGCGAGGAGCGAGACGAATCCCGGCAGTCCAAACAGGAAGCTCCACAGCGCCGTATGCGCGAGATAGCTCGCGGTCAGGGCCGCAAGACCACAGACGACGTAGACCCAGGGCAGGCCTTCGTAGAGCGGTGTCGAGAGGCGCAATCCGGCTGAATTCATGCCGGAAAGCTTACTCCGCGCGTTTGCCTCCGAACAACCCGAGCAGGCGGCCGAGCAGGGACGGATTGAAGCCCTCGATCCTCATGTCGGTCCGGGGTTTGGTACCACGGCGCTGCAGCTCCGTCAGCAGATCGTGCGGGAGTTCCAGCTTGGGCTCAATAAAGGCGCGCTCGGCGTGCATGGTCTTCAACTCCTTCGATGCGGTCTCGATACGGGCCGCTGGAGGGAAAGTACGGTCAGTTGCGGATGGCTGACGTGCCCCGCGTCTCACCTTCGGCGTCATCCCTCCTCACCCCTCCCTGGCTGCATGCTCGCGCCGACAGTGTCTCACATTATGTTCGTCGCGCGATCACGCGCGAGTGCGGCCGCGCCCGCGCTTATGTTCAGAAGCTCACTTGCGTTTCGACCAGAAATTCCGCCCGCCGCACGCCGGGGCCGTTTTGCAGCGGGAAGGCTACGTCGATGTGGATGACATTCCCCAATCCTGAGCGCGCGTTACCGAGCCGCAGTCCGAATCCCGCATCCGAGAGCACGCCGAGCGGCGGTGGCGCCAGCGGCACCGAGCCCCAGGTGCGCCCGGCGTCGAAAAATACCGCGCCGCCGACGCGAAACAGCCGCAGCGGGTACCAGTCGGTGTAGTAGCGCTGCTCGAGACGCAGCAGCGCGCGCGCAGTGCCGGTCTGATAGCGCAGCGGATAGCCGCGCAGTCCGCTGTCACCGCCCAGGAGGATCTGATTATCGAGATCGAGGCGCGTGCCCTGCAGCACATCGAAGGTCGAGTAGAAGAGCCAGTGGCTGGACTCCGAGTAATAGAAGCGCAGCAGACCCTCAGCCACGGTGTTATAGGCGACGCCGTTTTGAATGCGCCCGCTGGCGCTGCCTGAGAGCAGGAGCACCGTGCGCTCAGTCATGCTGATGCCCTGGCTCGCCTGCAGCTTGAACATCAGCGCATCGCGGTCCGCGCCGAAGCCGGTGTCCGACCAGCCGATGCGCGCGCTCACGAATGTGCCGATGTAGAAGTCTTCCGTGCGCAGGATCTGATCGTGGTTGTGGAGCTTCAGGTACTGATCCTGCAGCAGATCGAATTCCACCCACGGGTAGGCGAGCTTGCGGTCCTGCGGCAGCAGCTGCGGCCCGCTCCACTGTGGCGCAGGATCGAATCTGTGCTCATCAAACGTGGCGCCGATGAGATAGCGGCGTACCCAGCCGTCCTTCAGGCCTTCCGACCAGCCGTAGTAGCCTTCCGCGAAACGGTAGTGCTCGCGGAACTGATCGGTGATCTCGCCCAGGTCATACAGCGAGTCCGTGCGTGTGCCGCCGTAGACATCGACGCCCTCGGCGTGATGCGCATTGAGCGCATAGAAAGGGCGGTTGATATTCAGCTGACCGGAGCTGCCATCACTGGCGTCGGTATAGCTCGCCTGCACGCCCGTCCACTCGCTGAAGGCGTGAGGATCGTTCATGCTGATCGAATTGGAGGTCCGGTCCACATTGCTCGACTGGCTGATGGCGACCTTGGTGCCGGTGCCCAGCAGGTTCAGATCCTCGATCTGCACTCCCGTTGAATTGGTGCCGCCGGAGCGGCCGTAGTTGAAGCCGGGATCGAGCGTCCAGACATCGCGCGTCGTCACCAGGATGTCCACGCGCCCGTCGTGGTAGGCCACCGGTCGCACGAAAGCGTCGTAGATGTACGCCGTCAAGCGCAGGATGCGCTCGGATTCCTCGAGCAGCCGGCGCGAGTACGGCTCGCCCGGATGGAACAGCAGCTGCTTGCGGATCACGCTCGCACGGGTGACCACATGCAGGTGGTTCGCGGCGCGATACAGCGCCGTGTTCTCGTGCTTGTCGTTCGGATTGAAGATGTTCTGATTGTCGATCGCGATGCGCCCGATGACCGCGTGGGCGGCCTCGAGCTCCGCGTCCGAAGGCACTGCGGGCGGCGCAGTCTCCTCATCCGCGAGCGCGACGCCCCCGGTGAGCACGATGAGCGCGGCCAAAACCGCGGGCGCCCGCACGCTAGGCGGTATCCGGTGGCGAGGCAAACAGGGCAAGATGCCGTGCATGCAGATGGGGCACACACTCCTTTGTGCGCTCGGCCTCGCAGGGATCGCGCTTGCACCCCCGGTGCGCGCGGACGGCACGCTCGGCGGCTCGCTGGTCCTGACCAGCGACTACGTCTATCGCGGGCTGTCCCAGACCTGCGGCAAGCCCGCCGCGCAGGCAGATCTGCACTACCGCAGCGGCGGGGATCGCGCCGGGCCGGAGTGGTTCATCGGCGGCTGGGGTTCGGCGGGACTGTCGAGTGGATCCTGCGCGGGGACCGATGAGCTGAATCTCTATCTGGGAGGCAGCTTCCTTGTGACTGGCAATTCGACGGCAACCCTGACGTATACGCACTTCAGCTTCCCCGATAACAGCAGCATCTATCCGGAGCCGATTACGACGCGCTACGACTATGACGAGATCGAAGGCTCATGGGCTTATCACGACCTGCTTTATGTCACCGTAGCATGGTCACCGAATACACTCCGGTATACGAACCACATATTCGAGCGAGACCGCAGCGCCCTGTCTGTCGGATTGCAGGCACATTGGCCCCTGGGGCGCGCCTTCACGCTCTCCGGCGGGGCGGGCTACGATGAGTTCGCCGACCCATACGGGGCCGGCTTCGCCTTCTGGAGCGCCGGGGTCGGCTATACGCTCGCCAGCTTCCAGTTTGATGTGTCATATTTTGGAACCGCCCACCGCGCCGAGTGGCTGTACGGGCCGCATGCGGCCGGCAACCGGGTGGCCGGATCGATCGTGTGGCGCTTTTGATACCGTTGAACCGGGAGAGGCAGTTCGCGGCACATACGGACATGCCCGCCTTACGCGCGACGGATCCCATGACGCCATCTGATCAGACTCCGGAACGGACCCGTTCTGCCGCTGCGGGTGCGGCACGCAATGAGCACGAGCGCGCCCTGCT
>Ga0335081_10009485_pt1 | contig 15679 bp, 12 predicted proteins | sample Lox_Sample_35_FD_206713 | JGI IMG/M metagenome (GOLD analysis project Ga0335081, IMG submission 206713) | Soil microbial communities from Loxahatchee National Wildlife Refuge, Florida, United States - Lox_Sample_3.5 | ecosystem: Environmental > Terrestrial > Soil > Wetlands | place: USA... | reverse complement strand
GCCTCCGACCTCTCCCGATTCTGTCCGAAGGCGTCGATTTCGCCGCTCTGTAACATGCGAGCCATTTCCGTTTCGGGCGGGGTTTCTTTCATCAAGATCACTTTGGCTCGTTTCAGCGTCTCGCTGAGAAAGATCTGCTGGGTCTGCCCTGTCGTGGCACCCACCTTGGCACCCGGCCGGTCGATGTCGGATGAATTCTGGAACGGGCTGTCCGCGCGTACCAGATAGGCGTTGAACATCAGGTAAAAGGGCGCGGAGAAATCCACTACCCGGGCCCGGGTCTCATCGTAGGCCAGGAATCCAATGTCGGCGGTGTGGCCGTTTACAGCGTCCATCACGGCAGCCGCATTTTCGCCCGGAATCAGTTTATAGGGAACGCCGATCTGTCGCGCGAGCTCCTTCAGCATATCGGGCACGGGACCGCTGTATTCGCTCGTGCCGGCTGTGCGCGTGGCCTGGACCGGATTCCGTCCGAGGAAGATTCCCCGGAGAGTTCCAGTAGGCGCAAGATCGGCCTTAGCATCGGCGGCAAACACGGCCGCAGGAGCGCAGAGAACCCATATTGCCGTCCAAAGCATAGCAATCACGCCAAGCCGGTTCGCCATCCGCATAGGCAGATTATAGGGTAGATCATAAGAGAGTTTGCAGGAAAAACCCGCGCGAACGCGTTTCTATTCTTCCGGGTTCCCCTAGGGACGCGCCCAGGTAAACCGGCGGTTGCTAGTGGATTGCGTAAGCCGCCGTATCAGCACGGATGCTACGGTCTGATACGTCGCACATCGGCCGTCCGCCTCTATCTGTAAACGCGGGAGATGCAGTTGTGTTGTACGTTGTAACGGTAACGCTCTTGAGAGCCTCGCGGCAGTCACGTATACAAGATCGGTGAGCTCCGGCGTGGATATCGGGTAGATGGTCTAAACCTCGTGTATTCTGGAAGACAGTTCGCTGTGCGTAGAGTACGCCCGAAAGGCACTCGCGTGGACACGCTACTAATCCGATGGGCAGGTTTTGCGGGCGCCATCATTGTCGCGGTGGTCAGTCTGCCCGCGCAAAATTCGGGAGTACGCGGAGGCGGGGCTGGCCCCGGGGGTTACGCGTACCCCGTGCGTCCGCCTGGAGATCCGTCTACAATTGCCCGCGGGAAAACGACCTACGACACAAACTGCAGCTTTTGTCACGGAGAGGATGCACGCGGCGGAGCCCAGGGTGGGCCAAACCTCGTTCGATCGGATGTTGTTTTGCGCGACCAGAGTGGCGAACTGGTTGCTCCCGTGGTTCGGAATGGCCGCCCCGACCAAGGGATGCCGAAATTCACGTTGTCGGACGCCCAAATTTCCGACTTGGCTGCATTCCTGCACAGCTTCGGAATCAACAGCCGCGATCCCGCGCGAAAGAGACCGCCGAGCATTGTGGTGGGCGACGCGAAGAAGGGTGAAGCGTACTTCAATGCGAAGTGCGCTTCCTGTCACTCTGTCGCCGGAGATCTGAAGGGCATCGGCGCCAGAATCAGCGACGCTCGAACTCTGCAGCAGACCTGGTTGATGCCGGTGGTTTACGGGTTGCGCGGTGGGGGCGCAAATAGCGCATTCGGCGAGACCAACGTTCCTCCAGTCACCGTCACGGTGACCCAGGCTGACGGAAAGAAAGTGGAAGGTCGCCTGGGCCGCTTCGACGACTTCATCGTTACGCTGACAGAGTCTGACGGCACGACGCGCACTTTTCAGCGGAACGAAGATATGCCAAAGGTTGAGATCCACGATCCAATGGGGCCGCACAAGGAGTTGTTGCGGGTTTACACGGACAAAGACATCCACGATGTGACCGCATACCTGGTGACCGTGAAATGACGGTAAAGAATCACGTTCTGGCGAAACTCGCCTTGGGAATCGTGCCCGCGGTGCTCACCGCCCAGACGATCGACCCGGCGGAACTGCGCAAACCGCTTGGCACGTCGGAGGGGTGGACCACCTATTCGGGAGATTATTCGGGCAAACGGTTTAGTGCGCTCAAGGAGTTCACTCAATCGAATGTCAAAGATTTGAAGCTGGCCTGGAGCAGCAAGCTGGTTGCGGGTTCACAAGGGCGAACGCCCGGGCCCAACCTGATCATCGGTGGAATCGGAACTGCCGAAGCCGGAGCGGCTGCCGGCATCAAGGCATCCATCCTCCAGGTGGAAGGCGTTCTCTATGTATCAACCCCAGACAACGCGTGGGCAGTCGACGCCCGCGATGGACATGAAATTTGGCACTTCGTCTGGAAGACGCGCGGCGGCACTCACATTGGAAATCGGGGCCTGGGCATGTGGCACAACCGCCTGTTTATGGAGACTCCGGACGACGTTCTCATCGCGTTGGATGCGAAATCGGGAAAAGAGATTTGGCACAAGGATATCGCCGATTTCGATCTTCAATATTTTTCAACCACGGCTCCCCTCGTCATCGACAATCACATCATTGTCGGTACCGGGAACGATCTCGACGAGCCCGGAATGCTGCAATCCTTCGATCCCGAAACCGGCGATGTGCAGTGGAAGTATTACCCGGTGCCGATGAAAGCCGGTGACCCTGGCTTGGAAACCTGGAAGAATCTCGACGCCGCCCGGCATGGAGGCGGCAATCTCTGGATTCCGGGCTCGTACGATCCCGAAACTCATCTCTATATTGTCGGCACGGGAAACCCATCCCCAGCGTATACCTCTCAAACCCGCGGCGAGGGAGATAACCTTTTCACGTGTTCCATCGTGGCAATTAATGTGGATACAGGGAAAATGGCATGGTATTACCAGACGTCGCCCCACGATACGCATGATTGGGATTCCGCTCAAACTCCGGTCCTCGCGGATGCGGAATTCAGCGGGAAAATGCGGAAACTTGTGCTGCAGGCAAGCCGAAATGGGTACTACTTCACGCTGGATCGCGTGACCGGAGAGCATCTGGTTACCGCGAAATTTTCGGACACAGTGAATTGGGCAAAAGGTATCAACGCCAAAGGCCAGCCGGTGCGCGATCCGGCAAAAGATTTCGATATCGGCGGTTCACTGGTGTCTTCGGCCAATCAGGGGGCCACCAACTGGCCGCCTCCATCCTTCAGCCCGCAGACCGGTCTTTTCTACGTCCCGGTTCAGGAAAGCTACGCGATGTACTACCTGGCGGAAACTGATCCACGCGGAGCGATGGGACTAGGCGGTAAAGAAGAACTGGCGCTCGGGACCGTCCGAAGCTATCTGGCTGCGATCGACTATCGAACTGGGAACACCGTGTGGCGACACGTATATCCTCAGCTTGGCGGGACTGGGGCCGGCGGCGTACTCTCCACCGCCGGGGGACTCGTGTTCGCCGGCGATGTCTCTGGCAATCTGGTGGCCTACAACGCCACTAACGGCAAACCGCTCTGGCACGCGTATCTCGGCACTCAGGTATCGAATGCTCCCGAAACGTACCTGCTGGATGGTCATCAGTATGTCCTGGTGGCCGCCGGCGACACGATGTATTCGTTCCGCTTAAGTTAAACGACCGCATCCGGTCCTCCGGGGAACGAGCAGGAATTTTCGGTCTCATGGACGACGCATCCCCCACTTCGGTCCGGTGATATAATCCCTGCACTGGAGGGGCAGCGTACGTCGAGTCCAACGGTCGACTCCAATCATTCTTCTAACAATCTCTGGGTTCCGGAGACGGAGGCGGAGAGGAAGGCCATCCGTGAGCAACTGGAACGAGTCCTCGCCAGCCCGTTGTTCAAGAGTAGCAAGCGGTATCCGAGCCTATTGCGCTATGTAGTGGAGCGGTCGTTAGCAGGCTATGCAGAACCTCTCAAAGAGAGGACCCTTGGCGTTGAGGTTTTTGGCAGGGAGCCGGACTATGATACCAACCTCGATCCGGTCGTCCGAACCTCGGCCGTGGAAATCCGAAAGCGGATTGCCCAGTATTACCATGAGGCTGCGCACGAGACCGAGATCCGGATTGATTTTCCGCCCGGGACATATCTGCCCGAGTTTCGACATCCGCTCAAGGCCCCGGTTGACACATCGGCCCGACCGAGAAGGCGCGGACTGCTGATTGGAGGGGCCGCCGCCGTTCCCGTAGTCCTCGTCTTAACGCTGGCGGGTATGTGGAGTCCGCGCGGAGCGTTGGAGAAATTCTGGGGGCCGGTGCTTGACTCTCCAGATCCGGTTCTCATATATATCGGCGGCTATGCGATGGAGCCGCCGCCTCAGCCGGTAAGTCTCACGGATCTTCAAAATTCAGAGAAGGTCGCGTATGCGGATGCCACTGCTTTTGGGCGGATTATCGCACTGATGAGCTTGCATCATAAGTTATATCGGACGCGCCTCCAGATCTCGGCCAGGATTGACGACCTGAAGGATGGCCCCGCCGTCCTCATCGGGGCTTTCAACAACAGTTGGACCCTCCGTCTCACCGGCGAGCTGCGCTTTAGTTTCGCGCGCAATCCGGAAACCCACGTCAGTTGGATTCGGGACCGCGAAAACCCCAATGCCATTACATGGTCACACCAGATGACGGCGCCTTACACGACTGTGCAGGAGGACTACGCGATTATTTCGCGGGTTGTGGACCCGACTACGGGGCGGCTGGTAGTTACCGCGTCAGGGCTTGCCAAGTTCGGAACCGAAGCGGCAGGGGAATTTCTCACGAATCCGGCTTACATGGACCAGATCTCCCGGCGGGCTCCGAAAGATTGGGAGCGCCGCAACATGCAGGTCATCATTCGAGCCCACGTGGTCGGGCGCAGCTCCGGCCCTCCCGAGATCCTCGCGACACATTTTTGGTAGATTCCAATCGCCGACGACGTATCGCTACAGCTTGATACGGCCTCCAGCAACGGCGCCAAGCCCCTGAGAAATAGACGGTTGCAGGCTCAACCGGTATTGCAACGGTACCCATCTTGCAATCGGCGGTCGATAACGGTTATCTACTTTCAAATCTGCGGTCTCGTGCCGCGAATTCGTCGGGTCAAGAGAGGGGTGCCCGGTATGGCGCGTTCATGCTCAAGGAAGGAAATTCCGGCGGGGGTTCTATTGGGGTTCCGGGTATTGGCGGCGTTGGTCGTCTTCAACTGCTGCCTGTTCGCTCAGGGCACCGGGGATATTGTGGGAACTGTGACGGATAACACTGGCGGAGTCCTCGCATCCGCGAAAGTCACGGCGAAAAACCTGGAGACCAGTGTCACGCGGTCGGTGGAAACGAACGCGAGCGGCGAGTACACCTTCAGCCTGCTGCCGATTGGGAATTACACGATAGCGATCGAGGTAGCGGGATTCAAAACATTCACATACCCGAGAATCATGCTGACGACCGGCGATCGGGCTCGAGTTGACGCTCAAATGCAGGTAGGAGCGGTGACGGAAACCCTGGAAGTGCAGGCCGAGGCGGCGGCGTTGCAGACCGACAGCGCGACGGTTGGCGCACTGGTTACGAACCGCGCGGTCCAAGATCTGCCGGTGAACGGACGAAATGCCATTCGGTTGGTGCAGTTGGCCCCGGGCGCCACCGAAAGCGTTCAGAGCTCCCTGGGAGGAGGCACTCGACCGGACGACCGCCGTCAGACGTCGGTGGTCTCGGCGAACGGCCAGACGGATTCGGCCAACAATTTCATGCTCGACGGCATGGACAACAACGAGCGTGCGATTGCGACCATCATCGTCAAGCCCTCGATCGACGCCCTGCAAGAAGTCAAGGTCGATACGAACATGTACTCGGCGGAAGTCGGGCGAGCGGGCGGCGCCGTCATCAACATGATCACCAAGTCCGGGACAAACGCGCTGCACGGCACGGTCTTTGAGTTTCTTCGCAACGACCTGCTCGATGCCAAGAACTTCTTCAATGTTCCCCAGCCGGGCAACCCGTTGGCTGGAGTAAAGCCGGAATTCCGCCAGAACCAGTTCGGCGGCAGTGTCGGCGGAGCAATCCGGAAAGACAAGACCTTTTTCTTTGTCGATTATGAAGGATTTCGCCGAATCCAAGGACAGACACAACAGGCAGCGGTGCCCACCGCCTGCGAACTAGGCCGGTCGGCGTGCAACGGTATTGCCCAGATCGGGAATTTTTCGGATTCTCCCACGCCGGTCTATAACGCCCAGACCCATGCTCCCTTCACAAATAATGTGATCCCGCTCAGTTCGATCAGCGCCATCGCCCAGAATTACGCGGCCCTTTTTCCGGCGCTGCCGACGGCGGCCTGTCAGGGCATCAATTGCAACTTCATTTCGAGCTTCAATGCGACGCAATACGCGCACGTCGGCGATGTGCGGATCGATCATCATTTCAGTGCGCAAAACAGCTTTTATGCCCGTTATTCGATCAACAATACTGACACCGTGACGCCAGATGCGCTGCCGGTAGTCAATGTGGCTGGGCTGACGGTACATCCGAACGGATTGAACTTTAATGCGGGTTTTCCGGGCACTGCTTATCAGCGGCAGCAAAGCCTCTCGTTCAGCGACATTCACATCCTCCGGCCAAATCTGTTGCTGGACCTGCATGCGCAGTTGGCTCGCTATGTGACCGATTCCGAGAGTCCGAACGCGGCATTGAACGTGAATACTGCATTCGGAGGCCCGGACAACGTGAACACGGGTTTGCCCGGCACCGGTGGCCTGGCGTTTCTCAATTTTAACGGGGCGTACGCGGGAATTGGAGACGCGTTCGCGCTGCCCACATCTTACTGGGACACCAACTATCAGTACGCGGGCGCTCTCACCTGGACCAGAGGCGCGCACACCGTTAAGTTCGGCGCCAATTTCCTGCGGCGCGACTGGAGTACCTTCCAGGCTCTGTTCAAAGCGGAATTCGTTTTTTCCGCGGCGCAGACGAATTCGACGATAGGAGCGGCGGGCGGCACGGGAGGAAACGCGTTCGCGTCTCTGCTGGCGGGATACCCGGCGCAGGATGTGCGGAACTTGTCGCTGGTCGCGCCCCAGTACCGCGATTCGGAAATCGGTGAATTCATCCAGGATGACTGGCGCGCCACCCGCTGGCTCACTCTGAATCTGGGACTGCGCTACGACATCTTCACCCCCTTCAAGGAAAAGCACGACCACCTTTCCAACTTCGATCCGACGAATCCGGCGATGATGGCGGCGGGAAGAATCCAGGTCGCCGGAGCCAACGGATTCAGCGACACGCTTAACATTGGCACGCAGTTCGGCGATATTCAGCCGCGCTTCGGCTTTGCGGCCACCTTGGGTCGCGGAATGGTGCTGCGCGGCGGGTTCGGAATCAGCTACTGGCCCAACAATGTAGCTTCCCCGTTCAATCTTAAAAATGCGCCGCTCACCGCGAACTATACCCTCAACCAAACTCCCGGCAACCCGACTTTGCTCTTTGCCAACCCGGTGCCCGCCGTTGCTCCGGCGTCCACGTGCCTGTCCGCCGGATGTGGGAACGCCAGCGTGCAGAGCGTTCCCGACGCCACCGTGACCAACTACCAATACACGAAAATTTACATGGTCAACATGATGCTCGAGAAGGAATTCGCCGGTAATGTGTTGACCGTAGGATATGTTGGAGAGCCGGTTCGCAATCTACCGCGCGTGGTGCCTAATGCGGATATTCCGGTTCCGCCGCTCGGGTCGGGCGGTTGCGGCGTGACGACGGCGATCAGTCTTCCGAACCCCTGCCAGCCGTATTATTCGCAATTGCCCCTTGTGAGCAGCATCCAACTTGCCGAGACGAATGGCATCAGCAACTACAACGCGCTGCAGGTACAGTTCCAGCGGCGCGCGAGCAGAGGGTTGACCTTTGCCGTCAGCTATACGCACGCCAGCGCGCTTTCCGACGTGGGCGGGCCAGGCGGCGCCTGTACGGGCTGCGCGCAGGTGCTCAATGATCTCGGACGCGATTACGGCCCCAGCGACTACATGGTCCGGAACCGCTTCGCCCTGACCGCCAATTATGAGTTGCCGTTCGGCAGGTCTTTGAAAGGTATCGCCGCTCAGGTAGTTCGCGGCTGGCAGATGAACGGAATCTACGCGTACGCGACCGGCCAGCCCTTTACGGTTCTCAACCAGGGCGCTCCCCAGCAGAATACGGGCATTACGGCTGACCGGCCGAATGCGCTGCCGCAAGGAACGTTCACTCAGTCTTTGAATCAGTGGTTCAACATCACAGCATTCGCCGAGCAGCCATTCGGTACCGAAGGCAGCGAGGGGCATAACATCTTCTTTATGCCGAACAACCAGCGTGTTGATTTCTCTTTGTTCAAGGATTTCAATATTACTGAGTCGAAGCGTCTGCAATTCCGTGCAGAGGCATTTAACGTGACCAACACCCCTTCTTTCGGCATGCCGGGAACTAACATCGCATCCTGGGCGGGAAGTGGCGCCGCAACCGTGCCGACAGCGGCCGGAAATTTCGGAAAGATCACGAGCATGAACGCGTTCTACACTCCGCGTGATATTCAGCTCGCGTTGAAGTTCGTGTTTTGATATGAGCGGGAATTTGCTTCGATGGGAGAGTAGTCTATATGAGAGGTCGGAAAATGCATAGACTTCGGCTCAAATCTGCGATTCTGGGGGCTATCCCGCTCGTCTGGTGCGGGGCAGCGTTCGCACAGAGTGCCCGGCCCAGTTCTCCGACTCCCGATCTCTCCGGATTTTGGGAGCGCAAAGATGATCTGGGGAGCGGGAGTTTTGGTGGAACGCTGGAGCGTATCCCGAAAGCCGCGCTCAAGCCCGAAATCGTTGCCGCCAATCGCGAGGCGGCGGCGCGCCAGGCCCGCGGCGATGTGGTCTCGCTCGGCTCGAAATGGTGCCTGACCAACCAATACCCGTTCTTCATGCAGCACTCGGCCGTGTGGGACATCGTTCAGACCGATAACGAGATTGTCCAAGTGCCCGAGGTCCATACCTTTCCGCGGCACATCTACCTGGACGGGCGGCCTCACCCTGATGCTGCGCACCTGGAATCTTCCGTGAACGGACATGCGATCGGGCACTGGGAGGGCGATACCTTAGTCGTCGACGCAGTCGGGTTCGTCGGTGGGGCCGGGACGCCGGGCGGCGGGCGCGTGGGCCCGAAGACCCATCTGATCGAGCGGTTCCGATTGCGGGATGGCGGCAAAGTCCTGTCCGTCACTTTCACGTGGGACGATCCGTCGATTTACCTCAGCCCGCACACCTACGAATTGACCTATCACAAGTCCGATCCGGGAACATACGCGTTCGAAGAATACTGCCATGCGGACGACCCGGTGCAGAGCGGCTCGGTGGTCGAGCCGCCGCAGAAATAAGTGCTATGAGACTTCGGCATATCGTGATTCGCGCCTCGGCCATTTTGGGTGCTCTGGCACTCTGTTCGTTGCCGGCCGCCACGCAGAATTCGAATGGAACGAACCGGGGCTCCGGGGCTTCGCTGAATCTCTCGGGCTATTGGGAACTCCACTTCGACAGCAGGAACGTGCCGCCGGCATCTCTGAAACCGGAAGTCGTGGCGGAGAATCCGGCTGTCCAGTACAAGAAGGACATGACCGAGCTCCGCTGGTGTCATTTTATGGGAGTTCCCTATTCCATGGAAGGCTCCCCGATCGACATTTTGCAGAACCGGAACGGCAAGGAAATCATCATCACCTTTTCCTTGCGGACGCCGGCGCGCCACATTTACACCGACGGCCGAGGCCATGTGAGTCCGGACACCTTCGACCCGGTGTCCAACGGCCATTCGATTGGACACTGGGAAGGCGACACCCTGATCGTGGATACCGTCGGTTTTTCCGATGAAGGACTCACGCGAATCCCGGGCGGCGGGCGCCGCACAACGACATCTCACCTCGTGGAACGCTATCGTCTGCTGGATGGCGGCAAGCGCCTGTCTGTGACATTTACATGGGAAGACTCAAAGATCTTTGCCCGGCCGCACTCATACGAATTCCAGTATTACCGGTCGCCCAAAGGCATGGAAGCGCGCGAATTCGACTGCAATGCCAATGATGAACAGCGCGCTAAATTTTTGTTGGGCGGGCCCAGCAGATAAGCACATGCACGCCCACTAAGCAGTGAATGGGATGTTTGAAGTTTGGAGTTCACAATGAATATCAAAATCTTCGGAATAAGCTGTCTGCTAGGGATCGGCATCCCGGCGTTCGCGCATCATTCGTTCGCCATGTTTGAACTGACGAAGGACGTCACTTACGAAGGGATCGTGCAGGAGTATCGCTGGGAAAACCCGCATACGCACATCATCGTCAAAGTCGATGCTGGCGCCGCAGACCCCTCCACGGTGGGCACCTGGGATATCGAAGGCGGGGCGACGAACATCATGGGCAGGCAAGGCTGGAACCGGGCCACATTCAAAGCCGGGGACCACATCAAAGTGGTGGCGCACCCAATGAAAGACGGGACCAAAGGCGCGTCGCTTTTCTATGTGATCTTACCGGACGGCAAGCGGCTCTATCATGACATCGCCAGGCCGAAAGGCGAAGGCTCTTCGAACCCGTAGCGCATTCCGACAATTATGCCGTTCCTCAGCTGGTGCCATTGGCTCCAAAACACTCCGTTTGCCACTGGCATTCGCCAATCGGATCTCCTGTTTCCGTTGATAGAGGGCAGTCACATCATGGCACTGGCCGTCTCCGTCGGTCTGATTCTGGTCTTCGATCTTCGGCTGCTTCGGCTCGCGTTTGCGGCGGAACCGGTCTCCCGGATCATGGAACAGTTTGTTCCCTTGTCCCTGCCTGGCTTCGCGGCCATGTTCATCACCGGCCTGCTGTTGTTTATCTCGCAGGCAGAGAAGGTTTATCAGAACACGTTTTTCCGTTTCAAACTGGCGCTCCTCGTGCTCGCCGGCCTCAACGCGTTGCTTTACCAGCTGAAGTTCTATCCCAAGATGGCGGAATGGGACAAAAGCGGTGTGGTGCCGTGGGGCGCACGCGTCTCGGGCGCACTGTCGTTGATCATTTGGGCGTGCATCATCGCGCTCGGGCGGACGATGGCGTATGAACTGTAGTCCGGGCGAACTCTAATGTCACTTCAGCAGATATGGGAGTGGTCGTACAGCTCGAAGACCGTCGACGTTCTCCGCAATGCCAAGTACGCCATACCCGTGATTCAATCGTTCCACCTTTTCGGCCTCACGCTGGTATTGGGAACCACTGTGGTTTTCAACCTCCGATTGCTCGGCCTCGGCGTGCGCAAGATTTCCATGCCGGCGCTTACGAATCAGCTGTGGCGTCTGGCGGTCGGAGGCCTCCTGCTGTCGGCCGCGACGGGGATCCTGGTTTTCATCCCCGACCCCGCCCGGTACGCCGCGAATACGGCCTTCAAAACCAAGCTCGTGATTCTGGTCATGGCGATTCTGTTCCACTTCACCGTTTTTCGGAAGGTAGTTCGAGCGAAGGTGCCTCCGCGGCCACGCCGGGCAGCACTGATCGCTGCTGCCTCGCTGACGCTCTGGTTTTGCGTCGGATGGGCCGGCCGGGCGATCGCGTTTCTGGGATGAGGCGCTGAACCCGAAATGAAACACTGGAACACTGCGGTGATCGGAGCCGGTTTTATCGGTCGCGTGCATCTGGAAGCCATCCGGCGGCTCGGACATATCCAAATTGCTGCGCTGGCCGATCCGGAGCTGGAAAAGGCCAAACAGCTGGGCGCGGAGTTTTCCGTCGGGCGGATTGATGCCGATTTCCACGGAATTCTCGAAGACCGATCCATCGACGCCGTGCATGTCTGCACCCCCAACCATCTGCACTTCCCGGTCGCCAAAGCCGCGCTGGATGCAGGCAAGCATGTCCTCTGCGAAAAACCGCTGGCTACCTCAGTCAATGAGGCGAGTGCGCTCGCGGCTGCAGCCAGTCAAGCAGGCAAGCGGAACTGCCTCTGTCACAACCTGCGCTATTATCCGGCAGTGCAGCAGATGCGCGCTATGCGCGAGGCCGGCGAACTGGGCGAGATTCTCGTGATGCAGGGCACCTACTCGCAGGACTGGTTAGCGGAGGAGACCGATTGGAACTGGCGCGTCCTTTCTTCGGCCGGCGGCCCCTCCCGCTGCATGGCCGATATCGGTTCGCATTGGTTCGACATGGCCGAGTACATAACCGGGTGTCGCGTGTCGGCCCTCTGCACGGATCTGCACACGTTTCACAAAACCCGCAAGCGGCCGAAATCTTCGATCGAGACGTTTGCCGGAAAGTTCCAACGGCCGGACGATTACGATGTGGTCGCGATCGATACCGAAGACTATGGCGCAGTCATCTTTCGAATGGGCGAGCGCACGCGCGGAGCGATGACGGCGAGCCAGGTATCCCGCGGCCGCAAGAACCGGCTCAATATCGAGATCTACGGTTCGAAATGCGGAGTGGCTTGGGATCAGGAGCGGCCCGACGAGTTATGGATGGGGTATCGGAACACGAACAACCAGGTGCTGGTCAAGGATCCGTCGCTCTTGCGGGAGGCCGCACGCCGCTCTGCCGACCTGCCCGGCGGTCACAGCGAAGGGTACGGCGACACCTTTAAACAGGTCTTCCGCCGGTTTTACGCATCGCTCGAAGGCACAAGTGCGGAGCCGGAGTACCCGCAGTTCCGCGACGGGCTGCGCCAATTGCAGTTGGTCGAAGCCGAACTGGAAAGCAGCCGGAAACACGGCTGGGTGGAGGTGTCAAGCGCATGCTGATCCTGGCAGCCATCCTGGCCATCTTCGTTTATGGCATGATCGCCGCAATGCTCGGCACGATTCTTCCGGGGTTGTCGGAGCGCTTTCAACTCACGCCTCGCCAGAACGGCACGATCGCGTTTGGCCAAGCGCTCGGCCTAATGATTTCCTCCGTGGGCGTGGGCCCGCTGATTGACAATCAAGGCAAGAAAATCGGATTGATTTTGGGGTTGGCGCTGATCGCGCTGGCGTTGGGCGCGTTGCCGCGAACGCGCGGGTTCGGCGCGATTGTGGCGCTGCTGTTCGTGCTCGGCTTGGGCGGAGGAATCGTCGTCACCGGGGCGAACGCGCTGGTGAGCGACGTGGCCGAGGCGCGGCGAGGCGTCGCGCTGAATCTGGTGAACCTGTTCTTCGGTCTGGGAGGCATGGCGACGCCGTTCATTTCGGCCAACCTGCTCAAGCGGGATACCGTGAAACTCTGTTATGCCGCGGGCAGCTTCGCCGTTATCGCCTTGATTGTTCAAGCCGCCGCCCCGATTCCCGGGCCCACCGGCGCGCAGAGTTTTGTCTTGGCGGATGCAGGCCCGGTATTGGGACGGCCCATTCTATTTCTTCTCGGCCTGTTTCTGTTTCTTTACGTAAGCTGCGAGGTGGGTATCTGGAACTGGCTCGCGCAGCACCTGATTGCCCAAGGGATACCGGAGACACGGGCGCTCAACGTGCTGTCGCTCGGTTTTGCCCTGGGCATTTTGGTGGGCCGTGTGGCGGTTTCGCCCATTCTGATCAGCGTACCGCCGGAGACCGTCACTCTGGCCGCGTCCGTCGCAATGGCAGTCACGACCTGGCTTGCCCTTCGCGCTCGCGGCGTGACTGGCGCCTGGATCCTGGTGTTCCTGGCCGGCGTTTCGATGGCGCCGGTGTTTCCGACGGCGCTTGCCATCGTAGGCGGCGCCTTTCCCCGCATGACTGGCACGGCAATCGGCTTTGCCATTACGTGCGGGTGGGCCGGTCTGGCCGTCAGTTCGCGCTTGATCGGCGCAATCGCGGGAGGTGACGCCAAGCGGCTGAAGAAAGCCCTGCTGGTGATCCCGGCATTTTCCGTCGTGATGATCGGGCTCAACCTCGTGATCCGGTCGATTTTACACTAATGGAGAAAAGAGAAGACATCGGATGAGAATCGGCGTCTTTACCCCTCTGCTCTCGCAATTGAGCCTGGAAGAGGTTCTGAAGAAGCTCAAGTCGAAAGGTATCGATACGGTGGAACTCGGGACCGGTAATTATCCCGGCAATGCGCATTGTAAGCTCTCAATGCTGGATGACGCGTCGGAGCTGGAGCGTTTTTGCAAAACCCTGGCGAATCACGGATTTTCGATCAGCGCGTTGAGTTGCCACGGCAACCCGTTGCACCCCGATGCCGCCCGTGCGAAGCATGACTCCGAAGTGAGCCGCCAGACTGTCGAGCTGGCCGCCAAATTGAATGTTCCGGTGGTGATCGATTTTTCGGGCTGCCCGGGAGATTCTCACGCCGCCAGGCAGCCCAATTGGGTGACGTGCCCCTGGCCGCCGGAGTACTTGGATGTTCTCAAGTGGCAATGGGACGAAATGGTAGCGCCGTACTGGACGAAGCACGCGGCATTCGCCGCCGAGCGCGGAGTAAAGATCGCGATCGAAATGCATCCCGGTTTCGTCGTGTACAACCCGGAGACCATGTTGCGGCTGCGCGCGATTGCTGGTGAGGCGGTAGGCTGCAACTACGATCCGAGCCACATGTTTTGGCAGGGCATCGATCCGATCGCCGCGATCCGGGTGCTAGGGGATGCGATCTTTCACGTGCACGCCAAAGACACGCAGATCTATGGCGTGAACTTGCCGCGAACCGGCGTGCTGGACACGAAGCCCTACACCGATGAGCGAAACCGTGCCTGGATCTTCCGCACCTGCGGATACGGTCATGGCGAGGAGTGGTGGCGCGAGTTCGTTTCCACTCTGCGGCTATTTGGCTACGACTACGTGCTCTCCATCGAGCATGAAGACAGTCTGCTCTCTCCGGAAGAAGGTCTCACGAAAGCCGCTGGTTTTCTGAATCAGATTGTTATCCGGGAGAAGCCCGCCGCCGCATGGTGGGTCTGAAAGTACGGGATAGGAGGGACGAAAATGCTGCAATCCAGACGTCAAATCGGAAAGTGGGTTCTCGGGGGAATGGCGCTGAGCGCCCTGCCACGGCTAAGAGCCGCAAAGCTCGATTCCACGGTGCGCGGCGTGAAGTTAGGGCTGATTACCGGATCGCTCAATCCCCTGCCTGATACTCCGGGCGGAAAAGACATCATTGACACGGTAATCGAGGGTTGTCTTTCAGTCGGCGCCGCCAATATCGAACTCGTTAACCTCCTCGAGCCGCGGCTTCAGGGAGCGGTGAGCTTTGGTCACCCGCCGAACCCGATGACGCCCGAGTACGAGAAATCCCGTGCCGCCGTGCGGGAGTGGCGGCTAAAAACGCCCATCAGCCGGTTTCAGGAGATCCGTAAGAAATTCGATAATGCCGGCCTGAACCTGTTCTCGTATGTCATGACATTCGACCTGGATTTCACCGATGAAGAGATCGACGCCGTATTCAAGCAAATGCAGGCTCTTAAAGTCGGCGTCTTCTGTACGAACCAAAGCCGCCAGGATGTGGCGCCTCGCCTTGTCCCGTTCGCCGAAAAATATAAGATCCGCCCTGCCTGGCATCCGCACGCCATGGTGAACGATCCGAATGAGGTGGCCACGCCCGAGAGCATGGAAAAGCTCCTGGCGATCTCTAAGCAGTTTATGATCAATCTGGACATCGGCCATTTCACAGCGGGGAACAACGACGCAGCGGATTTTCTCAAAAAGCATCATGACCGCATCACGCACATCCACGTCAAAGATCGCAAGCGGAATGGCGGACCCAATGTTGCTCTTGGCGCCGGCGATACCCCGATCAAGGAATGCCTGACGCTGATTCGCGATAACAAATGGCCGATCTACGCGATCATTGAACGCGAATATCGGGACGCTCCCGGCAACGCTGTCGAGCAAACGAAGGCGCAGATGGATTA
>Ga0335081_10009484_pt1 | contig 15680 bp, 14 predicted proteins | sample Lox_Sample_35_FD_206713 | JGI IMG/M metagenome (GOLD analysis project Ga0335081, IMG submission 206713) | Soil microbial communities from Loxahatchee National Wildlife Refuge, Florida, United States - Lox_Sample_3.5 | ecosystem: Environmental > Terrestrial > Soil > Wetlands | place: USA... | reverse complement strand
CGCCAATGCGATCATCTTCGGCGTGCTGGTCGCCAACGCCATGATCGACGTTTTTGGGCTGCTCAACCTCACTCCTCGAAGCCGCTAGGAACTTTGCCGCATCTAACGGGTTGGAATACACTGGGGGAACGACGTGGGAGGCCAACCCATGAGGCCGAGACTGAGTAAGAGATCGGTTAGCATCCTGATTGGGACGTCAGCTCTTGCGATCGCGGTAGTGCTGCCTTCGACCGCGCAGATGTACGGCGGTCCGCATACCACGACCACCGTCGGCGGACACGCCCTGGCGCCGCCCGCTACCATCACCGCGCCGTCGGCCCGCTTTACTCCCAACGCCCTGCCCAGCGTCACCTCGATTCCGAATTACGGCTACCGTTACCACTATCACTACGGTCCTTATTTCAACGGATCATATAGCGGGCGCGGCTATCGCTACGGTGGCTGGAGTTACGTGATTCCGTACTATTACCCGGTGGATGATTCGGCCTATGGCTACGATTACGTAGGCGGCGGAAGCGGTCCAGAGTTGTACTCCGGTCCGCCGATCGGTCCGAACGATCCGACGTTGCACATCATGGCGGAACAGCCGCCTGCCCGGCCCTACTTCCAGGAGCCGCCCGACGCGCCGGCCTACGCTCCGCCGCGACCGCCAATGGCGCCTTTCGCGGTAGCAGCTCCTCCGGCTGAGGTAAAGCCGTCCGATCCGACGGTGCTGGTCTTCCGCAATGGACGTCACCAGGAAGTGACCAACTACGCCATCATGGGCGACACGCTGTATGTCTTCGATGAAGGCCGGAAGAAGATTGCCCTCGCCGACCTAGACATTCCGGCAACCGTGAAGGCCAACGACGATCGCGGGACGGAGTTCAGAATGCCGCCGTCGCCGGCGAAGAAGAAGAGCGCGACCGTCCCCCAGAGCGCGTCACCTGACCAAAAGCCCGACTCGAGCACCTCGGCGCCCTCGAACATTGCTGCGGCGATGCCATAGAAGTTGCCAGCTTTGCACTTGTAAGGCGCGCTCCGCCGGTTCTGAATCCAGACATTCATACCGACAGGCCGACGATTTACAATCATTCTGTGCACAAGTTTTTCGACAATCCGGCGGAGCGGATTGCGCCCGCGGAGGTGCGCGTGCCGGCGTCGGTCACGATCGGCGGCGTCGAAATCCGTCCGGCAACACTTTTGGCGCCGATGGCGGGCATCACCGATACCGTCTTTCGCCGCTTCATCCGCAACCTGGGCGGCTGCGGCCTGATGATGACGGAGTTCACCTCGGCCGACGGTATCGTGCGTCACAAGGACAAGAAAGCCAAGCAGTACCTGACCTTCTACGGCAACGAGCATCCGATCTCGGCGCAGCTCTTCGGCAGCGATCCCGCGACGCTGGCCGATGCCGCCCGCGTGGTGCAGGACCTGGGCTTCGACCTGGTCGACCTCAATCTTGGCTGCCCGGCAAAGAAGGTGGTGAAGTGCAATGGCGGCTCCGGACTGCTGCGGGACCTGCCGCTGATCCGCACGATCTTTGAGTCGGTGCGCTCTGCAGTGACGATCCCCTTCACCGTGAAGTTCCGCGCCGGCTGGAGCGACAAGGAAGTGGTGCACATCAACCTTGCGAAGATGGCCGAGGATTGCGGCCTCGCCGCCGTCGCACTGCACGCCCGCACCCGCGAGCAGGGCTACAGCGGGCAGGCGCGCTGGGAGTGGATCGCAGCGCTCAAAGACGCAGTTACGATTCCCGTCATCGGCAACGGCGACGTGCGTTCGCCCGAGGATGCCGCTGCCATGGTGGCGCAGACCGGCTGCGACGCGGTCATGATCGGCCGCAGTGCGGCGTCGAATCCGTGGATCTTCCGCCAGATCGAGCAGTACACCGCAAGTGGCGTGTACGACCTGCCCAGCGATGCCGACCGCTATGAGATGATCCGCACCTACTTCGCCATGCTGATCGACGAGAAGATGGGCGGCGCCGAAGGCAAGATGAAGCAGTTCGCCTCGTGGTTCACGCACGGCGTGCCGCACGGCGCCCAACTGCGCAAGGCGGTATATGAGGCGAAGAGCAGCGCGGAGATTCTCCAGGCGGTCGATCGTTTCTTCGCAGAGCTGCTCAGTGGCGAGAGCGCGACGGTCGCGCATGATCCGCAGGAGCAAAGCGCGGAAGCGCTGACGGCATAAGCTCGTCCTGTAAGCGGTTCCATCGTGGACAATCGGGGCAATCGTGTGGGATGACTCAATCCTGCCAAGGATCAATCAAGCGCAGGCCGCATTGTTCGAAGTCGCGGACATTTCGCGTGGCAAGCGCAGCCCTATGCACCAATGCAATAGCCGCGATCTGCGCGTCGGATTGGCTGATCGGCTTACCCTTCGCGCGATGCCGTGCGGCAAGGTTGGCATAGGCACGCGCAGCTTCGCCGTCGAAGCTCAGAATGTGCGCTGCCAGGTCGTCGGCAAACATGGCGTCGGCCGCTGCCAACAGCTCGTCGCGGCGCTTGCCCTTACCCACCAGTTCGATTCCATAGAAGATCTCGGCCTGGGTGATCGCCGTCGTGAACAATTCTAGCGAAGGCTGCCGCTCCACCCAGCGGGCTACCGCAGCCGAGGGCGCCGGTCGCATCAGCTCAGAGAGAACATTTGTATCGAGTACGATCACGCGTCAAACTCAGGAGGCTGACGCACAGGCCCACGCTCGGGAAGTTCGAGGTTGATACCGCCGAATGGGGCAAAGCGCTGCCGAATGGCCTCTGCCAGATTTCTCTTCTTTGGCTGCGGCTTGGTTAAGGCGGAACGCAAGATTTCTCGCGCCTCCTCTTCCATGGAGCGGCCGTGAGTCGCCGCGCGAACACGCAGCCGGGACTTCGTCCTCTCGTCGAGTTTGCGAATGATGAGAGACGCCATGGCATAAATGATATCATTGCTAGCATGATTAGGCCAATACGCCTTCTTGCTCCGCGCCTTACGCATTTATGATTACACCTCCACGATCATGAAGAACCTTGGCATCCTGCTCTCCGGGCGAGGCTCGAACTTCGAGGCCATCGCCGACAATATTGCTTCGGGCAAACTCGACGCCAACATTGCTGTCGTGATCTCCAATCGCGCGGACGCGCCCGGCGTGGAGTCGGCGCGGCGGCGTGGCCTCAACGCGCTGGTGATCCCCTCGAAAGGCAAGCAGCGCGAGGAGCACGACCGCGAAGTGGTCGCGGCATTGCGAGAGCACGAGGTTGATCTGGTCTGCCTGGCCGGATACATGCGCCTGCTCTCAGCCTGGTTCGTGCAGCAGTTTCCCAATCGCATTCTCAACATTCATCCCGCCCTGCTGCCCGCTTTTCCCGGGCTCGACGCGCAGAAGCAGGCATTCGAATACGGAGTGAAAGTGTCCGGCTGCACGGTGCATTTCGTCGACGAGAGCCTGGATCACGGGGCCATCATCCTACAGAGAGTCGTGCCTGTGCTGGACAGCGACGACGAGCACACGCTAGCGGCGCGCATCCTGGAGCAGGAGCACGTTGCCTACTCGGAAGCGATTCGAATCGTGCTGGAGGGAAAGTACAAAGTTGAAGGACGGCGCGTGTTACTCCGAGACAAGGGTCAAACAAAGGGTCAACCAGAGGTCACCCAACGCGCCAGTGCCCAATTTCCTCACCCTTGCAAGCAGGGACAAAACCAGCCAGAGGTAAGGCGGGGTTCCTTATTTGTACTAGGAGCAGGTTTTTCTGCGGATGCTGGGTTCCCATTAATCGCTGGGCTCCGAGAGAGGGTGCTCTCCTTTATTGCCAGTCATCGCCACCCCTCCTGGGATGTCCACATCCACCCGTCCAAATATTTTGAACGCGGACAGTTCTACGCAGGCCTCGATCATATCAACTCAATCGCAGGACCAAGTCTCCAGTTTGAGGAGTTGCTGCAGGCCTTATACCGGCACCTTGAGACAGCAGTAGATCAGGACCCTTGCTTCGTAACCCGCAGGATTATTCAAGATGCTACCGCTTATCTTCTCTGGGAAGTTCACACCGCCCTGCAGAACCCTCCTGCTCCGTACCTCAACTTTGCGCGACGCGTCGCGGCCGGCTGCCATCAAGTTTTGAGCTTTAATTGGGATCTTCTTGCGGAATTTTCATTGGAGCGTGAGGGAATTGCATGGCGGTATTCCCCGTCGGGCGTCACGGTACCGGTGTTCAAACCACATGGGTCCATCAATTGGAGTCGCCACGACGAGGACGGTCTACAAGCCGAGTCTCCCCGGTGGATTCCAATCTCAGACGGAAGCGGCTTCTCCTTCATTGAGGACGACCCATTTAACGACCCATTTGCGGAAGGGCCGAATCAAGACCTACGTCCTCTTGTTTTGCCGGGTGGCCTTGAACGCCACAGCCGCAGCCTCGAATACATCTGGCGATCCGCCTCGGAGTGCCTTGCCGATGCGCCTGAGGTCGTCTTCATCGGTTACTCACTTCCCGAATACGACCAATTTGCGATCGAGTTCTTTCTACAACACCTAAAAGGAAAGACAGTTAGAGTTTGCGACCCGAGCGGATCGGTGATATCGCGCTTCCGACACTACTTCGGTAACTCCATCGTCACTTGTCCGACGAAGTTCAAAGACTCACCATTTGCCCAACGCCTCGAGGGGGGTTGCGGATAAAACCGTGACCGCGACCAAGCGCCCGCTTGTACGCAGAGAAAAGCTCCGCTGCAAATTGCCGATATTCGATCCAGAGGGAACGATGCGCGCCAGAAAAATGTCGGATGTTGAATTCTGCAGAAATTGTATCAAGCTGATCGCCGAGGTCCACCAAACTCGACGCGCCATAATCATCACGAGGAACGGCCTACCGATCGCTAGAGTAGTTCCTGCTGGGCCAAAGCCTGCCCCGAAACCACGAGCTGAGAAGGATCCGTCGAAGAGCGTGAAGGCTGGGCATGGAGTTCCTAGCGGAGCTAGCACCTCAACCTCGCCTCTGCCCAACTCCCGAACGCGGCGAGTCGGAAAATCGCGACGGACGCTCCGCTCGGAATAGTATTTCTGAGGAGTGCTCAGGGTTCGAAGCACGTGGATGCTTACATTCTAGTAGTGCAGCAGCGAGAACACGTCGTGGCCCTTCAGCTTCTGGCGGCCGTTCAGGCCGTCGAGCTCCACCACGAATCCTAGGCCGCAGATGTTTCCGCCCAACTGCTGGGCCATGTCGGCGGTAGCTTTGGCTGTGCCGCCGGTAGCCAGCAGATCGTCGCAAATCACAATGCGCTGCCCCGGCTGAATGGCATCGCGGTGGATCTCCAGCGTGTCCTGGCCGTACTCCAGGTCGTACTTCCACTGCAGGACCTCGGCGGGCAGCTTCTTGGGCTTGCGCACCGGAACAAAGCCTGCGTTCAGGCGATACGCCAGCGCGGGACCGAAAATGAAGCCGCGCGCTTCAATGCCGAGAACCAACTCGATGTTGTAGTTGATGTAGTGCTCGGTCAGCGCGTCAATCAAGCGGGAGAATCCGACGCGGTCCTTCAGCAACGTCGTGATGTCGTAAAAGAGAATGCCGGGCTTGGGAAAATCGGGGACTTCGCGGATCAGCTTCTTGAGATCTTCGCAGTTGTGCGCCGGTTTCGGCTGCATGAATTTACCAGACTCCTTCGATGCGGAACGATGGCGCCTGCAACAGCGGCGCTTGCGATTCTCCTACGTGATCGACGCGCGAGGCACGCGGTCCCCGCTGCAAGCGCTGGCGCAAGGAACTGTGCTGCTCCCGCGTACCCGTCGCCATGACTTCGACATCGCCGTTATCACGGTTGCGCACCCAGCCGGTCACGCCAATCTGCGCCGCCTCGCGCTCCACGAACCAGCGGAAGCCCACGCCTTGCACGCGGCCGGAGACAACATAGCGACGAGTTTCGAGCTCAGGCATGAAAGGAAGCAGTGAGCAGGTAGTACTCGGCAGCTCGCCGTCACCAATCATACCGCAGCTGCTCGCTGGTGCTTGGCGATGACCGAGGTTTGTCCCCCGGAAAAGAAACGCGGCTCTGGCTGAACCAGATCCGCGTTCCACGAATCAACGGTTGGGTGCTGCAACCGCCAACGAAACCAGTCTGACGGCTCGGTCGCCTAGTTGCTATGTTTCGCAACTTTGCTGTTGAGTAGCGAAACCAAGGACTGTCCGGCAGGCGTGGTTTTGACGGCACTGCCGGTCACAATCTCCCGCGCGCTGGCCGTTTTCCCGTAAATGCGCTGATTGGCGTCACCGTCAGGATCCAGGGAAGCGCCATTGAGCGATACGCCGGCGAAAAGTCCCTTGGCCCGCGCATAGGTCAGAATGTCAGCCCCGCCAACGGAGTTCGCCGTGGTGGCTCCCGGACCGGCGGCGGCGGTGGCATCACTGCCCACCTTCACCTTACTGTCCAGCACCTTATCCACGGCGGTCGGGGCCATAATCAGAAGTACGTAGTCGGTAGCCGTGCCGCCGAGTTGGAAGCCGGCACTGGCGCCACCAATTGTGTACATGGCAGGCGCTGACCACTTGCCGCTGAAGTTCTTACCCTGGCGGCAGCTCATGGGACCGCGGCCGCCCGTCCCACCGACGCCGATGGCAAACTTCTTGACGCTGGGAAGCACGATGACGCAATCGGCCTTGGCCAGAATGTTGGCCGGAACGCTGTTGCCGTCGAGCATTGCCTGTAACACAGTGGCGGCATTGCGAAGGGTTTGTTCGTCGCTTGCCTTGTCGGCCGCCCACACAGGCAAGGCTAACAACAGGAGGGTGGATATGAGCAGACGAGGCACGAATCTCTTACACAAAGTTTCCATCTTGATATCCTTTCGTTTTTCGCGGCTTATCGCGCAGTACCGTTTCCTGTCGTCGTCCGACTTTGGCAGCCCCAGCAGCACTGCCGGCACACGGCCATGGACGCAGGTATTCGTGAACACAGGTAACAAACAGATCTTTAGGCGCCTCTCATACAGCGTACAACTATCAGTGACCTGGGCCCGGTTTGTCAACGGGATCATCGTGACTCCCACGAGCCAGAACATGGGTTTGGACGTAGGTCATTTTCGAGATCGTGCCTCAGCACTCACTGCCTCGTCCATTTCACGAATGCTTTTCCGCCGGACGGAGTCCGCGCTGAAGCCCGCTACGCTCGCGACAGGTATGCGCCTTCGGAGGTATCCACGCGAATTTTCTCACCCTCGTTGATGAAGGGTGGCACCTGAACCACGAGGCCGGTCTCGGTCTTTGCCGGTTTGGTCACGCTGCTGGCGGTAGCCGACTTCAGTCCTGGCTCGGTTTCCACCACCATGAGCTCGACGGTTTGCGGCAATTCCACTCCTACCGGCTTGCCGTCGAAAAATTCTACCTTGATCGCGAGATTGGCGATGAGGTAGTCCACGGCATCGCCCAGAATGTCTTTGCCGAGATGCAGCTGCTCGTAGTCCTCGGTATTCATGAAGTAATAGTCATCGCCATCGGCGTAGAGAAACTCCATCTGCACCTCATCGACGGTGACCTTGTCGATGGCGTCGCTAGAGCGGAAACGGTGCTCAAACATCGCTCCGGTACGCAGATTCCGCAGCTTGGCCTGAATGAAGGCGCGCAAGTTGCCCGGTGTACGGTGTTCCACGCTGAAGACCGAATGCAGGTCGTTGTTGTGCTTGATCACCATGCCCGGACGCAATTGGGTGGCTGGAATCGCCATGCTTCTAAGACTCCTTACATTGAGTGCTTGGCTGGGAGAGCCGCTGACCCGCAGGCTTCCGCATGGAACGCGGCTCGAGGGGTAAACACTTGATTTTACATGGGGCGCAAGGGGATTGGAAACCCGGCAGCCGGGTTGACCCGTCACGCCTTACAGCAGATGCATTCGAGACATCGCGATCAACACCGCCACAATCGCCAGAATGATGGAGTAACCAAGCTGTCGGTAGCGAGGGTCGCTCTTCGCGAGATGCTCGCGGCCCAGCGCACGCCATCGCGCCAGATACTCCACCGCGGCACACGCCACGATCGCGAACAGTGCTGTTCCGAAGAAAATGTTCTGCGTGCTCATTCTCTGCACCTATTGACTTATATGGTGATTTTGAAACCCGGGCACCAGAATGTATTCCAGTCTCTTGCACAAAGCGTGGGCTGTCCATTTCTGGACAGAGGATTCGCGATTGTGGGCGAGCGACCGAATCAAGAGCGGCGCATCTCATATGTTTCGCATGAGTTACGCCGCTTTGAGCGATGGCAAGCCGTCTGCATTATCGCCACCGGGACCTTATGAGCGACACCACCGATCCGTCGACCATCCTTGTTGCCGAAGATCAGGAACATGTGCGCGAGGCGTTGGCCATGCTGCTACGCGGACACAGCTATTCGGTCGTGCTGTGTGCCTCTCCCGGTGAGGCACTGGCCTCGGCGCAACAGCAGCCGCCCGATCTTGCCCTGCTCGATATGAACTATCAGCGTGACAGCACGTCGGGCATCGAGGGCCTGGAGTTGATTCAGCATTTACGCCAGTTGGATCCCACCGTCCCGATCATCGCGCTCACCGCATGGGGCAATGTCGACTTGGCAGTCAGCGCCATGAAGCATGGCGCGTCCGACTTCATCGAGAAGCCGTGGGGCAACGATGCGCTGCTGGAGAAAGTGAAGTCGCTGATCCGCCGCGCGCAGGAGAATCGCTCCTCACAGCGCGTTTCAGAATACGAGCGCCATGATGCCCAGCGTCTCCAGACCCGCATCGTACCGCAGCGGCATCTGGTGGCGCAGGGAATCGAGATGTTCGGCGACAGCGTTCCCGCCGGCGTCGTCGGTGGCGACTACTTCGGAGTGTGGCAGCCGACGCCGGATGCCCTGCACTTCTGTGTCGCCGACGTCTCCGGCAAGGGCACGCCGGGCGCGCTGATCGCGGCAATGCTATATGCGTCCGTCAGCACGCTGTCGTCGTCGAGCAATAGTCCGGAGATCGTGCTCGGGCAGGTGGAGACGACACTGCGCAATCAGCTGGGCGAGGGGCATTACGTCACCATCTTCTACGGCGTTCTCGATCTGCGCACGCGCGTTCTGCACTTCGTCAACGCGGGACATTGCCCGCCCATTCTTCGCCGCAAGAACGGAGCGATCGAGTCGCTGCAGCCAACCCGTCCGGTGCTGGGCTTCATGCTGGATGACGGCTTTCGATCGGAGCGGCTGGTGCTCGCCGCGGGCGATCGGTTGTTGCTCTATACCGACGGCGTCACCGAGGCGGCGAATGAGTCGGGCGAGGAATTTGGGCCTGACCGGCTGGCGACACTGGTTGGCGGCTCCGCAGACGAAACCCTTCCGCAGCGCTATACGCAAATTATGGACGACGTGCGGACCCATGCCGCAGGCAAGTTCACCGACGACGCCACGTTGTTGCTCATCTCGGTGAGCGACAACTCTTACAGCGGCGCTGTCTCCCAATCCACCGCACAGATGCGCAGCAGCGCGTAAGTCCATCTCGGCAATTGTGTGGCGAGGAGCTTAACTCAGTTTCTTTACCCAGTAGCTCGACGCACGAAAGTCCTCGGTCCGGATGACACTCTGGTGGCGAGAGAGAGCACTCTGACCGGCAACCGGTCAATGCCGACTGGCTACTGGCTGCTGCCTCGCTTTACAATAAGAACTGCTTTGGCATTGTCCTTACCCTCGTCTGTCCGGACGCTGCAGTTGCGTCCGGCCTGGCTGCGCCACCTGAAGACAAGCTGGGAAGGTGAGGATTTTTCCCGGCAAAACGGCATCTAACCGATATGCTTTTTACGTGATTCGCAACGCCTCTGAAGTTTGGCGCTCGAGGGTCGTTCAGCTCCTACAGGCGGCGTTCGCCCCACAGCAAGTGGTCTGAGCTTTGGCGAAAAGCGGAGAGCGAAATAGCGGATAACGTTGAGCGCCGTTTCGCCGTCTGAACTGCCTCCGGCCTTTAGCCATGAGCTGGCGAGGGAACGGGAGACCGGCTTCTCTGCGTATTCATAAACGTGGCAATCAAAGTTAAAGTACACGAACGAGGGCCGGCAACGCGCGCGTCCGGCAGCAACTCGCGCCGTGCTGCACGTCCGGCGCGCATCCGGCATTTCACCTTCCGCGATCCGCTGGTCAAACTCTTCGCCTACGCCTTTGTCATCTGCTGCGTCCTCTTCTTCGCCGTCTTCGGTTACTTGTACGTGAAGTATGACCGGCTGGTCGAGCGGCGCATGGCGGGCGGCATCTTCAGCAATGCAGCCAAGATCTACGCGCGGCCGCGCGTGGTTGCCGTGGGCGACGAGCTGAACGAGAGCGAAGTCGCGACCGAACTGCGCCGCGCCGGATATAGCGAAGGTTCCTCCGCCGCATCGCCCGTCGGATATTACACGTTCACGCGCGACGGCCTGCATGTGGTTCCCGGACCACAGTCCTACCACGGCGGAGATTCCGCCGCGGTCCTTCGCTTCCGCGGCGACAAGGTCGAGTCCATCACCGAGAGTGGCGACACCAATCGGGCACTGGAAGCCTACGAACTGGAGCCGCAACTGGTCACCGCCCTATTCGAAGGCCAGGATCGCTCCAAGCGCGAGCTCATCAAGTTCCAGGACATCCCGCCAGTGCTGGTGAACGCGGTGCTGGCGATTGAGGACCGGCGATTCTTTGAGCACAGCGGCATCAACTACTATCGGCTGGTCGAGGCGGCGCTGATCGATGTGCGCGAAGGCCGCCATGGGCAGGGCGGCTCAACCATCACCATGCAGCTGTCGCGCGGTTTCTTCCTCACGCCGCAGAAGACGCTGAAGCGCAAGCTGACGGAGATGATGATCGCCATTGAGCTGGAGCAGAAATTCTCCAAGCAGCGCATCTTCGAGATGTACGCCAATGAGGTGTATCTGGGCCAGCGCGGCTCGTTCACCATCAGCGGATTTGGCGAGGCTTCGCGCGCCTATTTCAACAAGGACGTTCACAACCTGACCCTGCCGGAAGCGGCGCTGCTGGCGGGAATGATCCAGCGGCCCAATTATCTTTCGCCCTACAAGAATCCCAAACGCGCGCTGGAGCGCCGCAATCTGGTGCTCGACTCGATGGTGGAAACCGGAGCCATCACCAGCGACGAGGCCGAACGCGCCAAGGCTGCACCGCTGAAGCTGGCGACGCCCAACGTGGAAGCCAGCGACGCTCCCTATTTCGTTGACCTGGTGAAGGACCAGCTCTCGGGCCAGTTCAACGAGGAGGAGCTGAACAATCACGCGCTACGCATTTACACCACCATCGACCCTGACTTGCAACGCGCCGCCGCCGAAGCCGTCGACGTGGGCATGAAGGCGGTCGACGAGCTGGTGTTGAAGCGGCGCACCCACAAGACCAAGATCGGCACCGGCAAAGACGCGCAGGTCGAGGTCAAGATTGATTCCGGTCCCATGCCGCAAGTTGCGCTGGTGGCGCTCGATCCCCATACCGGCGAAGTGCTGGCGCTGGTCGGCGGCAGAAATTACGGCATGAGCCAACTGGACCACGCGCTCGCCAAGCGGCCAACAGGCTCCATCTTCAAGCCCTTTGTTTATGCGGCGGCGATCAATACCGCGGTCACGGGGCAGAAGCTCGCGGACGTGGCCGACGAGAACGGCGAGGCCACGCAGAGCGAGGGCGTCTTTACGCCAGCCAGTCTGGTCGATGACGCGCAGGTCAGCATCGTCAATGGCGACCAGGTGTACGAGCCGCGCAACTATCACGAAACCTTCCACGGCGAAGTGACGGCGCGCTACGCGTTAGCCGAGTCGCTGAACAACGCAACGGTGCGGCTGGGGCAGGAGGTCGGCTTCGACAAAGTTGCGGCCCTGGCGAAGTCCGCGGGTATCAGCAGCGTGCGGGCCACGCCGGCGATCGCGCTCGGCGCCTATGATGCCACGCCGGTTGAGATGGCGGGAGCATACACGGTATTTGCCAACGGCGGGACGCGGCTGTCGCCGCTGATGGTGCGCTCGGTGCGCGACGCGCGCGGCAGCGTGCTCGACAACTACGAGAGCGAGAAGAAGGAAGTGCTCGATCCGCGCGTGGCCTACGTCATGACCACCATGATGGAGGCGGTGATCAACAACGGCACCGGATATCCGGTGCGGGCACGCGGCTTCGCGGCTCCGGCGGCGGGCAAGACCGGAACCTCGCACGACGCGTGGTTCGCCGGCTACACCACGAACCTGCTGTGCATCGTGTGGGTCGGCAACGACGACTACACCGACATCAAGCTGGCCGGAGGCGCGGCGGCGGCGCCTATCTGGGCCGAGTTCATGAAGCGCGCGGTCAAGCTGCCGCAGTACGCCGATGCGAAGGACTTCTCAGCGCCGTCGGGCGTGGTAACGCTACAGCTCGACAAGGTGACCAATCGCATCGCGACTCCCTCGTGTCCGGAAGACTACACGGTCGCGTTCATCGCGGGTACCGAGCCGAAGGAGACTTGCGATCAGGCCTTCGGCGATCATCGCGGTTTCTTCACCAAGATCTTCGGACTGGGTTCGCCTTCGGTTGCGCCACCGCCGCCGACCACCAACGGACCCGTTCAGCCCACCGCCATCGGCGCACAGCCTCAGCCCGCCAATACCGAAGCAGCCCAGGAGCAGCAGCCCAAACCCAAGAAGAAGCGTGGATTCTTCAGCCGGCTGTTTGGCCGCGGCGAGAGCGGGGATGAGCAGCAAGATAACGGGACAGGCGCAGCTCAGAATGGGAACAATACCACACCCAAATAGGTCTAATATGAAAGAAGCGCGGTTACGTGGGGTACGCCTCGCGCGGCTGGAGTAGAGCAGCCCTTCAAGCCAGCGTCGGACTCCTCAGTAGTCTTGTGGCCGACACGCCGCGCACGCGAGAGGTCGGCAATGGCTGATCTGCGATCATCCCGGTTTCTGGCTCCGTTCTGTGCTCTGGCAATTCTCCTGTTCGCATCGGCGATCGCTTCCAGGGGGCAAAGCAGCGCGCCGGTGCAAGCCGCCGCCCCGCCAATTCAGGCCACCGCCCCGGCAACCCAGCTGTTTCCGCCGCCGGTTCCCGATGGCAGCGCGTCCGCTGCGGAGCTGGAGGAGCAGGGCGACCAGTTACGCGCGCAAAAGCGCTACCTCGATTCCATCGACTACTACAACGTAGCTATCAAGAAGCAGCCAACCGCATTACTCTGGAACAAGAAAGGCATGTCGTACCTGCTGCTGCAACATCCAGAGAAGGCGGCCAAATGCTTCGATCATGCCATCAAGCTGGATAAGCATGCTGCCGAAGGCTACAACAATCGCGGCTACGTGGAACAGATGGAGAAGAGGTACGACAAGGCCATCAAGTACTACAGGAAAGCTATCGACCTGCGACCCGGCGACGCGGTTTTCTACTACAACATGGGCTCGAGCTATTTTGGCAAGCATGACTATCCCGATGCGGCGGCGCAGTACAGGGCCGCGTTTGCCATCGATCCCAACATCTTCGACCGCGTCTCGCGCACCGGAATCATGGCGCAAGCTACCACTCCGGAAGACCGCGCGGCGTTCTCTTTTATGGTGGCAAAAATGTACGCGCAGGCCGGGGACCTGGATCACACGCTGGAGTACCTGCGCAAGGCCATGGAAAACGGCTATAAGCACATCGACGACGTTTATACCGATCGCGAGTTCGCCTCGCTGCGCACCGACAAGCGCTTCGAAGAGCTGATGGCACAACGCCCGCAGCCCATACCTTAAAGCACCACCAGTTTTACTGTCGTCCAGGGGAAGGTAGAGCCGCGCTTCAGCGCGGCGTCACAGCAGCGTCCCCAGGCCGGGATTTTGCACGCGTCCTGGACGCCAGCCTGAAGGCTGACTGTACTCGGCCACGGCAAAACCGAACATGCCTTAGTCGACTCGCGTCCGCAACCCGGATCACGGCCTTCAATAAAACAAGGCCTTGCTAAGCAAGGCCTCGAAGAACGTCATATCTAATTCAGCCAGGATGGCTATCCAGACTACTTATACGCTTTGCCCCGAGGTGTGCCGACGCCGGTACACTGATCGTAACCTGCGGTAGCATTCGCGCCATTCGATCCAGTCGTGACATCGTAATAATACTGATATCCGATGTGGCTAAACAGCGCACCGTAGATCATGTTGTTTTCTTCGTTGGTATAGTGACCGCCGCCCAGCGGGGCCTGTCCGAATTGTTGTTTGGCGGTGTTGATCAGTCCTGCCAGTGCCGGAGATGAGAGGCTGGTGCCGCCAATGATGTTCCAGCCGCTGTAACCGTAGGTGTCATAGACCCACGCGCCGCTGGCGGGATCGGCGTCGAAGGCGATATCGGGAGTCTGCCGCGGAGCCGACTCGTACGGGGCGGCTCCAAACATCGGGTACTGGTAATCGGTCCACGGTCCCATGCCATTGGAAATGTTCGGCGGATTCTGCCAGACCTCATAGGTGCTGACACCCCCGCCTGACCCGGACCAGCAGCTTTCACTCACGAAGTTCCCATTACCATCGCGGTTGATGGTGGTGCCGCCTGCGGAGACGACCCACGGCGAAGAACTGGGATACTGCGCGCCCCATCCACTGTCGCCGGCGGAAGCGAAGTAGACAATCTTGTTCCACCAGTAGCGGTAGAAGAAATTATCGGCGTTGACTTCGTTCGCATACTCACCACCGCCCCAGCTATTGGAAATGTCGCCACCACCGTAGTGGTTCACCTGGCGTCCGGCGACCTGCTCGGCAAAGTAGAGATCGTTAAATGAGTTGCTGCACGCCTCCACCAGAATGATCTTTGAATTCGGCGCCATGGCGTGCGCCCACTGAACGTCCAGAGATTCCTCCATGCCCCAGCCGGTATTCCCTGGCGGCGTGCCACTGCAACTGGCCGTCAGGCCATTCAGCGTTCCCCAACTGGTGTTGGCATACACCTTGAAGAACTGGGCAGTCGGCAGACCAAAGTAGCTGGAAAAATACGCCAGATCGCTTGCAATGTTCGGATTGTCAAAGGCATCCACCAGCGCAATGGCTCCCCAGCCGCCGGTGGGATGATTGCCGCCGCCGTTGGCGGGGTTGCATCCAGTGTAGTGTGTGCTGACGTTATACACGCAACCCATCGAGGCCGGCGTCTCGCCAATGGCGCTGGCGCCGGGCACCGGCATCACCTTGGGAACGAAGATCAGATGGTTGGTGTGGGCGCGAATGCCGGCATCTTCCGGTCGTGCGACGCTGCTGGCGGGCACGATCACTCGGCCCTCCGGCCTGACAATCGTCGCCTGAGGCGCCGGAAGGGTTGTGGTTTGCTGGTCCGCCTGGGCCCCTGGCTCGGCAGCAATCGGCAGCGCCTGACTGGGATCGGCGGGAATTTCCTGCGCCAGGACTTCTGCCGCAAATAGAATCATTGCTGCTATTGCTACGATACTGATTACACGTCTCATATGAAACTCCTCCCACATTCACCACGCTGATCCGGTGACTGGTCTGCGAGGCTCACGCCTACGACAGCTTTTGGTGCGTAAGACCCTGAGTAAGATTGAGAGAAAAACAAACTGCGGGCGCCCAGGGAGGCTGTTCGGGTCACGTGCAAGAGGGGAGGGCCAGAAACAGGCAGGCTGTGCGCTGTTTTTCCCGTACGGTGTTCTTTCTGACTAGTGGACTCAGTGTGGTGCAGGTAGTGGTGGAATGCAAGCAACCCAGCAAAATAAATGCTGGGCTTTTCCTGTTGTGGGAGAGATCGCCTCGCAGCGTGTGCGGCTACACCACGGTG
>Ga0335081_10009483_pt1 | contig 15681 bp, 18 predicted proteins | sample Lox_Sample_35_FD_206713 | JGI IMG/M metagenome (GOLD analysis project Ga0335081, IMG submission 206713) | Soil microbial communities from Loxahatchee National Wildlife Refuge, Florida, United States - Lox_Sample_3.5 | ecosystem: Environmental > Terrestrial > Soil > Wetlands | place: USA... | reverse complement strand
TTGGGAATCGTCGTCAAGGGTCAAGTCAACTCCGTTCTTCTGCTTTGTCGAAGAGGAAGAAGGCGTGGTTTGGAAAGAGTCATCGTTGTCAACGTCCATAAATCCGCTGTCATCTGAGTTGAGGCTCAATCCGGCCATCGGGGGAGAAGAGGGGATTTGGGTCTTGACAGGTCCGGGAGCAGCGACAGGTCGACGATTGGCAACGGACGACATACGAAGGGCCGGTGTAGGCGAGGAATGACGTTTCTTTGTCGGACGAGCATCCGGTGCCGCACCCGCCTTCCGATCTCTTTTCAAGCTTCGTGAGGCAGAAGACGTATTATCATCGAGTTCGCCGAGAATGGACGCCATGAAATCAGCATCCTCTTCGGTTGACACAGCTGATTTTTTGGCCATCTGTATGACTGGTTTACGGAAGAGACGATCGATGGCTCCTGCAGAGACTTTGACATCATCCTTCTTCGATTCACGGCCCGCCTTTTTCTTGCCTCGCTTCCCTCCCCGTCGTCGATCTTCGATGGCCTCATCATCGTCCTCGCTGTAATAATCTCTCTCAAAATCGTCCATGCCGTTGTCGACGTATCCCTCGCCGTTGTCGTCGACAACAAAGTCATCCTGCAGCTTCGAGCGCTGGTAGTCGACTTCGTCGATTTCGTCGTACAGAGCCGTGTCGTCCGCGTCGGGATTGTACTGGTCGAGACGGGATTTGCCGCCTGCTCTTGCTGCCTTGAGGGCTTCGAACTTGGATGCCGGTGCTCGGGGCTTGATGGTGCGACGCGAACGCTCCATAGCTGCTGCGACACAGAAGAGAGAGGTCAGAGGCGATGTTGGCTTGCACGAGCGTGGCGCGTTCCGCTCAGAACGCGTCGCCTCAGACAAGCCTTAATTTTAAATTTACTTAAAATTACTAAATTAGCCGGTTGCTCGGTCGGTAAATTTGTAATCGACCTGTTTTTTATAAGTAATTTGTCCTGATTGGCTCGCGTAACAGTCGCGTTGGGCAGATACGGCGGAGGGGAATCAACGGCTGTGCAGGAGCGTAAACACAGCAACGGGGCTGATGGCAGGTCTCCCCCGCAACAAATACGACCTCCTCCCATACTCAACTACGCTATCAACACCACCACAATCATCAGCGGCGCCCTTGAACTTCACCCACCACCGTCCCTCCAAACGCGACTACATCGAATCGTCCGATGTTGACGACATCCCGACCTCCCCGCCGCGAAAATTGCGGTCTCGCAAGCGAAGACCATGGCGGGATAGCAGTGATCTAAGTTATAGCAGTGATGTGGAAGATGATGACAACCCGCGGAGAATGTTTGAGGAGACGATGGATATGATGCGGAGGGGGCGAATGGGGGCGGTGGTGGGAGGGGAGACGCCGCTGGAAATCACGCCGAGTCAGCGTAGTCAGGAGAATTCCACTAGTAAATTTGATCGTATTCTCAGTGCTGCCATCATGGACGGACTTGATTCCGTTGATTTGTCGTATGTCCCCTGTTTCTCTTTCTCTCTCTGTTGACTTGCTTTCAAGCGTTAATTGTGTGTATAGAGAGTGTGGATTGGTTGAGCTTCCACCGGGTATCGGCGAATTGAAACACCTGGTTCGATCGTCCGCGTTGCAACACAAGGCTCCCTTGGTGCCTCAGTTGAAACTGTTTCTCGGCACAGGGAATAATCTGACGTCTCTGCCGTTTGAATTGTTCACACTCTCCAATTTAACCGTGCTTTCGCTTTGTACAGCTGTGTCCCCTGAATGTACCTGATTTTAGGGAACAACAATCTCAAAGTTATCCCGCAGGCAATCGGTAACCTCGCGTCTTTACGCGAACTGAATCTCTCCGGGAACCAATTATCTTACCTCCCACACACTATTCTCACTCTTCCGCATCTATATCTTCTCCGTCTGCATCCAAACCCGTTTCTTCCGCCGCCTCCAACGTACTCTCCCCTTCCCACGCCGCCCAGCTCGCAAGCTCGTATGCCGCCCACCCTTCGCCTCTATCAATGTCCCACGCGTCCCCCCGGGACGTCTTTCGTTCCACCCCTCGTGGAATTAACCTCACGCGCATTGGCAGAGAACTTTATCCTTCCACAAATCGATAAGACATGGGAATTACCGGAGTACTTGCGAGGGAGGGCATCGCATGCGCTGGAACGATTTAGGTTTCACGATACGTGTGCTCTTTGTGGGACATGGTATGTCGACCAACCATCCGCTGTACCTGGGGAGGAATGTATCGAATGGTATGATACCTTACATGGGAACGATGCGGTTCCGATAAAACGGGGGATGTGTTCATGGGGCTGCATCATGACGTGGAACACCCAACTTTCAGAAGCATTGACGGGAAGTGCATCAGACACAACGAACGAGGAGTGACTCTTTAGTTATGTAACAGTATCGCATCATTGCATAGTTTGAGGCGCATCATTTAATGAATTCCTGGCATCTTTCATGACCAGGAAGCAGCGGTATCATATCTTGACCAAATTCTAATTCCCTTAGGCCAAACTATGACTCGTGTTAATTGCAAGTTTCTGCTTTTTCTTTGCCGAACCCATCTCACTACCCTCCTTCCTCTTTTTAACCCTCCTCACAGGCGTGCTAGGACCACCAATTGCCTGTGAAACCACTGATTCATTCTCGTTACTAACAGAGTCATCATCCAGGGCAGAAGTATTTTGGCCATCGTCGTCCGATGCTGCGTTAACCTCCTGTGACCCGGAAATCTCATCACAGCGGATCAACGAACAAAACTACCATCAGAAACCGAATGGACTGTGGGATCTACCGCTTCCAGTTGCTCTTCCATATCCATCGGACTCTTAAATGGTTTCTCAAGATACGGGATATCAGGCCATTCGACAATCCCGATAGATCGAGATCTCACAGCTGGTTTATTATCCTTTGAATTCATCGTTTTCCGTGGATCAAAAGCGCGACACTTCGTCTCTGTAAGATTATACATCGCCTTCAGATATTGCTTTAATCCAATTATCAACGAGAAAACGATAGTTCGTTGAGCGAGAAGCGCAATTGGCTCCGACGTATCTCGACGTTCGATGGACTGACGAAGGGAAACACCCGTTGACGAGAGAATACTGTCAATGGAATGGATCACAGTCAGAACTTCTTCCGTAGTCCCATAGTCGAGGTAAAGTAAATTCTCAATGATAAATCGCGCAAAATCAACGTCGACGGCCGCGGTATATTCGCGTGAATACGAGTCGCGGTCAAGATAACCGATGAGGTTTTTAAGGAACTTTGATCGGACACGTTTCTTAGATTTAATGTCTTTGTACAGTGATGCAATCAGCGATACTGGTTCAGCGGCGTGCTCGTAGTATCCTGCCCATCATTCACTGAGTCAACAATGTGGAATACCTTTTGGTGAGTTGACAACGTGTTTTCGGTAGTCGAATAATTTTTCCATGGATTGGCGGTATGTTGCGTCAACACTGTCTTCGTGACGAGTACTCAATTGGGCACGAGCTTTTGAAGCGATGGAACGTACTCGAGGATTCGGACTCGTTTCGAGTGCCACAAGTGTTGGGAACATCTTTATGTCACTTAAGTCTTCAAGTTTGGAGATACATCGTTAGGAGCAGCTAAACCGCCATGAACGATACATTGAAGAACTTCGGTAGCGGTAATAGAAAGCGGCATATTATCGGAAAGTGAACACGCCAAAATATCCGTCAAGTAATTGCCTGTAAGAAAGAACGAAGCCCTAAGATCAGCAACCTTGTGTGGAAAAGCGGAACATACTCGTCTGTGCTGAGGGAATGAGACGTGCCGGTCAACATACCAATATTATCGGATAAGTCGATTTCTTCCTTCTTGCTTCCCTCCCTGGCCTCAGCTTTAAGTTCCTCGGTTGCAAAATAATCATGAAATATCTCGAGAATCGTCTTTTTGAGAACCATCGACCCATTCCGTAATGACGATGAAATGATCTGCTGCGCATCACCGGATTCCGACTTGAAATAGTCCGTATTGCCAAGGCACAGGTACCCTATATCACTAAATGAAGCGCGGAGACGGCAATACCGTAAGAACTGATCGCGATTTTACGAAGCGCTTCTGGGACAACCGAACCCGTAAATGCGGCGATGGCATTTGCAAACAATGAAATAACAGATCCGGTATTCGGGATACCAAGGGGCGGATTAAATTGTTCTTTATGTTGATCGATCTGAGCATGTTGTGCAAATAATCCCAAGAGATACAAACATCGAATCAACGTTGTATTCCCCGGATTCAAAGCGCTCGTCCCAATTGTTCGTTCGGCATTCTTTATTTGTCGGTAGCAGGTTACAAGGACCTTAATAATATTCACGTAATCATTCGTCATCCTCGAGATGAGACAAACGGCAGGCACGGCCTCTTTTAAATGCTAATCGTCAGCAAGATAATTCATGTTTGGGAGAGACACCTTTAGAGAAACGTTTGTCATGCTGCTGACGATGGTAGTCATTACTCGGCAGAGGAATTCGGTTGGGAAAGTTAAGTGAGCAGTCGCCAGGAGGGTTCGATAAATTGAAAAGACGTGGAATATGATATCTTGATCATCCTTTTCCGATGATCCTTTGAGATACGGTTCCAACGACGTGACTTGTTCCGCAGAAAAGACTGAGGGCGTTGATGACGCGAATAACGAAACAACATTAAGACACCGACGAAAGTTGGCCTACGTCAGCTCCTTCCTTTTATGGGAATACCATCTTGCCATCACTCGCGTCATTGAGCGCAATGTCATAAAGAGCATGAACACTGAGTTTGCACGCATCAAGACGACTTTGCACCGCCTTTCCAGAACCCTTGCCTGTTTCCGTACACATGGTCTTAACCAGACGTTTATACAACATGGTCTTCCGCTCATCATTCTCCCCCAGAACCCGGATCATTGCCCTTGTCCGTGAACGAATCCTATTCTGAACTTTAATATTGAGGCGAATGAAATCAAATGTCCCGCCCACATCAATTTCTTCACCAGGGGGCATAAACCACAATTCCTCCATCGTCTTCACAGCGAGATCCTGGCTTTCAGCCCCACATTATCACGGGGATGGATACTCTGACAGAATGTTCTTCGTCGGTGATTCGCGAGAGAATGCTCTCTTCAATGTGAGCTTGAATCTCTCTATCATCACTCTTAAAGTGAATATCCTTCAACAATTTGATGACGCGTTTCCGCACACCGACTCCGGCGTCACTGATCCGTCCGCGAATCATCGTGTAATATTCCTTCCCCAGAATAGGGTCCGAAGCAACGTGTTTTGAGACCAACTCGATAGCTGCCTCTCTTACCTGCGGCGATGGGTCTGAAACCCGAAGTTCAACTTGTTGTTGGACATTCTGCATTGACAGGATATCCGGATCCGCAACGATAATCTGACCCAATGCCCTGAGCGCTTTGGTCCGGAACGTGGGCTGTTTCTCGCTCATGGACCGCAAGATTCGCGAGAGCATATTCTCCCATGACTGAAAGAGAGGAGAACGAACGAGAAGCGTTATATGAGCCAAGGAAACTTCGAGATCTGAGGGTAATGACAAAGAATCAAATTCTGCAGTGCCAGAACGGGAAATGGAAGCAAGCTCCTCCAACAATGGGCCAGATCGCCGCTCGGCAAACTCATCGTCTTCAATGGCGTCCGTGGAAATGACATAGGTAGCCCAACTACAGACTTGATATCGTAGAGCATCTCGCATTCCACTGTCGGCTTTTGCCCATACGATACGGTACGCCTGCTGTAAATTCTCTAGTTCTTGCATCGTCGCCGACATTCCTGTCGAGTAGTCGGCAACTCGAGTAATTAGGTTCATGGTGTCGGTATCATCATCTGATTTCGCAGACAACTGCATCCTTAATTTCTTCCGCACAGCCCGGATTTTAGCAGCGATTTGTCCGAGGGCGTCGAGGGCAACGTTCTTAACGAGGGCACCGTGGCTATCTCCATCGATACAAGCGTATAAATTCTTGATCAGACTGCGCAAGAGTAATTCCGAAGCCGGCCATTCGGGGGCCGTCAATACCGCAAGAAAATCCTCCGTGAAAATATCAAGGAGAGCTTTGAAGGGGGAATCACTCGGGGCCGTCTTATTTGTCTGCAGAGCTCGAGAGGTGAGATAACCAACGATGTAAGTCGCACTTTGGTTCGCTGCTTTGGACGCCGCTTTCCATTCGTCGATGTAGGTGTTGACTTTTCTTGCGCGATAGGCGAGTTCCGTATCTTGTTCCTCGATGAACTGGATCGGTGCGGCGTCGAGGCCGCGGACGTTGAAACAGGCGCCACAGGCTTGGACGAGACGCATCATTAATGCACTGACGAATTGAATCGACTTGCCATCTAGAAGTTTAAAGTGTCTTGCTTGTTGGCGATTCGCCGGGAGTTTAGCCAAACTCGTCAAAATCTCATCGAGGATAAAAGTTCGCTGCTCTGGATAACTTGCGAATACCTACGTCAAACTCAACCCTCTCGTTGAGGATACCTGTCTGAGAATGCCCATGGAGACGACACGGAGACTTTCGATACTTTGGTTTGAGATGACAGATTCTTTATCCCTTGCTTGGTTTTCCAGGAATATTGCTTCGACGGCGAGGAATTGGAGGACGTTGATGATGCTTTCTTGAGAAACTGTTTCCGCAAGTTGAGTTTCGAATTGCGAGAGAAGGGTGACGCAGTTTTGGAGGAGAGCGGAGATTTGTTTGGTGCAGGAGATGGCAACGGAAAGAGTATCTGATAATGCATTGTCCGACGAACCCGCCGCAATCCAATGAAATAAAGAATCCAAGAAAATACGAATAACCTCCACAATCGTTTTTAACGTTTCCTCCGAGTATATCTGCCTCCGTCAGTAAATGACCTCTCGGAAAATGGTCTGCTCGGGAGGGATACCTGCTGGTCGGTGCCGCTCCCCGTTATTAACAACATAATTACATTCGCCGCCAAAATGGCATTCTCGATTCTTCCAAGTCTATTCATCATCCATTCCCGCTTAGGGTCATCATCGCCCCCCAATTCCTTCAATTCCACCATCTCAGCAGCCCTTACAGCCCGTTCACAAATCCCCGTAATCCGCGCCAAATCTCCCGTTTCAATTCTCAACCCGCTGCCCGCGACACCGTGCTTCCACGCGACCGTCCTAACCAATTTTCGCAAATGAACATCCAATTTGCGATGCATCTCTTTTGACAACCATGGATGTCCATCTCTCAAAGAATCTGTGGAAAAAAATGCCGCAGACCCCTCTGTCTGTTCCTCGGCTTCATGGTTGAACACGTCCTCAGCCTCAAAAATATCATCGAGTAATGTAGTGAATTGCGACACGATCGCATCCACACGGTCTTTCTCAGCGGGGATGTGTGTTGGGTGGGGGGAGGTGGAAATGCGACGTTCATGCAGGTGGGTTGCAATTGTGGCTTTTTTGGATTTGTGGTTTGTGGAGGCGACCGAGGAGGATGGGGTGGGTGTTGTGTGTTGGATGATTTCTACGGCAAAAGATTGGCGTTTGGGAGATTGTGGAGGGAGAGAGGTTGAGGACAGAGGTCTCATGTTGGCGTCATAGATTGGAATTGGGATTGAAAATGGGGTTTGAGGTTCATTGGAGGGAGGTCGTCTTTCAAGAGAGGGAGACGCGGTTACACTGGGTGTAGAGGGAGTTGGGTCTATGCCATTAGAAGAATGCGGAGTTGAGGTGGTTGGAATACATCGAAAGTTGGAAGTTGTCCGATTAAGAACAGCAGAGGCAAATAAGCCTAGCTCGGGAGGGCTACGGACAGCCCGATGCTGTGAGGAAGGGGTGAATTGATCGAACCGAGGAGGACTTTTAAACCGACTAGAATTGATCAGCAGGATTGCAAAGCTGAGAAGAGGGAATGCAGGTACAATTGGTTATCATCAATTTGGTTGAGGAGATTGACCGTGTTCACAAACGTCTCTCTCTGCAACGCTTCTTCTACAGGATTCTGGGGTGTTCCGTCTAGGATGGAAAAATACTCATCTGTCCGCCGTGCCTCGTCGTTATTGATCGTCAAGGAGGACGGAAGAAGACATGCAAAGTGAAACGGCGGCAATGCATTCAAAACTGTCTCAGTAAGCATTCACGCACACACACCAGATGATCAGGGTTGCTACCGCCAGATGCAGGAACAACACTAGTCAAAGGTGTATAGCGCATCGCGGAATCGAGGTCTTCCGGAACGGGATGACCCACAGAAGCTCCATTCGTGCCAGAAAGGGACTGCTGCGGCGATGTCACAGGGGTTGATGGGAAGGAATATGCCGAACGCCTTGCTGGTATCTGCAAAGAGAAGCGGTGCTGTGGAATGTCCATGGCTGAGGGCGGCCACGTCGACAGCGACGATAATCGGACGGGCCAGACCGGCTAGCTGGGTTTCTCGTGGAGAAGATGCGGTTGATTTTACGGCGATGCGCACGGGACGCCTCCTTGCATTTGTCGGGAGTCACGACCCGATTGCCGCGGCGCAGACATCTTTACATAAATTCAGTTAACGATGGCATGATGCCGGCAGAGAAGAGAAAACAAACTACCCCCAGAGAAAATATGGGTTTACCCGAGTACTATAGACAAAATTTGCGGTTCCTTGAACTATCTGAGAACCAAATTTCACCACCATTTATCCTGGCAACAAACAGGATACGGAACTCACAACAGTATCCATCCAGATACGTCGACGTTGGCGTACAACAAAAGAGCTAGACGGCGATAGACAATAACACGTATTCCTCATTCTGCCACCAAGGATCCTTTAGAAATAGCAAGCAGAGTCCGCCCAACACTTGTAGTCGTGTGAGATACGCATAGATATGGTTTTCCATGAAAGGAAACAATTAGACAGAAGTTCTCAGTAGGGCCCCAACCACATATTGGAATATTGGCTTGAAGGGTCTGTGTTTTCCAGAAGCCTCGAGGGAACGAAGCGCATACTACACCAACTATCTGCAACGACACAGCATCTGCCTAGATGGCAAAATAAGGCGGCGAACAGGATTGTGACGTGGACGGGTTTGCTGAGGTAGCAGCGTAACTGAATTTGCTCGGGAGGGCCTACCCTATTGACGGGGCGTCGGAATAACTCCGCGATTTTACCATATGAAGTCCTTTTTAGATATGCACAATGCCCTCCCAATTACAGATATAGAGATACCTATCTGGTCTATAAATCCTTGGAACGGTAGAAGGAGCTGGATGTCCAAGAACTTATTTATCAAAATTAATATAAGGGGCTCCCATATATGATTTTAATCAGAAATTTCGGTGCAAGACATAAAAATCTTCTTTCTTTTGCTACCTCATTATAAATACTGCATTTCAGTCATGAATTCAGCTTGTAAATGCAGTGGGTTGTGCTTGAGATTGAATTATATGCCGCCGCGATTGGCAACGAAAACCCGAACTTGGAATTGGAATACCACTTCCTGTTCCAAGCGGCTCTGAAAACGAAATTTTGGATTTCCAGCGTGCATGAAAGTCAGAGATGAGAGGATTTTCCGTTACTGATGTGTTGGGAAATGTGCCTCGCTCGGACATAGTCTCGACGAGGTGGAACGTGTGTTCGCGTATAGGCATTAGGATTTTTCGAAATCCCCAATGGGCAATGCTGAGCCAATATTCCCCCCTGTTGCGACGCAAACCGAAAAATGCCCAAAATCGGTCGATAATGGGAAAAGACCGCAACCCCGCAGCAAACTCGGATTGGGAATGCGGAGATAAGGACTAGACTGCAACCGCCACAGTTTGTGCTCCGCCAATATATATGTTCTCGGTTAGAGAGCCCCTAGGAGCGGCGACACATTATGCGCCCCCATCTGGGAAAACTACCCCACGGCACCATTCCTTCGACGCGCAATTCCGCCGCCGCGGGCCAATGGTCTCTATTAAATGATCCCAATTCGGCTGATTAAAGGTATAAATAAAATTTGTTGGGGCGTATGCGGGGCCCTGTTGAAGACAGGACCCGTGGGGTCAAAGAAAACCAAAAAAAAATTTTTGGGGCCGAAGTGCGCGCCCCCACTTTTCTACATCCATGCGGGTCCTTGCATATTACATGCCGCGGCGCGTGATGCTGTGTCCAATTTTGTGACATAATCACGCAATGGTCGCACGGATGACCACGAGACCAGGTCTGAGCGCGGGATGCTATTTTATTCTATTGTTGAGACGGGATGGAGAGATGCATCACTGAATTGCAACTTTTGGGGCATCTCAAGTCACCTTCTGGGGCTCAGTGCCCGAAGGTTGGGGTTCTTAGCTCTTTTTTGGTTCGGCAGTCTGAAATAAATTTGTGATCCGAAAGTTTGGATCAGAAATAGGCTCTCCACTATCAAATTTTAGTTTAATTTTTGAACAAAGTTTTGATGGCTTTTGCTGATTCGCCGCAGTCCTTATTCGTTTGTTGGGACGTGTGGGGCATCGTTTATGCTGACCGTGATTCGATAGCCCGATGTGGCTGCGAAATTTGCCACTTGGCACGCTATTTGGCTCGCGCTGGTATCCATCTCTGTTGCCAAGGGCAGATCATAGACGGCTCGATTGTTCGGAATGAGCAGAAATTAAGCGGGGCAGGGCCCTGAGAGTGAGAGAGGCCCGGGCCTCAACAATCCGTGTCTGATACCATCTCCCGTCCCAGAAACTCGCCCCCGTCTCATCAATCTCCCATCATCGAAATTTTTCAGCGATCTCGCTAACGCAAAGGCGTCTCCAAAGGTAATCTTTTTCTTGTCTATTCTCGAAACGGTTCCCTCGATTTCTTATTCATTTTTCCCTCTCTGTATCATTATCATTAACGAAGTCGGTTGATCGGATCTGATATACATGCGGTAAACAACCCGGCGCGTTTTCTCGCCATGTCATAATTAACGAGGTCACCCCACGCAGTGCTGCTAATTTAGGGTTTTTAATATGATAATATGATAATAATGCGGCGGGGGTGGAATATGCATAGGCCGTGCCCACAAGCATAATAAATCTCCCTTTTCGTAAAATTTTTGTGGACCAATCCTTCATCAGGCTGATAACACGACCTCTTACTTCTTCCCACGTACCCCCCCGCCCATATTCTCATCCACCACCCAAAATGGCTCCCGTCATGCCAGAAATGGGAATTGTGAAGGCTGTTTCCACGTTTGTCTCCAAAGTCGACCACCAGCGTCGTCGTTCCATTGCGCAGAGTGACTCTGTCTTCGGCTGGCAAGGCCCCAACGTCGCGGTACCATCCCCGGAGTTTGAACGCTCCCCCCACCCCGCCCCCACCTTCGAAGCTTCTCCTCGACACCTGAAGCTAACAGTGATCCTTGACGCAGGAATTTTACATTGGCATTTCTGCTCGTGTGCTTGACAACGAGCCATACATCGAAGTTGGTATCACCATCCACGACACCGACTACTCGGTCGACTTTTGCGTACACAAAGTCCGGTGTGGAAATGACGCTGTCGAATGCGCCAACAAACTCACAAAACACTGCGTCGAACAGGTCCGCTCGTTCTCCCAGCAGCATGGATGCAAATTCATCGGCGCTGGCGTCGGCAAACCGCTTTTCCAACTCGCGCCACATTTGTGTTCTGCCTTGTGGCGGGAACTCGATATTATCCCCATGGTGATGGGGGTCTACATACATGAACACGGGACCACGACCCCAATTCCGCCCACGGCGGATGAACAGGCAGATTCTGTTGTCCGCAAGTTGATCATGTGGTTTGGTCCGCGTCATTTACCGCGGTTGCAAATTGGATTTAGAAATCTTGTTGAGGTTGATCTTGGGGGACTTGTGAGGCTTGTGGAGGATTTGAAGGAGTACGAGGCTAGTGTACGTCCGCCTACGTGGAGGGCGTGTATGAAGGTCGCCGAGGAGATTAAGAGGATGGGGACCAAGATTGCGTTTTTCAGCAGTACTCCTCAAGGTGGCGGAGTTGCGCTTATGCGACACGCACTCATTCGCTTTTGGAAGCTGCTTGGCGTCGATGTCAAATGGTATATGTCCGTGTTGGAATCTCGCTAATCTCATAGGTATGTGCCCAAGCCGAATCCATCCGTCTTCCGTATCACCAAAGATAATCACAATATTCTTCAAGGTACTGGAGCTGTTGCGACGTTCGTCTAACTTGCAGGTGTCGCAGATCCTTCGATTCGCTTGACGAAGGAACGTCAGGTGCAAATGAATCACTGGATCTCATACAATGCCGACAGATACTGGCTCTCGCAAGGAGGGCCCCTTGCCCCTGGGGGCGCCGACGTTGTGGTCATCGACGATCCTCAAATGCCTGGACTCATCCCCTTGATCAAGCAAAATCGTCCCGGCGTTCCTATCATTTACCGCTCCCACATTGAGATCCGCAGCGACCTCGTCGAACGCCCTGGTTCCCCGCAAGAAGAAGTCTGGCAATACTTGTGGGAGAGGATCAAACTCGCCGACGTCTTCATCTCTCATCCCGTCAGCAAGTTTGTCCCAAAGGATGTTCCCCTTGATATCGTGGGCTTGCTCCCTGCAACGTCTGATTGGTTACCTGCCCATCTTGTACTGTTTTGATTATATAGGCTTGACGGTCTCAACAAACCAATGAGGATGTATGATCATGAATATTACATGAAGATGTTCCGTTCAATGTGCGTTGAAAGGAGAATGACTAAACTTCTTTACCCTCTGCGCGATTACATTATCCAAGTCGCACGCTTTGACCCTTCCAAGGGTATCCCCGACGTCATCCGCTCCTATGTCAAAGCAAGACAGATCCTCGACGACATGATCCCCGGATCTAAAGCTCCCCAACTCGCCATCGTCGGTCACGGAGCCATCGACGATCCCGATGCAACCATCATCTACGACCAAGCCGTGGATCTCCTCGAAGAGGACAACATTGCACCCTTTGCATCTGACATTTGCCTCATGAGACTTCCTGCCAGTGATCAATGTACTCCCATCTTCCACAAAACAAAAGACAAGAATAGCAGACTAATGACAGTGCTTAACTCCCTTTTGTCAAACGCCAAGATCGCCCTTCAATTGTCCCTTCGCGAAGGCTTCGAAGTCAAGGTCTCCGAAGCGCTACATAAAGGCATCCCCGTCATCGCTACCAATGCAGGCGGAATCCCTCTCCAAATTCGCGATGGAAAATCCGGCTTTTTGGTCGATGTCCACGACACTGACGCCGTTGCAAACCACATCGTCAACCTTTGGACCGATAAGGACCTGTACAAACGTATCAGCGACTTTGCCCGCCAAAGCGTCACAGATGAAGTTTCCACGGTTGGGAGTGCGGCGAGCTGGATGTGGATGGCGTCGAAACTTGCCAAGGGAGACAAATTGAGGATGAAGGCTGCTTGGGTTAATGATTTGATGAGGGAGGAGTGTGGAGAGTTTTATACGGAGGGGGAGCCTAAGTTGCCCAGGCAGGGGATTAATTTGCAGGGAGAGTGAGGGGAGCATAATTGTGTGTTATTCCACGGGACTAAAAGGAAGAGAAAGTTTGGGTGCAAAGGAAACAAAAGTATTTTGTTTGGCTTTTGTTGGTCTATCTATTACAGTGCTTTGTTGTTGACTGTTTTGTCGTGCCTTTTTTCCTTCTTTTCTCGTTTTTTCCCTCCTCTTCTGAAGTAATTTCAAACATGCAACTAAACAATACCGAGCAGGTACAAGATATAAACAGGACGAGACGTCCCACAACTCCACCGCTGTGGACGAGAAAACACAAATCAAGAAATCAAGCCGGCCATACTGCTGAACATTTTCAATTGAAAATTGGACATCGCAACCTTCAAGCTTGGAAATTCCGAAAGCCATACTCGAACCCGCTCGATTTTCCAAATGAGATGATCAAGCGGGTCGGGCTTTGAGATTTGTACATGCAAAGACCAAACCTGGCGTTACGATGTCATCTGCAATCAAAATCTACGTTAAAAAGCGTTGCCATTGTACTACGGAGGGCTCCAGGCGTGGACACCTGCTTTTCATCCCAAATATTATTTACAAAGATGTTTCATGGGTTCTGTGCTCTTGGGACTGATATCATCCTCTTTACCCTGGATTTTCCGAATTGGATTGACAATGCATTTTTAATTTTTCTTAGAGTGTCAGCATCCGGATTCAATTCCTGAATCTCGCCGTGAACTCTGTTGAAGACTTGGTCTACTGCGCACAATACGAGGGCCATGACAGGGTCTTGATCCATGAGCTCGTTCACGGCAGATGCATAAGTCCTGTTTGGGAACCTTTGTTGCCTGGCAGGGGTTGAGCCCTTACAGATCATAGACATATTGGATAGGTTGTATGGTAGGGACATAGATTGTTCGTAGATTGCGCTGTGTGGGCAAACCTTGTGCAAACCTTAAGCCAAACCTCCTTCGTTTCGATCGTGATGAGCAAGATCATAAGGTGCGGAGCAAAGAGCAGGGACCAGAAGGTGGGGTCCATGGTCTCCGGCGGCTTGTGGGCAAATTTGATGCGCAGTCTTACCTTAATAGATATGGATCCGGCACCGTCCCTACATTTGTCAGAAAAATAAGTCACTTTGGTCCGGCCCCGGGAATCTCCGGGAGGCTAAAGACTAATCTGGATTAAACCCTCCAACGGACCATTTTTGGTCCGCCCGCAATTGTCACGCATCAAAGAAAATTTTCGGACAGACCACCAGAAAAACAAAGTTTGCAGCTCAGCAGGACGCAGTCTCAGACAACCAGAGGCAGTGAAACTGCTTCCTGGTTGTGAAACAGGACCGAGGCATGGATTACATCACTACAGGGCCGTCTGGTTTTGATCCAACGGCCTTATATTTTGCATTACTTCGAGCTAAACAGGGTGCAACCAGTCCGTCAACTCAAGGCACGTGCGCTTCTCCTCCGAGTCAGCAAGGTTCTGACTTGTCTAAAGGAAGTAGAAGCGCCAGTAGCGGAAGCATGTCGGCCGCTAGTTCGTCTTCAGCCTCAGAAAGCAACTTTGAATCGGAGGTTGAAACAGAGAATTTCGTTCGCGTTACGCTCGATTGGCTCGCCATCGGAAGAAACAAAACGTCTCTGCGCAAAGCTATCATTAATGCGATCCACACGACATCCCGGTTCGATGATGATACTGATGATGGAGGAGAGGACGATCTTGACGGTGCGACGGAGATGGAGTCTCCCGAGTCCGGACTTGACCCCAAAGCAACTAGCAAGCAGTGGGATTTTCCAGACATCGATGCCCTTCCGATGGAAATCTTGAATGATCCAAGAAATGGGTACCTGGTTGAATTCCGTATGACCATGGATGTGTACCAAGAAATTGCTCGAAACATCCAAGCTCGCTACAAAGACTTTGTGGTGTTCCACGAATTCGACAGTGGGTATTTACGGATTCGAACGGTCCCTGCACAGCCGCATGAAATTGTTATCGATGCCTTGCGAGAGCTTTTTTTCGAGTTCTGCAATTCGTCCACTCCTGGAGCTCAAGCCAAGCCCATGCAAGGATTAGGTTCCGCAGGTATCTTCACAGATCGAGTGATTCGTTCCGCGGCTAATGATCAAGATTACAATTGGGGAGTTCGGCGTGGGTCGCGGGGTACAAAACGCCCCGACGCCTCCTTCAAGCCTCGTCGCCTCACCGTCCCACCAGCAAAGAATCAAGTTCGGATGGCACTCAATCGAATGTATCCTACCATCGTCTTCGAGGTGGCGCACA
>Ga0335081_10009479_pt1 | contig 15684 bp, 13 predicted proteins | sample Lox_Sample_35_FD_206713 | JGI IMG/M metagenome (GOLD analysis project Ga0335081, IMG submission 206713) | Soil microbial communities from Loxahatchee National Wildlife Refuge, Florida, United States - Lox_Sample_3.5 | ecosystem: Environmental > Terrestrial > Soil > Wetlands | place: USA... | reverse complement strand
ATTGTTTCACATCGTGCACGCTCATGCGGCCGGATTCCTATAAGTATTGTGAAACGAGCGGAGGGCTGAGACCACCGTTTCTCATTCGGGCGCTGCCCTTACCTGCGTCGCGCAGGCCGACAGCGTTTATTGGGCGACTGCATTCGGCAACATCTCACCCCTTGGCCACGATAGTGGTTTCGATCGCTGCGACACGCTGCTCTAATTTTACCAGCTCGTCTTTGGGCAGATGCCCGGCGCATCCAACCGCCACACGCCGCGCGCGCTCGACCAGTTCGGTACGAAGATCAGGATGCTCGGTAGCGATGGCGATATCGTGGAAAGCGCGCGCTAGCCGCAAGCTTACCGCGATATCGGCAGCGGCGTAGTGTCTGATCTGCTCGAACGCCGTATCGAGCAGGCCATCAAAGCTCATCCACGGCACGAAGAGCCGCAATACGTGCGGCGGCGCGTAATAGTGCGACGGCGGCGGCATACGATTGATCCAAAGGATCATGATTCGGCTGAGTTGGTCCACGCAGCTGATCGCGGTACTGGGATCGTTGACCGCCGGGGACATCGCACGCAGCGCGATGTCGACGATCTGGATGATGCCGAACTCAACATCCTGCTGCATGGTGCGCGTCGGACCGATATCGAAGGCCGCGATGAGATGGAGCGCGCGGTCGGCCGGCACGCGCTCCGGTTTCGACACGCGTGCCAGCGGAACGCCGGCCGGCACAAACTGGCCGACGCGACGCTCCAAATGCACGGAAATGCGGTAGGTCTGCGCCAGGGCAATAAGGTGTTTGATATCGACATAGCGGATATAGCCAGAGCGCCGATTAAGAAGGGGTCCGTCTTGTGGCGGCGGCGCCTCGCTCCGATCCGATGACGGGAACGGCCCCCGCGGGTAGGGCATGAGTTCCTCGATGACCAGCTCAGTTTCGCGCGCAACTCGATCGACGATGTGGTTGACGCTGATTGATTGGGAAATGTGGTTGATGAAGTAAATCAGCCAGCCCACGCACACCAGCGCGAGGAGCATCGCCCCCGTCACAGTCACGACGGGCACGAATGGATGCGGCAACGCACGCGCGGCAGGCAATGCCGCCATGCAGTAAGAGAATGTTCCGAGGAACACACCAAGTGTCCACTGCGTAGTGCGGTCCCTGACGAAGCTGATCAGGATGCGCGGCGAGAATTGCGTCGATGCGAGCGTGAGTGTCATCAGCAGGATCGCGAACACGATCGATACAACCGTCATTATCGAAGTCGCGATGCTGCTCAGGATCACCTGCGCCACGCCAGCATCCTGATGCGAAGGAAAAAGGATATTCGGGATCCAGGCGCCGATTTGGGGCGTCGCTTCTTCCAGCGACGAGAGAACGGCGCCCGCAGTTCCCAAGATCAATGCGATGACCAATGGCCGAATGAGGAAGCCCCCGCGAAGCGCGTACATCGCGGAGCGGGCTAGGACGGGCAGGCGATCAAGCATTGCGGGGATGCCCTATTCGGCTCAAAGCCGATTGAGGGTCTCATCCGACCGAGCGAAATTCAACCAAAAGCCGCCGAATTTGCTCAGAGAGACTGTTTCCGCTCAGCCATTTGCGACGCTGGGCTTATCTTCCTAATGCTGAAAGATCTTTATGGGATTCCTATAACTTTTTCGTCGCTCACGTCTCGAATTCCTATGTCATTGGTGACACCTAATCGTGCGTGAAGGGCGCAGTTTATTTGCTCGAGCTTGATCCAAATCAAGTCAGCGCTCCGCCGATGGGCATCTGATGCTGCCCGGGGAATTTCTATCCGGAGAACTCTGATGATGGACGCCGTCATGATGGCGATCACTTTCGTCTTCTTTGCGCTGTCGATCGCCTACGCCTACGCCTGCGATTGGCTCTGAGGAGGACGCCATGATCTTCGACTATTCGCTCGCCGGTCTCGTGACCGTGGGCCTGCTTGTCTACCTGATCTACGCGCTGCTCAAGCCCGAATTGTTCTGAAGGGATAGCGACCATGACCGCCATCGGCTGGGCTCAAATTATACTCTATTGCGCGATCATCATCGTGATCACGCCAGTTCTCGGCGCTTATATGACCCACGTGTTCAGCGGCGAGCGCACTTGGCTCTCCCCGGTCCTGCGCCCTATCGAGATTGCGATCTACAAGATCGCCGGCGTCGACGAGCGCCAGGAACAGCATGCTTTGACCTACACGGTCGCCATGCTGCTGTTCCACGTCGGCGGTTTGCTCATCATTTATTGGCTGATGCGGCTCCAGGCGCCGCTGCCGTTCAATCCGGAAGGGCAAGGCGCGGTCGAGGAAGGCCTGTCGTTCAACACGGCGATGAGCTTCATCACCAACACCAACTGGCAGAACTACGGCGGCGAGAGCACGCTGTCCTATCTGGTGCAGATGCTCGGCCTGACGCACCAGAACTATCTTTCGGCGGCAACGGGCATTGTGCTGGCGATGGCATTGATACGCGGTTTCGTGCGGCATTCAGTGCGAACAGTCGGCAATTTCTTGGTCGATATCACCCGCTGCACGCTCTACATCCTGATTCCGATCTGCGTGCCCTACGCGCTATTCCTGGTCTGGCAGGGCATCCCGCAGACGCTCGGCCCTTATGTTGACGCCACCACGCTTGAAGGCATCAAGCAACACATTGCGGTTGGCCCGGTCGCCTCGCAGATCGCCATCAAAATGCTCGGCACCAACGGCGGCGGCTTCTTCAACGCCAACGCGTCGCATCCGTTCGAGAATCCGACGGCGCTGTCGAATTTCGTGCAGATGATCTCGATCTTCGTTCTTGGCGCCGCGCTGACCAATGTATTCGGCCGCATGGTCGGCAGTCAGCGCCAGGGCTGGGCGATTCTCGCGGTGATGGGCGTCCTGTTCATCGCCGGCGTCACCGCCTGCTATGCGGCGGAAGCCCACGGCAACGATCTTCTCAACGCGCTCGGCCTCACCGGCGGCAATATGGAGGGCAAAGAAACCCGCTTCGGCATCGTTGCCTCGGCCTTGTTCGCTGTGATCACCACCGCAGCATCCTGCGGCGCCGTCAACGCCATGCACGACAGCTTCACCGCGCTCGGCGGCATGATCCCGCTAATCAACATCCAGCTCGGCGAAATCATCGTCGGCGGCGTCGGTTCCGGCATGTACGGCATGCTCTTGTTCGTCATCATCTCGATCTTCGTCGCCGGTCTGATGGTCGGCCGCACGCCGGAGTATGTCGGCAAGAAGATCGAGGCCAAGGAAGTCAAGATGGCGATGCTCGCCATCCTGGTCCTGCCGCTGATGTATCTCGGCTGGACCGCCGTCGCCATGCTGGTGCCGTCAGCCGTGGCCTCGATGAACAATCCCGGCCCGCACGGCTTCACCGAAGTCCTCTACGCTTACACCTCGATGGACGGCAACAACGGTTCGGCCTTCGCCGGATTGAACGGCAACACCATGTTCTACAACCTGAGCGGCGCCATCGCGATGGGCGTCGGCCGGTTCTGGATGATCATCCCGACCATGGCGATTGCCGGCTCGCTCGCCGCCAAAAAACTGGTGCCTGCTTCCGCGGGCACTTTCCCAACCGACAAGCCTTTGTTCGTCGGCCTCGTCGTCGGCGTCATCGTGATCGTCGGCGGCCTCACCTTCTTTCCGGCGCTGGCGCTCGGCCCGATCGTCGAGCAGCTCGCGATCCACGCCGGCACCGTCTTCGCATCCAATTAAGGGCTCGGAGCAACTTCGATGGAAACCTCAACCCTGCGCAAGCGCATGCCCGTATCGGCGCTGTTCGATCCGAAGATCGTGGTGCCGGCCATCGGCTCCGCCTTTGTCAAACTCAATCCGCGCACGCTCGTGAAGAATCCCGTCATGTTCGTGCTCGAGGTGGTGACCGCCCTGACGACGGTGATCCTGATCCGCGACCTCATCGTCGGTGGCGGGCACATCCTGTTCGAGTTCCAGATCATTATCTGGCTGTGGTTCACCGTGTTGTTCGCGAACTTCGCCGAGGCCGTCGCAGAGGGACGCGGCAAGGCCCAAGCCGATACGCTGCGGCGTCAGCGCACCGAGACGCAGGCCAAGCTTCTGGCCGCTGCCGGCGACACTCAGAATTTCAGGCTGGTGCCGAGCACCAATCTCAAGGTGGACGACATCGTCCTGGTCGAGGCCGGCGACATGATTCCGTCGGATGGCGAGGTGATCGAAGGCATGGCTTCGGTCAACGAGGCGGCAATCACCGGCGAATCCGCGCCGGTCATCCGCGAGTCCGGCGGCGACCGCTCGGCGGTCACCGGCGGTACGCAGGTTCTTTCCGACTGGATTCGCGTGCGTATCACCGCCGCGCCCGGTTCGACCTTCCTCGACCGCATGATCCGGCTGGTCGAGGGCGCCGAGCGGCAAAAAACTCCGAACGAGATCGCCCTGAACATTCTCTTGATCGGTCTGACGATCATCTTCGTCTTCGCAACGGCAACGATCCCGAGCTACGTGTACTATGCAGGCAGCGTGATCTCGGTCGTGATCCTGGTGGCGCTGTTCGTCACGCTGATCCCAACCACGATCGGCGCACTTCTTTCCGCCATCGGTATTGCCGGCATGGATCGCCTGGTGCGCTTCAACGTGCTGGCGATGTCCGGCCGCGCCGTCGAAGCGGCGGGCGACGTCGACACGCTCCTTCTCGACAAGACCGGCACCATCACGCTGGGCAATCGCCAGGCCACCGAGTTCAAGCCCGTACGCGGTGTAACCGAGCAGGAATTGGCGGATGCCGCGCAGCTTGCGTCGCTCGCCGACGAGACCCCCGAAGGGCGCTCGATCGTCGTGTTGGCCAAGGAAAAATACGGCATTCGCGGCCGCGAACTGCACGAATTGCAGGCAAGCTTCATTCCGTTCTCCGCGCAGACGCGGATGAGCGGCGTCGAGATCGGCTCGTCTTGGGTCCGCAAGGGCGCGGTGGACGCCATCTTGAATTTTCTCAACGGATCGCCGGCCGCAGTCGCGGCAGGCGGCGCCGTGCAGGCACTGCGGCCGAGCGTGAGCAGCGAAACAGTTCGCGAGGTCACCGCGATCGCCGACACCATCGCCAAGGCCGGCGGCACGCCGCTCGCGGTCGCCAAAGATGGCCGCCTGCTTGGCGTCATCCACCTCAAGGACATCGTCAAAGGCGGCATCCGCGAGCGCTTTGCCGAACTGCGGCGCATGGGCATCCGCACCGTCATGATCACCGGCGACAATCCGATGACCGCAGCGGCGATTGCGGCGGAGGCCGGAGTCGACGATTTCCTCGCGCAGGCGACGCCGGAGGACAAGCTGCGCCTCATTCGCGACGAACAGGCCAAGGGCAAGCTCGTCGCCATGTGCGGCGACGGCACCAACGACGCGCCAGCACTGGCGCAGGCCGACGTCGGCGTGGCGATGAACACCGGCACGCAAGCCGCGCGCGAGGCCGGCAACATGGTCGATCTCGATTCCAACCCGACCAAGCTCATCGAGATCGTCGAGATTGGCAAGCAACTGCTCATGACCCGCGGCGCGCTCACCACCTTCTCGATCGCCAACGACGTGGCGAAATACTTCGCGATCATCCCGGCGATGTTCGTCGCTTTCTATCCGCAACTGCAGGCGCTGAACATCATGAAGCTGTCGACGCCGGAGAGCGCGATTTTGTCGGCGATCATCTTCAACGCGCTGATCATCATCGCGCTCATTCCGCTGTCGCTCAAAGGCGTGCGCTATCGACCGATCGGCGCCGCGGCGCTGCTGCGCCGCAATCTGTGGATCTACGGCGTCGGCGGCGTGATCATTCCGTTCGTCGGCATCAAGGCGATCGACGTCGTCGTCAACGCCCTGCATCTGGTTTAAGGAGACCCGTCATGTTGCGCGAAATCCGTCCGGCGATCGTGGTTCTGGTCGCTCTCACTCTGATCACCGGCCTCGCCTATCCGCTGGCGATGACCGGGATAGCCCAAGTTCTGTTACCGTATCAGGCGAACGGCAGCATGATCGAACGCGACGGCAAAGTCGTAGGCTCGGCACTGATCGGCCAGGAGTTCGACAGCGACAAATATTTCCATGGCCGGCCGTCGGCAACGACGGCGCCAGACCCCAAAGACCCAACCAAGACGATCGCGGCGCCGTATAACGCGGCCAATTCCGGCGGCTCCAACCTTGGACCCTCCAACAAGGCACTCATCGATCGCGTCAAGGACGATATGGCCAAGCTGCAAAAAGAGAACCCGTCGATGCCGGTTCCCGCCGACTTGGTTACGACGTCGGCCAGCGGGCTTGATCCCGACATCTCGCCGGAGGGCGCCCGCTTCCAGGTGCCCCGTATTGCCAAAGCCCGCAATCTGCCGGAAGATCGAGTCCGCAAGCTCGTCGACGATAATATCGAAGGCCGATGGCTTGGCCTTCTGGGCGAGCCGCGCGTGAACGTCCTGCAGCTCAATCTGGCCCTCGATCGGTTGACTGCCGGCTAATGGGGCGAGCGCCCGTAGCTTGAGATCCATCGCCGATGGCGGAGCAAAGGCGCGAATCCCAAAATAGGCCCTCACCGGAAGCGCTTCTCGAGGCGGCGCGCCGCGAAGAGAGCCGCATCGGCAAGCTGCGAATCTTCGTCGGCGCCGCGCCCGGCGTCGGCAAAACATATGAGATGCTGCTGCAGGCGCACGCCCGCAAGAAAGACGGCTACGACGTGGTCGTCGGCATCGTCGAAACCCATGGCCGCCGTGAGACCGAAGGGTTGCTGGATGGGCTCGAGATCGTTCCGCGCCGGCGCGTTGAATATAAGGGCCAGTCGCTGACCGAGATGGACCTCGATGCCATCGAGGCGCGGCGGCCGCAGATCGTGCTGGTCGACGAGCTTGCGCATACGAATGTCGAAGGCAGCCGCCACCCGAAGCGCTACCTTGACGTCGAAGAGCTGATGAGTCGCGGCATCGACGTCTACACCACGGTCAATATCCAGCACATCGAGAGCCTCAACGACGTCGTCGCGCAGATCACGCATGTGCGCGTCCGCGAGACCGTACCGGATGCCGTGTTCGATCGCGCCGACGCCGTCGAACTGGTCGATCTGACGCCGGACGACCTCATCCAGCGGCTGAAGGAAGGCAAGGTCTACGTTCCCAAGCAGGCCGAGCGCGCGCTCGAACATTTCTTCTCGCCCGCAAATCTGACGGCCTTGCGCGAACTCGCCTTGCGCCGCACCGCCGAGCGTGTCGACGAGCAACTGCTGTCGCAAATGCAGGCCCATGCCATCCAAGGCCCGTGGGCGGCGGGAGAGCGCATCCTGGTCTGCATCAGCGAGGACCCCCGCGGCGCGGGGCTCGTGCGCTACGCCAAAAGGCTCGCCGACCGGCTGCACGGGCCGTGGGTCGCGCTTTATGTCGAAGGCCGGCGCGCGCTGCAGCTCACCGAGGAAGAGCGCGATCGCGTCGCCGATACGCTGCGGCTCGCCGAGGCGCTTGGCGGCGAAGCCATCACGCTGCCCGGGAGCGACCACCGCATCGCCGAAGATGTGATCAGCTATTCACTGGCAAACAACGTCACCCAGATTATCATTGGCAAATCGGCGCGAACGCGGTGGTTCGAGATCTTGCACGGCTCGGTGGTGCACGATCTGGTGCGCCGTTCCGGCAATATCAGTGTGCACGTCATCGCCGGCGATACGGTGGCCGGCCAGCCGATTCCGAAAAAGTCGACGCGCGCGGCCGAGCGCGATCATGGCTTCGACCCACGTCCTTACGGCGCTGCATTGATCGCCGTCGCTGTCGCGCTTGGCATTGCCGAACTGATCGGCGCGGCGATCGGCTCGACCAACAGCGATCTCGTCTTCCTGACCGCCGTCGTAGCCGTCGCCGTTCGCTTCGGTCTGTGGCCGTCGCTGTTCGCCAGTCTCGTTTCGGCACTGGCTTACAATTTCTTTTTCCTGCCGCCGATCTACACCTTTACCATCGCCGACCCGCACAACGTAACGGCATTCGGCTTCTTCACGCTGGTCGCCGTCATCGTCTCCAGCGTCGCTGCGCGCGTGCGCACGCAAGCCGTCGCGACCATGGAACGGGCGCGAACCACCGAGTCGCTTTACGCCTTCAGCCGCAAGCTCGCTGGGGCCGGCACGCTCGATGACGTATTGTGGGCAACGGCCTATCAGACCGCCCTGATGTTGAAGGTGCGCGTCGTCCTGCTGTTGCCCGAGCGCGATACGATTGCGGTCAAGGCGGGCTATCCGCCCGAAGACATCCTCGACGATGCCGACATAGCCGCGGCAAAATGGGCCTGGGAGAACAATCGCGTCGCCGGCCGCGGCTCCGATACCTTGCCCGGCGCCAAGCGCCTCTTCCTGCCGATGCATACCGGGCGCGGCGCCATTGGCGTAATGGGCATAGACAGCGACAAGCCCGGCCCATTGCTTACCCCCGATCAGCGGCGTCTGCTGGACGCCCTCGCCGACCAGGGTGCGCTTGCCATCGAGCGTGTCAGGCTGGTCGAAGAAATGGATCGGGTCGAGCGCAACGCCGAAACCGAACGCCTGCGCTCAGCGCTTCTCACCTCGATTTCCCATGACCTCAAGACGCCGCTCGCCGCCGTGCTTGGATCGGCGGGCACACTGCGCGATCTCGCGGAGAAACTTTCGACTAGCGAGAAAGCCGAACTGCTCGGCACGATCATCGACGAATCGGAGCGGCTGAATCGCTTCATCGCCAATCTCCTGGACATGACCAAGCTCGAATCCGGCGCGATCAGCCCGAATGTCGCGCTGCACGATCTCGGCGAGATCGTCGGCAGCGCGCTGCGCCGAGCGAGTCGCATCCTGTCCCGGCACGAAATCGAGCTGGATCTGGCGCCGGATTTGCCGATGCTCGAGCTCGATGCCGTGCTGTTCGAGCAGGTGCTGTTCAATATTCTCGACAACGCCGCCAAATACGCCCCGCCGCAGACGACGATCCGCATCCAGGCGTGGCGCAGCGGGAACGCGGTATGCCTGCGGGTGCTCGACGAAGGCAGCGGCATTCCGCCCGCCGACCTCGAGCATATCTTCGACAAGTTCTATCGTGCTCAGAAGACCGACCAGGTTCGCGCCGGCACGGGCCTCGGACTTGCCATCTCGCGCGGCTTCGTCGAGGCCATGCACGGCACGATCGTCGCCGCGAACCGCTCCGACCGCTCTGGCGCGATGTTTACGATCAACCTGCCGGTCCCGCGCCAGCGTCAGCAGCTGGATGCCGCCGCATGACTGCTGCACCGCTCCGCGTGCTGCTGGTCGACGACGAGCCGCCGATCCGCAAGCTGTTGCGGATGGGGCTTACCGCGCAAGGCTATCAGACGCTTGAAGCGCCCAATGGCAAAACCGCGCTCGAACTTTTGAGCCAATCGCCGGATCTGATCATCCTCGATCTTGGCTTGCCGGATGTGCAGGGTCTTGAACTTTTGCGCACAATCCGCGCCCGCAACGAGAGAGTCCCCATCGTCGTCCTGTCGAGCCGCGGTGACGAGGCCGGTAAGGTGCAGGCGCTCGATTACGGCGCCGACGATTATGTGACCAAGCCTTTCGGCATGGACGAGTTGTTGGCGCGGATGCGCGCGGCACTGCGGCATCAATTGCAGACCCAAGGCGAGCGTCCGATCTTTCGGGTCGGCGAGCTTTCCGTCGACCTGGTACGGCGCATCGTCAAAGTCGGCGACAAGGAGGCCAAGCTTTCGCCCAAGGAATACGAACTTTTGCGCGTGCTGGTGCAGCACGCCGGCAAGGTTTTGACGCATAAATTCCTCCTCGGCGAACTATGGGACAACCTGACCGACGCCCAGTATCTTCGGGTCTACGTGCGCCAACTGCGGCAAAAAATCGAAGCCGATCCGGAGCGGCCGCAGTATATTCTCACTGAAACCGGTATAGGCTATCGGCTGCGCGCTCCCGATTGACCCCTCCCGGTACGCCGGCAAGTATCATGAAAATCCCGGATTTTCTTTCAGCGGATAACGTCACCGTCGACGTCGTTGCCGCCGACAAGAAAAAGCTGCTGTCGGAGCTTGCGCGCACGGCAGGAGCGATTGTCGACATATTGCCCGACCGGCTCCTCGCCGAATTGATCAAACGCGAGGAACTCGGTTCGACTGGCATGGGCGGCGGCGTGGCGATTCCCCACGCGCGGTTTCACCAGATCACTCGGCCGTTCGGAATGATGGTCCGCCTGCGCAAACCGCTCGACTTCGATGCCGTCGATGGCGAGCCGGTCGACATTGTTTTTCTGCTGCTGCTGCCGGAGGCGGCCGCCGCCGGCGACCAGCTCGGAGCTCTGGCTTGCATTGCGCGCAAGCTACGCAATGCGAAAATTGCAGCGCAGCTACGCAAAGCCCGCGACGGCGGCGAGATGTATTGCATTCTCACGGCTGATTGATTGCAGGAGCAATTGCCGGCCGGATGATGAGGACGCATAGTCGCGTCTCGACGCAAGCGTTCGCTCAAAAAGGAGCCGGCAATGGCCGATGAACTCGTTCTCTATACCAATCCCCAGTCACGCGGCCGGATTGCCCGCTGGATGCTTGAAGAAGTCGGCCAGCCCTACCGCACCGAGGTGCTCGACTATGCCTCGACGATGAAGGCGCCGGCCTATCTGGCAGTCAACCCGATGGGCAAGGTGCCGGCCTTGCGGCATGGCGAAGCGGTTGTGACCGAGACGGCGGCGATCTGCGCTTATCTCGCCGACGGTTTTCCGCAAGCCGGCCTTGCTCCGCCGTCGGGAAGCAAATTGCGAGCGCCGTATTACCGCTGGCTGTTCTTCACAGCCGGCCCCGTCGAATACGCCGTCAGCAATAGGGCGCTGGGTTTCGTCGTACCGCCCGACCGCGAGCGGATGATAGGCTACGGCAATGTTTCCCAGGTTCTGAACGTTATCGAGGCGGCACTGTCGCACTCCGACTATCTGGCCGGCAACAATTTCACTGCAGCTGATCTCGTGGCCGGTTCGCAACTCGGCTTCGGCATGATGTTCGGCACAATCGAAAAACGGCCGGTCTTCGAGCAATATTGGCAACGGATCAGCAGTCGGCCGGCCTGCCTACGCGCGAAGGAACTCGACGACGCCAAAGCGGCGGAGCTGAAGAAGGCTGGTTAGTGAGAACCAACTCTGGAAGGCAGGCGCATCAGCGGCTGTCCCATGCGGATGACAGCGCCCTCATGCACGTTCTCGCAAAGCGCAAAGCCGTCTGGTGCGAACAGGATAATGGTCGAACCATGCTGGAACCAGCCCAGCTCATCGCCTTTGTCAACGTCGTTGCTGCAGGCGATGACGTCGCGTCCGTGATAATTGCCGTCCAATAAATCTTCGAGGCAGTGTAGGCGGATGCTGGCGACGAGAATCGCCGCAACCGCCACCAGCGTCAGGGTCTGGCCGCCCGCGGCAAGCCTGAGCCGCAGCACCGCGCGCTCGTTCTTGCAGAACAACTGCTCGACCCGCTTTAGCGCAATCGGGTTGACGTTCCACGTGTCGCCGGAGATGTAAGTTACCTGCTCGATGCGGGCATCGTGCGGTGCGTGAAAGCGATGATACATGCTCGAGGTCAAGCGTAGCGTCACGTAGCGGCCGTTGCGATGCGCCGCCGCAAGATCCGGATCGCACAACAGATCCTCCAGCGTGTACGGAAAACCCTTGGCTTGGTAGAGCCGGGTTCCGGCAATGTCACTGCAGACCCCGATAATAGCGTCACACGGACTGACCAGAATATCGGCCGCGGGGTCAACTGGACGCGCGCCATCCTTGAGCTCGCGAACGAAGCAATCGTGCAGGCTGCAAAATTCGGTTTTCTTGGCCTCACTAAGATCAAGGCTGGAAAACATCCGCCAAATCGCAATCGACACGTCGCGGATGAGCGGCTGCTCAAGTTTGCTGAACCAGCCGATGAACTGCGTCGCCAGCCGCCGCGGAATGCGGTTGGTCAGCAGGAAGTTAATGTCCTCTTGCTGCAAAATCCGAAGGATTTGCGTGCGCGCCGTCATGCGACTGTTAAATCTCCCGGATACACCCCGATTCGATGACATGGGCTCTCTTGATGACATGGGCTCTCTTGATGACATGGGCTCTCTTGATGACATGGGCTCTCTAAATGACATGGGGCTCGACGAGTCTCGCCTTCTATGGCTTGGGCGTCGCGGCGGTGGCGACGTCGGTCGCGACCTTGAAGAAGCGATTCGACCTGTCGCAAGCTAAGCACAAATCGCTCGCCGGCCATTCGCGGATCGCGCGGCGCCTTGCGGCATTCGTGCCGTTCTACGATTACGGCGAAGATCGTTTCTTTTGCGTCGACGGCGCACCGGCGGAGGTCGCCGCGCGGCGGCGTGACGGCTTCACCCGGCTTTCCGCGCTCTACAAAACCCGCTTCCCCGAAACAATACGCCGCACGGTTGAAGCAGCCGAGGCCATTCCCGACCTTAAATTCACCGATGCCTATCGGGTGCCATTTCAGTTCAGCCGCAAGGTCAGGGCAGATTTGCCATCGACCGCGTTCGTCCAATCGACGAGTGGCGTGACCGTGACCGATCTCGACGGCAATCGCTTTTACGATCTGGGTGGCTCCTACGGCATCAATCTCCTGGGCTACGACTTCTACAAGGACGCCATCGACCGCGGCATCTCGCGCGTGCGCGAGCTTGGTCCCGTGCTGGGCCCCTATCACCCGATGGTCCTTGAGAACACCGAGATACTCCAAGAAATTTCGGGACTTGACGAAGTCTCGTACCACATGTCCGGCACCGAGGCGGTCATGCAGGCGGTGCGGCTTGCCCGCTATCACACCAAGCGTTCGCATCTGGTCCGCTTCTGTGGCGCCTATCATGGCTGGTGGGGCGACGTTCAACCCGGCATCGGCAATCCAGTGCCGGCGCACGAGACCTATACGTTGACCGACATGTCGGAGGACACGCTGCGCGTCCTGCGGACCCGCCGCAATATCGCTTGCGTGTTGGTCAATCCGCTGCAGGCGCTTCATGTCAATGCCTCTGATGCGACCGATTCGCAGCTCATCGACAGCGGCCGCGGCGCGCATTTCGATCGCGAGGCTTATGCGGAATGGCTCAGGCGCCTGCGCGCCGTCTGCACCGAGCGCGGCATCGTCCTGATCTTCGACGAAGTCTTCGTCGGCTTTCGCCTCGCCAAGGGCGGCGCCCAGGATTATTACGGCGTACGCGCCGACATGGTGATGTACGGCAAGACGCTCGGCGGCGGACTGCCGATCGGTGTGGTCTGCGGCAAAGCTGAGCTGATGAAGCGCTTCCGCGATGATCGCCCTGGCGACATCTGCTTTGCGCGCGGCACGTTCAATTCGCATCCCTACGTCATGGCGGCGATGAACGAATTCCTTCGCTTTTTGCGGACGCCGGACGCTGATGCTCTTTATGCGGGGCTCGATGATAGATGGAACGAGCGTGCGCGGCGGCTCAATGCCCGTTTGGCGAACGAAGCGCTGCCGGTCGAGGTCGCCAACATGTCCTCGATCTGGACAATCTGCTATACTAAGCCCTCGCGTTACAACTGGATGCTCCAGTACTATCTGCGCGCCGAAGGGCTCGCCCTGACCTGGACCGGAACGGGGCGGCTCGCCTTCAGCCTCAATTACACGGAAGCTGATTTTTCCGCCGTGATGGATCGCTTCGTCGCTGCGGCAAAGGCTATGCAAGATGACGGCTGGTGGTGGAGCAATCCCGCGCTTACCAACAAGACGATCAAGCGGACCGTCTTGAAGGAGATGTTGATGCGCCGGCTGTTCTCCTCCCTTGGCCCTAGCGCGCATTAGCCGATCCGGGTGCAGCCGGTTTGCGATCAGCTGGTCCGCGGCAGTTCTTCGGCCTCGTCCTCATCCCAATGATGCAGACCGATCTCGGGATCGATGAGTTCGCCGCGCAGCAGCGCGAGCGGAGCCTTATGATAAATCTTGATGTCGTGGAACGGGTCGGTCAGAATTTTTGTGGCCCACACCAGGCCAGTCTGCACGTCCTTGACGATGAATAATTGAATGGTGCGGAATAGCACGCCGCCGGCGCCGAGGCCAAGCCAGATGATCGCGACCTGCCGTACGAACTCGGTCTTGTTGGCGGCCGGCGTGAACAGTCCGAAAAAGCGCGGGCTCAGAAACAGCATCAGCGGCGACAGCGCCCAAATCGACAACAACACGACTTTGCGGCGGAGATTGTAGCCGACCTTGATCTCCTCCTTGTATTCGTGGCTGGCCTTGTTGACGATATCGTAATCCTTTGGCTCGAAGAAGAAGTGGCCGGTTTGCCGGGTCGTCATGGCAACCAGCCAACCGGCCATCGCCGAAATCGCCGGATCCTTGAAAATCATCACATAAGAAAATAGGAAGCTCAACGCACTGACGAAATGAAGCGACTGGTTGATCCGGCTATGATGATAATAGCGATGATCGTCCCAACGCTGTGTCCGCAGAGCATCCAAAAAGTTTTCCATTTGCTGTGTTTCCCCGTCATGCAGCCGTCCGGTCTGGGTATGGCGATTCGATGAATCCCTTGTGACAGGGAATCGGGTCCTGCGGTTGCGCGCATATATTCGTGACAGTGGCGTGACTGTCGTTTGCTTGAATTGATGGCACGATCAGCCGACGGCGCGGACCGGCTCGCTGTCGTCCGCACGCGCGATTCCGCCATCCTTGCCGAAGCGGATCAGGCAGAAGTGTCCAAGCGGCGGCATGGGCCGGCGTTCGATCAGCCGCATGCCGGAAGTCTGTTCAGCCCAGCGCGAGTAGCGTTCGAAGGAGAATTCGGTGCGCCAGCCGAGCTTGCGCGCAGCGGGTTGGAACCAGTGCTCCAGCGAGCGCCGCAATCCCGCTTCGGCGCCGACGCGGCTCACCAGCACGATCTCGCCGCCGGGTTTCAGCACCCGGGCGAACTCGTCGAGCGTGGCTTCCGGATTCGGCACCGTCGTGATGACGTATTGGGCAACGACCACGTCGAACGAGTCATCGGGAAAGGACAGATGCTCGGCATCCATGACCCACAGGCCTTCGACGTTGGTCAGCCTTAGTTCGTCGACGCGTTCCTGTGCCTTGCGCAGCATCGGCGCAGAAATGTCAACGCCGCAAAGCCGACACCCCTTCGAATAATGCGGCAATGAGATTCCGGTACCGACGCCGACTTCGAGAATGCGTCCGCCGATGCGCTCCGCTGCGGCAATGGCAGCCTGACGGCCGCGCTCGAACACCGCGCCGAAGACCAAGTCGTAAACAGGCGCCCACCGCGCATAGGCTTTGGTGACCATCTGATGGTCTAAATCCGTGTCAGACAGAGTGCTCATGCGTGATCCTTGTGTTGCAACCCGGCACCAGTGTTTGCTCGGCCGCGGGAGGCCCGACCTCGGCGATTGGCATGGCGGTCTCGGATTCGACAGCGGCGCCGAGAGCGATCTTCCGCGCATGACCGATGAATTGCCGCGCGCTGTTCTCCCAGGAATAGCGCAGCGCGAATTCCCGGCACGATTCGCGGGAAATCCAGAGCGCCTGCATGCAGGCGACGCGAAGATCCTCATTCAAGACGCCGATTGGGTGATTGCCGATGACGTCCTTCGGGCCGGTCACCGGGAAGGCGGCGATCGGGACGCCGCTGGCGAGCGCTTCCAGTTGCACCACTCCGAACGTGTCGGTGCGGCTCGGAAACACGAAAACATCGGCCGCGGCGAGATGCGCCGCAAG
>Ga0335081_10009478_pt1 | contig 15685 bp, 10 predicted proteins | sample Lox_Sample_35_FD_206713 | JGI IMG/M metagenome (GOLD analysis project Ga0335081, IMG submission 206713) | Soil microbial communities from Loxahatchee National Wildlife Refuge, Florida, United States - Lox_Sample_3.5 | ecosystem: Environmental > Terrestrial > Soil > Wetlands | place: USA... | reverse complement strand
TGTCATGAAGGGAGATGACTCGGCGGCCTTGATGAGAGCTCTCGAGAGTTTTCTAAATTCCCTGAAAAATATTTTGCTCTTCAACGCGGAGCCCATGATCAATATCGTCGGGTTCCGGAAAGAAGGGAGATGGCATCTGGCCATCTTTCCGCGTCGAAAACACCGTCCCGATGCTTTTTTTAGGGAAGGTGATACACGAATCGTGGTGAGCCCGGGGGCGATCGATATGGGGGGCCTGCTGATCACGCCTGTGGAAAGAGATTTTTATGGGCTGAATGCAGCCACTGTGGAGGGTATTTACGGGGAAGTGACCCTGGAAAGAGAGAATGTCGAAAGAGCCATCGACGAAATGAAGTAGATCCGTTGCAGGGTTAAGGATTTGATTTCTTTGGCAACTTATCTTATGGTAAAGCAAGTGGGAGGATAATTGGTATCAACAGCGAGAGAGGATTGCTCATGAAGACAAAAAAGGATTTTATACGCACATTGATCTGCCTTCTCCTCCTGATGATGGCGACGCCGCTTTTGGGACTTGCCCAAGACCAGCCGACAGCAGGACAATTCAGGCAGGAAGAACTGGATCAGATGCTGGCGCCGATCGCGCTTTATCCTGATTCACTTCTTGCTCAGATTCTGATGGCTTCCACCTACCCCCTTGAAGTCGTGCAGGCGGACCGGTGGACAAAGGCAAATAGAAATCTTGAGGGCGATCAACTCAACGATGCGTTGGATCAGAAGGATTGGGATCCCAGCGTAAAGGCCCTGGTGCCTTTTCCGCAGGTCTTGTCGATGATGAGTGAAAGGCTTGAGTGGACCCAAAGGCTGGGCGATGCCTTTCTGGATCAACAGGATCAAGTGATGGATACCGTCCAGGGACTGAGGGCCAAGGCGCAGGCAGCGGGTAACCTGAGCGACACCGAAGAGCAGAGGGTCGCTGTGCAAGACGGGGACATTGAGATCGAGCCAGCACAGCCCGACGTGGTCTATGTGCCAGTCTATGATCCGACCGTGATCTATGGACCTTGGTGGTACCCAGCTTTCCCTCCATTCTTCTTCCTCCCCGGTTCTGGGGTGGTTATCGGTTTCCACGGTCGAATCGGGTTTGGGAGGGGCATCATCGTGGGTAGAGCCTGGGGCGATGCGTGGGGGCACTGGGATTGGCGGAATCATTACCTTAATGTAAACATCGACCGCCATATCAACATCAACCGCAGCATCAACATTACTCGGACGAATATTCAAACCACACGGTGGCAGCACGATGTAACCCATCGGAAGGGCGTTACTTACAGGAATGAGGCGACCCGGGAACGTTTCGGACAGTTTGCAAAGGGAGCGGAGAAACGTCGGGACTTTCGGGGTTTTGGACAGGAGACAAAGTTACCACAGGCTTCGGCGGTCACCCGCAGAAGTCCAGACGTGACCAAGAGCGGGCAGTCATCCGTAGCCACTCGTCAGGAAATTCCGAAAGCAAAGGGTGGACAGGTTCAGGTAACCACGTCCAAGCGTCTTGAACAGCCGAAAGGGACGGGTAGCGTAGCTCCAAAGAGTCTTGATCTTAGTAAGAACAGAAGCGCTTTTGGAGGCGTCGGGCAAGGAAGCGACGCACGAATCCAGAGTAATCGCGGTCTCCAAAGCCGCCAAAGCATGATTTCAAAAGGGGGAGGCAGTGTGAGCAAAGGTAATGTGGGCCGCGGCAATGTCGGCCGTCCGCGATAGGGATTGAACAGACCATTTGAGCATCATCTATAGTCCGACGGAGGAAAAAGCGATGTTGATCGATACCCGGAATCAGAAAAGGCATTTGACGTCCCGTTTTGGTTTTGCAATCATTGCGGGAGTGATGATGTCAATCGGATTTCATCTGAGCGTTTTAGCCGCAGAGGTTAGCCCAAAACGTTTCAAATCTCCCGAGGAGGCCGTCAAGGCACTTGCCGAAGCGGTCAAAGGAAGCGATACAGAGGAATTGTTGGCGATCTTTGGTGCTAAGGGGAAGGAATTAGTTTCCTCTGGGGATAAGGTTGCTGATGAGACGGGAAGAGGACATTTCACGAAGGCCTATGAGGAGATGAACAAACTGGTGAAGGAGAATGACACAAAAGTCATCCTCCATGTAGGAAACGAGGATTGGCCATTCCCGGTTCCTCTTGTTAAAAAAGGCGAGTATTGGTTCTTTGATACGATAGCGGGCAGGGAAGAGATCCTCAACCGAAGGATCGGCCGCAACGAACTCAATGCGATCCAGGTGTGCCTGGCTTACGTGGACGCACAGCGCGAATACGTACTGAAGGACCGGGATGGGAACAAGGTGTTGGAATACGCACAGAGATTTATTAGTAAGACGGGAGAAAAGAACGGCCTTTACTGGGAGGCAAAAGAGGGCGAACCCCAGAGCCCTCTGGGCCCTCTGATCGCCAAGGCTACTACGGAGGGATACTCTGGAGAGAGGCCCGTCGGAAGACGAACCCCTTATCATGGGTATTACTACAGAATTCTAAAGTCCCAGGGCAAGAATGCGCCAGGGGGGGAATACGACTATGTGGCGAATGGCAAGATGATCGGCGGATTTGCCTTGGTCGCCTATCCGGCGGAATACGGTAACTCGGGAGTCATGACTTTTATCGTGAACCAGGACGGTGTGGTGTACGAAAAGAATTTGGGCAAGGATACAGAGAGGATTGCCGCAGCCATGAAGAAATTCGATCCAGACAAAACCTGGAAGAAGGTAGAATGAATTATCTGAGGGATATCCATTTTCTGCTTTGACCCACCCCAATCAGCTTCTGCTCTCTGATCACTATCTGGGACCGTCTATGAAAGAGGAAGTTGAGGAGCGATTGGTTCAAGAGTTTCCTCATCGTTGTCCTTATTGTGACGAACCCGTCTCTTATGACCCATTGGATTTGAAGGTAGGGGAGAATGAAATCCAATGTCTCTCCTGCAAAAAGACTTATATTAAGGTAGTAGCGCCGTCATTTCCGAAGGACGGACACGAGTCCCGTCGTTCAAAAGGAAGAGACCCCCGTTGAAAGCGTCATCCTCCCAACATTCTCGGAATCGCCTCCTCACCCCGATTCGGTACGTGAAAGGGGTGGGGCCCAAGCTCGCCAGCCTCTTTGAGAAAAAAGGAATTCTGACGGTTGAGGATGCGTTCTACTTTCTGCCGCGATGCTACGAAGATCGAAGCAGCCTGAAAAGGATCTCCGAGCTCAAAGTCGGGAGAAAGGAGACAGGTCTGGGGGAGATATTGCTGTCGGGAGTCGCATTTTATCAGAAGGGGAGGAAAAGAGTTTTCGAGACGGTGGTGGGAGATGGAAGCGGTACGATTGCGTTGAAGTGGTTCCATGGCAACGAAAGATATCTCAGGGAGCGGTTCAAGAAAGGGCGCCAGCTGATCTTCTCCGGCGAGGTGAGATGGTTCAACGCCCAGAGGGAGATTCATCATCCGGATGTGGAAATCGTCGATGACGACGTCGAGAAGGACTACCTCAACTTCAAACGGATTGTTCCCATTTATTCCGAGACGGAGGGGCTTTATCAGAGGACGCTAAGAAGGTTGATGAAAGCCATCCTGGATGAGTATGCGGACGAGCTTTCGAGCCCCATCCCGAAAGAGATTGTGGAGCGACAGGACCTGATCGATTTTTCGGAAGCTTTCTGGAGAGTCCATTTCCCCCCTGAGGGAGAGGCCTTGGAAGCCCTCAATCTCCAGCGCTCAGATGCTCACCGACGGATCATCTTTGATGAGTTTTTTTTCCTGGAACTGGGCATGGCGCTGAAGAAGAGAGGAGCGGCATTGGAGCTAGGGATCTGTTTCAAGACCGACGGCGCCCTGGTCCAGAAATTGTTAAATCTTCTCTCCTTCAAGTTAACCGGCGCTCAGCAGAGGGTTTTGGCAGAGATTAAGGAAGACCTGGAGCGGCCCCGGCCCATGAACCGACTGATTCAAGGAGATGTGGGAAGCGGAAAGACAGTCGTCGCCCTCCTGACCTGTTTGTACGTGGTCGAATGTGGCTATCAGGCCGCCATCATGGCGCCGACGGAGGTCCTAGCTGAACAGCATTTTCTGACCCTCCGTCGGTGGGTGGAACCCTTAGGGGTGAGGATATCCCTGCTCACCAGCAGCGTCAAAGGTTCGGAGAGGGAAGATCTTTATCAATGCATTCGGAGCGGAGAGATCCAGCTGCTGATCGGAACGCATGCGATGATTCAGGAAGCAGTTGAGTTTCATCGCCTGGGTCTGGCCGTCATTGATGAGCAACACAAGTTTGGCGTCGTTCAAAGAGGGCTCCTGAAAAAAAAGGGCCAAAACCCTGACGTTCTGGTCATGACGGCAACCCCGATTCCGAGGACCCTTGCCATGACCGTTTACGGGGATCTGGACGTTTCAGTAATTGATGAGATGCCTCCCGGAAGAGTCCCCGTCGAGACTAAGGTCTTTCCTGAGCCTGCCAGGGCCAGAGTTTATCGTCTTGTCGGCGAGGAGGTGAAAAGAGGTCGCCAGGCATTCATTGTCTATCCACTGGTAGAGGAGTCGGAGAAATTGGACCTCAAGGATGCAACCAGGATGGCCGAGCACCTCCAGAAAGAGGTCTTTCCAGAGTTTCGGATTGGCCTGCTCCACGGAAGGATGAAAAGCGACGAGAAAGAGGCGATCATGATGGAGGTTGAGGAAGGGAAGATTCAGATCCTCGTGGCAACGACCGTGATCGAAGTGGGAATCGATATTCCCACCGCTTCTGTGATGGTGGTGGAGCATGCCGAGCGATTCGGCCTCTCCCAACTCCATCAGTTGAGAGGAAGGATTGGCCGAGGACGTTACCCTTCGAAGTGCATTTTATTGGCCCAATACCGGTCTTCCGAGGAAGCGAGGGTTCGCCTCCGGGCGATGGAGAAGACGACCGACGGGTTTAGGATCGCCGAGGAGGATCTGGCACTCAGAGGGCCCGGTGAATTCTTTGGCATCCGGCAGTCAGGGCTGCCGGATTTTAGGGTAGCTCACATCCTGCGGGATACCCCAATCTTGGTTGAGGCGAGAAAAGAGGCCTTTCGACTCATCCAGGAGGACCCCGAACTCTGTCTTCCCTCTCATACGGGCTTGAAGGATGTCCTGATCTCGCGATGGAAGGGGCGAATGGAGCTTGCCACCATCGGCTAACCTCAATGAGGCAGTAACGTTCGGGGCAAAGGGAATTGAAAAGACGTGGAAATTATGTTAACCATTAACGAAAAATCGCTGTTTTACCGTTCTTTGGAGAAAGGGAATGAGGGAGACTGAGTTCCTTTATCCATGTCAACAGAAGGGAAGAAAGTTATGGAAATGTTTCATCCTGAGGGGTCTGGATTTCATCGAATGCAAAGGCTTCCCCCATATATCTTCGGGATTGTCAATCAATTGAGGACGGAGGCAAGACGAAGGGGAGAGGATATCATCGACCTGGGCATGGGGAATCCTGATCTGCCTACGCCCAAACACATTGTCAATAAGTTAATCGATGCCGTAAAGAACCCGAGGAATCATCGATATTCTGCGTCGAAGGGAATCTATAAATTGAGGTGCGCGATCACCGACTGGTACCGGAAACGTTACGATGTCGATTTGGACCCAGAAACAGAAAGTGTGGTCACCATCGGCGCGAAGGAAGGGCTCGGACATCTGGCATTGGCGACCATCGGTCCTGGAGATGTGGTCCTTGTCCCGGATCCGACGTATCCCATTCATGCCTATTCGGTGGTGATTGCGGGAGGAGATCTACGGTCTGTTCCTTTGACGGGAGGAGGTGATTTCTTCCAAAGGTTATTAACGGCAACCAAAGAGACTTGGCCTCACCCCAAGATGATCATCGTGAGTTTCCCTCATAATCCAACCACCGTCGTCGTGGATCTCAATTTCTTCGAAGATCTCGTGGCTTTTGCGAAAGAGCATCATCTGATGGTCGTTCACGATTTGGCCTACGGGGATATCGTCTTCGATGGATATAAGGCCCCCAGCCTTCTTCAGGTCAAAGGGGCGAAGGATGTCGGGGTGGAATTCTACTCTCTTTCCAAAAGTTACAATATGCCCGGTTGGCGGGTCGGTTTTGCAGTGGGGAATGCCGAGATGCTGGCGGCCTTGGCAAGACTGAAGAGTTATTTGGATTACGGAGTCTTTCAACCCATTCAGATTGCCGGCATCATTGCCCTCAATGAAGATCAGGATTGTGTGCGCCAAACCGTAGAGGAATATCGAAAGAGGAGAGATGCCCTCGTCAACGGATTGAAACGAGTGGGATGGGAGATCGAAAAGCCGAAAGGAACGATGTTCGTGTGGGCAGAGATTCCAAGGCCCTTCAAAAAGATGGGGTCGATTGACTTTTCAAAGTACCTATTGAAGGAGGGAAAAGTCGCTGTTTCCCCTGGAATCGGTTTTGGCGAGTATGGTGAGGGTTTCGTCAGGTTTGCGTTGGTTGAGAACGAAGCCCGCATTAAACAGGCGGTCAAGGGGATTCAGAAAGTCCTGAAAGAAGGTTTGTGAGGATAAATTCCAAATCCCAAATATCAAGTTCCAAACAAATTTAGAATTCTAATACCAAATGACCGAAAGCTCCTCTTTTTGAACATTTGGATCTTGGAGCTTATTTGGAATTTGTTGCTTGGGATTCGGTGCTTGTGACCGCGCATCTTGCGGATCAAGTATTGGTTGATTCTTAGGTTGATTAAGGGAAGACGATCATGAAAGAGATTAAGGTGGGTTTGATCGGTTTCGGGACGGTAGGCTCCGGCGTTTTAAGAATCCTTCAAAAGAATTCCGGGCTGATCGAAAAGCGTATGGGCGCCAAGCTCGTCGTGAAACGAATTGCCGATATCGATTTAAAAACGGACCGTGGAGTGAGGTTAAAACCGGGAGTCCTTACCCGCAGGGCGGACGAGGTGATCCAGGATCCTGAGATCGACATCGTCATGGAGTTGATGGGAGGCGTTGAGCCCGCAAAGACCTTTATCCTGAAAGCCATTCGGGACAAGAAGCATATCGTCACCGCAAACAAGGCACTTCTTGCCCTTCATGGAGACGAGATCTTCCGGGAGGCCCATCGCTTCGGGGTGGATGTCAATTTTGAGGCCTCGGTCGGCGGGGGCATCCCGCTCATCCGGGCGATCAAAGAAGGCCTGGTCGCCAACCGAATCCATTCGATCTTCGGAATTCTGAACGGGACCTCCAACTACATCCTTTCCAAGATGACGGATGAGGGCGGGGACTTTAAAGAAGTCTTAAAGGAGGCCCAGGCGAAAGGCTATGCGGAGGCGGACCCCAGCTATGATGTTGAGGGGATCGATGCGGCTCACAAGCTGGCCATCCTGATCCGCCTCGCCTTTGGAACCCCTCTCCGGTTTGAAGAGATATTCATCGGAGGAATTTCGGAGATCACGCCTCTGGATATTCAATTCAGTCGGGAATTCGGATACCGGATTAAGCTCCTGGCCATCGCCAAAATGGAAAACGGCAGGATAGAGGCTCATGTTCATCCTACGATGATTCCCGAGGGACACCTCCTTTCGACGGTGGACGGGGTTTTCAATGCGATTTATATTAAAGGCGATGCCGTCGGACCTGTGCTCTTCTACGGCCAGGGAGCAGGGCAGATGCCCACCGGAAGCGCTGTGGTCAGCGACCTGGTCGAATTGGGGAGGAACGTTCTGACCCAAGCCTCCGGAGGGCGGGTGCCGCTGCTCTCGTTTCAGGAATGGGCCATAGAGAGGATTCCTCTTAAGAAGATGGACGATGTGACGATGCCTTTTTATATGAGGTTCTCGGCGTTGGATCGACCCAGAGTGCTTTCGAAAATTTCAGGGATCCTGGGGAAGAACGATATCAGCATCTCTTCGGTCATTCAAAAAGGCAGGCGGGTCAATGGCGCGGTTCCCGTGGTGATGATGACCCATGAGGCCAAAGAGAAGAACGTTCATCGGGCCTTGGGCGAGATTGAGCGGCTGGGAGTGATTTTGGGAAAGACGACGTTTATTCGGGTCGAAAATGAATTAGAATAATTTAGTCGAATAGTCTTATGGTCCCTTAGTCGGATGGTCGAAAACTCGATGCTATTAGGCTATACGACTACGAGACTATATGATTAGAAGACTACAGGACTAAAATCATGTGGCGAGGGGTGATTCGAGAGTATTGGGATTTCTTGCCTGTCACGAAAGAGGAATGCATCGTCACTTTGCTCGAAGGCGACACCCCGCTCATCCCTTCTTCTCGGATCCAGAAGGAAGTTACCTCCGGGGTGGGCCTCTATTTCAAGTACGAGGGTCTCAACCCTACGGGCTCTTTCAAGGATCGGGGGATGACCGTGGCTGTTTCCATGGCAAAAGAAGCGGCTTCAAAAGCGGTCATCTGCGCCTCCACGGGAAACACCTCTGCCTCGGCAGCCGCCTATGCTGCGAAGGCGGGGATGAAAGCTTACGTCCTCATTCCGGAGGGAAAGATTGCCCTCGGCAAGCTGTCCCAGGCCATGGCCCACGGCGCGAAGGTGATCCAGATCGAAGGAAACTTTGACGAGGCCCTACAGATCGTCAGGGAGATTTCCGAGACAGAGCCCGTCACGCTGGTCAATTCCCTCAATCCCTATCGGATCGAGGGTCAGAAGACAGCTTCCTTCGAGGTGATCGACTGCTTAGGATTCGTTCCAACTTACCATTGCCTCCCCGTCGGCAATGCGGGCAATATCACCGCTTATTGGAAAGGTTACAAAGAATACTGGGAAAAGGGGAGGATGGATGGGCTTCCAAAGATGCTGGGATTTCAGGCGGAGGGAGCGGCGCCTATTGTCAGGGGAAAAGTCATCGAGCAGCCGGAGACGATCGCAACCGCGATCCGAATCGGAAACCCAGCCAGTTGGAAGCAGGCCGTGGCAGCCCGGGATGATTCCGGAGGGTTGATCGACATCGTGACCGATGACGAGATTCTCGACGCTTATCGGATGATGGCGAGCCTGGAAGGGATCTTCTGTGAGCCCGCTTCCGCAGCCTCGTTGGCTGGCGTGATCAAGCTTTATCGCAAAGGTTTTTTCAAGAAAGGAGATGTCGGCGTACTAACGATTACGGGCCATGGCTTGAAGGATCCGGACATCGCCATACGGGTCTCCCAGAAACCCATTTCGCTTCCCCCCAAAAAGGACAAAGTGCTCAAATACCTCAATCTCTGATAGACCCTTAGCATTCTTCTCAAAAAACCGTACATAGAGAATATTTCATGAGAGAAGACAGGGTTTAGTGTGAACATCTGCCCGTATCATGTTCCTTAGACCTCGACTTTTCGTTCTAAGCTAACCATAGAAGAACTGTTCTTGCGGATTTGACAGGGCTCAGGGAAATGTGCAAAATATACTTAAGGATATATTTCCCCCATATTTTATTCTACGAGATAGGTTTTCATTAATCCTGAGGGTGTCCTTTGCGGATCAATTTGCGAATTATTCTCTTGATCGTCGTTGTGATCGGTGTTCTCGTTCTTCTGTTTACCCTGGTGCAGGTTTGGCAGGAGAAAGAAAGGTTGACAATTGACCTCGAAAGCCGCTCTGCTCTTTTGGGCGAAAGCCTGAAAGAGACTATCGAACCCTTGTTGGAAAAGGGGCGGTCAGAAAGTTTACAAAGAATCGTGGAAAAATTTGGAAACCGTGAAAGGCTTGCCGGAGTGGCGGTCTATGATGTTAGGGACATATTGATCGCCGCCACTCCTCCGTTGTCCGCCCATCTGTCCGCTACCCCGAAGTTTGTGACCAATGCGATGAACTCCGATATTGAGAGCGGGCACTTTTCTCGCCTCGGGGGAAGGGAGATGTACCTTTATACGGTACCGCTTCATCGCAAAGAGGGTGTGGTGGGTGCCCTGGTCATCGTTCAAAATCCCTCCTATATTCAGGACCGCCTCTCGCTCATCTGGAAGAATAATTTTATCCGCCTGTTGGTGAACGGTCTTGTCATTTCCTTAGTGACCCTCCTGCTGATTCGTTGGAGTATGGCCGGGCCTGTCACTCGGATGGCTGAGTGGATGAAACACTTGCGGACGGAAAAGAATAAAGAACCCCTCCGCTTTCCTTCGGGGAAGGTTTTCGAGCCTCTCACAAGAGAGGTTAAGCAAATGGCTAAGAGCATCGAGGAGGCTCGGGAGACAGCCGAGGAAGAAGCGCGCCTTAGACACGCCTCCGAATCCGTGTGGACACCAGCACGGCTAAAGGAGCAGGTTTGTAGTCTTCTCCAAGAAAGACCTCTCTTTGTGATTTCCAACCGCGAACCTTACATGCATGAAAAGAGGGGAAAGAATATCGAATGCTTGGTTCCGGCCAGCGGCCTGGTGACGGCTTTAGAGCCTGTTCTCAAAGCCTGCGGAGGGACCTGGATTGCCCATGGGAGCGGTGATGCCGACCGTGAGGTGGTGGATGCGCAAGGTAAGATCAGAGTCCCCCCAGAAGAGCCTCAATATACGCTTAAAAGGGTCTGGCTCACCAAGGAGGAAGAAAAAGGTTACTATTACGGATTCTCCAACGAGGGGTTCTGGCCCCTCTGCCACATCGCCCATACACGGCCGTCCTTCCGAGTAGAGGATTGGGAATATTATCAAGCTGTCAACGGGAAATTTGCCGAAGCCACTTTGGCGGAACTGGGGGAAGTCGAAGAATCCTTGATTTTGATCCAGGACTACCATTTTGCTTTGCTGCCACGATTAATCAAGGAGAAGCGTCCAGATGCTCGTTTGGCTCTTTTTTGGCATATTCCCTGGCCGAACCCTGAATCCTTCGGCATCTGCCCGTGGCAGAGAGAGATTCTGCACGGGATGTTGGGCGCAGACCTCATTGGCTTTCACACCCAGTTTCACTGTAACAACTTTCTTGATACAGTTGACCGCACCCTGGAATCCCGGATTGACTGGGAGCATTTTGCGGTTGAAAGGGGAGGGCAAACCACTCTGGTCAAGCCGTTTCCGATTAGTATTGCCTTCTCGAGCCAATCCAGCACCGCCATGGCAAACCAGTCTGCAAAGCCAAAGAAAGAGAGTCTCCTCAAGGATCTGGGTGTGAAGGCAAGATATCTTGGCGTGGGAGTAGATCGCATCGACTACACGAAAGGGATTCTGGAACGCTTTAAAGCCATCGAACGGTTTTTGGAAAAATATCCTACCTATCAGGGGGAATTCACTTTTGTAGAACTTGGGGCTCCGAGCCGCACCCATATTAGAGAGTATCACGATCTCATCTCAGCAGTGGAGACGGAGGCAGACCGGATCAATTGGCGCTTTAAGACGAAAGAATGGCAGCCGGTGGTTTTCTTGAAAAGACACCATAGCCATGAAGACATCAAGCCCTTTTATGAGACCGCTGACCTGTGCCTGGTGACCTCCTTACACGACGGGATGAATCTAGTGGCCAAAGAATATGTCGGCGCTCGGGATGACGAAACAGGGGTCCTGATTCTCAGCCAATTCACCGGCGCGTCGAGGGAACTCAGGGATGCGCTGATTGTCAATCCTTATGATATCGAAGAAATGGCTGAAGCGATCCGCGCGGCCCTGGAAATGAGCGTTGCCGAGCAGAAGGCTCGCATGCAGGCGATGCGCGAGACGCTAAAAACCCGAAACATCTATTATTGGGCCGCAAATCTAATCACTGCTCTGGCTCAGGTGCGTTTGGAGAAGCCTGTATGAAGCACATAACCTTCAGCCAATGCTTGGTGATAGGCCAACCCAATAGTTGGGTGACGAAAGCTGACCCTTGCACAATACTTCCTAAAATCACCGGCTAAGGTGGCTATATTTTTTGAGATAACACTGGAGTTGATTCAGAGGTGCTTCGTAATGCCTCACTGGAGCGCGGGTGAGAGCCGATGGTCCGGCAGGAATACTTCCGAAAATCTTATCAAGCGGATGAATCAAATTTTTGGGGTAAGGTCAACATTCGCCCATCGATAGTATAGGCCATGTGTTAATAGGGTAATTCTTTTAGTTCATGGACAAACTGAGATTGCCGCCATAAGATTTTCTCCCGCATCCCGCCGGATCTCCGTAGAATTTCATGGGAGATTGAGGCATTCTGGTGTTTCAGATAATAGTGGGTAAAAAACGGGTTTCTGTGGTAGAGTAAAATTTATTGGGATTTAGAAATGATGGTTAGGTGGCTCATCGATAATTGGTTGAAGATCATTGTTCCCGTGCTGGCTTTTCTTGCGAGCTACGTTGTTGGTCTATGGGTGAGGAGGACGGTTAGTAACGCCTTTGAGAGGTGGGCATCAAGAGTCAGATGGCAAGGAAGCAAGCTGGTGATGACAGCGGTGCATCGTCCCTTCCTATTCTGGTTTCTAATTTTGGGCGTCACCATAGCCATTCAGGTGTCAGTAGTTACCCCGGAAGTCAAAGCCATAACCACCAAAGCAATGGGCAGCCTCTTTGTCCTCTCCCTCGGATGGCTCGTTATCAATCTATGTGGGCAGCTACTGGAGACATATTTGCCCAGGCTGAAAACTCGTTGGCCAAGCATCGCCCTGACAAAGAATGTTATCAGGGCTACCATCGTTGTCGTCTGTGCTCTGATAATACTTGAGATTTGGGGCATGCCCACCAGTCCTCTCCTTGTTTTTATAGCAGTGGCAATCCTGGCGGCGGCACTGGCGTTAAGAAATGCTGCCCCTAACCTTTTTGCCGGGTTTCATCTTAGCGCTACCCAGCAGATTAAAGTAGGTGACTACCTCAAGCTGGAAACAGGAGCGCAAGGCTATGTTACCGAGATAAGCTGGTACAACACCCAGATCAAGGCTTTAGACGAAAGCATAATTATTGTCCCGAACAACCAGCTTCTCCAGTTTACAGTGGTCAATTACGGGCATCCCTTAAAAAAAGCCATAGAGCCGTTTCGTTTCCATAGCCGAACATATATAAAGGAGTTAACAGGACTTAAGGCAAGAGATCTCAGGGAACTCGTTGATATTCTTAAAAGGGTGCCTGACTCTGTGATTTATTATCACACGCACCATTTTCTCGAAGAACACCACTACCTGGTACCAGAACCATCCAATGACTTTGCGGTCTGGGTAAACGATTTACTGGGGGAGGAGATTCTGGGTGAAAGGTTGGCGAGTGTTAATACCTTTGAATTTTCCAGCCTCGGCACCCTTAGAGAAAGAATAGTTGTTATTATCGAGGAACACCTTGCCGAGGGATGTAACTCCAGAGAGGCGATGCCAGGGAGGGAATTTCGTTTTATGAAGTCGGTGAGCGTGGTCATTCCCACCCCCTACGTGGCACATGACCTGAGGGAATTTGTTGAGGCTTTACGCAAGATAAGCCTGGGTTCTCTTTACTTTCATGTCTTTGAGTCGAGATTAAGGCTGGGTAAAGGGCTTAATGATTTTACTATATGGTTGCAAAACAGTCTGGAGGAGGCTGAGCTTGGCGAGAAGATGGCCCGGCTTGACCCCTATACCTATACCCTGGAGGGATTAAGATCAGCTTTTATACAACTTATCGAAAAACGCATCCAATAAGAATTAATGACTACGAGCCTATCGTAGGACGTAGCACCATTGAAGAGCTCAGGCTGCTTGCTGCCCGACTCTCTGGCCAGGTTATTCAGAATATCAACTCAACCTTTAGCGGAGGTGGTGTCGCCGAGATTCTAAGCCGCATGTTGCCGCTACTGGAGCAACTCGGTGTAGATGCCCGCTGGAATACTATTAAAGGAAGCCCTGAGTTTTTCCAAGTGACCAAAAAATTCCATAATACTTTACATGGCCGACGAGAGGATATTTCTGACGCTGACTTCGCTCTTTTTTTTGAGGTCTCCCAGCAGAATATCAGGGAGATGGAACTCTATGGTGATATTATCTTTGTCCATGATCCGCAGCCGGTAACTATGGTGGGCCAGAAGAAGGAAATAGGCAGGAATTGGATATGGCGCTGTCATATTGATGTCTCACAACCCAACCAGAAGGTCTGGAGCTTCCTTGAACCTTTTATTGTCCAGTATGATGCAGCAGTGTTTTCTGCCCCCTCTTTCTCGCGCCAGCTCCCCATCCGCCAGTTTCTAATCCCCCCATCCATTGACCCGCTGAGTGACAAGAACAAAGAGTTATCACAGCAGACGATTGATTCTGTTCTGGAAAAATATGGTATTCCCAAGGACAAACCCATTATCATACAGATTTCCCGCTTTGATTATCTGAAAGACCCGGTAGGGGTGATTGAAGCCTTCAAAATGGTAAGAAAGAGTATAGACTGCCGGCTTGTCTTCGCTGGAGGTACCGCCAGCGATGACCCTGAGTCAGACAAGGTATTGGCTGAGGTAAAGGAAAGAGCCGGAGACAATCCCGACATACATATCCTACTTATCCCACCAGAGAGTGACGTTGAGATAAATGCTTTACAGAGGGCGTCTACGGTCATTGTTCAAAAGTCGCACCGGGAGGGTTTTGGACTTACCGTCACCGAAGCCCTATGGAAGGCAAAGCCGGTTGTGGCCTCAGCTGTGGGGGGGATAACGCTCCAGATAAGGAACAGGTTCACTGGCCTATTGTCTTATGGGATAGAGGGAACTGCCTACGCGATAAGACAGCTACTGACCAATCCAGAATATGCCAGATGGTTAGGGCAAAACGGTAGAGAACACGTCAGGTATAACTTTCTCATCACCCGGCACCTGCGGGATTATCTGGTGCTATTCCTCGCCCTCGAACACCCTCAAGACATCATCTATCTGTGACAACAATAGATGTTCGTCGAGTTTGGATTCCTTAAAATCATATTTCAGCAATTGGCCCACCTAAGAGAGCAAAAGTCTGTAGTCCCTTTCAAACAAATCCGGCATCACGGCTGATAGCATGCCTCGCCTCCTGACATCGGAAAAGAAACTCCTGAACCTCCTCGGGATTTTTGAGAAAAAAATCAGCTTCAGAGCGAGACGTCCCTGGTCCGACATAAACCGAGATACCTTGCTTTTTCATCACCCGGAAGGTATCTTCATCTGTCTGGTCATCTCCCAAATAGATTGGGAAAAGCCCCGGGGAGGGAAATATTTTTATCAACTCTCTGACGGCGGTCCCTTTGTTAAAATCCGTCTTGGGCCGGATTTCCAAAACCATTTTGCTGGATACCGTCTCCCATCGATTCTTCCATTGCTGAAGTTCAGCTTCTACTACTTGGCAGACTTGCGCAGAAAATTCCCTGGGCACGTTGCGGTAATGGACGGACAGAATGGGCCCTTTATCTTCAAAAAGAATCCCGGGAATTCCCTTCAAAGAATTCTGCAAATTTTGGGTGATTCTTTTGAGTTCTTTTTTCTTGGCTGATGGTAAGATTTTCTTGTGGCTCCCGGCAGGGTTTTCGATTTCCAAACCATGGTTTCCCACATAAGTGATATCTGAGATGCCTACTCTTTTCCGTACATCTTCAAGAGATCGTCCGCTAATAATGGCCAGGTGGACCCCGGGAAGATCACGCAAGTTTTCCAAAAGCCTCTTTACTTCAGACGGGCAAAGAGCAAGTTCCGGACGGGATACAATCGGAGTGAGGGTTCCGTCATAATCCAGGAAGAGAAAAAAATTCTGAGCCTCTTGAATCCTGGCCTGAATGGTTTCCCAATCTTCGAAAAGATATCTCACAATCTCCTCCTTCTACCAATTTCTATTCTATCACCAAATATAGTAGATGCAAGGACAATAG
>Ga0335081_10009477_pt1 | contig 15685 bp, 26 predicted proteins | sample Lox_Sample_35_FD_206713 | JGI IMG/M metagenome (GOLD analysis project Ga0335081, IMG submission 206713) | Soil microbial communities from Loxahatchee National Wildlife Refuge, Florida, United States - Lox_Sample_3.5 | ecosystem: Environmental > Terrestrial > Soil > Wetlands | place: USA... | reverse complement strand
ATTTAAAACTAAGAGTCTTGCCGACTCAATCTCCATCCTCAGGGCCGCGATTTGGGCAAGGAATAAGTCATGGTCCTTGAGATTCTTGCCGAATGGTGTTCTTCCGGGTTCAACAGATCTTGCGAGCATTAATGACATTGCACGCTCGCAGGTGCCGATGCAGCGCATACTAAAGAATTAAAAGAAGCTCAGAAGATTGTTACCAATGATGAATCCGTCCGGGTCCCAGACGGCCCTGAATGATCTCAAATCCTCGTCCTTCACCCAGGATCATGTTTTCGATTGGGACACGGACATTTTCAAACTTGACCTCGGCATGACCGTGAGGGGCATCCTAGAATCAATGACACCAATCAAAGACATACATCGTATCCCATGACAGTTGTATGACGAATGATTTGAACCCCAGGATAAGGAAGTGGAACAATGACAACCGACTGCTGCCTGTATGGATCTCGATTATACGGGTCATTCTTGCCCATCACAAGCAACACCTTGCACCTGGGATCCATTGCTCCCGACGACCACCATTTCTACAATTAAAGAAAGACTTTTTGTATGGCGCACAGTCCCGTTAATGACATATTCATTTCCTTCACGTCGAATTGAAGTTTGAATATTCGTGGCATCTGAGCTCGATACATATCGTTCCGTCATCGAAAAGGCGGACCGAAATTCCCCATTCAATAAAGGAACAAGCCATTTCCTCTTTTGCTCCGGCGACCCATATTTTGCAAAGACTTCCATATTCCCCGTATCAGGAGCAGCACAATTCGTCGCCTACCGAATCAACCTCATGCTTTACAAGGACGTCGAACCTCCGGTGCAAGCCTGGTCATCCCGGTAAGCTCAGCCATAATGGCATATTCAAGATTCGTAAATCCGGGGCCTTCCTTGTAACCCTTGTGTAGGAACATATTCCAGAGACCGAGAGATCTGGCCTTTTTCTTCAATTCCTCGACGACCGGGGGAATTGAGCTCCATCGGTCAGCCGGCATTTGCGCCTCGAAGAGCTTCTCGGTTGGCATGACCTCGTCATAAATAAAGTCGTGAAGAGTCTTGATCGTCTTCTTTGCACGATCGGAGATGAGCTGCTCGAAAGCAGAGGGGATGTATGCGGATCCAGGGGCGGGCATTTTTGTTCGAAAAAAGGTGGATAAGGAGACGTGATGAAATATAACATCGAACCCCTCCCCTTCGACCAGTCTCGCTTAGCATGTGCGGGGGGGGGGGATCTGCGGCTTAGCGAGCAGGAACTGTCACCGCTACAAACTCCTTTGCCGGATCAAGGTTTACAAGAGCAAATGAGATATCAATTAAAACGAGGACAGATTTCCAGTAAGAATATCTATATGCATGCAAAGGCTTCGACGCCATGCTCGTGCGTCATTACGCAATAAAAGCAATATTATAAAAGCAGGAAGGAAGCAACAGAGAAATTCGATTACAAGTCGATGAGACTTGTGTCATGCATCAAATCTTCAACATTAGCAGGCTACATCGTACGGCTTATACCAAGCAAAGTACCTATACTCCAAGCCTGAGATTTGCATGAGTCAGGACACTCGGCTACAATCAGCACGAATCGCACGACATCAGATACCTCCATCCTTGTTGGTCAACTCGACCAAACCAGCCCAAGGATTATTTTGAATTATCCTACGATGTTCATAAAGACGCGCATGCAGCTGCTGCAAGGTTTCGATCCTTCCAGCCCGGGTCTTACGACGAGGAAGATCAAATTTTAAAAGGGCACGGAGGAAAAACCCGGTGCACCACAACCATTCGGGACCCTGATGATAATTTAGTCCCTTGGCGACATGGAAATCATCACTGTCATTGCTGTTGACGTAGTATGGACGATAGTCCTCATCGGCAGGATCGAGCGTACGCATACCGGTTGGTCCGCGGAGGATGTTGTCTGCTAAAGATAAACATTCCAGGGCATGATCGGGGTCGAAGAGTTCGGGGGCAACGACCATTGCAATCGCAAAATTGGGACGGAATTGGTGGTCCCATCGAACTTCGCTGGAGCGGTAGACGTCTTTGTAGATACCACGTCTCTTGACGACATTGCGGTCGACTTCGTATTTGTGATCTTCGAGTTCGTCTATCATCAGTTTTTGTTCTCAATCTTGAATTACCTTTGGGAATGTAGAAGCAGCGCTCAAAACACTCTTGGATCTTATGGTTCCAGCTCTTCCACGTAACGAGACTCGGGGTTCCGTCGGGTTCTGGACGTTACAACATTAATTGGATCAACAGTACCTTGGATTGTAACTCCTTCCCACTTGTAGATGCCCTCCTCCCAAAGTTCGCAAACCCATCGAATAGCGCTCTTCAGCAAGCCCGTAATCTCAATCGATGCGCCATCGCGAGGGGTTCCAGGAACTCCCTTGTTGCCCGCCTTTTGACTCTCACCCATCTTGTCCATCCAGGTACCGCAGTTGTACCTACTCCCGCCAAAGACCATGCCGTTCTCCCAATCGACGTGAATTTTGATGTTGAATCCTTGATCCGACATTTGAGAATCAAGACCATGGCCAGCGTAGGCTTCTCGAAAATCCAGGCCATTGGCATGACGAGTAAAGACTTCTTGGATGACTTCCATGATACTCGACTCATAGGAGTATGCCTTCGGATTATCGGCCCCGATGAATTCGTCGTCGAGGGGGAAACGACGCTTGACCCGCTCGTCGAGGAGAGAGATCCCATCGGGAACAATCTTGGTATAATCCTGAATCGATTGCAAGAAGAACCAGATCGAGTCACGAGAGTTGTAACGTGGTCGACGTCCGGCATCGAGAAGATTCGGAATCATACCGTGCTTCAACATCGCTGCGAATGCGAGGATATGTTCTTTGGCATCGTCATATCTCCCGGTACCCAAAAACAAGCCACGCGCCGAAATAAAGATGTCGCGTCCCCAGCAACGCATGTAGTCGAAGGAGAAGAATGGGAGGCCTGCAGCAAGGCAGGGAACTTGATTGAATGGGTTGAGTGAGGTAGAGTTGACGATGCCTTGGAGCTGGATAGATGTCATGGCGAGGTCATGAACGAATTCAGATCCATTGCGGACGCTCTCGCTGAAGAGGGCAAGAGCCCGATGGCGAGCAGCATTGTAGGCTGTTTGAACGACGATGGCGAAAAGTTTCGGACAAAGGAATTGCGGGAAGATTTTGACCTTCTTGAAACGTTCCGAAATCCATTTCTCTGAAGCAGCGAGATTGGGAAGATTCGCGGACAATTTCCGAAGGCGGGAAGAGTGGTAATCAAGCGCCCAATATCCATTTCGAAGATGGTTGCAGAGTGAATGCCCGAGATCATTATTTCGAATGATGGATCGGAGAGGATAGACCCAACCTTCCAACCCGCAGTAAGTTAATTCTCCGTACCCAGGAACGTTATAGGCCCCATCCAATCCCTTCGATAAGTCCCGCTCCTCGACTTCACAGCGGTAGAGAAGACAGTTGAGATCGGTCAATGTCATTTTTGACATGGCCTGGTCCGCACCGCTACGAAGGAAAGAATCGACGGAATCGTTGTAAAAATTGACCCAAGTCTTTAACAAGCAGATGCTGCCTGGTGGGAAGAAGTCGGGAACAACAATTGTGGTGTTTTCATTTTGTCCATCTTCCGATTTGGAGATCTGGGGATGTGCGAGGTCGTCGAGTCGACTTGCAAGTCCACGAAGATATTTTGGCTCATTGGTTTCAATTCCGAAAACGTTGAGACCCTGACAAAGAATAACTTCTGCTTCTGTTCCCTGCAGGACAATCGGATTGACTGGATATTAAACCGATTCAACAATGGGAGGTTACTATAGCCGCGATCGAGGCCGTCGTGGAAAGCTGTGTGGGCGATGAGGAAATATCCTCTGTGCGTTCGTGGACAAACTCGATGGACAGTAATGTACTGACGTGAGCTACATCTTCGAAAGGGGCAGTACCTCGCCTTCGTGATGAACGTGGGTCTCAGTGTAACCTTCCGAAGCCATCTCAGCGTGGAGGTCGTTGAGGACGGCCTTGGTCTTTCCAATCCCAGGCTGATCCTTCTCCGAGGCATACAATCTCGATTCACTGACAATGTCCAAAAGACGTGGGAAAATTTCATCGTAACCCATGACACTGCCGACTGCAGCTGCGCACATAGCGACAAGTGCACCCGTCGAGAGGGTATCCTGAGGAACGCGTTTTTGGTAGGGCGTTTCGTTGTCGTGTGTGCAATCGTAGAAGAGCGGGTTGATGGGCTGAGTGGTAAGCGGATATATCTCAGCTGCACGGCTTCCGGCAGTGCCGTGCACGGCGAACGCATCCGTATCAAAGGATCCAATAGGCTTCCCTCCGTGGCGATGGACCAATCTGATCGTAAGTAAGATGCGATAATAACCTATTACCTTGAAAGTTCTTGAGGATCCCAGGCTTGCATTGCTTCTCGGATCAAGCTGCTGATACCCAGGTAAGAGCAGAAAACGACATCCGTCTCTTCGCTTCCAGTGAACAACTCCGCACAAATGTAGATATCCGGACGACACTCGCGGGCAACGTCAAGAAGGTAAGCTCCGACGTGGAGAGGAGTCGAATGGCAGTTATCGATTCGGAATCCATGGAAATGGGTTGCCATGAGTTGAGTGTACTCAGTCATGTGCTTCCAGAGCCATGGATTGTCGTCCTAAAGAGACGTTAGCAATGGGCACGAGATCTAACCTGTACCGGACCACTGCCATAGCGCAACTTCACGCAGTCACCCCAAACAATCACCTCTCGGCGAAGATAGGCTTTGCTCTGCGGACCAGCAAAGTCCGCGAGCGGGTTATTAGCCCAGATCCACCCGTTGTTGGCGACGGCAAGGGAGCCTTTGGGATGTTTCATGGTCCGATCATTGTCGGGAAGACGCGTGAAAAGTGTTTCGATAAGGGGAAAACTTCCGTAAGCAAAAGGTGTATGAATGCAGGACGTACCGTTCCGTAAACTCAGGCTTCTTCAAATCCAGTCGCACGTATTTCATTCGATTGAAGGTGTTCTCAAGGATAGCTTCCAAATCGGCATCGAATTCCTTGTAAAAGGGCAAATTAAGTTCATTGAAGACCTTTTTGAGTTCTTCTTGAGCAGCCTCGACGTTTTCCTCCTTGTACGTGCCCCAAATGGTATAGAGGTAGGCGGCGGCGGCCATACCGTCGATTCTCTTCTTGAACTTCTCGCCAAGGAAGTCTGCATCTCGGAGAAAGTAACTCTTGAGCCGGTCGGCCATTTCTTTCAATGACATCGATTTGAAGTTAAAGGACGTATACAAATCTGTGGCATAAGTGCCACGCTTCCAGGCGTTGATCGTATCCTCTACGTGACGATCGACTTCAAAGATATAGAATTCCCACAATCTGAGACCGCCGAGGGCATGGGTCTTCAAGCCGTCCATAATCTTCAAGAGATCCTCCATGGTGTGTATTTCTGTCGGATATCCAAGATTATGGAGATTTTTCGAGAAGTCGAGCATGGCGGTATCAATCTGATAGGCAGCAATGAGATGGGGAGAGTTGTGGAGATTGTATCCCGCCTCAGGATGATCCTGCAACCAATCCGAATTCTCGGCAGTGTGATTCCACACAACATCCGTCATGGACAAGAGCCCGAATTCCGTTTCCATTCGATTGGTCATCTCATTGATTTGCACGTGTTGGTCGTCGATGGTTGTATCGGGCTCGAAGAGATCCGGGGCAAATGCAAGTTGGTTGTAGATACTGTAAGGTGAATTGCTGTCGCCGCGATGATTCAACGGAGTAAAGTGAATCATGTTGTAGCCCTTGTCTTTAAAGACGCTGAAAAAGGTTGGCCAATCTTTTAGTGGACCGAGCCATTTGCCGATGACGGATTGGATTGCCAAGCCGGTGAGGGGCAAATCCTTTCCGTTGAGACTCAAAGCAGGTTCAACACTGAAGTAATGCTCTTCGCTGAAGACCTACCTGTGTGAACATTGGCAGATGAGAGGGAAGCAAACCGTTTTGACAGGCTCATCGTCCTTCTTGGATGGCGCCTTGATAGGATCCCAAGTGGGCAAAGCTTCATATTCAATCTTGTACGCATAGGCTCCTGGTCGAGTGATCCAGATGTCGACATGAATTGGCGTGCTGAATTCTGGCTTCAATCTAAAGGGTCAGCACCAGAAAAAGTGAAGGGGACGAACTGGACCGGGAAGAATTCAGATCGTTTGTAGTCTTGTCTGGGATGAGTCAGATGGGATGACAACATGGAGAAGGATGCCCTTCAAAAGGATAATTCGTGAGGAATTTGCCATGTCTACAGACTCCGCTGGCGCCCTGCAAATTGAAGCGCAACACGTACGGTTCGAAGGGAGAGGGAAGTCGAATGTACTACCAATGTGTAAGCTTACGAAGGGAAAGAGATGGTGAGGTGGGCCCCACCTTGCCATCGGTAAGCGGGACGCCGTAGCTGTCAAGCTTGATTTCGTATACTTTGAGCTTGACCATGATTGCCGATGCAGACGCGAGGCCAGGCTGGTGGGTGAAAGAGAGGAGTGGCGAAGAAGAACGAGTTGGAGAAGGGGATACGGTTAAAAAAAGAGACTTAAGATGGAAGACCGGAAATCCAGTGTGTATGAATCGGTGACGATGAGGATTGTGCGGGGCGGTGGCAAGGCTTCGTGACAGCCGATCGGGGCCTGCGGGAGGCGGGGAGCAAGCACAATCAATTATCTATTTGCGGGCGACGCACATTACGTCATACCAACTGCCGAACCCGCCAGGGTCCAGAGTTCTCGAACCTTTGAAAAAGCATGGACACTACGATTTTTAAGACATGAAACCTGGGCTATTTTTAAACGTATGTTTACAGTCACCGGCATGAAAGGTAAAGATCTTCTATTTAATTGGACCCCGCCTATGATCACCATCAAAAACCTCACCATCCGGCATTGTTGACCTTCATGATCTTGCGTGTCTTCATTGGCAGCCACTTGTACCTTAAGAACAAAGTCAGTACATCGTGCAGGATGATGGACGTACTTTTTCACATAGATGGAAACGGCTAATAGGAGAGCCAAAATTGAGACTGCTTGCATTCCCTGAATTATTTAGCAAGGTAACCCTCCGACTTCAGTGTACCATGAGTTTTCTATCATCCTATTCAAGTATCAGCTCCGAATAAAGGGAGGTGGGAATATACGTGTTCCGGGGATGCCGTCCAGTTGAGGAAATGAACGACGTCTTTGGCCAATTGCGAACCAGTTGCAGGCGTGCCATCTTCATATTCCACGACACCTTGAGCATCAATAATTTGGGTTCGTTAGAAGCACGCACCATCATAGATAACTCTTGCCATGGCAATAGCTCCACCAGGGAAATATGGATTATAATTCAGTCCCTCCATAACATGAACACCCGGAGGCGGTTCGTCAGGATACCCTGTGATGAGCGAAAACACATAATCCGCCCCTCCATGTCTCGCTTTCACCATCAATGAGAGATCCGGAGGCAAAGCGCCTGCATTCCCCGCCCGCGCAGCGTTATCATTTGGATAGGGCTTGGGCATGTAATCCGAGAGTTTTCCAGGGCGCTTGACGATATTCCCCTCGTCATCAGGTTCCTCGTCATCGTATTCAATTTCTTCGGCCATGGCTTTGGCTTCATCGACGGTATGGGTCACGCCGACCAGGTTTCGCCAGGCAATTCGGTTGAGAGAGTGACAGGCACTGCAGACTTCTCGGTAAACTTGGAATCCTCTCCGTAAACTAGAAACGAGGTCAATCTTTGGAATTACGAATCGATTGAATCACGAAGGAGGTGAGGAATTAGATACCTAGCATGATCGAATGATGCGAATGGATGCTTGTTCGGCCATGGATACTCGGCTGGATGCAATCCATCGTCCATAATGGTATTCGCCGAAACTCCCCATCCGGACCTTTTCAGCCTCAAATACGTGAAATACACGGTTCCAGCACCCGCAGCGATCACAGTCGTGCCAAGAAGAAAGTTCCCAAAGGCGGAGAAACGGCCAGGTGATGCTATTGATGAGGCATTCTCCGCTGCAGCTGCTTCGGTGGTGATAGACCGCGCAAGGCCGGCCGTAGACGACGACTTGGACAGGTGAGCGGCGACGTCGATTCGGGTCAATTGGCTCCTCGCTGAGCATCTGCTGGAGCGGCCGACTACAGCAGACACCCGGGACAAGAGCGCCATCGATGGATTGATGCAATCGAAATCAATTGAGGGATCGGAAACGGGATGAGTGGATGGAAGTGGCAGTTCGGTCGATATGAAAACCCACGATGTTCGGGACAAAGGTCATTACGAAAGCAACTGGACGGCGGATCAGTTTCCTCTTCACGATACCACCGGAAGGCCATTAGAAATAGCGGCGACTTCTAAATCCGGGGAGATTTTCACGTCCATGCAGAGTTGATTATGCTCGATACTCTATGGTACAAAGTAACGATCGAAAATCTTTGGAATCAGATGTTCGTTCCAAATGCATCCGGACCTAAATCAAGAATAACATACGATCGTCGACGGTTGCCTTCCCTCATACACAATCTCATAAACGGCCGTGAACAAAGGAAATTCCTTGATCTTATCCTTTGCCTTGAGAAACGAATTGACGCCCTTTGCCGTTGTCGCGCCCTGAAGTTTCTGTCCGTTCAAGAGCTCTTGTTCAAGGACGTCCATGGACTTCCGTCAGATAACTCGAAACCAAGAGAACGTACCTTGCCGGTTTTCACAAATTGTTCAGCGCACAATCGATTGCGGCCCCCGGCTGCAGACGTTATGACATCGGCGATTCCGCACGATTCCTCGGTAAACGTGGATTTTTTGCAATCAGGGAAAAACATCAACCCGAACCTTTGCATTTCAAGCACCCCTGCCTGTAAGCCTCAACCATAGAAAGCGGGGAAATACCAACTCGAATAACAGCAGCTTTGGCATTATTCCCCCATTCAAGTCCATCAATAAACCCCGCAGCAACAGCAATAATATTCTTCAGAGCACCACAAAGGCAAACCCCCGCAACGTCATGGCTAAGCTGGACATGGAAATACGGACGATGGAATAATTTCCTGATAGTCTCAGGACTGACATCCTGTCCCTCCCCCTTGAAATCCGGAGGGGAATAAGCAATTGTCGTCTCACTGAATTTACGAACGGCGATTTCGTTGGCAATGTTGGCGCCGCTGAGGGCTCCGCAGTAGATGCCGAGATGACGGGTTATGTAGGAGGGGAATAAAGTAATTCCGTCCGCGGTGACGACGACGCCTTTGATGCAGCAAATCCCGCGTGCACGGGGGTTGATATGGCCTTTGAGAAGGGGTAAGATTTTTGATGCAAACTGCGAATGTCAGAACAGACGTGTTTGAGGAAGAACTTGGTGAGGGAAATTGAATATGAGAATGTCGGCATCTTCGGCGACGGATTGGATGTCGGTGATGGCATGGATGTTGTCAGGTAACTTGACTCCTGGAAGGTACCTGCAATGATGAGCTGGTGCTATGGACCTGGCAAATACTTGACATTCTCCTTTCTGCTGTTGATCATGATAGACAACTTTTCGCCATTGACGATTTCCTCAAACACCCAGAGGTTAAGAATGGGATGGAACAAGTCGGCATGCTCTTTGATATTCTCTGCAGCAATCTTCGCCACTGCAGTGCCCCTATCCAAAACGATGTCGTCAGCACCAAAAAGCCGCTCAATGCGAAGGAAGATTCGGGGGGAGGACGCACCAGTTACCAGAGCCGATGACAGCAACCTTGTGTTTCATTTTCGGTGAGTTCTCGCGGATGAAGTGCGCCTTGACTTGATTTAATCTCTGCATTGACGGGCAAGGCAGAGCTGCACAATTCGTTGGGAAACGCCCCAACAACGCCTGTCCGCCACGAATCCCTCGCCAACACAAAACCTGCCGGCAGATGGATCCGAATCCTGGTGTAGCCCTAATCTCTCCTGGGTGGATCTGCGACCGTGGTCGTGGTGACGGAGAATTTGAATGAGCTGACTGGATGGGGTGAGAAATGCCGGAGTAAGTTCTGGTTGGGATAAGCCCGGATACAGTAACCCCAAAAACTTGGAGAGACACGTGATCTGGGAAGATCTACGATAAAGATCTTTACGGACGAGAAACTTTATTTCTGATGTCGCAGATTCGATGCCGGGGTCGTGAAATCTAAATCTAGATAAGGTCATTATATATAACATCCTACAACTACCCTAGATGTTGATTCATCTCATCTTGTGCTACATCTGGCTTTAGTTATCCATCCCATCTTCCAACCTCCTCCGGAGGGTCGATCCAACAGAAGGGATTGATGGCAAAGTTTCTCTGCCATATCACTCTCCGATTTATACATAGATTTTACAGCTTCTGGGTCACCTAGGGACCGCTCCATTTAACCCTCTTTCCGTCTTTTTCGCCAAACCGTAAAGAGGATACCAATGGCAAAGGAATATCCCGGCTTCTACCAGCAGAACGATCTCACATTAAGAAGACTCGTGAGAGATTTTGGCGGGGGGGAGGTGCACGGAATACGATATAGATGGCTATTAAAGCAAAATAAAGGCGCCGCCCATATTAATGAGTAAGAAGATGGAGCTAGATCTCCTGACGCTCGTTCCTTGTAAATGTCTATTTGCAGCGGAACAAATCCCGCCGCGACCAACAATAATCCCAGCACTCCAAACGCATTTGGCGGCCAGAACCTATTACAAGTCACCTGTGTCTCGAGAGCGGGGATACCCGAATTCGAAGGATGACGCCTGCCTCAAGTCCTGGGACAACAATGCACAGTAATAACGATAACACACTTCTTTAGGGAACAATGTCTGGCGTAATACATAAACCATCCCCATATGATCAAGACCAGGGGCATGAATAACCGCGGTTTACCTTGTAGTGGGATGTTCAATTATTGGGTGATGAGGTAGATTCCAAAGGGCGGAGCGGCGGCAAAACATCCTTACGCCGGAGAGGCCGTGGGTGGCATGAGGCCAATAATTCTTGATGATTTGGGGGACTAATTGGATGCATCTATTCTGGTGAGTTATCTGTTGTTGGGAAAGTTGGATACGAACCAGAATGGGGTTCAGATAGTGCCGAGGCGTTGGCGGCCTAGGGCGTGCGGGGTTAGCGGAAGTGGACAGAGGTGACACACGGACTTTATCTGATTGCTATTGAATTAAATTTGAATTCTGGTTGCCTTTTGTTTTTGAGGATATGCTGCGGCCGCCGAAGTGAAGAAAGAGCCGGTAACAGCCGACAGCTACTTACTCTCTGACGTCGACAGAGTGATACGCCGATGAGGTTGACTCGAATTGAAAGGACTAAGCAAGAATAACACCCGATACTCAGGTTCACATAGAGACACATGTCTCATAAGATAGACATCTTCGCGGCTAATATACAATAAACCAGTGTTCGTTGACAGAGGTTGGCTGGCCCTCGGCTTGCCGATCGCCAAACAAAATTACAGAAATTGTTGATCTTTGATTCGTAAAGTGGTTTTATGTACTGTAAAATCCGGGGACGGCCCGGGAAGAAATATTCAAGTTATTTACGTTCTTTGTGTTCGGACAAGGCCGCTACATTTGAATAGGAAACGAGCGGATTCGACCACCAATCCAAGTCAATGTCGCGCTATGAACCAGGATCTTGTCCCCGATACATGGGAACAATGGTCCGTGCCCTCTTGCGCCCCGTATTGTTGTAGGCTCAACCCTTGGGCATGTGGTTCTTACGCATTTGTACAAATAAATCACGATATTTCCGCTCGTGCATAAATCCGCCTAATTTTCTCGAAAATTATCAGTTTTCATGCTGGCACGAAGAAGTTTGCGCTTCGCCAATCTCCTCGCTGCCACCACCACCCGATCTTTTCACTCATCTTCGTCTCTACGATTCGCTCCTCCCGTTCCTCCCATCATGGACGTATCTTTGCCCCCTGTCCCCTTGTTCTCCCTTTCCGTCCTCTTAGGATCAATTGCTGATGTCCACGAGCAGATTCTGCAAAAGCCGCTGAAGGAGGCTGATCCCGAGATCTCGTCAATTCTTCAAAATGAAATCAACAGACAAAAACAATCCATCGTCCTCATTGCTTCTGAGGTCCCCTCGATCGCTTCCTCAGGAGGTCACCTCGGCTAACCTTTGTGCCGTAGAACTTTACTTCTCGCGCGGTGATGGACGCCCTTGGCTCGCACATGCAAAACAAGTATTCCGAAGGATACCCCGGAGCAAGGTACTACGGCGGCAACGAATTCATCGATCAAGCAGAGTTACTCTGTCAGAAACGTGCGTTACAAGTGTTTAAACTAGACCCGAATGAATGGGGGGTCAACGTGCAGCCCCTCTCCGGTAACCCACCGTGCCCTTTTCCACACCCAAGATCACACCCCTCGGCTAATTGTTGCTAGGATCGCCTGCGAATTTGCAGGTGTACCAAGCACTGATGCCGCCGCACGGACGGCTCATGGGCCTTGACCTTCCCCACGGGGGCCACTTGTCGCATGGTAGCCGACCCTCCCCCCAACTTTGCCGAGGACTGGCTGAAGGAGTGAGGCTATCAAACCGACACCAAAAAGATTTCCGCGGTGAGCACATACTTTGAAACCATGCCATATAGAGTCAGCAAAGAAACCGGAATCATCGACTACGACGCCCTCGAAGCCTCCGCAGTGCTGTACCGTCCCAAAATTCTTGTTGCGGGGACAAGTGCGTATTGTCGACTCATTGATTATAAACGCATGCGTGAGATTGCAGATAAAGTCGGTGCCTATCTTGTGACGGATATGGCACATATCAGTGGACTCATTGCCGGGGAAGCAATTCCTTCGCCCTTCCCGTATTCGGATGTTGTTACGACGACGACGCATAAGAGTTTACGTGGTCCCCGTGGAGCCATGATTTTTTATCGCAAGGGTGTGCGGAAGACCGACAAGACTGGGAAACGTATCTCGCCGGCTCCTTTCTTTCGTTTTGATAGGAATTGACGTTGTAGCGATTATGTACGATCTTGAGGAAAAGATCAATTTTAGTGTGTTTCCTGGACATCAAGGAGGCCCTCACAATCATACTATTACTGCTCTCGCGGTGGCGTTGGGACAAGCTTTGACACCCGAGTTTAAGGAATATGCCCATCAGGTGGTTAAAAACGCCAAGGTTTTGGAAGAGGAATTCAAGAAACGTGGATATGATCTTGCGTCTGGTGGAACTGGTACCCCGAGTCATTCTGTGATTGGGTTAACGTGAGACTCGCATATGGTTCTTGTCGCGACGAAACCCAAGGGTGCAGATGGTGCCCGTGCTGAACGTGTCTTGGAAACCATCAGCATCGCCTGCAACAAAAATACGCTCCCCAGCGGTCTCACATTTCTTAAGGGCCGGCATCTGACGAGTAGATACGAGTGCGATCAATCCCGGCGGTATCCGCGTCGGCGCTCCCGCCATGACAACCCGCGGCTTCGCCGAACCCGAATTCGCCAAAATCGTCGACTTTATCGACCGCGCCATCAAAATCGCTGCGGAAATTCAAAAGTCGTTGCCAAAAGAGGCGAACAAGTTGAAAGATTGGAAGGCTAAGTTGGGGGATGGATCGGAGTATCCGGAACTTGTGCAATTGAGGAAGGAGGTAAATGAACTTGCCGGGAAGTATCCTTTGCCTGCGTTGCTAGAGTAGTCTCCCGATAGAAGATTTCATCCAAAAGTTTCTTACATACTTATTGTCCCTTGGTGCGATGTTGAGATTTGGTATGTTGGCCGGGGCCCTAATAACTTGGGCGATGAGATGGCTGGCAGCCCTTGCGTCACAAGTTACTGGGACGCGATCCTGTCGGCTATATATCTACATTCTTGAATCCGTCTATCAGTCTTCCATCAACTACCCGTCGTCAATCTCCTTTATTTCCAGCATACTCAAAATTACGGACCCATGTCGCCGAAGTTAAAGGAAACAAGTCCATCAATTCCACTCTTGAGAAGCCAAGGTGTCAACCGATGGTCAATAAAGTGTAGACTGAGATAAAGGAGCATTCCGATAGTAAGGGAATAGAATAATAATAAATGGGATTCGATTCATCTCGCACTCAAAACTGGGTTTTCTAAAAATTTTGGGATAAATTAACGCCAACAAAACTCACAACCCGGCTCAAACGCAACGAAAATGACCCTATGATTTTCCATTGATCTTGCTTTTGATAGCTTCCCGCCTTTGCTTGACCGCCTATCGATCAGTCACACCCGATAAGGTTCAAGGTCAAATACATCAGCCAACTTGGCAAGAACGACTTTGGTGTCTTCCCATCCGAGACAAGCATCGGTGATGCTCACACCATACTTCAACGCGTCCTTACCATTGAGTGGGACATCTTGGCGGCCTTCGTGGAGGTGACTTTCCAACATGACACCTGTAATCGCGTCGTCTCCATCAATGAGTTGCTGACAGATTGAATCGGCGACTTTAGGTTGATTTCGATGATCCTTGCGGGAGTTTCCATGAGAACAATCGATCATGATTGTTTCGGGGAGTTTGCCCTTTCGCAAGGCCTCTTTGACTTGTTCAATATGTTCAGGTGAGTAATTGGGCCCCGAAGAACCGCCACTTGACGTCAACACCCCGCTTCCGTTAAGGGTTTTAGGGAAGGCACCGGAGGATGACATGGGTACAATCATTTCCAGCCGTTGAGACGATGGCAACGACGCCCTGTTTTGTGATGGAGAGAAAGTGGTGGCCGTGGGAAGCAGCTTTAATAGCGTCGACCGCGATGCCGAGGGACCCATCTGTCCCGTTTTTGAACCCAACGGGGAAAGACAGACCACTGGCCAATTCACGATGAAGTTGAGACTCGGTTGTTCGTGCCCCAATTGCGCCCCAACTTACCAGATCCCCAAGATATTGAGGAGAAATCGTATCAAGCATCTCGCTGGCTGGTTGGTATTAAATATATCCGGTTAAAGAAGTGTGTGGAGGTATACCCACAGGCACACCCATGGCAAGTAATTCCCTGTACAACCCTCTGGCGGTCCGCAGCCCCTTGTTAATCCTGAAACTCCCATCGATATCAGGATCGTTGATGAGACCCTTCCATCCCACCGTGGTACGTGGTTTCTCAAGGTACGCCCGCATAATAATCAAGAGTTCATCCTTGTACGGTACGATCGCCTCATCATGTAGCTTTCGCGCATACTCAAGGGCGGACTTGGGGTCGTGCAGGGAACAGGGTCCCACGATGACAAGAAGGCGGTGCTGGGGGTCCTGACGACGAAGGACCTTTGCCGCTTCAAGACGTTTTTGAATGACCAATTCCTCGCTCGCTTCGGACTGTTTGCTTCAATGGTGCTAACGAATTGTAAGGGGTCGGGGTTGGGTACCAATGGCAGCTCGGCTTGGATAAGGGCTGGCATGATGACAGGATCGTAGCCCAGAATCTTTGTGTCGTCAGAGAATGCCTGGGGCGGTCCGTTAAGCCCGTTGCGCATTAGCAAGCCATTGGCAGGGAACATTGGCTGATGCATTGTGTGGAATAGAATGGAAATCTCAAGCGCCGACCCTTTAAAGTTGTTGGAGATATGGCTTCGTCTCGGGTTGGTCTTTCCTTTCCGACGTGGCCGTCCGAGAAAAAAAAAAAAAAAAAAAAAAAAGATTAAACGACAATTTTAGGTTCACGTGTTGTATGGCGTTATCCGTCAAA
>Ga0335081_10009476_pt1 | contig 15686 bp, 16 predicted proteins | sample Lox_Sample_35_FD_206713 | JGI IMG/M metagenome (GOLD analysis project Ga0335081, IMG submission 206713) | Soil microbial communities from Loxahatchee National Wildlife Refuge, Florida, United States - Lox_Sample_3.5 | ecosystem: Environmental > Terrestrial > Soil > Wetlands | place: USA... | reverse complement strand
GTCGACATCGCGCAGCTCTATCCGGAGGGCCGCGTCACCTTGCGCGAGGTGGGCCTGCGCGACGGGCTGCAACTCGTGCAGACGTTCCCCTCGACCGCCGCCAAGAGCGAATGGCTCCGCAGGGAATACGCCGCCGGCGTGCGCCATTTGGAGGTCGGCTCGTTCCTGCCGGCAGCGCGCATGCCGCAGTTCGCCGACGTGCGCGCGCTCGTCGCGCTGGTCGATGAACTCCCCGGCGCTTTTTCTTCGGCGCTGGCGCTCAACGAGCGCGGCGCGCGCGATGCGTTCACGACCCCACTCGACGAAGTCGTTTGCGTCGTCTCCGCCACCGAGGAGCACAGCCAGGCCAACGCCCGCCGCTCGCGCGACGACGCCATCCGCCTGGTGGGCGAGGTCGCCGCCATGCGCGACGCGTCCGAACGCAAGCCCGCGATCAACGTCGGCATCTCGATGTCCTTCGGCTGCTCGATCGCCGGCAAGGTCGAGCCGGACGAGGTGATCCGCATCGCCGAGCGCTGTCTCGAAGTCGGCGCCGATATCGTCGGCATTGCCGATACCGTGGGCTTTGCCGGTCCGCGCCAGGTCGAGCGGCTGGCTTCCCGCATGACCAAGCTGTGCGGCAGGCGGCCGTACATCGTGCATCTGCACGACACGCGCGGCATGGGCATTGCCAATGCCGCGGCCGCGCTCGATGCCGGCGCGCGCGTGCTCGACGGTTCGCTCGCAGGCCTCGGCGGCTGTCCGTTCGCGCCCGGCGCCACCGGCAATGTCGTGTTCGAGGATCTCGCCTATCTGTGCGAGAGTAAAGGTTTCGCCACCGGCATCGATCTCAAGCGCCTGACCGCGGTGCGCGGCATTCTCGGGACGGCCATGCCGCAGGAGACGCTTTACGGCGCGGTCGCCCGCGCCGGGTTGCCGCCTTACGAGGAGTGGCGGAACTGAAAGCGTGGTGTCTGCAAAGGCGCGCAAGCAGATCGCCACCACGCCGCAGGCTTTCCACGAGGGCAGGGGCGGCTAGAAGATGTGTCGGCGATCAGCGGAGCCGCTGCTCAGCGAGATGTATGAGCAATTCCTTCATGGGTCCGCGGGAGAACTGCGGCGGCGCGGCCTTGCCGGCATGCCAACGCGACACGGTCGAGGCGGCGCAGGGCAGCGCCTCGGCAATCGTGCGGATGGAAAGGCCGGCGTGCAGCGCGCAGCCAATGAATTCCTTCCAGGCGGCTTCCGGTCCGACATCGATGGCGCGCATGGCATCGAGCGCGCTGAGCTCGATCGCGCGAACGGGCGAACGGGTCCGAACGGGCGTTGCAACGGCCATGGCGGGGGACCTCCATGTTTAAGTGGGCGCTACATATAGCAGGAAACGTGCAAAATGCAATAAATATCCATCACGCAATCGCGATCAGATTCCGGTACGTAAAAAATTTCTGTCATAAATCAATCGGTTAGAATAAATCAGGCGAGAAAATGCACCTCTGCTACCCCTGGCGGTAAGCCGTTGCATGGGCAAAATGGCCCTTTCCGTCGTTGAGCCGAGGTGCCGTCTCTTTCATGCCACGACTTATGCTGTATCTGCGCGGCGCCCAGTCGCCCGATCTACCGGCCCTGATGCGGTTCTACCGGGCGACGGAAACCGACACCTTGCCGCCGCCGTCGCTGCAGACGCTGGTGCGCTCGCTCGACGTTGGCTCGCTGCTCATCGCGCAGAACGCGTCGGACGGCGCTATCCTCGCGACCGCTGGATACTTCGACTACATCAAGACCAGCGATGCGCACCAGGTGTTCGAGCTTGCCGGCACGCGCGTCACCGGCGCCATCGGCCGTCTCGCGCCGCTGTCCCTCCAACAAATCCTGCTGGCGGTTCGGTTGTTCCAGATCGCCAGTACGGAAGGCGGCGACCATCCGATCAGCGTGATCTCTAGCGCACGTCACCCCAAGAGCATCGCCAACTTGCAAGCGTTGCAGATGGCTGAAATCGCCGAAATGCCGGCTTGGCTCGAATACGACACATGCAGCTGGACGCGCCAGAGCGAACGGACGAACTGGCGTCACTTCCTCGCGACGCCGGCGTCGATGAGGACGGCGCTCGCGATACTAGAGCAGGTCGATTTCTACCGAGGCGGCTATTTATGCGTGGGCGAGCGCAGAGGGCCGGATGGCAGCAGCGAAAGTTCCGAGGTCGCCATCAGCTTCGCGTTGGCGATCCGCTGGTTGCTGCCGGCGGCGCTAAGCGCCAGCAAGCGCGGAGAACTGACCTGCAACTTTCTGCCGTTGCCGCCGGAATGGTGCTGACGCCGGCGCGTGCTCATGCCGCCTGCTTGAGTGAATCGCTGCGGATGAAGGCGAAGGCGATGGCCGCGCCCAGCCATTCCGCCGCGGCGCCACCGGCGAGCGCGGCCCGGAAGCCGGTCAGAAATCCGGCGCTCATGGCGGCGTGCTGACCGGCATAGGCGGCGAACACGGCGCCCAGGATAGCGACGCCGAGCGTGGCGCCGACCATGCGCGCGGTGTTGAGCACGCCCGCGGCGGTGCCCGAGCGCGCCGGCGGCACGGCGGCGACCGCCACGCCGTTGACCGGCGCGGTGTTGAGCCCGAGGCCGATGCCGCCGACGAACAGCGCAAGCTCGACCCAGAAGAGGCCTGTTGCAAGGTCGGTGGCCGCGAGCATGAGGGCGCAGGTGCCGATGCAGGCCATGCCTGCCGTCATGATCGGGCGCGGGCCGAAGCGGTTGGTCAGATGGCCGACGAGCTGCGACACGATCACGAAGCTGATCGGCATCGGCAGCATTTCGAGGCCGGCGACGAACGGGCTGTTGCCGCGCCAGGTCTGGAAGTAGAGCGGGATGAGGAAGGCGAGCGCGTACATGCCGAAGGTCATCAGGCCGGCAACCGAGAGCGAGGCCGAGAATACCGGTTGGCGCAGGATGCCGAGCGGCAGCATCGGCCCCTCGGTGCGCGCTTCCACTAGGACGAACAGCGCAAGCGCGACCAGCGCGCCGCCGGCGATCGCGACGATCGACGGCGAGGTGAAGCCCCAATGCGAGCCCTCGATGGCGGCAAAGGCAAGGCCGCCGAGCCCGCTGACGGCGAGAGCTTGACCGGGCAGATCGAGCCGGCGGCCTCGCGGTTCCGAGGTTTCGTTGACCGCGTAATAGGCGAGCGCGATCGCCGCGGCGCAAACCGGCAGGGTCACGTAGAAAATGCTGCGCCAGCCGATGCTGTCGACCAGCCAGCCGCCGAAGGTCGGCCCGATGATGAAGGCGAGCCCGTTGCAGCTCGCCCAGACGCCGAGCGCATGCGCGCGCTCCTCGCGGCGGGAATAGGCGACGGTGAGCAACACGAGCGACATCGGCAGCGCGAAGGCCGCGCCCAGGCCGCTGACGATGCGGCCGAAAATGAGCAGCGCGGGAGTGGGCGCCAGCGCGCAAGTCAGCGTGCCGGCGGCAAACAGCGCCACGCCGAGCACGAAGATGCGCCGCCGGCCGTAGAGATCGCCGAGCGTGCCGGCCGTCAACAACAGGCTGGCGTAAACGAGGTTATAGGCGTCGATCACCCATTGCAGCGCGCTGACGCCGGCATTGAGGTCGGCGCCGATGCTCTTGAGCGCAAGGTTGACCGCCGAGGTGTCGATCTGCGCCAGCAGCACGCCGAGCGAGGTGGCGAGCAGGACGAGGCGAGGCCGCGTGCGTTCGGCCGCGCCGTTGAACGTTGAGACCAGCGTCATGTTTGATTTCCTTCATCTGACGTTTCGGTCCCCTCCGATCGATTTCCTCGCCGCTGGTTTCGGGCCTCTCAGATATTCTTGGAACTTGCTCCGAATGCCGGACCGCGGATGTATGGCGCCGCGGCTTCAAGTGAAGCGAATGTTTGTCATGGTTCCGATCACGGACGATGATTCATGCGCACAAGCGCCTCGCTCGAGCGCCTCACCTAACGGCGCCCGCTCGCAAAACCCACCCGATTTCTGGATTGCGCGGCCCGCGGGAACTTCGGCCCGCGCTTGGTTAAGCGGCTAACGAGTAAGGTAAAGGATTGGTTTGCTTTGAATTCCGCATTTGAAGCGTTTACGCCTGCGATCCTGTCTGAGGAGGCGACCATGCGTAAACTTTCGGCGGCGGCCGTCGCCATGATCCTGGCGATTGCCCTTTATTTCACCCTGTTCTGGGGGTTCGACGCGCTGCGCATGCTGACCTCGCCGACTTACGGCCTGGAGGACGTCTGGCGCTCGCAATTCGTGTTCGAGATCGGCCGTCTGTTCAGCCTTTCGCCCTACGGCCTGATCAAGCTCGCCGCCTTCGTCGCCACGCTCAAGCTCGCGGTTGCCGCCATCTGTGCCGTGCACATCGCCGACCGTTTCCGTGCGTTGGCCGGCGGCAAGGCGCAGCCGGAAGTGCTCGAGGCCGCTCTGATCCTGGTCGTGCTGCTCAGCATCGCCGGCGCCGGTCCGGCGATCTCGATACACAATGTCGATCTGGTGCGCGAGCAGACGATCCAGCTGATGTTTGCCGGCGTCGCCACCGCGCTTTGCATTCTCGAGCGCAGCTATGAGCGCATGAGTGTCGCGGTAAAGCCGCCGACATCGGCCGAAGCCGCAGTTGCCAACGGCGCGACCTGGTTCTCGCCGCTGCGCCGCTAGTTCATCTCTCCAATGCTGTCGATCCCAGCGCTCGCTTTCGCCTGACGATTGAGCCGGTGAGCCGCCGCCGGTGGCTCGCCGAGACGGATGACGGCCATGGGGGTGGCGTCATCCGTTGGGGGGCGGGATCGCGCGCGCTATTTCGGTTGCGCCTCGTGCAGGCCGCGGTCGGGCGGCTCGAGTTTTCCGCTGCGCCGGTCTTTGACCGCCTGCACCAGCGCGCGCGCGGCGTTGCGCACGTCGTCCTGCACGGCCTCGTCCGTGTCGAGCGCGTCGTGGCTGGTGGCGTAGGGCTCGTAATAGCCGATATAGCGGTCGATGTGGCTCATGTGGCCCGCCGGGATCATGCCGATGTCTTCCATCCAATCGGTCAGGATGCGGCGGAGGTTTTCGGTGCCGGCCGTGTCGCCATGCGTCACCACCGAAAACACGCGCCCCGCCAGGTGGCGCGGATAGGGCCAGCCGGCCAGCTCAAGCTGTTTGGCCTTCTTCGGGTCCTTGCCCGAGGTTGAGGTTAAGTCCGGATTGCCGCCGTCGGCGCAGACCAGCCGGTCGATCATCAGCTTGAGCGAGGAGGGGGCTTGGTACCAGTTGACGGGGGCAACGATCATCACCCCGTGCGCGCCGATCCATTTCGGATAAAGCTCGGCCATCCAGTCGCCCGACTGGCCGAGCGCGTGGTTGGGATAGCAGCTGCACGGCCAGTGGCAGAGCGGCTGGGCGGTGGAGACGCAGGCCTTGCACGGATAGATGACGCGGCCGTATTCGGAAGCGAGCCGCGACAGATCGATCACGTCCGACTCGAAGCCGCTCTCGGCATCGACCACCTGCTTGGCAAGGGTCACGAGCCGATAGGTTTTCGACATCTCGCCGGGGCAGGTGTGCTCGCTGCGGCTCGAGCCGTTCACCAGCAAGATGCGCGAGCGCGCGTTCGGGTCCTTTTGCCGCCGCTCGGCGGCCTCGATGGCGGCGCGGGTCTCCAGCCATTCGATCGGCAGATCGAAGTTCGGATCGGCGAAGCCTGCGCCGGCTTTGCGCGTGCGCGGACTCTTGCGATAGTCGTGGTAGGTCTTCCAGGCGACATTGGCGATCTTGTCGAGCTCCGGCTTCAGCGGCTCGAATTCCGGATCGTAAAACCGGGCGAAAAAGCGCTTCTTGAATTCCTGCTCGTCGAGCTGAACGCTCGGCATGCCGGTGCGGACGGTCGGCTCGGCCATGGACAGCCCCTTGCTTGAACGCGCTCGGGTAACCGAATTTCTCTTCAAACGGAAATGACGAGCGCGTCAGTCCTTCGTGAACGCGCTATTTGGCTTTCAGTTCGGCGATCACCTCGGCCGCTTCCTTGAAGGCGTGGTTGGCGGCCGGCACGCCGCAGTAGATCGCCTGCTGCAGGATCACTTCCTTGATATCGTCTTCGCTGAAGCCGCCTTCGCGCAGCGCGGCGCCCACATGCAGCCGGTATTCGTCCCATTGGGCGAGCGCGATCATGCTGCCGATCACCAGGATACGGCGCGTGCGCTCGTCGAAATGCGGGCGCGTCCAGATCTCGCCCCAGGCGGCGCGCGTGATGAAATCCTGGAATTCCTCGTTGAACGGCGTCTTGCGGGCGTTGGCGCGGTCGACCCAGGCATTGCCCAGCACCTTGCGGCGCTTGGCCATGCCTTGCTCGTAGCGTTGCTTCTCGTCCATCACGGTTAACCGAGCAGGAAGTCGAGCGTGGCATCGGCGAAGGCCTGCGGCTGCTCGACGTTCGAGATATGCGCCGCGTCGAGATGGACGACTTGCGCGCCCGGAATCTGCTGCGCGATAGCTTCGCCCCAGGCCGGCGGCGTAGCGGGATCTTGTTTCCCGGCGATGACCAGCGTCGGCGCTGTGATGCGCGGGTTGCTGGCGCGGAAATCCATGTCGCGGATCGCCTCGACGCAGGCGGCATAGCCGTCGCGATCGGTAGCGAGGAACATCGTCTTCATGCGCCCGATGGTCTGCGGTTCGCGCGCGATGAACGGCTTGGTGAACCAGCGCTCCATATTGGCGTCGACGAAGGAGGAAAGACCCTTCTCGCGCACGGTCCTGATGCGGTCGGCCCACGGCGATTTGTCGGCGTAGTAGAAATTCGTGTTGGCGAGCACGAGCTTCTCGACGCGATCCGGCGCGTTGGCGCCCAGCCACTGCCCGTCCATGCCGCCCATCGATAGCCCGCACCAGTTGACCTTGTCGATGTCGAGCGTGTCGAGGATGGCGAGGATGTCGCGGCCGAAGCGCTCGAAACTATAGGGCCCCCCCGGCGCACCGGATTTGCCGTGGCCGCGGCGGTCGTAGCGGATGAGGCGGAAATGCTCGGTGAATTCCCCGACCTGGTCGTCCCACATATGCAAATCGGTGCCGAGCGAATTCGACAGCATGAGCGCGGGCGCGTCCTCGTCGCCCTCGACCTCGACATTGATCGGGCAGCCGTCGTCAGCGGTGATAATCGGCATGAACTCCCCCCTGCTTGGCGCGCTTCTTGTTGGCGCGACACAGATAAGGGCTTCCGTTGCGGGCTGCAAAGGTCTTTTCAGCGGGCTTGTGAGGGCTTAAGGGCTTGGGCTCGGTTCTTGGCGGCAGAGGAGGCTTCCATGGCGATGACGATGACGGGCGAGGTCCAGCTGCCGGCGACCCGCGAGGTCGTCTGGGCGAAACTCAATGATGCGGACGTGCTCCGGGTCTGCATTCCGGGCTGCGAAGAGCTCAACAAGCTCTCCGACACGGAATTCCAGGCGGTCGCCACCACCAAGATCGGGCCGGTGAAGGCCCGCTTCAAAGGCAAGGTCCAGCTTACCGACCTCAATCCGCCCAACGGCTACCGGATTTCCGGCGAGGGCGAGGGCGGCGTGGCCGGCTTCGCCAAGGGCGGTGCGACGGTCTCCCTCACTGAAAAAGACGGCGGGACGCTGCTGACCTACAATGTGGAGGCGCAAATCGGCGGCAAGCTCGCCCAGCTCGGACAGCGGCTCATCAACGGCGCGGCCAAGAAACTCGCCGACGATTTCTTCAAGAATTTTGCCGCCCAGGTGACGCCGAGCGGGGCATGATCGGCTTAGGCGCGTTTCGGTTTTCCGGATAATTTTCCGCCAAATCCGCCTATTCACCGCGCTGTGAGCGGTTTTACCCGCTCACCTCCCTTGACCCGGCCCCGCGCCGGGGTTCAAACTTGAACAGTTCCAGGGCACATCGGCGAAAATCGTCCAGATTTCGCAATCGAGGTGTCCCCGCCCGCAACGGGCGAGGCGAAAAGAGGGCTTTTGGGCCCCGAACATGGGAGGAAGGTCATGCCTGCCGTATCCATGACGGTGAATGGCAAAGCCGTTACCGGCGACGTCGAAGCGCGCACTTTGCTGGTGCAATTCCTGCGCGAGAACCTGCGGCTGACCGGCACCCATGTCGGGTGCGATACGTCGCAATGCGGCGCCTGCGTCGTGCACATTGACGGCATTGCCGCCAAGTCCTGCACCACGCTCGCCCTGCAGTGCGAAGGCGCCAAGGTCACCACCATTGAGGGTCTGGCGGCCCCCGGCGGCGCCTTGCATCCGATGCAGGAGGCGTTCCGCGAGAACCACGGCCTGCAATGCGGCTTCTGCACGCCCGGCATGATCATGGCCGCGCTCGACATCGTGCGCCGCAAGGGCCACGACCTCGACGAACACACCATTCGCGAGCAGCTCGACGGCAATATCTGCCGCTGCACCGGCTATCACAACATCGTCAAGGCGATCGCGGCCGGGGCCAAAGCCATGTCCACGGGAGGGCCGGCGCGGCAGGCGGCCGAGTAGCGCATGATCCCGAAAAGTGAGAACCGGCTTTCGGACAAGACCATGCGCAATCAAAAACGTCTTTCAACAACAAGCTTCGGGAGGAGACCGCTATGAGCGCGACCGGGATCGGCGCGGCGGTGCGCCGCAAGGAAGACATCCGCTTTATCACGGGAAAAGGCCAATATACCGACGACTTGAGCCGGCCGGGCGAGACCCGCGCCGTGTTCGTGCGCTCGCAGCATGCGCGCGCGAAGATCAAGAAGATCGACGTCAGCGCCGCCAAGTCGATGCCCGGCGTGCTCGACGTGCTCACCGGCGCCCAGCTCGCCGGCGACAAGATCGGCGGCTTGATCTGCGGCTGGATGATCCATTCCAAGGACGGCTCACCGATGAAGATGGCGCCGCATCCGGCGCTCGCTGCCGACACCGTCAATCACGTCGGCGACGCGGTCGCGGTGGTGATCGCCGAGACGGCCGCGCAGGGGCGCGACGCCGCCGAGAAGGTGAAGGTCGATTACGAGGTGCTGCCGGCGGTGAGCGATCCGGCCAAGGCCAAATCGGGACCGCAGATCCACGAGGTGGCGCCCAAGAACACGATCTACGAATGGGCGATCGGCGACGCCAAGGCGGTCGACGCCGCTTTCGCCGCCGCCAAGCATGTCACCAAGCTCGACATCGTCAACAACCGGCTGGTGCCGAACGCGATCGAACCGCGCGTCGCGCTTGCCGAATACGACGCCGGCACCGATCATCTCACGCTTTGGAACACCTCGCAGAACCCGCACGTGGCGCGGCTGGTGATCGCGGCCTTCGTCGGCATGGCGCCCGAGCATAAGCTGCGCGTGATCGCCCCCGACGTCGGCGGCGGTTTCGGCTCCAAGATTTTCATCTATCCGGAGGAAGTCGTCTGTCTGTGGGCGGCGCGCAAGGTCAACCGGCCGGTGAAGTGGACGGCGGAGCGTTCGGAATCCTTCCTCACCGACGCGCACGGCCGCGACCACGTCACCCATGCCGAGCTTGCGCTCGACGAGCACGGCAAGATCCTGGCGCTGCGCGCCACGACCGTTGCCAATCTCGGCGCCTATATGTCGACCTTCTCGTCGTCGGTGCCGACCTATCTCTACGCCACGCTGCTGTCGGGCCAATACGACATCCCGCAGATTTATTGCGAGGTGGACGCGGTCTACACCAACACCGTGCCGGTCGACGCCTATCGCGGCGCCGGACGTCCGGAAGCCTGTTTCGTGATCGAGCGGCTGGTGGAAGTGGCGGCGCGGCAGATGGGCGTCGACCCCGCCGATCTGCGCAAGCGCAACTTCGTCAAGAACTTCCCGCACCAGACGCCGGTGATCATGGCGTATGACGCGGGCGACTATAACGCCTCGCTTAAGAAGGCGATGGAGCTTGCCGACGTGAAGGGGTTCAACAAGCGCAAGCGCGAAGCGGCCCGCCACGGCAAGCTGCGCGGGCTGGGCTATTCGACCTATATCGAGGCCTGCGGCATCGCGCCGAGCCAGGCGGTCGGCTCGCTTGGCGCCGGCGTCGGCTTGTGGGAATCGGCCGAGGTGCGGGTCAATCCCACCGGCAGCGTCGAAGTGCTCACCGGCTGTCACGCCCATGGTCAGGGCCACGAAACCACTTTCGCGCAGCTCGTGTCGGAGCGGCTCGGCATTCCGTTCGAGAGCGTCTCCATCGTGCACGGCGATACCGACATCGTGCAGTTCGGCATGGGCACCTACGGCTCGCGCTCCGGCGCGGTCGGCATGTCGGCGATCGTCAAAGCGATCGACAAGGTGGTTGCCAAGGGCAAGAAAGTCGCCGCCCATATGCTGGAGGCTGCCGAAGGCGACATCGAGTTCAAGGACGGCAAGTTCACGGTGGCCGGTACCGACAAGGCGGCGGCCTTCGGCGAGGTCGCGCTCAATGCCTATATCGCGCACAAGTTCTCCGGCCAGGAATTGGAGCCGGGCCTGAAGGAAACCTCCTTCTACGACCCGACCAACTTCACCTTCCCGGCCGGCTGCCACATTTGCGAGGTCGAGATTGACGGCGAGACCGGCAAGACCTCGATCGTCAATTGGACCGCGGTCGACGATTTCGGCACCGTAATCAATCCGATGATCGTGGAAGGCCAGGTGCACGGCGGCATCGCGCAGGGCGTGGGCCAGGCCTTGCTCGAGGGCGCGGTCTACGACAAAGACGGCCAGCTGGTGACCGGCTCGTTCATGGACTATGCCATGCCGCATGCCCACGACTTGCCGTCGTTCAATGTCGGGCTGACGGAAACCAAGGCGCCGTCCAATCCGCTCGGCATCAAAGGCTGCGGCGAGGCCGGCGCGATCGCCGCTCCGGTCGCCGTGATCAACGCCATCACCGACGCCATCGGCACCGAACAAGTGAGCATGCCGGCCACCGCCAATGCGGTCTGGCAGGCCATGCAAAGCGCGCAACCGGCGCGCCAGGCCGCGGCCGAATAGGGGAGAGCACGATGTACAATTTCACCTTCCATCGTCCGACGACCATCCGCCAAGCGGCCGGCCTGCTGGCGAAAAACCCCGACGGCAAGCTGTTGGCCGGCGGGCATTCGCTGCTGCCGGTGATGAAGCAGCGGCTGGCGAGCCCCTCGGCGCTGATCGATCTCGCGCTGGTCGAAGGCATGAGCGGCGTCGAACAAAAGGGCCGCTCGGTCGTGATCGGCGCCATGACCCGGCATGCCGATGCGGCCAATTCGCCGGTGCTGCAGCAGGCCATGCCGGGCCTCGCCTCGGTGCCGGCGTCGGTCGGCGATCCGCAGGTGCGCAACCGCGGCACCCTCGGCGGCTCGATCGCCAACAACGATCCGAACGCCGATTATCCGGCGGCGGTGCTCGGCTTGGGGGCCACCATCATCACCAACAAGCGGCGCATCGCGGCCGACGACTTCTTCAAGGGCATGTTCGCGACCGCGCTGGAAGACGGCGAGATCATCGCCAAGGTGAGCTTCCCGATCGCCAAGAAGGCGGCCTACGAGAAGTTCAAGCACCCGGCCTCGGGCTTCGCGCTGGTCGGCGTGTTCGTGTCCAAACGCGGCTCCGACATTCGCGTGGCGGTGACCGGCGCCGGCGCCAACGGCGTGTTCCGCGTGAAGAGCTTCGAGGAGGCGCTGAAGAAGCGCTTCGCCGCCAAGTCGCTCGAGGGCATGAGCATTCCGGCGACCGGGATGAACGCGGATATCCACGCCTCGCCCGAATACCGCGCGCATCTCGTCGGCGTCCTGGCGCGCCGCGCGGTGGCCAAGGCGACGGCCTGACAAGCTGTCATTCCGCGGCGCGTGCGCAGCACGCGAACCCGGAATCCGGAGGCCAAGTGGTCGCCCCTGGATTCCGGGCCCGCTCGCTTTCGCTCGCGTCCGGCAATGAGCATTTGGCCGCGCGCAGGCCCATTGCCATATAGCCATATGGCATATCTGGTAAACCATATGAAGAAAACCACGCTCATCATCGACGACACGGCCATGGCCGAGCTCAAGCGCGAGGCGGCGCGACAGGGCCGCACCATGTCCGAAATGGTCGCAACGGCGCTGCTGCTGCTGCTGCATTCCCCGCGCAAGCGGCCGCCGCTCCCTGATCTGCCGACCTTCGACGGCGGTGAGCCGCTCGTCGACATCGCCGACCGCAACGCGCTGTATGACGCCATGGAAGGCCGTTAGCGCATGATCCCGAAAAGTGGGAACCGGTTTTCGCAAAAGATCGTGCGCCACCAAGACAATGCTCGCGGGCGACACCGACGCGTTGATTTACGCGGCTAACGCCTTCGCCGCATCTGCACGCTCGACAGCGATTTCAGCCGATTTCCCTTTCTCGAGGTGGTCGACCCGTTGCGCGCCTAGCCGTCCGCAGCGGCTAGACGCGGATGTCGTTCGCCTTCTGCAAGAAGCGAACCACGGTGGCGAGCTCGCGGTCGTTGAATTGCGCCAGCAGGGCGTTCGTCGCCTCGGTCATGCCTGCATAGGCGCCTTCCGCCGAACGCAGGAACTTCGGCAGCACGGACACCAGCGAGCTGCGCCGGTCGTTTGGGTTGGGCTCGCGCCGGATGATGCCGGCCTTTTCCAGGCGGTCGAGCACGACCGTGACGCCGCCGGTGGTCAACTTGGTCAACTCGGCGAGACGCCCCGGCGTCAGCGGCCCGTCGATGTCGAGCAGATTGATGAATTGCAGATCGGTTGGATTGATCCTGAGCGCGTCGGCCGAGCGCTGATTGAACAGCACCGAATTGGCCACCATGCGCCGCAGCTCGCGGAACATGGACTGCTGAAGTTCCGCGCGGCGTTTTCCGGTTGACATGGCGCATATCCCTTATTTAATAAGTAACTTGTGAAATAAGGTAATAGGTGGCCCCATGGACGGCAAGTTCCCGGTCCTCATCGTCGGCGGCGGCATCGCGGGGCAGGCGCTGGCGCTGTTCCTCAAGAAGGCGGGCCTTTCCGGCGCGGTCTACGAGGCCCATGGCCCGAGCCACGGGGTCGGCGGCGGGTTGGGTCTGGCGCCCAACGGCATGAACGTCGTCGCCGCCTTGGGCCTTGCCGAGAAGCTGAAGGCGTGCGCCAGCGTCGCGCCGACCAGTTACTTCCGCGACGAGCGCGGCCGGCTGCTGGCGCGCCTCTCGAACGGCGGCGCGAAATATGGCGAGCCGCAGATGGCGCTGATGCGCTCGGATCTCTATGCCGTTCTGTCGGACGAAATCCGCGCCCAGGGCGTACCCCTGCACTACGGCAAGCGCCTCGTGCGGGTCGACAGGACGACGGACGGCGTGGTCGCGCATTTCGACGACGGCAGCAGTGCCCGCGGCGCCATCCTCGTCGGCGCCGACGGCGTGCATTCGCAGGTGCGCCGCCAGGTCATGCCGGACGCGCCGGAGCCCGAATTCGTCGGCATCACCGGCATCGGCGGCAGGATCGCGCTCGCGGAAATGCCCGAGCTGTCGGACGAAGACTCGCGCAGCTTCACCTTCACCTTCGGACCGGTCGGCTTCTTCGGCTTCTGCGGCGGCAGCAAAGGCGAGCTCATGTGGTGGGCCAACCTGCCGCGCGCGCAGCCCTACAGCGAGGCCGAACTGAAAGCGCTGTCGTCGGACACGCTGCGCCGCCAACTGCTCGCGCGCTTTGCAGGCTACTATCAGCCGATCCCAAGCCTCATTTCCCGCACGCGCGAGATCATCGCGCTCAACGTGTTCGATATCCGGTCGTTGCCGCGTTGGCACGACGGCCGCGTGCTTCTGATCGGCGATGCGGCGCATGCGGTGAGCCCGAACTCCGGGCAGGGCGCTTCGCTCGCGCTCGAGGATGCGATGTATCTGGCCAAGCTGCTGCGCGACTCCTCGCGTCCCGCGGACGCCTTCGCGCGCTTGGAACATGAGGGCGCCTTCGCGCGCTTCGAACATCACCGAAGGTCACGTGTCGAGCGCATCGTCGCCGCCGGCCGCCGCGCCGCCTCCGACAAGGAGATCGTGAGTCCGCTGAAGTCGAAAATCCGCAACGTCATGATCGGCATGATGCTGCGTCTCGTCGGCATCCCGGGCCAGGATTGGGCCTATCGTTACCGCATCGATTGGGATGAGAGCAGCGCGAGCCGCAAGGCGGCTTAAGTTACGCCGGCGCCTTGTCCAGCTCGCTAAGCAGATCGTGCAGGTCGAGCGGGTGCGTGTACATCCGCAGCGAGCCGTCGGCGTTCTTCGGCCATTCCTCCTTCGGCCGGTCGCGGTAGAGCTCGACGCCGTTGTCGTCCGGGTCGCGCAGATAGAGTGCCTCGGATACGCCGTGGTCGCTCGCTCCTTCCAGCGGGATCTTGGCGACGATCAGCCGGCGCAGTGCGTCGGCGAGCAGCCGCCGCGTCGGATAGAGAATGGCGGTATGGTAAAGGCCGGTGGTGCCTGGCGCGGGCGGCGAGCCTCCCAGGCTCTCCCAGGTATTCAGCCCGATATGGTGGTGATAGCCGCCGGCCGAGATGAAGGCCGCGCCCGGGCGGCTGGTGGTCAGGGTAAAGCCCAGGACGCCGCAGTAGAAATCGAGCGCCCGCTGCAGGTCGGCTACCTTCAGGTGGACGTGGCCGATGCGGACGCCGGGGTCGATGGTGGGAAGGCGCAGCGCTTCTTTCTCGATCTGGACGGGCTTGGTCATGCTAAACCTCTGACTGGCCTCACGGCCTTGCGATACCCACATGTAAGCCGCCCCCGCCTTGCGATAAAGTCCCCATTTCAAGGGTCCCCTGATGCCGCTGCCCGCCTCCATCGACGAAACCCTCGGCCTGCTGGCCAAGGCCGACTACATCGCCGACCGGTCGCTGGCGACCGTGCTGTATCTCAGCCTGCGCATGGGCCGCCCGCTGTTTCTTGAGGGCGAGGCCGGCGTCGGCAAGACCGAGATCGCCCGCGTGCTGGCCAAGGCGCTCGGCCGCAAGCTGATCCGCCTGCAGTGCTACGAGGGGCTCGACGTCTCCGCCGCGGTCTACGAGTGGAACTACGGCGCGCAGATGATCGCCATCCGCCTCGCCGAAGCGGAAGGCGAGGGCGACCGCGCGCGCATCGAGCACGATGTGTTCTCCGAGCGCTTCCTGATCAAGCGCCCGCTGCTGCAGGCGCTCGAGCCCGATTCCGATGGGCCGCCGGTGCTGCTGATCGATGAGATCGACCGCACCGACGAGGCGTTCGAGGCCTTCCTGCTCGAGGTGCTCGCCGACTTCCAGATCACCGTGCCGGAGCTCGGCACCATCAAAGCGCCGCATCCGCCGATCGTGGTGATCACCTCCAACAGAACGCGCGAGGTGCACGACGCTCTCAAGCGGCGCTGCCTCTACCACTGGGTCGGCTATCCCGACGCCAAGCGTGAGCTTGCGATCCTGCGCGCCAAGGTGCCGGGCGTCGCCAAGGCGTTGTCCGAGCAGGTGGTCGGTTTCGTGCAGCGCCTGCGCAAGGAGGATCTGTTCAAGGCCCCGGGCGTTGCCGAGACGCTCGACTGGGCGGGCGCGCTCACCGAGCTCGACGTCGTGGCGCTCGATCCGGCGACGGTGTCGGACACGCTCGGTGCGCTGCTCAAGTATCAGGACGACATCGCCCGCATGGATCAGGGCAAGGTCAAGGCGCTGCTCGACGAGGTGAAGCAGGAGCTGCGGGCGGCGGAGTAGTCATGTCCATGCATTTGCCTCACCGCTTGCGCCAGCGCGCTCCCTCCCCCGCTTGCGGGGGAGGGTTGGGGAGGGGGTCTTATGCCCGCGCATGAAAATTGC
>Ga0335081_10009475_pt1 | contig 15687 bp, 12 predicted proteins | sample Lox_Sample_35_FD_206713 | JGI IMG/M metagenome (GOLD analysis project Ga0335081, IMG submission 206713) | Soil microbial communities from Loxahatchee National Wildlife Refuge, Florida, United States - Lox_Sample_3.5 | ecosystem: Environmental > Terrestrial > Soil > Wetlands | place: USA... | reverse complement strand
CGCAACCTGCTCTCTGAGCCGCTGCCCCGTCGCTGGGCACATAGCCAGGGGGTCGCCTTCGCCGCAGAGGACCTGTCGACGATCCTCGGCGACCAGACCGACCTGATTGTTGCTGCGGCATTTCTCCATGACATCGGTTACTCACCGGCCATCGCCGTGACCGGCTTCCACCCACTAGATGGTGCCCGCCACCTTCGTGATGCCGAGCGGGCCGACGGCTTGCTCTGCCGCCTGGTTGCGAACCACACCGGCGCTGCGACGGAGGCCGCCGAACGCGGTCTCGCCGCAGCCCTTGCCCGCGAGTTCCCGCCGCCACCGGCCGATCTCGGCGACGCCCTGACCTATTGCGACATGACCACCGGACCCGACGGCCAGACCATGCCGACTGACGAACGCCTTGCTGAGATCCTCAGTCGCTACGAACCAGATGACCCGGTCCACCGGGCGATCACCGCATCATCGCCGTACCTGACCGCCGCCGTGGCGCGCGTGACTCAAAGGCTCAGCCGTCGTGAATCGCCGTTAGGAGAGCTGCTGCGGTCAGTATCTTGCGGCTAACTCAGGTAGGGATGATCGCGGCATTCGAGCACGTGCTCCACGCGCAGCCGCATCGACGGGTCCATCTGGAAGCCGACGGCTGCACTCGGCAGAACCCAACGCGCTTCGGACGTCTCTGTGCTCCCAGCGAGCTCCCCGCCGGCAGCGCGGGCGGTCAGGACGATGGAGAACTCCTGCCGCACTTCCCCATTGCTCGTGTACAAGATCACGTGACCGGGATCGGTGTAGATCCCCGACAGCCCTGTGATCTCGCAGTCGATCCCGCTCTCCTCCCGCGTCTCGCGCACAGCGGCCTGCGAGAGCGACTCGCCGATGTCGACTCCCCCGCCGGGAAGCGCCCAGTTGTCGTTGTCCGATCGGCGGATCAGCAGCAACTCCCCCGCGTCGTTGAACACCGCCACATTCACCGACGGCACGATGCTGTTCGCCTTCGGCGCTGCTGGGTCGTGATGGAAGTCGAACCGCCGGCTCATCAGCCGCCTGCCCCTTTGACCGGAACTCCGGTCTCCCAGACCCGCTCGAAGCTCTCCAGGTACGTAGACGCGATCTCCCCGCCCGCGACCTTGCGCAAGTGCCAGACCGGGGCCTCGGCTGCCGATAGCCCGAACACGTGAGTGTTGACAAGCAACTGGTCGTCGCCGATGTAGATCGAGTTGTAGAGGATCGTCTGGTGGAACCGGAACTCGACCGCGCCGGCGCTCAGCAAGGGCCGGTAGAGGGCCAGCGCATTCTTCACCTTGAGCGCCATCGCCTCGCCGATGCCCTCGTCCGCGCCGCGCTCCGCTACCTGTGCGCTATCCGGGTCACCCATCAGCATCCGCACGCGGACCCCGGCGCTGGCCCTCTCGGCAAAGATCCTGCGCAGCGGCGCGTCCTCGGACACAACTAGCCCGGCGTACACCAGAACCCCGATCTCGCGCTCGGCGGTGCTGAACAGCCGCCGCCACAATGCCTGTGGCACTTCCGAGCGGTGCGGGTAGACCGCCACTATCTCGCTGTCCGATGCCGCCGACACCTGCTCGCGCGACAGCGCGTCCGGCCACAAGTACGACTCATCGACTCCGAGTTGCGCCGCCACGGCGTAGCGCAACCGCCGGTAGGGCATGCGGCCCGCGATCCACCGCTCGACCGTCTTGTGGTCAACACCAATCCGGTCCGCCAGCATCGACGGCGTTAACCCATGCTCTAGCAGCCCGGCCTGCAGCCGTTCGTTCCGCATCCAATTTCGCCGTTATCGCAGGACGTGCAGGGACGCCTTCACCCTAGCCGGGACGTCTTGGCTCGGTCCAGCCGCGCGGTAACGACGTCCGCGCTCGCAGGCGCACTGTGGATGTATGCAGGCCAGCAGTATCGGCCCAGACGGCAGTTTCATTGGGCATAACGAATTCGTTCCCGCCACTGCCGCCGACAGCCGATCCGCCGTGCAGCCCGCTCGCCCCGGCGTCATCGCCGGTGCAGTCCTCCGCGCGGCGCGACACAACACTGGGCTGACTCGCCGAAACCTCGCTCGGCTGCTGGCCGTCCCCCGCACCACCGTCAAGCGCTGGGAACACGGCACCTCCCCCCTATACGCCGTCGACTACTTCACGCTCCAGCGCCTCGCGACCGCCACTGGGGCGGAGCTCAGCGACCTGCTGATCGGCCAGCAATGCGACCTCCTCATCGCGGGCCTGCTCAGCGGCACCGAGGATTTCGCTGACGTACCGCCAATCGACGAGGACAGCCCGGCGGCAGAGACCGCCCGCGAGTTGCTGCGCTGGGCATTAACAGGTCGGTCGCCGACTCACCGCCACCCCCAGGCGCAAGGTCATCCGCTCCTCGCTGATGCGCACGTCACGCGCATCACCAACGTGGCGCGCGAGCTAGCTGCGGGCACCTGCGGGCAAGACCTGGCCAGCTACGGGACTGCCCTCCTGAAGTGCACGTACAGCAATTGGCACCACTAGCAAGAAAGGCACGAATCATGCGTATGCAAATGAAGATCACACCGCTGCGAGCCGGGACGTCCGAGCCCGCAGACCGGCCGAGGCTGTTCCCGTGCCCGCCGGACCTTGAGCCGGACCAGATCCGGTCGTTCCTCGTCCAGTTCTTCGGCGAAGAACCCGTCGAGGTCGCCTGGACCGAGACCGAGCGGCACGAACGCGTCAACATCGGCTGGATCTTCCGCGCCCTACCAGGCGCCGAGCCGATGGATCACATCGAACTGCTGTGCGTGCCGGTCGTCGAAGCCGAAGAAGGGTCGCCCAAACCACTGTTCGAACTGCAGGCGGACCAGCGCCAAGACTTCGAGCAGCTTGCCGCCAGCGGCGCCATCGACAGTCTCACAGTCATCGAGGCCCCGCTGCGCGAGTACCGGTCGGCCGAGAGTGAATCAGATCAGACAGGCGACGAAGCCAGCTAGCGTACGAAGAATGGCGCGAACTGCAAAGCAGTACATCCGGGTGGCGACCTTGCACCAGGTGACCTACTTCTAGTTGACGACCGATCAGATCGGAAAACTAGCCTGTCAATGGGACCGCAGGGGACGGTTGAAACCGTCTTGGGCGGACATAGAGGTCCTTGCAAACCGCTACCTCGCGACCGATCCTGGAAGTCCTGATGCAACCGACAAGTGGCACCACCTGCTGATGGCCGTCGGCAACTTCAAGCGCCAGTCGGGCCTGATATCACCAGCCCAGCTGACCGAAGTGCAGGGCGATCAGGTTGGCCGACCGGACCGGATCACGATCCCCGGAGGGCGCGGAGAGGCGGACGTCGAACGTTGTGCCCCTGCGACCTGGCGGCATCTGACGAAGAAGATACCCGGCCTGTCCGTGCCTCCCGCTTCGACGTTGCTGTCGGCCCTATGGCCGGACTACCACGTCATCATCGACTGGAACGACCGAGACGCAGCGGTCGGGTTGGACGCAGCAGCGTTGCTATGCGCGGAGGAGATGGACAGCGGATGGTTCAAGAGCGGGAAGCCGTCCGAGCGGGAGCCCTACTGGGAGTTGTACGACTGGTTCCGGACGACCGTGGTCGATACTGCTCGGTCGCGCACTGAACCGACATCGCCCGTACGCCCGCGAGACGTCGAACGGGCGCTCTTCGTACTCGGCAGAGACACTGCGACGTTCCGCCGAACACCCGAGTGGACGTGGAGCGGATACCACGATCTGCTCAAGGAGAGGCTTACCAATCTGCAGGCGTAATCGTCGCGGCTACGGGCCATACGCCTGGCCAGTTGGCAGCTCAGTCGTTTCGCCGCGGAGCCAGGCGATCGTGGCCTGCACGCCCTCGCCGTAATGAGGCGGCGAGCAGGCGGCAGGATCGACTGGCGGGCCACCCGGACGGCCTTGGGTGGCGACATCGCTGGCGGTGGCTTCCTCGTAGGTGAGGTCGTACACGGTGGGCAGGCCAACGGCGCGACCGGTGAGCGCGGCGCTTGGGCGGTCCCCGAGGACCCAGTCGAGCAGATCGCGGATGCCGCGCTGCCAAGCTGCATTTGCCCAGGCTGGCGGCCACTGCCATGGACGGACGGCGTGGGCCGGGTCAATCTGGTCGGGCAGGTCGAACTCGGCCAGTGACTGGACAGCAAGGTCCCGGACATGGCGGATCTCTCCGTCGGTGCGGGCGTAGTCGTCGCGGGCGCCGATGAAGCGGCCGCGCTGGTCGTCGTCGAGCGGGATGTCGTCGCTGGTGCCGATGAGCCAGGTCAGGATGCGGCGCGCATCGCCAATCTGATCGCTGTAGTCGGTTGGCACGCCGGGCGGAGCGGTTGAGCCTTCGGGATCGGAGTTGGCTTCGGCGAGAATCTCGTCGCGGGTCGGCGGGCGGCCAGGCGCGAGGGACAACGTGACCGGCGACGGCCGAGTACCGGAAAGTGCCCATGCCCATGCCAGTGCCGCACGCCCATCCGAGCCGGTCTCGGCCAGGCTCTGAGCCAGCACATCCGCGACGTGCTGCCGCGGCCGATCGATCGCGGGCGGCAGTTCGTCAGGCAGGTCGGTGACGCCCACGGTGTTCACCGTATGCCAGCCAAGCTTCATGCTCCGGCCTCCATTTCGGGCTCGGCGTTCCTTACCGTCGCATGCGCCTCATGGTGCGTGCCGAGCACGTGTGCCGACGGTTCGATCTCGTGGCTGGGTGGCTGGAAGATCGCGTCGCGCTGCCTGCGGGCCTGCTCGGGCCAGGCAAGGCCGGGCGAGACACCGTCGTGCTCGTCGGCAGGCAGCCGCAGGCTGGCCAGCTCGTCGAGTTCCGCGCCCTTCGCCGATGCTTCCCGCCGCAGTCGCCTGAGTGATGCCGGGATTGGCTGGTCCACGGTTTCCGGCGTGAGGCCAAGGGCGGCGAGCACTGCATCTGGGTTGCCCGGTTCGGTCGAACGGGCTTCACGAGAGCTGCGCTGGACATCGGCAACCGACGAGCCGACGGCACCAGATCGCTCGCTGGGGTGGGGCACGAGCGGCTCGATCGGCATCTCGGGGTGCCGGCGCCGCAGTTCCAGGTCGGCGGCGATCGCGATCCGGCGGGTGGACTCGGTGATCGCCTCCCACCGCCGCCGGGTCTCCTGCACGTCAGCAAGGAGCCGTTCCTCGGCGGTGGCCTTGGATTGGACGGCCCGCCACCGGCGGGCCAGGTCGCGGTGCCGAGCCGCTACCTGCGGGTCGCGGGCTGCCCGGGCCTCATGTTCGGCCCGCACGGCGTGAACGGCAGCGTCCCGGCCGGCGACGCGGACGAAGTGCAGTTCCCGGCCGACGTACCGCGGCGCCCATGCCGTCTCCCGCTCATAGGTGCCGCGCCGCAGCCAGAGCGCGCCGTCGCTGCATGCTCGCAACTCGATGCCGTCGATCCGGCCGAGAGCAGCGAGCGCGCCGTGCCAGGCGGCTCTGGCCTCCGGGCTGGTCCGCAGCGGCTCGCGGCCGATCGGGTCGGCCGGGTGGTCGTGGCCGAACCTTTCTCTGTACGCGGTGATGACGGCGGCCCGGTGCTCCCAGTCCAGCCGCCCGGCCGGGTCGGCTGGGACGGGGCCGAGCGCTTGACGCGCCCACAGCGGTTGCGTGGCGACGGTGAGCTCGCCGAGCCGGCGGGTTCGGTCGTCCATCGCTTCGGCCAGCTCGCGCAGGTACCTGTTCTTCTCGACTGATCCGGCGTCGGGAACACGGCCAAGCCAAAGGCCGGGCGACTTCGCCCGAGCGTCCCTGAGCAGATGACGAACGCGGGAGTCCAGAACGCGGGCGATGTCGCGGGCACCGGTCATGCTCCGGGCGGCGGCCGCGCGACGCAGCACCTCGGTGCCGTCCAGACCGCACGTCTCGGCCTCGCGCAAGGTGCGCCACAGCCAGGTCCTAGCCGGATCGGCGAGCACCTCACCGGCTTGGTCCGGGGGCAGCACCTGGCATAGGCCACGTTCGAACCGGATCCGCTGAGCATGGCGAGTCAGGTCGTCCCAGATGCCGCCGAGCACGCCAAGATGGTCGGCGCTGGCCAGCTCGCGTTCCAAGGTCTCGGTGGCCGACAATTCTCCGCCATCCCTGCCAAGCACCGACGCCATGACACCGACAGGATCGACCGTGCATGACGGGTTGGCGCCGGCCACGGCCACCGCGGCACGAGCGCCCGACGGCAGGCCGGCGCGTTCCTGATCGAGTCGTGCGACGCGTTCCAGTTCGAGGGCCGGCCGGGTCCCCTCGGCGATGTCGGCCAGCAGAGGGCTTTCCGTTATGCAATGGGCGTAGTTGGCGATCCGGCCCCGGCTCATCCCGACGTACAGGCTCTGCCTGGTTGCTAGCGGGTCGACCAGGAGGTGCGAGGTGTCGGTGGTCCGGCCGATCACTGCGTGCGCGGTAGTGGCGTAGGCCAGGGTCGCGTGAGCGGCGAGGTACCGGCGCGGCAGGAAGAACGACGCCGACCATCGCTGCGGCCCCGGTTCGTCGGCGAGCAGGCGGCGCACCTCCACCCGTGCGTTGCATGGCCCCGCGAAGGTGCCGGTGAGCTGCAGGATGTCCCGGTTGGCCAGGCCCCGGCCGTCCTGACCAGCGGTCACGGCGTGATCGTTGCGGCGCGCGGTCACCAGATCCCCGGCACTCGCCTGCTCCCCGACCGCCAGGGCCACGGTAAGGCCAGGAGAGACGCGGCCGTAGCGAATCAGGTCGTCGCGGGCCCGGCGGGACAACTCGCGGGCCTGGTCCTCGGTCCGCGCGATCAGCACGCTGTCCATTCCGGCCAGGTAGTCAGCCAGCCATCCGCGGTACGCGTCCTCGGTTGCTTCCTCGGCAGTGCCACCGCTCAGCCGCCCGTGCTCGTCATACTCGGCGAGCACGCTCACGTCGCCGGAACGCAGCCGCAGGGTTGCCTCGCGTTCCCACGCGTGGGCGAAACGCTGCGGTTCGGCGAGCTGGACGTAGCCCAGGCGGCGGGCCAGCAGCATCATCGCGCCGCCGCCCTCGATCGCGGCGAGCTGCTCATGGTCCCCGGCGATGGCCACTTTGCTGCCGGTCCTTCGTGCCACCGCCAGGATCGCGGCGAGGTCGGCCAGCGAGACCATGCTCGCCTCGTCCACGATCAGCAGCGATCTCGGGCCGACCGACATAGCTCTCAGCGCCTCGCGGTGACCCTCGACGTGGCCGAGGAACCGGGCCGTGTTATAGGCGCGGGTGATTCCCGCCGCCGTGAGGATGTTCGCTGCGGTCTGCGAGGTGGTAAGCCCGATTACCTCCCCAAGCCCGGCCTCCCGCCAGATCCGCGCTAGCTCCGCGACCGTGCGTGTCTTCCCCGAGCCGGCCGGGCCGACCAGCACCTCCGCGCGCCGCGCAGAGGTCAGCACCAAGAACGCGGCGGCGGCCTGGTCGGCACGCAGCCCACGACCCGCCGACGCCGCAGGCGTGGCACCCAGGTCCGTGGCGCCGTCGTGCGCCGGACGCAGCTGGGCCTGAAGCTGCGCCTCGTCCGCGCCGAGCAGGTGCGCCGCGTCGGCCGGGTCGAGGCGCGGCGCGCGGGTCTGCTGCGCGTCGGCGAGGAGCCGCGCTTCCAGATCGAGCTGCGCGCCGGTGGTGTACCGCGCCGCGCCGTGCGGCAGGTACAGGCTCTCCCCGTCCGCGCGGCGCAGGCAGTCCGGCACGCGCGGCCACTCCGGCGCTGACAGCGCGATCGCCTGCCCGGCCAGCGCACGCCGCGCCAGCGCCGGCAGCAGCCCGGCTGCCTGTTCCGCGGTCATCGCGCCGATGTGCCACGGCAGCCGCTCGCCCAAATGGCGAATCAGGTCCGCCTCGGTCCACGTCGGCTGTGCCTGCTGAACAGCCGCGATGGCCTCGGCGATCAGCCGGCTGGCCTGCGCTTCGCTGAGCGGCGCCTTATCGCGTTGCGCCTGTTCAGGCGCTCCCGGAGGCCAGATCCGGTGCACAGGCGCAGCAGGCTGCGCGCTTCGTGCGTGCCTGCTGGCGCGCATTGCGCCGCGCAAAAGAACGTGGGCCAACGGCTCGAGCGCGCCAGTCTCCATCGCGATGGCCTGCGTCGACCAGTGCCGGACCGAAGTCTGCAGGTCCAGCGGCGCCGCGTCCTTGGTGCGCCGGGTCGCGTGGTTCGCCCACTGGCGCAAGCTCGCCAGCGCGCGGCCGTCCGGCGCGCGCCCGAACTGCGCCTCATACTCCCGCGCTAGCCGCGCCGTCAGCGGGCCGATGCTCGCCCGGCGCGACGAGAAGGTGTTCATCAGCGTCTGGGGCACATCGGCGATCTCGCGGCCGTGGCCGTCCCGCCGCTGCACCCACTCGATCCCGAACCTTCGCGTCAGCGCGTTCTCCATCGCCAGCGCAGCGATCGCTGAGGCGGCTGGCCGGTGGCGATACAGCGACATCGAGTCCAGGGCCCGCCACTGGCCGTCGGACTCGCGGCGGACTTTGTGCAGGATCAGGTTGTGTACGTGCAGCTGCGGGTCGCCGTCCCGGCTTGTGTGCTGCCGGAACGAGGCGATCACCCACTCGCGGGCGTCCTCCCATCGTCCGCCCGGGTGATATCCGGCCCGGGTCTGGCCGGCCTCCCGCTGCAGGTAGTCCAGGGCCGCGGCATTGCCCTCCATGATCGAGTCCCAGATGTCGTCGGCGACCTGCTGCCACCTCGCGGCGATGGCACGATCGCCGCGGCTCGTAGCGGCAGCGGCGTTGGCCAGGGCGCTCGCATGGAACAGGGAGATCGACTTCGACACGCTGAAGGTGGCATCCCAGTACAAGTCCGGCGTTCTGACCTGGGACTTCGCCACGACTAACAGCTCGTCGCGGCGTTCGGCAGTGGCATGTGGCTCGGCTGCCAGCAGGGTCGCGTAGATCTCGTCAGCCGTCTTGTACCTGCCGGGAGCACGGCCAAGGCGGGTCTGGCCGGACGGGTCACGAGGATCGACGTGTCGGCCATAGAGGGGCTCGAACACCGCACGATTCACCGTCCCGCCTTGTTGCAGTCCCAGGTCAGCGACCCCTTTGCCGGTCCAGATGCCGGGAGGCTCGCCACCTCGTTCGGCCGGGGACAGGTAGTAGCCCGCGCCCGAGGTCTTGGTCCGGCTAGAGACGGTACTTTCGGTCCCGATCTGCCTCCACGGATAGGAGGCATCATGACCCTTGGAGATCGTGATGATCCCTGCCACGCCACCTCCCTTCCGGCCCCGGCGCCGCCGACCACGTCACTGAATTTGCCATGATCATTAGCAATGCGTAGGTGTGTGAGCTAAATCAGATGACTCAGACTACCTCAGATCGGGGGCGCTTGCGTGAGGCAGGCGAGGCGGCCGAAGACCTGCGGCTGAGCGGCGGGCTTACCTACCGAGTCCGCTCACTAGGCGCCGCGTCCGAACATTGGATCCGCAGGCAGAGAGGCGCTGCGGCCGCCGGCGGCCAGGCCTCAGACTGGAGGTCGCGGAGCCGCTGCTACACCCACCTGGCTCTGGTGGTCAGCGAGCCGTTGTTAGGAGCTTGGAAATGGCCGCAGGCGCGGATCCTCAGAGGCGACAGGCGCGGCTGTGATGTATGCCCCTCCAGCGGGCGCGGTTCGGCTGGACACAGAGCCGCAGCTCGCCAGCTGGGACCGGGCCGGTCATCCTAGCCAGATCAGGCTCGCCGGGTTCCTGGATCATGTGACCACCGTCGTCGGGCCAATCATCACGGCGCACGACCACCAGATAGCCGTGGAACTCGTCGTAGGGCTACCCGCCGACGTCCCGCTGACCGCGGAAGGCCACGATCTGGACAACTACCTGTTCCCTGTCGCGCAGCGGCTGGGCCCCGGACGGATCGCCGCTATGTTCGGCCGCAAGGTACACGGGCCGTCCACGCTGGCGGGAGGCCCAGCAACAACCATTGCACAGGCGACGGCACCGCAGTTCTCGGCGCGGATCTCCGGCTCCTACGAGCGGCCCGGGTGGAAGGAACAACTTCGCGGCCGACTCGCCTTGCGCCAGGCTGGGATACCCAGGCTCGGTCGGGGTCCAGTCCGTATGGACATCGCGATCACCCCTGCGCTGCCCGGAACTCGGCGAACCTGTGGAAACCGCTGATCGACTCCTTTGGCCCGACCCTGGGCGAGGATCCAGCCCGACCCTTCCACCCATACGACGACCGCATCACCAGCCTTGGCCTGCACCATAGCCTTGAGACCGCCCTGGGTCACGACGTAGTCATCGACGCCGGGTGGACCGCAGCGTCACGGCCACCGCCAGGCGCCGATATGGCAAGTGGTGTGACTTCGCCGCCGAATGCCAGGGTGGTTGGCGATCATGACCGGCGAGCCTCACCTGTGCAAGCCAATGACCAGCCACAACGCGCTCGACTCGGCGAGCTGGCAACATGGGCAGGGCGTTCTGGCACGCAGGTGTGCAGGCGAGCCGCATCCACGCTGGTCAGCGAGCTCAAACGACAGGTAGAGTTCGAAACGAGGTCACGCCACAAGGCGTACGGAAACATGCTTTACATAAGCCCTTCTGTTCTTCACATCTTGTTCGAAACGAGGTCACGCCACAAGGCGTATGGAAACGCCTCAGCTCACGGTAGTCCGCACGCCGCTGTGGTTCGAAACGAGGTCACGCCACAAGGCGTATGGAAACATCTTGATGACCGGGTTGTCGTTGGCGTACGGACGCAGGTCCGAAACGAGGTCACGCCACAAGGCGTATGGAAACCACAACGAACACTGCAACCAGCAATGTCGCCAAACGACCACGACGTTCGAAACGAGGTCACGCCACAAGGCGTATGGAAACGTCAGCCATGCGGCCAGCGGCCACAGGATGAGCGGTTCGAAACGAGGTCACGCCACAAGGCGTATGGAAACCCTAGAAGTGGCACCCCACGCTGAACTCGGGGACCCGTTCGAAACGAGGTCACGCCACAAGGCGTACGGAAACGCCGCTGTCGTCGCCGTGGCGGGTGTAGACGACCATGCCGTTCGAAACGAGGTCACGCCACAAGGCGTATGGAAACGTGCCTGCGGTAGCGATTGCCCACTGATACGGCTTGTGTTCGAAACGAGGTCACGCCACAAGGCGTATTGAAACTCGTTGCCGGGCCGTGATGGCCTCAGCCTTGACGAAGTCGAACCACGTTCGAAATGAGGTCACGCCACAAGGCGTATGGAAACGCGCAGCACGCGCATGCTCGTGGTGAAGTCGATGAGGCCGAAGTTCGAAAGGAGGTCACGCCACAAGGCGTATGGAAACACCAGTCGGGTTGCCGTTCTCGCTGAGAACGATGAGGAAGTTCGAAACGAGGTCACGCCACAAGGCGTATGGAAACCGGTTACCCCCGTACCATTCCCACACCAGCCGAGCGTTTCCGGTTCGAAACGAGGTCACGCTACAAGGCATATGGAAACAGCACGAGTCGCCGTGCTCCCTGTGCTCTCGCCTATGTTCGAAACGAGGTCACGCCGCAAGGCACGTCGGAGCGTCCCGCTCTGCTACATCATGGCGTAGTCAGACTGACGATGACTGTGGTCAATCCGTTCGGCCTAACGGTTCAGCCAGCACATCCGAGCCTTCCTTCGTGCGATGCTGATGGGAGTGATGTGAACTGGTCGACGTTCTAGCCCGTCATGCGGTAAGAGCAGATGTATGGTGACGCAGAACACAGCATCCGCTGGCGGCAATGGCCGGCAGCGGACACGGTACCGAGGCTCCAGTCGTTCTAGCCGTGCGGGGTCAATGCCTGAAGGCGACCGACAGATGGGCGGGGCGGAGTTGCCCACACCGGAACATCTGGTGAACTTGACGCCGCATGAGGTCACGCTGCGGGTCACCGAGCCGCGCCCCACTGACGACAGCCTTACGGCGTCCCGCACGTTGCGCCTGGATCCGGCGGGCACCTTCGCACGGGTCAAAGACGAGGCGAGCCGCCTGAACGATACATGGCTGAGCGCCGACGATAGCCTGCTCACTGTTACCCGCCTGCGTCGTTCCAGCCGACTCACAGGCCTGCCGTCCCCCGAGCCTGGCACCCGCTTCGTCGTCTCGCGCGTCACGGCGCTGGCCGCCCGGCGTCGCTCTGACCTGGTCTTTCCCTACGGGGAGGAACGCGACGAGGCGGGCCGGATCACCGCCGTGACCGGCCTGGCGGCTTTCCGCCCATCCCTCGCCCCCGCGCAGTGGTGCCGAGACCGCCGCGTCGCTGCCCGTGCCAGCCGCGCCGAGCAGGACCCTGGCAGCGACTCGGTGACCGGTGTCGTGTTCGTGACCGCGACCGCGCTGCTCAGCGGTTTCCTGGCGCTCATCCCCGGAGCGACCGACAACGCCATCCACCACGGCTGGGCCGGCAACGGACAGGCCGTCACGTCCTGGACCGGCCTTGCCTGCCTCGTAGCCGGCCTGGCCCTGCTGACCGCGGGCGCACGACGGTGGCGCAGGCGCGCCCAACTCCTCGGCCAGCGCGGCACGGCGTACGTGATCGACGAGGCCGTTGGCCCGTGGCAGCACGAGGAGAAGGAGTCCGTGCTCGCCGACATCCGCGCCGGCTTCGCCCGGACGCTGCTGGTCCCCGGCCCGGGGGTACTGGGCACGGCCTGGCAGTGGCAGGCCGATACCGACGCCGCGGCGTCGTCCTGGGACGAGCGGGCTGACGACCTGGTCCGCTCATTCTGGGCGGTGAACTACAACGACGACCAAGTCACCAGGAACGCGCTGTTCACCTGGGCGCCATGGCCGGTGGCGGTGGCGTTCGGCGCCCGCGCGACAGCCCGCCGTCGCGGCTTGGTACTTCACGTACGCCAACGCCCAAGCTACGGTGCCGCCGGCCCGCGCCAGGAACTGCGGCTGACTGAAGCCGCGCACGACTTCCTTGCCGACGGGCCCAGGCCGGCTCTGGAGAAGGCCGCGCCCGAGCACGAAGGAAAAGAGCTGACCGGCGAGCTCACCCTCACCATCTCACCGATGACCAGCGATAACGCAGCCCACCAGGCGAACTCGCCGCACCGCGGGGCCGGGCTCGGCCGCGCGGGGTCGCACAGTCAGCACCATCCCGATCCCCCCGTGCTCCTGCTGATCCGCATCGGCCGCGAATCAATTGGCCCCATCAAGCTGGACCTGGCCAGCGCGCCGCCTGTCACCGTTCACGCGCCGACGGAGCTGCTCGGCCAGGTTCTTCCTGGCGGGACCCACCGGGTGCCCGTCGCTGAATTGCGGCTCGACGCGGGTTCCGCTCCGGCACCGCAGCTGCCATGGGAGGCGTTCCCGGCCGCCACCGACGCCATCGCGGACTGGATTATCGCCACGGCCAGCGAGCATAAGGACCGGGTCGTGCTGCTCGCGGCCCGGATGCCGCAGGAACTCGCCGTCGGGCTGGGCATCCGGATCGGCCAGCGGCGGCAGCACTGGCCGGGTCAGGTTTACCCGGTCGTGTACTTCCGGGACAGCCTTATCGTGCCGCGGCTTCGACTCGGCAGCGAGTCCGTGCCGACCGAGCGACCATAAGGGGGGCCAGGGTGCCGTCGCATTGGGAAGTGACGCTGGCCGGCCCGGCAGGGGGAGCCATCCCGCTGACGGCACCGCAGGCAGTGGTCAGCGGCTGGCTGGACGACCAGCGGCCCCGCAGGACCGCGGCACCGTCGCCGGGCCGGTCCGGGCACGAGGACCAGGCGAGGAAGTGGGCGTGCGGCCCGTTCCGGACCCACCCCGACCCGGCCGGGCAGTCGGTCGCTCTGCAGGTCCGGCTGCTCGACGAGGGCCTCGCCAGTCGCCTCATCGCAGCGACCACGCCCGGCACAGCGGTCCGCCTGGGAGCGCACCATTACGAGGTCGCCGAGACCGCCCGCCTGATCGGGCGGGCGTCGTGGCCAGAGTTGCGGCGGTGGTCCGGGGAACGCGCGTGGCAAATCCGGTTCGTCACCCCGGCGTGCTTCCGGCGCGGCAACCGGACCTCGCCCTGGCCTGCGCCCGAGTCAGTCGCCCGGGGACTCGCCGATCGGTGGCGCCGTCTGGACCCTGACACCGCGCCCGCGTCCCCCGGGCCGGGCTCGGGTCCGGTGTGGGTCAGCGACGTCGACGGGCGGAGCGAGGCCTGCACGCTGACGAGGAACACGCGGCGGGACGGCCGTTGGCGCCTGGATGACGCGGTCGTCTCGGGGTTCACCGGCCGGATCCGCTATGTATGCGACGCCGGGCCGGACGAGGACGCAGCATGGTTCGGCGCGCTGCTCGCCTTCGCGGTCTTCGCCGGCGTCGGCTCGCACACTACCTACGGGTTCGGCGTGATCATCCCCGAGCCGACCTGGCAGCCGCCGACCACCGCACCGGTCCGGTGATGACTGCCGCGGCGGCAGCCGACGGCCAGCGGGCGACGCTGGCCGAGGCCGCTGATCCCGCCCGCCTCGCTGCCGCTTGGGCGGACGTCCTGGCGAACGACATGGAGGACGGTGTGCTCGGCACGGGCGTCGGCCGGTTCGCAGAGGACGCCGACGGGCACCTGGCCGACATCGCCACGCAGCTCACTGCCGGCAGCTACCAGCCTGGCAGGCTCACTCCCGTCAGCATCCCCCGCCCCGACGGTCGCGTCCGCGGGCTGCACATTCCCACCGTGCGCGACCGTGTTGTCGAACGATCTGTCCTGGCGGTGGTCACCCCAGTCATCGATCCGTGGCTGGGGCCGTTCAGCTACGCCTACCGTCCTGGACTTGGCATCGCCGACGCGGCCGAGGCAATCGCCGGACTTCGAGACGAAGGGCTGCCGTGGGTGGCCGCACGGACTTCCACGACTGCTTCGGCAACATCCCGGTCTCCCGGCTGCGCCACCTGCTGCAAGCACTAATCACGGACGCCGGGCTATTCGGCCTCATCGAGGCGTTCCTTGCCCGGCGCCCGGCCCCAGACACCGGCCACCGCGGCGAGCTTCGCGGCCTGCCGCAGGGCTCCCCGCTGTCCCCGTTGTGGGCGAACTTGGTCCTCGCGGATTACGACACCCGCGTCGTGACGGCGGGCTTCCCGCTGGTCCGCTTCGCCGACGACATGGTCGCACTGACCGCGGATCGCAACGACGCTTGGGAGGCGATGCGCGTGATGAACGAAGCAGCCGGCGAACTGGGTATGGCCCTCGGCTCCGCGAAGAGCGCCGTCATGTCGTTCGAGGAAGGCTTCAGCTTCATCGGGGAGGACTTCGGGCCACGCTATCCGCCTGCGACAGGCGGGCACCGGATGACCCAGCCGGACCGGCGGGTCGTCTACCTGGCAATGCAGGGCGCCCATGCCCGGCTCGACGGCGGGCGGCTCGTCGTCGAGTCCTCGGACGACGCGGAAGTGCTGAACGTGCCCAGCGGCCTCGTCGAGCGGTTGGTGTGCTTCGGCGCCATCGGGATCAGCGCCGGACTCCGCTCCTGGGCGCTGGCCTCCGACGTCGACCTGGTGTTCCTGTCCCGACGCGGCACCTACCTCGGCCACGCCTGGCCCGCCGCGAGTGGGCGCCGCCTGGCCAGGCTCCGCGCGCAGCTGGCAGCTGCCGAAGACGCCCAGCGCACGCTCGCGTTCTCCCGCGCCGTCGTGGCCGCGAAGGCAGGCAAACAGACGATCCTGCTCCAGCGGTTCGCCCGGCGCGACAACCACGAGCCTGTCCTGGCAGCCGTCCGCCGGATCGACCACCTTCTCGCGATGCTTCCGGACTGCGCGAACCGCGACGAGACCATGGGCATCGA